>Ga0302127_10001009_pt1 | contig 16272 bp, 18 predicted proteins | sample CB4_SCM_MG_FD_204452 | JGI IMG/M metagenome (GOLD analysis project Ga0302127, IMG submission 204452) | Marine microbial communities from Western Arctic Ocean, Canada - CB4_SCM | ecosystem: Environmental > Aquatic > Marine > Oceanic | place: Canada: Western Arctic Ocean | collected 2017-09-24
TACGAGCAGTCATCTCATCGTCGCCAGCTTCCGCTGTAGCCACAAAGAGTACGCGGTTGCCCTCCTTGGCCAACTGCTGGGCGTAGCTACTCTTCCCAGCACGGACCCCGCCCAAAATGAACGTCAGTCGTTTTGTCATGCCCTTCCCCATGCGCTCATTCAAGCCAACCCTGCCACACGGTAGAGTTCAGTCATATCCACGTTCTCCCGCACTAGATCTGCCAGCTTGTCATACTCAGCATCCAGGTCGATTTCAATGCCAGGTGGCAACATGACGCCCTTCCAACTCGCTAACTGCTCCAACACGCTCCTTCGTAGTTCCCGATTGTGAAACAGCTCGAGCTCTCGCATCCACGGTAGGGGTGACCCGCGCGGCTTCAGCCTGCACCACCTGTGCACGGTCTATCTCTCCCCCGTCCGGCACAGCAAAGGAGTTCAGCGACATGTTCTGAGCCTTGAACGGTGGCACCTGGTATCCATCCTGGATCAGGATGCGGCACAACGCTGTGGCCACCACCGATTTCCCAACATCGGAGGCGGTACCCATCACCATCACCACTTTGGCCTTAGGCTTCATTTACACCTATAAGATGGTGCATATCATTCCACAACTCCAACACGCGTCCTCGCCCCTGGTTGCTGATAATAGAGACACCTGCATTACCGACCCGCAGACGCCAAAAATCCGCTGCAGGAAGGCCTAGCAGGCATATGGCAAGGGCACGAACGGACCCTCCATGACCAACGATGAGCAGGTCTTCATCAGGGGAGTGGCGCTCAGCCATACCATCAAGGAACCGCTGGACTCTCTGCAAGATGTCCGTTGAGTCTTCCCCACCTGAAGCCGAAAACGAGTTGTCGCCTCGTGTGAATCGAGCGGCAAAAAGCTCCGGATCCTGCGCCTCCACTTCCTGTAACGTCAGTCCCTCCCAGCTTCCGTAGGAAAATTCTCGCAAATTCGGGTCGGTTACAAGGGGAATATCGCGTCCGCCCAAAGCCCCAGTAGCAGTATCCACAGCGCGAGAAAGGTCGCTAGAATAAACCGCGTCGATACGCTCTCCGGCCATTCTCTCCCCAAGAAGCTTGGCCTGACGACGGCCCAACTCACTCAAAGGAACATCCGCATGACCTTGGATGCGCCCCTTGTTGTTCCATTCCGATTCGCCATGCCGCACCAAATACCAGTTACCCATGAATATGCTCCTTACGCCAACGGCGACTGAAATAACTCCGACGCCACATCGAACAGGATGATGGCAAGCAGCAACACCGTGACTTCCACTACTTCGTTCACTGCACCGTACATGTCTCCCGTCATGCCGCCAAGCAATCCTGTGACCCATCGACCAAACATCAGTGACACGCCCAAGGCCGCTGCCAACAGTATCCCCCCGGCACCACCAATGAGCAGCACACTAGCTACCACAGCCGTAGTCAACCCAAACCCTACTTGGAGCCAACTTCGTCCAATTTGGAACACAGTTCCCATACCCTGCTCTCTGGCGTAGGGAAATGCGGCCATAGTCGCAAGCATTCCCATGCGAGACAGGCACGGAAACAACACCAGGAGGCAGGTTCGTTCTCCAGCAGGCAACTCAGTCAGCAGCGACCACTTCAGCAGCAGCAAACTCGCCCCACCAACTACCGCGAATGCTCCAACATGGGAGTCATGCAGTATCTCCAACCGCCGCTCCCGTGTGAACCCACCGAACAGGCCATCACAGGCGTCCAGAAACCCCTCTATGTGGATGGCCCGCGTCAACACAACCAGGGCTATTACCAACAGCGCACCCATAACCATCGGCGACAACACCTCTCTCGCCGCCAGGTCCAGCCCTGCCAAGATGCCGCCAAGTCCCAAACCCACCAGAGGGAAGTACGCTCGCGACGATGACATCGACACTACCGTTCCACCAGGAGAAACCGGTAGCACCGTGAGGAACGCAATTGCCATCCTCAGGCTTCTCAACGGGCTTCCTCCGCCATGGTTTCAGACTCTCCCACGGACTCGCGATCAGAGACGCCAGCCTCAGCAAACGTCGCCATATCACTAAGGCACGCTGCAGCAGCCTCAACTATGGGCATCGCAAGAACCGCACCGGTTCCCTCTCCAAGACGCATACCCAAGTCCAACACAGGCCTCAACTTCATATGAGCTAGGGCAACCTTATGCCCCTTCTCGGCAGACCGATGCGACGCGATGATGTAGTCGTGAGCATCAGGACACAGGCTGTACGCAATCAATCCAGCCGCACCTGAGATGAAACCATCCAACACCACTGCGCGTCGGGCCAACGCACCACCAAGAACCACGCCCACAAGTACACCTATCTCAAAACCACCCACTTTTGCCAGCACATCAAGTCCATCGTCCCGGTCAGGCCCGTTCACCAGCAAGGCTCGTTCCACACAGGCGGTCTTATGCGCCATCTCCTCAGTGTTGCGACCAGTGCCTCTACCCGTAGTCTCCACCGGCGATTTCCCGGTCAACGCTGCGACGATTGCGCTTGACGCGGTGGTATTCCCGATGCCCATGTCGCCGGTGCCCAAGATGTCGGCCCCAGTCTCTACCGCTTCCAGCGCAAGCCTGATGCCTGCAGTCACACACGCTTCTGCTTGCTGCCGTGTCATGGCAGGCCTCTGGGTAATATCTGCCGTGCCCATACCAACACCAACCACATGAAGCGATGGGTGCTCAGGCAGCGGCGTAGCCACTCCGGCGTCCACAACCATGAGTTTTATCCCGACTTTCCGTGCCATGACGCTAACCGCCGCGCCACCGCCCAGGAAGTTCAGCACCATCTGCGCCGTTACCTCCTGTGGATACCCCGTGACACCCTGGGCCACCACACCATGGTCGCCAGCAGCAACGATGACCGTCTTCCCTTGTGGCGATGGACGCTCAGTCCCGAATATTCCGGCCAGTTGTATGGAGAGCGCTTCCAATCGCCCCAAACTCCCCGGCGGCTTAGTTAGCTGCTTTTGGCGCGCTTTCGCACGACGCATTGCCTTAGAGTCAGCTGGTCTAATTTCGGCTATCGCTTCCCCCAGAGTGGGATATGCCATTCATGTCCTCCGAGAGTTGTAGGTCTTCACTAAGTTTCTATTTGGTACCCATCAGGTCTTACCGATTCAGTTCGTTTCCCTTTGGTAACCATAGGAAAGTGGGTCAAGGGCTAGCCCTTGTTAGAATTCGATGCCTGCTTGGGCCTTGATGCCCTGCTCCTTGTACGGATGCTTCACCTCACGCATTTCCGTGACCAGGTCTGCGTAGTCGATAAGCTCCTGCGGCGCACCCCGACCCGTAATAATCACGTGGAGCATTGGAGGGCGTTGCTTCAACGTCTCAATGACCTCCTCCGTGGACACCCACCCGTACTGCAGCGCGTAGGTCATCTCATCCAAGACAATGAGGTCGTCTTCACCGGAGAGCAACGCCTCTTTGCAGTTGTCCCACTGCTGCGCCGCCAACGACCCCGACTGCTCCAGGTCTTTGGAAAGCCAGGTGAACCCGTCACCCAGCGCAAGGATAGGAATCCCCACCTTTTCCGCAGCTCGCTGCTCACCGTAGTGCGATCCCGTGTTCTTGATGAACTGGAACATACGCACTTTCATACCCCGACCCCATGCCCGGAACAGCACGCCTAGGGCAGCCGTAGTCTTACCCTTACCGTCTCCGGTATTCACAATGACCAGCCCCTTCTTGATTGCCAGCCCCTTCACCGATTGAGGTCCATCTTCGTCCGGGCCTTCGTATTCTTCTGTCATTCCGTTCCCTCCCCTGTTTCCTGTGATGCATGGTCAACCACCAACGCTCGCACTTGGGTGATGGCGTCCTCCACCCCGGCGACACGTGCCACCGGGTTCAAGTTCTCAAAAAAATGAGGTGCTGCGCCACCTGTGAAGTCTCGACCCATCAACGGCGTTCCTTCTATCGAAACGAGTTGTCGCGCCGACGATAACGCCTCCAGCACTGCTGCGTTGCTCGGCCCAATGGGCACATCGCACAGCACCACAATATCCGCCAGTTCTACCAACTCCAAATGCTTCGAACACGCCTCTCCATCAATCGGGCCAAAGGCGGTGACGGGCACATACTCTATACCAAGGATGTCCGCCGCAGAACGATCGGTGTCTCCGCCGCCCAGAGGGCCAGCCGTCACCGTCAGTCCAACACGCTGAAGCTCATACATCAACCGTGCCCCCGTCCCACCACCACACACAAGGTGAACCCGTGTTCCTGATGTTAACGACTCCGTAGGCGTGGCCTGTTCAAGTAAGCTGACGCTCAACATGCCGGTAAACGAATCACGGAACACCATCGTCCGAACACCGAACGCTGCCTCAATGTTCGCCGATGTCAGTACATCCTCTGCGGGCCCCTCGGACAGCACCTTCCCGCCGTTCATCAACACTAGGCTGGTGCAATACCGTGCCGCCAATGACAGGTCATGAATCGCTGCCACTGCCGTCATTCCTTGTGCAACCAGCCCCTGCACGATGTCCAACACTTTAAGTTGGTGCTGGATGTCCAAGTTGGAGGTCGGCTCGTCCAGCAGGAGAACATGGGGTTGTTGCGCCAACGCACTGGCAACGAACACTCGCTGGCGCTCCCCGCCGGAGAGGGTTTCCACCAGCCTGTCAGAGAACTCCTCCGTCTCCGTTAGTCGCATTGCATCGGAGGCAATTCGGCGGTCTGCTGCACCCTCCACCTGGAAGCGGCCCATGTGTGGGTACCGTCCCATCAACACAAGCTCAACCCCGGTGAATCCATAGGTGTATGGCGGCGTCTGCGACACCTGCGCCAGTGTGCGAGCAACTTGCTTTGTGGATGTGGCCGTCAGGTCGCTCCCCTCCAGCGAGACCGACCCCTCCTGGGAGCGCAGCAATCCAGACACCGTCTTGAGCAGCGTCGATTTTCCGGCGCCGTTCGGGCCGATGAGACCCACGAACGAGCCTCGCTCCGCCTTGATGCTCACGCCGTCCAATAGTCGCTTCGCCTGCACTTGATAGACCAGGCCCTCCGCAGCTAGCGCAGGAACGGGTCCGCTATCAGTCACGCCTTGGGTTGCTTCTTCCATCGCCTGTTCCACTCGTTATGACAATCTATTCCGGGAAGCTGAAACCGCCAAATTCGCTGGTGGCAAAGTCATCGGGCCACAACAACGCTGCTAGGTCTTCCGCCCCTCGCAGGTTCCAAAAGGAGAGGGTAGTGAAGTATTTGTTCGGGACAACGTAGACACGTTCGTTTTTGATGGCAGGCACATTAGACAGGGCAGGGTTCGCTAGCAATTGTTCACGGAACGGCTCACCGCTGTCCGGCGGTTGTGGGATAAAGATGACCTGTGGCGACATGGCGATGACACCCTCAAGGCTGGTGGTGGGGCTGCCTGTCAGTCCAGCTTCGGCAGCGGCGTTTACCCCGTCAGCCGCATCGATGATGCCACCTTCCGTAGACCCTGCTCCGGCGGTGTAAATCTTGTCAGAATACGATGTCAGGGAGAGCACTCGGGGCTTGTCGCCCGCTGGTTTAGACACCGTGGCTTCTTTCAGCACTTCATATCTCGTCTGAACCTCATCTGCCAGCTCCAGTGCCCGGTCTACTTCACCGTAGATATAGCCCATCAGCACGATGTCCTGGACTCTGCCGTCCGCATCGTTGTGGAGCTTGGTCTGCACCACGGTAATCCCCACGTTCTGCAAAGCCTCGATAAAGTCGGCCTTGGTGAAAGGGCTTGCAACCACGATGTCCGGGGCATACGACACAACCTGCTCTGCGTCCAGGGTAATGGCCCCTACACCCCCCGCCAGATGTGCGACGTTAGAGTGCGCTTCCAGCTTGGTGTAGCTCCCTGTAGCCACCACCCGTTCCGAGGGCACTATTGCATACGTGACCTCGTCATGGCCAAGCGATACCGTCAGGATGCGCTCCGGCTTCGCTTGGATGGCCACCAGGCCGTTCAACACCTCGACCGTTCTGGGCCACCCCATGTTTGTCGGGTTAACGATACCCACTACGCTGTTCAACACCGTTGACAGTGGCGATGCAGGAACAGCCGTTTGGGTCTCCGACGCAGATTCGTCCGACCCCGAGCCACATGCCACCAGCACGGCCATCAGCAAGACGCTTACCAGGACAAAAACAGACTTAGAACTATTCACAATTTCCCCTAAAATGCTTCAGCATGTCGTTTATTTCGTATCAACAAGAAGATGAAGAATGGCGCGCCCACAAAGGCTGTGATGATGCCTACCCTGAACTCGACTGGCTGCACCACGGTTCGCGCAATGGTGTCGGCAATGACCATAAACAGCGCACCGCCAATCGCGCTCAACGGGATGAGCACTCGGTGGTCTGGCCCCACCACAAGGCGGAGCATGTGAGGCACCACCAGTCCCACAAACGCAATGGTGCCACTGACTGCAACAGCAACCCCCGTAATCAGCGATGCCGCCGCCAACAAACCCGGTCGAATCAACCCAACGCGCACGCCCATAGATTTTGCTTCGTCGTCACCAAGCATCAGCAGGTTCAAGTCACGGGCCAGCACCACAATGACGGCTGCACCACCCAGAATCGGGGGTCCAGCAAGTCGCACGTGCTCCCACGACCTCGAGTCCAACCCGCCGGTCAGCCAAAAGAGGATTTCCCGTAGCGCCTCGTTGCTGGGTACCATCACCATGATGGCGGAGACAATGGCCCCAAAGAACGCGCTCACCGCTACCCCTGACAGCAACAGCGTGGACATGGAGAACCGCCCCCCCACGGTTGCGATGCCGTAGACCAGGAACGCAGCAGTCATTGCGCCAAGAAAGGCAAAGAGGGACAAAGCCTGGTAGAACATGCCGCTGATGCCCAGGGCTATGGCGACCACTGCCCCCAGCGCGCCACCGGCAGACACACCGATGATGCCGGGATCCGCCATAGGGTTGCGGAAGAGTCCCTGCATGGTCGCGCCAGCTACACCCAGAGCCATCCCCACTAGCGCGCCGACGATTATCCGGGGCAATCGGAGCTGCTCAATGACAAGCTCCTCGGTACGCATGTACGTGGCAAAGTCCAAGTTTATGGGCTCCAGAATGATGCTTGCTACGTGGCTGACGGGGATGCTCACTGGCCCCATGGAAAGCGATGCCAACGCAGCGGCCAGCAGTAGCACACCAAGTACCGCAGACGCTGTGGCAAGCCGAGCGATGATGCTGATGTTGCTAGAACGCCAGTTGATCTGAATTTTGGGCAAAAGAAAAACCTCCGGCGGCCATTCACTAGAGGTTTACGTCTAAATACAAGGCAAGGAATACCCTTGACCCGGCAGGCAACGCCCCTTGATGCGAAAAGCGGCTACCCTTCCGGTTAGGCAGGTCTCCTGGCTTATCCTCTCCTATGGAAGGGGAATTACAGTGGCGCTACCGCGACGGTCTTTCACCGTCTTTCCTATTCTCCCTCGCTTTTACCCAAGGGCACCTGACCGGACTGTTATGCAGTTGTTGCCCGCAGTGTGCCCGACAGATTAAGGGCTGTCAATGCACTAGCACCGCCATTCCGGTGATAGACTCTACGGAAGCCCACTCATCCTAGACCTTCAAAGGGCGAGTGGTTAAACAGCAAAATCGACCGTCAGGTCAGATGGGTCAGGGCCTCGCCCTGGGAGGAGCAACACCAATGGCAGAAGAGTTCATCCGAGTAGCCAACGAGGCCGAATTACCCCCCGGAGAGGTCATGCGAGCGGAGGCCCACGGCCTTGAACTATGCCTGGCGAATATTGAGGGGACGGTCTACGCCATCAGCAACGAGTGCCCCCACGCCAGTTGGCCCTTGGACGCTGGTTTCTTGGACGGCGAGGAGGTTGTCTGCCCCGGCCACAACATTGCCTTCAACATCCCCAACTACAAAAAGGTCTCCCCCTACGACCCCGGTATGAAGCACTACCCGGTCAAAGTAGAGGACGGTGGCATCTGGGTGGCTGAAGGCTAGGGAGGGGTGCCTCCTTTTTGCTGACGGTCAATCAGCTGATGCCTGGTAAGTCTCCAGCGTATCCTCGGAGGTCACAGTCTTAGGTGGCGCGTCTGTATTCAACTGCTCTACGACTATCCTGCTCTCATCGCAAAGTCGTTCATACGCCTTCTTTGTCAGAACATCCATAGGGAAGCTATCCACGAACAGGACTTTCTGAGCTTGAACCTGGATGATCTGCCGGAGGCACCCCAGGCACGGCTGGACGGTGGTGTAGATCACGCAACCCCTCAACGCTATACCATGCCGTGCGGATGACAGAATCGCGTTCTCCTCAGCGTGGACACAAAGACATTTATCAAGGTCGGCTCCACTTTTTATCTCGCCCTCGACCCTAGCAGCGCATCGAGGGCAACCACCATCGGAGCAGTTCGTTACGCCGTCAGGAGCACCGTTGTATCCGGTGCTGACGATTCTGTCTTCTACGATGACGACCGCACCCACTTTGGTGCCCAAGCAGTCTGCGCGCTGTGCCGCGACCTTAGCCATTTCCATGTAATAGTCATCTCGACTAATCCGGTCCATACAGCCCCCTCTAGGTTCCTACCCAATAAACATCCCATCACCAAAGCTGAAGAAACGATACCGCTCGTTGACCGCCTCCTGGTACGCATTCAACACCGCTGTGCGGCCAGCAAAGGCGCTGACAAGCATAAGCAGCGTGGAGCGTGGCAGGTGGAAGTTGGTCAGCATGGCATCAACCGCCTTGAACTCATAACCCGGCAGGATGAACAACTCCGTAGAGCCTGTTCCCGACTGAATCGTATTGGGCGTGCCTCTATCCGCGGAAGCCTGGGCGGCAGTCTCCAGCACTCGCACAGACGTCGTACCCACCGCCACCACACGTCGCCCCTCAGCCTTCGCTCGGTTCACCGCGTCCGCCGCCGATTGCGAGACCTCCCATCGCTCTGTGTGAATGGCATGCTCGCTGGGGTCTTCGGTCTTCACAGGCCTGAAGGTGTCCAAGCCCACATGCAGCGTCACAAATGCCAACTCTGCACCCAGCCCACGCAATCGCTCCATCAACTCAGGGGTGAAGTGCAGCCCCGCCGTGGGAGCAGCAGCGCTACCAAGCTCCCGAGAGTACACCGTCTGGTATCGCTCAGGGTCGTCCAGGGTTTCGTGGATGTAAGGAGGCAGCGGAACCGTGCCCACCTGCGCCAAAGCAGCCTCGTCATCAACCTCCACCGTCCGCAGACCCTCGGCGTCCACACTTACGACTTTCGCTGAAACTGATGCCCCGTTACCCTCAAGCACCATCTTTGTACCCACGCGCATGCGTCGTCCGGGCTGCCCCAAGCACTGCCACACCCCAGGGCCAACACGATTAAGCAGCAGAAGCTCCATCTTCCCCCCGCCCTCCCCATTAGTAGGGAGTTGGGCGAAGTGGCCGTACACGCGAGCGGGTATAACGCGGGAGTCATTGAATACAAGAAGATCGCCGAATCGTAGGTAGTCGGTGAGGTCGGCAAAGCTATTGCGGTGGGTGACCATCCCGCTAGTCCGGTCAAGTATCAGGAGGCGAGAGGAGTCGCGCGGCTCGATAGGCGTCTGGGCGATAAGCTCCTGCGGGAGCGTATAATCGAAGTCGGACGTGGTGAAAGGGCCAGCCATACTAGCTCCCGGCATCCACCGACCGTTGCGCGGAAGCCAGCGTATTCTTGAGCAGCATGGCAATAGTCATGGGCCCCACGCCTCCGGGTACGGGTGTGATAGCAGAAGCAATCTCTGATACAGGTCCGTAGTCAACGTCGCCGGTGAGACGGTAGCCACTCTTCCGTGAAGCGTCTTCAACTCGATTCATTCCCACGTCTATCACCACCGCACCCGCCTTAACCATGTCAGCAGTAATGAACTCCGCCTGACCTGCCGCTGCAATGAGGATGTCCGCCTGTCGGGTGATTGAGCCCAAGTCGCTGGTGCCCGTGTGGCAGATGGAGACCGTGGCATTGGCGCCCGCCATCTTCTGCACCAACAGCATCGCAACAGGCTTACCAACAATGTTGCTACGCCCACACACCACCACGTGCTTACCCGCCGGGTCACGGCCCGTCCGCATGAGTATCTCTTGAACACCAGCCGGGGTGCAGGGAACAAAGATGGGCTCGCCAGCCACTAACCGGCCAAGGTTGAAGGGGTGGAGGCCATCCACGTCCTTGTTGGGGTCTATGGTGTATATCACTAATTTCTCGTTGATGTGCTTAGGCAGCGGGAGTTGTACCAGGATGCCGTGGAATTTAGGGTCGGCGTTCAGCTTCTTCACCAGATCCACCAGCTCGACCTCAAGTGTCTCAGCCGGAAGGTTGAAGGTCTCAGAGTAGATGCCAGCCTCTTCACACGCACGGCCCTTGTTGCGGACGTACACAGCGGATGCGGGGTCATCTCCTACAAGAACAACGGCCAGCCCGGGCACAAGGTTGTGTTTTGACTTCAGCGTTGCAACGTCTTTCGCAACCTCTGCCCTCACCTGTTTAGCTATTTCCGTCCCGCTAATAACCTCTGCCGCCATTACGTGGAACCTCCATTAAATACGTGGGGAAATCGTCCCTTATCATAGCAGGGGCTAAACCCGAGGAACAGGTATTAGATTGCCGCTTTTCATGTAGGTGCTCGCCATGCTATAATCTCGGCAGAGAGAAACGATATAGAGGAAGAGGTCCCGAGGAAACGTGGACAACGAGCAGAAACAGTCCCTAATTGGCGAATACAGGACGCACGCAACCGACACAGGGTCGTCAGATGTGCAGATTGCTTTGCTTACCAACCGCATCAATGAGCTTAATGCCCACCTGAGAGTGCATAAGAAAGACCACCACACACAGCGTGGTCTGTTGAAGATGGTGGGGCAACGGCGTCGGCTACTTACCTACATAGGCAGAACCGACCCATTGCGCTATCGCGCTCTTCTGTCTCGCCTCGGTCTCCGCCGGTAGCATCGTTACCGCGGACGACTACTTCCTCCTCTCATAACGTATAGAGGAGGCACCCCCATGCGCCACACAGTCCAATGTGATGTTGGCGGCAAACAACTCACCATAGAATCTGGCTGGGTCGCTGGCCAAGCAGACGGTTCCGTCACCTTACGCCTAGGCGAAACGGTGATGTTGATTACTGCCTGTATGAGCGACAAACCCCGCGAAGGCATTGATTTCTTTCCGCTGTCCGTAGACTACGAGGAACGAATGTATTCCGTAGGCCGGATTCCGGGAAGCTTCTTCCGGCGCGAAGGTAGGCCGTCCACAGAAGGCATTCTTGCTGGTCGACTGACCGACCGCCCCATTCGCCCCCTTTTCCCTAAGGGGTTCCGTAATGAGGTTCAGGTGGTTGCAACCATCCTATCTGCTGACCAGGAGAACCCCCCGGACGTCCTCTCCATTGTGGGAGCATCCGCGGCGTTATCCATTTCGTCCATTCCCTTTGATGGCCCCATTGCAGGGTGCCGCGTCGGCTACGTTGACGGAAAACTGGTGGTCAACCCAACCTTCGAGCAGATTGCAGAGAGCACCATGGAGCTCATTGTCGCTGGAAGCAAGGACGCTGTGGTGATGGTAGAGGCTGGCGCAAAGGAAGTTCCTGAGTCTCTGATTCTGGACGCCATTGAAGAAGCTCAACGCGCCAACGCGGTGATTGTTGAAGCCATTGAGGAACTGGTGAAGCTGGCGGGCAAGCCCAAGGTCACGATTGTCCCCCCAACACCTCCCCGCTCCGCTGCCGTAGACGCCATGAACGATGACATCCGCAACCGCGTGCGTACTGCCGTGTTCGCTGGATATGAAAAGGGCGAGCGCGATAAGGAAGTAGGTCGCATCCAAGCCGAAGTCGTCTCCAGCATGCCTGATGACGTCCCCTCTGAGGAAACGAAGTCTGCATTCGACACAATGGTGGACGAGGTCTTCCGTAAGGGTGTTCTCAAAGAAAACGTCCGCGCAGACGGCCGAAAGCGAAACGAAGTTAGGCCTATCACCACTGAGGTAGGCGTACTACCCAGGACTCACGGCACAGGACTGTTCACGCGTGGCCAAACCCAGGTGTTGAGCGTGGTTACGCTTGGATCCCTGAGTGACGAGCAACGTCTGGACACCCTAAGCCCGGTCAGTACCAAGCGGTATATGCACCACTACAACTTCCCGCCGTATTCCGTAGGAGAAGTTCGCCGTGTGGGCACACCTGGACGCCGAGAGATTGGCCACGGTGCACTGGCAGAGCGAGCTCTGGAACCCATGATCCCAAGCAAGGACGATTTCCCTTACGCCATCAGGGTAGTCTCTGAGGCGTTAAGCTCCAACGGCAGCACATCCATGGGCAGTGTGTGCGGAAGCACCATGGGCCTGATGGACGCTGGCGTACCCATCAAGGCACCGGTAGCCGGTGTTGCCATGGGCCTCATCATGGACGCCGGTGGTGACTACGCAGTCCTCACAGACATCCAAGGGATTGAGGACCACCTGGGAGACATGGACTTCAAGGTGGCCGGAACAGCAGAGGGCATCACCGCCCTACAAATGGACATCAAGATTAAGGGAATCACTCCCGCAATCATGCGAGAGGCCCTTGCGCAGGCAAAGGAAGCCCGCCTGTTCATCCTGGACAAGATCCTGGCAACCATCGCAACGCCTCGGGCCATCATGAGCCCGTACGCACCGCGGATGATTAAGATCAACATCCCAGTGGACAAGATTGGCGCAATCATCGGACCTGGCGGTAAGACCATCCGTGCCATCATCGCAGAGACCAAGGCGTCCATTGACGTACAAGACGATGGCACAGTCTTCATCGGCTCCCCCAACGAGGAGTCATTGGAGCAGGCTCGCAGCAAGATTGAAGGCCTGACCAAGGAAGCTGAAGTCGGTCAAATCTTCAAGGGCAAAGTCGTCCGTAGCACCAACTTTGGTGCCTTCGTAGAGATTCTTCCAGGCAAAGATGGCCTGGTGCGTCTCGGCGAGTTGGCAGAGGAGCCGGTGCAGCGGGTTGAGGATGCCGTTCAAGTAGGCGATGAAGTATCGGTCATGGTGATAGAAGTTGACCGAATGGGCCGACTCAACCTGTCCCGTCGAGCGGTGCTTGCAGGCCTGACCCCTGAGGAGGCTCTTGCATCGGCCCCACAAGGAAACGATGACAGGGGTGGTCGCCCCAGCTTCGGAGGCGGCGACCGTCGTCCGGAATTTCGACGTGGCCCTGGTGGCCCTGGCGGCCCCGGTGGACCTCCACGCCGTAACTAGGTAAGGAACAATGACTTCCCAACCCACCCCACAAGCCGGTGAAAATCCGCTACGGGTGTTGATACACGGGGTCTCCGGTCGTATGGGCCGGGAGACCCTGGCTGCTGTTCACGGCGCTCCAGGAATGGACGCCGTGGGCGGAGTGCGCCTTAACGGGAGGGGCAACACCTTCTCCTTGCCAGACGGCACGGCCACAGTTCCCCTCTACACTGACGCTGCAACCGCCATCAAAGAATGTCATCCTCAGGTGATGGTGGATTTCTCCGTGGCAGACATTTCAGCTACCGCTATGAAGGCTGCCGTCAGCCAAGGAGTCCACGTAGTGTCCGGCACCACCGGGATATCGGACGCTGGCCTCCAAGAGGTGGATCAGCTCGCCAAGGTGAACAACGTAGGAGTCCTATTAGCCCCTAACTTCGCCATTGGTGCAGTGTTGCTCATACACCTGGCAAGCACCCTCGGGCGTTTCTTTGATTTTGCAGAGATTGTTGAAGCTCACCATGAAGCGAAGCTGGATGCTCCATCCGGGACCTCCATAGCCATTGCCCGAGCTCTAGCCAGCGAACGAACAGAGCCTTTCAATCGCCCAATGCCGGATACCGAACCAATCCCAGGCAGCAGGGGCGCTGAACAAGACGGCGTCTCCATCCACGCTATGCGCATGCAGGGAAGACTTGCTCACCAGGAAGTGATCCTTGGGACGTTGGGCCAAACCCTCACCCTGCGACATGACACCACGGGCCGAGAATGCTACATGCCGGGCGTTCTCACCGCCATACGCCAGGTGGTACAATGCAAAGGCCTTGTGGTAGGGCTTGAAAAGCTGCTGGAACTGTAGTCCCCCGGGCCTCGTTTCCTACACAGCGTCGTTCTCTATCAATCAACTATTAGGAACATTCGTATGCCTGGAGCAAACATCGCCGTTGTTGGTGCCACCGGAGCCGTAGGCCAGGTGGTACTTAGCATTTTGGAGCAACGTAACTTCCCCGTGGGCGATATCAGATTGCTTGCCAGCAAACGCTCGGCAGGGATGAAGGTATCCGTCATGGGTCAAGAGTTGGAAGTCGGTGAGGCTACTCCAGACTCCTTTAATGGCATGGACATTGTGTTCTTTGCTGCAGGAGGGGGCACCAGCCAGTCCCTGGCTCCAGAGGCCGCCAAGCGTGGCGCAGTGGTGATAGATAAGTCCTCTGCCTGGCGAATGGATCCCACTGTACCCCTCGTCATACCAGAGATTAACCCGGACGATATTCGAGAGCACCAGGGCATCATCTCAAGCCCCAACTGCTCCACCATCGTTATGTTAATGGCTATTGCGCCCCTGCATCGTGCTAACCCTATTCTGCGCATCATTGTAGACACCTATCAGTCTGCATCCGGGGCTGGCGGCAAGGGCATAGTGGAGCTTCTCCAGCAGACTCAAGACGTTCTGGACAAGAAGACAGCTACGCACGCAACGTTCCCTGCCACATTAGCATTCAATGCAATTCCTCATGTTGAGGATTTTGGTGAAGACGACTACACCACTGAAGAGATTAAGATGGAGAACGAGACACGCAAGATACTGCACCAGCCGAGTCTGCCGGTCTCTGCTACATGCGTGCGTGTGCCGGTACCCATCTCCCATAGCGAGGCTGTCCACATAGAGTTTACAAACGCTATGACACCGGACGATGCTCGCGACATCCTCTCTGAGTTCCCTGGCGTTCGTGTCATTGATGACGCTGCTAGTAAGAGCTATCCGCTTGCCGATTACGCAGCTGGCAAGGACGAAGTGTTTGTTGGCCGCATCCGTACGGACAAGGCATTCTCTAACGGGCTTTCCATCTGGACGGTAGGAGACAACCTTCGGAAGGGCGCGGCCCTCAACGCGGTGCAAATTGCTGAAGTGTTGCTGGAGCAGGGCCTTACAGGCTCCGCTGGCAGTGGGAGGTAGACATGGCAGAGCACATTGGACGACTCCTGACTGCAATGGTCACCCCTTTTGACGCCGATGGGAAGGTGGACTATCCCCAGGCCCGTCGCTTGGCCCAGGCCCTGGTGGCCTCCGGTAGCGATGGCGTTGTGGTGGCCGGCACCACCGGCGAGTCACCAAGCCTTACGCGCGATGAGCAGCTACACCTCTTCGCAGAGATTAAGGAAGCTCTTAACGGTAAGGGTAACGTGGTGGCAGGCACAGGGAGTAACAGCACCGCTGAAGCTATTGAGTATACCAATGACGCCCAAAAGGTTGGCGTAGACGCAGTCCTATCTGTGGTGCCCTACTACAACAAGCCACCCCAAGAGGGCATGTACCAGCACTTCAAGGCCATTGCGGAGAGCACTGACCTGCCCGTGATTCTGTACAACGTGCCCAGCCGCACGGCCAGCAATATGACCGCAGAGACCACCATCCGGCTCAGTCAGATTCCCAACATCATTGGGGTCAAAGAGGCGGGCGGAGACCTGGATCAAGCAGCAGACATCATCAACGGCGCCCAACCTGGTTTTCTGGTGTGGAGTGGCAACGACGATCAAACCTATCGGATAATGTCCTTGGGCGGCTATGGCATCATCAGCGTAGCATCGCACATCGTTGGAAAACAGATCAAAGCAATGATGGAATTGACGCTAAACGAAGATTTTGAAAGAGCCGCAACAGAGCATCGCAGGCTGATGCCGCTGTTTCAGGGCCTTTTTATAGTAGCGAACCCAATCCCGGTGAAGTACGCTGTAAACAAGGTGGGCTTCCCCGTCGGTCAACCTCGGCTTCCCCTAGTGCCGCCGGATGCCGAGACCGCAGCCGAAATAGATGCCCTCCTTAAGGCCTCTCAGGTGGATTTGCCAATTCCGGCGACCACCTAGCAGTTATCAGAACGCCACCGTAGCTCAGCGGCAGAGCAGCTGTTTCGTAAACAGCAGGTCGTCGGTTCAATTCCGACCGGTGGCTCCATATTGACGTTCCACGCCGCCGTAGCTCAGTGGCAGAGCAGCTGTTTTGTAAACAGCAGGTCGTCGGTTCAATCCCGACCGGTGGCTCCATAGCTAACTCAAAGCTGA
>Ga0302127_10001010_pt1 | contig 16270 bp, 14 predicted proteins | sample CB4_SCM_MG_FD_204452 | JGI IMG/M metagenome (GOLD analysis project Ga0302127, IMG submission 204452) | Marine microbial communities from Western Arctic Ocean, Canada - CB4_SCM | ecosystem: Environmental > Aquatic > Marine > Oceanic | place: Canada: Western Arctic Ocean | collected 2017-09-24
CCACTTTCCTATCGTGCTTAATGTTGAAGAAGCGTTAAGCCTACTAGCTGTTTCTGGTGACCGCTATGCCGTGTCATTATTCTTTTAAATCAAAAACCTTAATAGAATAAAAATACTTTTAGAACTCTGCTTAGATAATCAAATCTACCATTGTCTCATCATCAGTTATGTCCCGAATTGACATTCCGGCTTTTTCTAACCTTTCAGATAAAATGCTAAAGTTTTCTGGTGAAGATGTCTCAATACCCAAAAGAACTGTACCAAAATTACGTGCTGATTTTTTCAAATACTCAAAACGTGAAATATCATCATCTGAACCCAATAGACTCAAAAACTCTTTTAAAGCTCCTGGCCTTTGTGGCATCCGCAAGATGAAATACTTTTTAACACCTGAAAACCGCTGGGCCCGCTCCTTTACTTCCGGCAATCTCTCAAAATCAAAATTACCACCAGATGAAACACAAACAACTTTTTTACCTTTAATTTTAGTTTGTATGTCTTTTAACGCGTCCAAGGCTAATGCCCCAGCTGGCTCCAAAACAATGCCCTCAACATTCAGCATTTCCAGTATTGTTGTACAAATCCGATCTTCCGGAATCGCTAGGACGTGATCCTCTTTAACACCCTTAAGAAACTTGAATGTATGTTTACCAATTTTCGCAACAGCAGCGCCATCCACAAAAGTGTCCACACTTTTAATCTTAGTGGGCTGACCTGCCTTCAATGCAGCGGCTAGGCTTTTCCCACCAGAAGGTTCAACAAAATATATTTCGGTCTCCGGTGCGCGTTCTGAAAGAAGACGGCAAGCAGAAGAGGAAAGGCCACCACCACCTACTGGAACTACAAAAACATCCGGAGCACAACCAAGCTGTTCTAACATTTCATGGGTAACAGTTGCCTGCCCCTCAATTACATCTAAATCGTCAAAGGGCGACAAGAAGTGACCACCAACCTGATCACAGTGTTCCTGGCTAGCACTCAAAGTATCATCAAAGTAGTCCCCCACTAGACGCACCTCAACCCATTCTCCACCAAACAACTTAGTTTTATTTATCTTTTGCTGCGGTGTAGTAACCGGCATAAATATAACACCGTTTTTCTTCATATGGCGACATACAAAAGCAACGCCTTGGGCATGATTTCCCGCACTAGCACAAACAAAAATTTGTTTATCAGTTTGCTTACTCATCGCATTGTAGGCACCGCGCAACTTGTAAGACCGCACAGGAGATAAATCTTCCCGCTTTAGCCAAATGTCAGCATCATATAATGCCGACAAATGATCGTTACGCTGCAGTGGTGTTGCAGAAAAAAGTTCTCGCATACGTTGGGTAGCAAGAGCCGTCTGGTTACTAAAGTCTGTCATTGATTTGACTAGTGACCCAAACTGCTAAAATGCGCAAGTTATAGCTTTGAAGGAATGACGAGCATCATGTGCTAGGATCACTATTAGACAGTGATTTATTAAGAATTTGAATTTAACAACAGTAATGAAAAACTTGCCGCTTGAACAAAAAAAATGTACCTGCACCGTGGATACACTTCAATAAATTTAGATTGGATTTCGAATGTCTTCGCCTAAGAAAATAGTTTTGGCCTATTCGGGTGGGTTGGATACATCAATAATTTTAAAGTGGTTACAAATTGAGTATAATTGCGATGTTGTTACGTTTACTGCCGATCTCGGCCAGGGTGAAGAGCTGGAGCCTGCTCGAGTTAAAGCAGAAAAAATGGGCGCATCAGCAATTTACGTGGAAGATCTGCGTGAAGAATTTGTTCGTGATTTTGTATTCCCAATGTTCAGGGCGAATGCTTTGTACGAGGGTCTATATCTTTTAGGTACATCTATTGCACGACCATTAATATCAAAACGGCTAGTTGAAATTGCAGAACTTGAAGGAGCAAACGCAATAGCCCACGGGGCAACGGGAAAAGGCAACGACCAAGTCCGGTTTGAGTTAGCTGCTTACGCCCTAAACCCTGATATAAAAGTAATTGCGCCTTGGCGTGACTGGGACCTCTCCAGTCGTTCTTCACTTATAGAATTTGCCGAAAAGCATCAAATCTCGATAGCCAAAGACAAACGTGGTGAGGCACCTTTTAGCGTGGATGCAAATCTACTACACACATCCTCAGAGGGTAAAGTACTGGAAGACCCCTCCATTGAAGCACCTGATTACGTTTATCAGAGAACTGTAAAACCTGAACTCGCACCAGACAAACCCGAATATGTTGAAATTGGATTCAAGTCAGGAGACGCACAATCAATTAATGGCCAGATCATGTCACCCGCCGAAATTCTAACTGAACTCAACGAGCTAGGGGGTAAACATGGAGTTGGTAGGCTTGATTTAGTTGAGGGGCGATTTGTAGGCATGAAGTCACGTGGGATATATGAGACTCCAGGTGGCACATTATTGCTTGAGGCTCATCGTGGAATTGAGTCAATAACATTAGACCGAGGCGCAGCGCACCTCAAGGATGAGTTAATGCCTAAATACGCCGAACTTATTTATAATGGATTTTGGTTTAGCCCTGAACGCGATATGTTGCAGGCACTGATTGATAAGTCTCAGAAACACGTTACGGGAACTGTTCGGTTAAAGCTCTACAAGGGTTCTGTAAAAACTGTTGGCCGATGGTCAGATTACAGCTTGTACTCAGAGGCTCACGTTACTTTTGAGGATGACGCTGGGGCTTATGATCAAAAGGATGCAGCGGGATTTATACAACTAAACGCACTGCGGCTAAAGCTATTAGCAGCGAGAAAAAAACGTGTGGTCTAAGTTTGGGTTTAGATAAAATTAAATCTGTTTAATAAAACCTTTTTTTCATTACATTCTTAAATTTTAAGTCTTCAACTTAATGGCTTTAAACTGCTCGTATAATTTATTGGCAGTAGTTAAAATATCGAAAAATTCTGTACCCAAGTTTGGTATCGATTTTGATGGCTCAGCAAACCCAGTAGATTTGTGGACGGCATCATACCAATGCGATGCCCATACCCCGTCTTCAGCTCTGGGACCCGCAATCCAACTTAGCATAGCCAGGTCAAAGTCTATGCCAAGCGCTTCACATAATCCAGAAAGTGAAGTCTCTGGGTTTGCTAAAATATCTTCACTATCAATAACAATAGGTTTCTGACCGAGTAACAGGCAATGATCAAAAATTTTTTTTTGCTGTACAAAGCCTAAATCATCTAGTGATGGATTTTGCCGTTTTATGTCGTAGCTAGCAATAACCTTAGCAGGACTACGAATCAAAAAAACGTTTTGTTGCTGGGCAATCCAATCTAGTGAAAAACTTGGTAACATCTGATGCGTAAGTAGCTTTTGGTACCAAACCCTATAAGGTTCAGGTACTGTTCCCGTCAGTCGGGAACTTATTATATCTGGGTCTTTTGGCTGACTATCAATAATGATTTGGTTCATAGGGTGTTTGACACCAGAATGGTACAAATATGCGCCGTAGTAGGGTTCGTCAGAAATTATTGTATCGTTCCGGTTTCCAAAAGCATACATCAATGCTGTGGACAAATTTCTGGGTCCAGACCACATCGCTATTCTCATAACTTCTCCATTTCAATTTAGCTTTTAATTTTAAGACTAGTTTTAATTAGATCAATTGGACAACATCAACCCAGCTTAATAATTAACATGCTATAGCAAATTTTCACCTAGCATTAAATTCTAAAACCTCTGCTAAATTAGGAATGGCGTTAGCTGTCCCTAGTTTTGTTACCTTTAATGCCGCAGCTTTATTGGCAAAAGTCAACGCTTCAAGGGGGTCTTTTCCCTGAGATAACAAAGCTACAAAGTAACCACAAAATGTGTCACCAGCACCTGTAGTGTCTACGGAGCTTACCGTAATACCCTCGACCCTAATCTCAAGCCCTGTTTTGAAGTCTTGATATGTAGCACCCCTTGATCCAAGTGTGGTTAATATAGCGCTTACACCAATCTCTTTTAAGTTTTTTACTTTAAAATGGCTTGTTAATTCAGCAGCCTCAATTTCATTTACACAAAGTATATCTACAAAAGGAAGTATTTCAGCCACCACCTCTGCATCGAACGGAGCGGCAGAATAAACCACATGAGCACCCCGTAAACTTGCTAAGTTTGCAGCGTTACTTTGTTGCGAAGTCTCGTTTTGCAAAACTAGCCAATCTGACGAAGAAATAGGCGCAAGCCAGGAATTAACTTGATCAGTAGAAATAAGATGATTTGCACCACCAAAAGTTGTGATTGCATTCTCCCCATCTTTCTCCATTGTTATTATCGCATGGCCGGAGGCGCCTAAGAGTTTAATTACATTAGTGGTATCAACACCCAAAGCTCTGAGTTGGTCAATTAACCATGAACCGTCTTCGCCTACTGCGCCTAAGTGACAAACTTCAGATCCAGCATTTATCATAGCAACAGATTGGTTGGCGCCCTTGCCACCCAATCCTCGCTCCACCTTGCTTGCTACCAATGTTTCTCCCGGCATTGGGATGTGGCTTACATGATAAAAAAAATCAGCGTTAATGGATCCAATATTATAAATCATTATCTGATGTTACAGGCTGCTATAACTGCCATATTGAGAATATCACTCACAGACGAAACTGTTGAACAAATTTGAATTGGCTTATCAATGCCAGTGAGAATTGGTCCAATAACTGTTGCGCCACCCATTTCCTGCAGAAGCTTTACTGAGATAGAGGCCGAATGTCTTGCAGGAACAACAAGTACATTCGCTGGTCCTGAAAGTCGGCTGAATGGGTACTTTTTCATCTCTTCAATATTAAGAGCTACATCTACTGCCATTTCTCCTTCAAACTCAAAATCAACGCCCCTTTGCTCCAAAACTTCTGGTGCTATTCGCATTTTTTCTGCCCGCTCAGAAATGGGATAACCAAAAGTTGAGAAGCTAACAAAGGCAACCCGTGGTTCAAGCCCGAGAGCACGAGCTACGCCTGCACCACGTTCTGCAATATCAGCCAAATCATGCTCGTTTGGCCACTCGTGCACTAGTGTATCTGCTATCAAGACAATTTTGCCTTTAGACAAAACTGCTGTTACTCCAACTGCTCCATCGTGAGGGCCAACATCATAAACATGATTAATTAAATCTAATACATGGGCTGATTTTCTAGTAACGCCTGTTACTAAACCATCACCATGGTCATGGGCTAGCATCAGAGAACCAAAAACATGCCTGTCTCTACCAGCGAGCCGCAGCACGTCTGTTTGATCAAAACCCTTACGCTTAAGACGATTATACAAGTATTCTTTATATGTGTCTAGGTGAGGAGTGGTTGCCGCATTAGCAATCTCTATCTCACCTATAGCATCACCAAGCCCCGCTTCCTCTAGTTTTGCCTTAACTACACTTTCACGACCAACAACAATGGATTTTCCAAACCCTTCGCGTTGATACATAACTGCAGCACGCAAAACACGTTCATCATGGCCTTCAGAAAATATCATGCGTGCCTGAGCAGACCGTGCACGCGCGTTTATGCCTCTTAAAATACTCGCAGTTGGATCCATGCGGGTTTTTAATGAAAGCTGGTACCCATCCATATCAATGATTGGTCGACGGGCTGCCCCCGTAGTCATCCCCGCCTGCGCAACTGCCGGCGGAATGCGGTAAATTAGCCTCGGGTCAAACGGTGTTGGGATAATATAATCACGCCCAAAGCTTAATTTTTTTCCATACGCTAAAGCGACTTCGTCGGGTACATCTTCACGAGCTAATTCAGCCAGGGCCCGAGCACAGGCAATTTTCATTTCGTCGTTGATAGCTCGCGCATGAATATCTAACGCACCACGAAACAGGTAGGGAAATCCTAAAACATTATTTACCTGATTTGGGTAATCAGAGCGACCAGTCGCTACGATTGCATCATCGCGTACCTCGTGAGCTTCTTCTGGCGTGATTTCAGGGTCGGGGTTTGCCATTGCAAAAATGACTGGGTTTTCTGCCATTTTTTTAACCATGTCTTGGGTTACAGCGCCCTTTACAGAAACTCCTAAAAAGACGTCTGCACCAACCATTGCTTCACTCAGAGTTCGTAATTCAGTAGAAATTGCATGTGCTGATTTCCATTGATTCATACCTTCGGTACGGCCCTGATATATGACACCCTTCGTATCACAAACCACACAGTTATTATTTTTAGCACCCATTGATTTAAGTAACTCAATGCATGCAATCCCTGCAGCACCAGCGCCATTCAAAACAATTTTAACATCTTGAATTTTCTTACCAGACAAATAAAGCGCATTTATTAGGCCCGCAGCACAAATTACAGCTGTTCCATGCTGATCATCATGGAATACTGGTATATCCATTACTTCTTTCAAAGCTTGTTCGATGATGAAGCACTCTGGAGCCTTAATATCCTCAAGGTTAATTCCACCAAAGGTGGGTCCCATCAACGTTACTGCTTTAATAAATTCATCTGGATCCTCAGTATCAAGCTCTATGTCAATTGAATTAACATCAGCAAAGCGCTTAAATAAAACGGCTTTACCTTCCATCACTGGCTTACTGCCCAACGCTCCAAGGTTACCAAGTCCTAATACGGCTGTTCCGTTTGAGATTACGGCAACTAAATTTCCTTTGTTTGTGTAATCATAAGCCAACTCTGGGTTTTCTGAAATCTTTAAACATGGCACGGCCACGCCCGGTGAGTAGGCCAGAGATAAATCTCTTTGCGTTGTCATAGGAACGGTTGCAGTAATTTCAAATTTACCCGGTGTTGGCTCCATGTGAAACGCCAGCGCGTCTGCGTCTGTTACTTTAGTATTAGCCATTATGACGCTCCCAATTGATATATCATTGTACCCACCCAATAAAGCAACGACAACCGCTTCCTTTTGCTGTTGTCTTTGCTTAAAGTCGTTCCATTGTGGAGGTGTTGTTTTGGAAAAACCTGAGTATTCTGTCACGCCTATGATGGCACAGTTTTCTGAGATAAAAAAAGAGTATCCACTGGCATTACTCTTTTACAGAATGGGCGATTTCTACGAGTTGTTTTTTGACGATGCCGTGGTTGCAGCAGAGGCACTAGATATAACTCTCACAAAACGAGGGAAACACTTAGGCGAAGACATCCCAATGTGTGGCGTTCCAGTCCACGCCTCCGAAGGTTACCTTCTTAGGTTAATTCGAAAAGGACACCGAGTTGCTGTTTGCGAGCAGCTGGAAGATCCCAAAGAAGCCAAAAAGCGGGGTTCAAAGTCTGTCGTAAAGCGCGGCGTTGTTCGCTTAGTCACACCTGGGACGATTACCGAAGATAGTCTACTAAACCCCAGAAAAAGCAATTTCTTGGCGGCATTTTCTAGTGTCCGGCACGAAAGCTGCCTTGCTTGGGTTGATATTTCAACAGGTGACGTTCGCTACAGATCATGCCTAACTACTCAGCTAGGGCCCGAACTCGCTCGGCTGGTACCAGCAGAAGTTTTAGTTTCTGAAGATGCAGATTCCAGCATCCATGAAATCATCTTTGAGTCAGGCGCTGCATCAACAAAGCTTCCTCTACCTGCTTTTGACAGTGAAACCAGTTTAAAAGATCTAATAGCGGCCTACGGTGAAGACAAAATTAATATTTTCAAAAAACTAAGCCGTGCAGATACAATAGCCCTTGGTGTGTTAATTAAATATTTAAATACTACACAAAGAGGACAGACACCTCTCCTCCATTTGCCCAACAGTGAAACACAGGGTGACTTTGTATCAATAGATGCTGCAACACGCCGAAACCTTGAACTAACGGAAACACTTAGCGGTAGTCAAAAGGGCTCTTTGCTGTTTGCTGTAGACCGTTCCATAACCGGAGCAGGTGCACGACTTTTATATCACAGAATCACAACCCCTTCCCAGCGCATTGGCCTAATCTCTGACAGGGCGGAAGCTGTACAGTTTTTTTGTGAAAACAGTGACGCGCGTTTAAAAATACGCATTGCTTTAAAACAATTGCCCGATATTGAGCGCGGACTAAGTCGTCTAGCCCTTGGGCGAGGCGGGCCACGTGACCTTGTAGCTATAGCCAGCGGTGTCATGCAGGCAGGTAAAGTCAGCCAACTATTGTCTAAAAGACCGCTACCAGGTCTTCTTAATAGTATAAACCCAGACCTCGTCGGCCATGATTTACTCTGCAAAGACTTGACCAACGCATTAATATCTAATCCACCAATTTTAATACGAGACGGCGGCTTTATTGATACAGGGTATTCAGACGATCTTGATGAAGTCAGAACCTTGCGAGATGAAGCAAGATCCATTATTGCAAAATTTCAAGCAGATTACTCCATTTTAACTGAAATTTCTTCGTTAAAAATAAAACATAATAACGTGTTGGGTTATTTCATTGAAACTACGGCGGCGCATGCACAGCGAATGCTTGCAGCCCCTCTTTGTGATACATTCATTCACCGGCAAACGACAGCTAATGCAGTTAGGTTTACAACTGTAGAGCTAGGTGAGTTGGAAACAAAAATATTAAACGCTGCAGGAAAAACCATCAGCTTGGAACAAGAGATCTTTTTTCAATTAGAAAAGACAGTTCTATCCAGTGCACCAAAACTTCAAATCCTCGCCTCAGCTATAGCTGAAATTGATGTTGCTTCTGCATTATCTGAACTCGCAGTAAGCGAGGGATGGGTAAGGCCAAGCATGAACAGCGGGAGGGACTTTATAATCGAACAAGGCCGCCATCCAGTCGTCGAAAGCGCGCTAAAAGATCAATCGTCTTCGATCTTTGTAGCAAATAATTGTACATTAAACAGCAATGACGAATCTATTTGGCTTCTTACTGGCCCGAATATGTCAGGGAAATCGACCTTCCTTCGTCAAAATGCTTTGATTGCCTTACTTGCACAGGCTGGATCGTACGTTCCAGCCACAAAAGCAGAAATTGGAATTGTTTCACAAATTTTCAGCCGAGTGGGCGCATCTGACGATCTTGCACGAGGACGTTCCACATTCATGGTGGAAATGGTGGAAACGGCAGCAATACTTAACCAAGCCGATGATAGAGCACTAGTGATTTTAGATGAAATTGGGCGAGGTACTTCCACATACGATGGGCTATCAATAGCATGGGCTACCCTTGAATACCTACACGACGTCAATCAATGCAGAGCTCTATTCGCAACGCACTACCACGAACTTACTCAGCTTTCATCAAAGCTTGAAAAAGTTGAAAACGCGACCGTAACAGTTCGAGAATGGGAAGGTGAAGTTGTGTTTTTACATGAGGTGAAAAAGGGTGCAGCAGACCGCTCTTATGGTGTGCAAGTAGCAAAACTCGCTGGCCTACCACCATTGGTTTTAGAAAGAGCTAAGGTGGTTCTTGAGGCTCTCGAAAAAGGAGAACGAGAGGGCACTGGTAAACAAAAGGCTTTAATCGATGACCTTCCATTGTTTTCAGCGGTTCACACCCCTGCTCCCTCTAAATCCTCTCTTTTGGAGGAGGCGGTAGCAAAAATTCAACCTGACAGCTTGAGCCCAAAAGAAGCTTTAGATCTAATCTACGAACTTAAATCCAAAATGTAATAAAAAAGCACAATTTAAGTTTCCGTTCTTCCAATTTATTTCTTGTGGTAAAATTCAAGCTCACAAAGGTGTTGATGAAACGCCCACCTGTGCTGGTCTCAACAATCGATCATGTAACATGAATCCCTCCGCCATTACTTGAATAATATCACCAGATTTTGTTCCAGGAACTGATGCCTCAAACATTGCCTCATGATCTTGAGGATTAAACTTGTCACCCACTTCTGGCACAATTGGTTCAATTCCATGCTTTTTGAAGACATTTACAATTTCACGCATAGTTAATTCAACACCCTCTATCAAAGCTGATGCTAACTCTCTCTGGTCATCTGTTACCACATCAAGACCACGCTTAAGGTTATCGTAAACAGGGAGGAGATCACGGGCTATTTTAGAGCCTCCGTAGTTTTCTGCCTCTCGTCGATCTTTTTCACTCCGCTTTCGAGAGTTTTCAGCGTCCGCCAAAGCTCGCATCCATTTGTCTTTTAACTCATCGCGTTCAGCTTTCAACGAGTCGAGCTCAAGCTCTTCCTCAGTATGCTCTTCTTCACCAAACATTTCCTCTTCTGCAAGACTAATGTCCTGGAGAAACTCATCTTCATTTTCTTTAGCCATCTCGACTTAACCTCGATCAGATAAAACACGCCCAACCATCTGGGCCGTGTAATTAACAATTGGTACAATTCTGCCATAGTTAAGCCTAGTGGGCCCAATTACGCCGATAGCACCTACAACCTTTCGGTCACTGTCCATATAGGGAGAAACTACCAAAGAGGAACCCGAAAGTGAAAAAAGTTTGTTCTCAGAGCCAATAAAAATGCGAACGCCCTCCCCACCTTCAGTTAATTCTAGGAATTCTGCAATATCTCGCTTGCGTTCTAGATCATCAAATAGAACGCGAACTCGATTTAAATCATCAGCAGTTCCTGAGTTTTCCAACAAGTTAGAGCGTCCACGCACAATTAACCGCTCGTTGTCTCCGCCCGCGTCTTGCATTACTGCGATACCAGATTCAACAAGCGTTGCCGTCAATACATCAAGCTCAGTTCGATGTTTTTGGATTTCTCCAACTATTATTGATTGTAATTCCTTTAGTGTTTTGCCTTGGCCAACAGCGTTTAAAAAGTTTACTGCTTCCCGCATTTGGCTTGGGGTCTGCCCTATAGGTGGTCTAAATACCCTATTTTCTACCTCTCCATTAGCAAACACCAAAACTGCTAGGGAGCGGTCTGTAGCTAATGATACAAACTCTATATGTTTTATAGGAGATGATTTTTTTGGAGACAGAACCAACGAAGCGCCTTGGGTTAATCCAGAAAGCGCGCTCGAAATTCGGTCAAGCATGTTACTGACATTATCATCATCACCCATAGTAGCTGCAATTTTTCGCTGGTCTGCTTCATCCGGGTCACCCACCTCCATGATTCCATCAACAAACATACGCAATCCAAGCTCTGTAGGTATACGGCCAGCCGACGCATGTGGGCTATCAAGTAAGCCCAAAAACTCTAGGTCTTGCATTACATTTCGGACCGTCGTCGCACTTACCTGTTCGTTCATTTGCTGTGTTAACGTCCGGCTTCCCATTGGTTCACCAGAAGAAAGGTAGCTTTCAACTATCCTTTGAAACACTTCACGACTGCGAGTGTCCATTTCAGAAAAAAGTTCTGTAGACGAATCCATAAACCTAGCCCTTGCCATTTGGGGTGTGCATCGCATATTCGCCCATCAACACAAGGAGAACAAGTCATGAGACCATCAGGACGTAAATTAAATCAGATGCGGCCCATAACCATCGAGACTGGTGTCACACGTCACGCAGAAGGATCTTGTTTAATTAAATGCGGTGATACTCACGTACTTTGTACAGCAAGCCTTGAGGAGCGTGTCCCAGCTTTTTTAAGAAATTCGGGATTAGGTTGGGTTACTGCGGAGTATGGTATGCTCCCACGCGCTACGCACACTAGAATGCGACGGGAAGCAAAGAACGGCCAATCTGGCCGTACTCAGGAAATCCAAAGACTAATTGGCCGTAGTTTGCGAGCTGGTGTAGACCGGGTGGCTTTAGGTGAAAGACAAATTAGTGTTGATTGTGACGTAATACAGGCTGATGGTGGTACCCGGTGTGCTGCAATTACCGGTGGGTGGGTTGCTTTAAAATTGGCAGTTCAGAAATTAATGAAAGCTGGAGATATTCAAAGTGATCCTCTCTTAGACCCTGTTGCTGCTGTTAGCTGTGGTATTTACGCGGGACAACCTATTTTAGATTTAGACTATCCTGAGGATAGCGAAGCAGGTGTAGACGGTAACTTTGTAATGCTTGGATCTGGAAAGTTAGTTGAAATACAGATGTCGGCAGAGGGATCAACGTTTTCACGTACCCAAATGGACGAACTAATGGATTTAGCTGAAACAGGTGTTGCTGAATTAATAATTGCACAAAAAGCTGCAACCACTTGATGCGAAAACTAACTGAAACAAAAATTGTTTTGGCGAGTCATAATCAGGGTAAATTGGGCGAAATACAGCTTCTTCTTTTACCATTTGGAGTTATGTGCGTAAGTGCGGGTGAGTTAAGTATAGATGAGCCAGCTGAAACAGAATCTACCTTTTCAGGAAATGCTAGAATAAAAGCTCATTATGCATCACGAGCTTCAGGCTTGCCCGCTTTGTCAGATGATAGTGGAATTTCTGTTGATTCACTAAATGGAGCGCCTGGCGTCTATACAGCCGATTGGGCCGAAACGTTGGGTGGGCGAAATTTTAATCTTGCAATGAAAAGAGTGTGGGACAAGTTAGAAGAATGTGATGCACCAAAACCAAGACTTGCACAGTTTAATTGCACGCTCTGCCTTGCTTGGCCTGATGGGCACGACGAAATATTTGCAGGTGTCGTACCAGGCCAAGTAATTTGGCCCATGAGAGGCAAACATGGCTTTGGTTTTGATCCAGTATTTCAGCCCGACGGATACAAAAAGACTTTTGCTGAAATGCTTCCTGAAGAAAAAGGCCCTCTAACCCATCGTGCAGATGCGTTTACTAAACTCGTGGCTGGTTGTCTTGATTGAGGATTGGCGTAATGGGGGATTTGGGCTCTATATTCACTGGCCGTTTTGTGAAGCTAAGTGCCCCTATTGTGATTTTAATTCCTACGTGAATTCAAATGTAGATACTCAAATTTGGGAAAACGCCCTTATTTCAGAATTAGATCGTAACGCCCAGCTGACTAAGGGCAGATTACTTAATTCGATATTTTTTGGTGGGGGAACACCAAGTCTGATGCCACCATCTCTTGTAGAAAAATTAATATTGAGGGCGTATGAGCATTGGACACCCGCAAATGATATTGAAATTACCTTAGAAGCTAATCCCTCATCGGTCGAAGCAAAACAATTTTCCGATTTTCAAGCAGCAGGTGTGAATAGAATATCAATTGGTATTCAGGCTCTTAATAATCTTGACCTAAAAAAACTTGGCAGACTACACTCAGTAGATGAAGCAATGGCTGCTTTAGAAGTTGCGCACCACCACTTTGACCGCGTCAGTTTTGATCTGATTTATGGTCGGCAAGACCAATCTTTGTCATCTTGGGCAGCCGAATTGGAAATGGCGATATCTCTTAACAGTGGCCACCTATCACTCTACCAACTTACTATTGAACCGGGCACAGCATTTGGATATCGGTCCAACGCTGGAAAGCTTGCTGGATTGCCTAACGAAGATCTATCAGCTGATATGTTTGAGTTTACAAATGAGACTTGCGCCACAGCAGGCCTTAACTCTTATGAAGTATCTAATTTTTCTTCTGAAGGCATGGAGTCCAAGCATAACCTAATATACTGGATGGGTGGCGATTATGTTGGTATTGGTCCTGGTGCTCATGGAAGATTAACTGTTAATAATCAGAGACTTGCAACAAATACTATTCTCTCTCCTGGAGCGTGGTTAGATGGAGTTAAATTTAAATCAAGCGGAGAGAATAACCGAGAAGTTCTTTCAAAAAATGATCACGCAAATGAGCTCATCCTGATGGGTTTACGCCTTAAAGACGGTATTTCCCAATCAAGGGTAGAAACTATAGCTGAGAAATGCATGTATATACCAACAGATCTAACCGAACTAGGGCTTCTGGATATGTCAGATGGTTTTTTAAAAGCTACCACTTCTGGCCGAGCTCTACTAAATCAAATAATACAAAAACTAATGTTCTAACTTTTGGTTAAATATCGACACAGATCATCAAGCTGTTCTAAATTTTTATACTGGATTGTAATTTCACCAGAACTTTTGTTGGGCTTATGAGATATAGTTACTAACATCTTAAGTGCTGCAGAAAGGTCACCTTCTAGAGCTTTGGTATCTGCATCCTTAATTGTGCCTGCCTCATATGGAATCTTTTTACTAACAGGATTCTTCACTAGGCTTTCCGTCTGCCTTACAGATAAACCACGAGCCAGTATAACCTGAGCGATCGCTGAAGGGTCACTAGAGGTGATTAAAGCCCTAGCATGTCCACTTGTTAATTTTCTTTTTATTACAAGGTCTTGCACATCATGAGGTAATGCAAGTAGCCTGAGGTAGTTGGCGATGTGGGGCCGTGACTTTCCAAGAGCCTGGGCCATTTGATCTTGGGTATGACCAAATTTTTCCATCAATTGACGGTATCCAGCAGCCTCTTCTATAGGGTTTAAATCAGCTCTTTGGATGTTTTCAATTATGGCTATCTCAAGAACATCTTCATTTGAAAAATTTCTAACTACCACTGGTATATTGTGAATTTTCGCTATCTGCGAGGCCCGCCACCTACGTTCACCAGCAACTATTTCAAAATCACCTGGCTTATCAGGATGCGACCGAACAACGAGTGGTTGGATAATCCCTTTGGCACTTATGGAAGCGGCGAGATCACCTAGATCACCTTTATCAAAATACCTACGTGGCTGGCTAGGATTAGGATGAATTTTTTCAATGGGTACTAATAGTTCATTACTTATAGGATCTTCCAACTCTGAAGTTTTTTTCGTAGTTGGCTCTATGTCAGCCATGAGTGCGGACAGCCCCCGGCCAAGACCTCGTTGACGTTTACCTGGGTTTGACATTTTCAACTTCCCTTTATTTAGGTCGTAAAAGTAACTCTTTAGCTAAAGCGCGATAAGCTTCAGCTCCTTTAGATTTAGTATCATAGCTTAAAACCGGCATTGAGAAGGATGGGGCCTCACTGACACGTACATTTCGTGGTATCACCGTCTTAAAAACAAGCTCACCTAAGTTTTTACGCGCATCATCCTCCACCTGCAAAGATAAACCGTTGCGAGAATCGAACATCGTAAGGACAATTCCATCAATTCTAAGGTCTGGGTTCCCTGAGCTACGAATTTCTCGAACAGATAAGAGGAGCTGCGAAAGCCCTTCCAACGCATAGAATTCACTTTGTAAAGGTATCACCAAAGAATTAGCCGCTATAAGAGCATTAACCGTGAGAACGCTTAAAGATGGAGGGCAATCAAAGAAAATATAGTCATAAAAATTTAGATTTGAATTTTCTAAAGCCAAAGACAGTAGCTTGCTTCTGTCTTTTGTAGCAGCAAACTCAATATCTGCAGAGCTCAAATCTACCGTCGAAGGTACAAGGTAAAGGTTTGGCGTCTCCGTTTTAATTATATATTGGTCCTCAACAGTACCCCCACTAAGCACATCGTACGTTGTGAACTCACGATTATCAGCTAAAGAACCCAAGCCTGTAGATGCGTTTCCTTGTGGATCTAGGTCTAATATCAATACTTTACGGCCTTTTTCAGCAAATGCGGCTGCTAAATTAAGAGTAGTAGTTGTTTTACCAACCCCACCCTTCTGATTTGCAAAGGCTATAATTTTTGGCTTATTTTTTTGCACGACAGATATTCCTAATCACCAGCACCGCAGCTTCAGCGTTTGTCCGGCTTTCTACCACATCACAGTCAAATGACCACGTATCTTGAGCTAATTTAAGCTCCTTGGAAAAGTTTTTACCCTTCATAAAAAGGCAGACTGTATCTTTGTGGGTAAGCGGTTCGATAATATCTAATAGTTTAGGCAGCCTGGCAAGCGCGCGTGCTGAAAGGATAGTATTTTCCTCTATGGAAATTACTTCTATTCTTTTATTTAAAACATCACAGTTTAAATCCAACTTCAGTGCTACTTGCCGAAGAAACGTAGCTTTTCGACCATCACTTTCCACCAACACCACCTTTGTTGAAGGAGATATTGATCTAAGCAAAATGGCCACCACAATTCCAGGAAAGCCACCACCACTACCTAAATCAACCCACGAAGGGCCAATCTCGGGCAAAGATACAATTTGCGCTGAATCCTCAATATGACGATCCCAAATATCTTCCAAATCACCTTTAGAAATTAGGTTGATTTTAGGATTCCATTTAACTACTAGGGCTACGTATTCTTCCAATTTCTTAATTGTTTCACGTGAAACATCTGGAAAACATTTTAATGAACTTGTTTTCATACGGGTTGTTTTAGCTGCACGCTTTTCAGGCGCAACAAGACTGCAGTTAATGCTGCTGGTGTTATACCTTCTATATTTTTAGCAGCACCCAAAGACCGCGGCCGAGCTGTCGAAAGTTTACTAATCATCTCAGTGGATAGACCAGACACTAGGCTGTAATTGAAGGACGGGGGTATTTCGACGCCTAAATCCTTTGATAAGGCCTCGATATCACGGTCCTGA
>Ga0302127_10001017_pt1 | contig 16238 bp, 19 predicted proteins | sample CB4_SCM_MG_FD_204452 | JGI IMG/M metagenome (GOLD analysis project Ga0302127, IMG submission 204452) | Marine microbial communities from Western Arctic Ocean, Canada - CB4_SCM | ecosystem: Environmental > Aquatic > Marine > Oceanic | place: Canada: Western Arctic Ocean | collected 2017-09-24
GAAGAATGCCCCGAGTGCGTTCCAACGCTCGAGATGGTGACGCAGTTCCTTACAGCGTCGATCGGTATCCACGCCCCTCATGTCACTGAGATCGACGTTAGTTAGCACAGGTCGACGGTGGAACTCCGGTGAAGATTTAGAACCAGATCACCCAATTGATGAATTAATACAGTCAATAAAAAAAATGTGCGCCATAAAGGCGCACGTTTTTGTATTCATATGGTGACGGGCCGGGGGCTCGAACCCCGAACCTAGTGATTAAGAGTCACTTGCTCTGCCATTGAGCTAGCCCGTCGTTGTTAACAATTCAAGCGGAGCCGCTCCGCAGTGTCAACGGCAATTCACGTCGGTATACGTGCGACTCGTACTTGTAGCACGCTCTTAGAGCACGTTTTTTAGCGAAAATTTCGTCATTTGCCAACAACGCGGTTCATCATTCGTCCTGTTATCCGAACCGAGCAAAACGTATTTAAAACGACACGCTGTTAGTCATGAGCTGACTAAAGAGCCAACTCGTCACGTTCACCTGTGCGTACTCGAATTACGTCTGTAATAGGCGACACGAATATTTTACCGTCACCGATAGCGCCTTCTTCAGAGCTTTTTGCTGCAGTCAATATCGCCTGAACAATTTTCTCTTTGTCTGCATCAGGAATGACTATAGTAATCATCGCTTTTGGCAATGATGTTCTGGTCGCAGTAGTAGCACCGCGGCCGGTGAACACTTCAACACCCTGTTGCTGTCCTCGTCCATTTACGTTCTGGACATTGAATCCACGACATCCAACTTCGTCTAACGCGTCAACGATTAAGTTGATCCGGTCGGGCCGAACAATTGCTTCGATCTTTATCAAGTCTCACAAACCTCACTCATTGCCACACTTGTGTGTACTGCAAATAATAGCGGTTTGGCCGCACACCGTATAACCAACGGTGAGCGACCAAACTCACTGATCGTTTAGTCCGCTCCGTCTGCGACATATCCACGCTCACCGTGCAGCGTGATGTCGAGACCGAGATCTTCTTCATTACTCTCGACCCTGAGTCCAAGACCAGGAAGTACATCGAGAACCTTTAATATCACGAATGTAAGGACTCCTGAATAGGCTCCTACAGCAACCACTGCCCGAACATTCGCCCATAGCAATCCGAATTCGCCGTCGATCAGACCGACGTTCTGTAGTACGCCGTCATCGTCCATCATCTGCATTGCGAATATACCGGTAGCAATCGACCCCCAAATTCCGCCAACACCGTGGACGGCGAAGACTTCGAGAGCATCGTCAATTCCGGTTTTCGCCATCAGTTTGACTGCAGAGTAGGCAGCGATGCTTCCGACAATTCCAATAGCGAAAGCGCCCATCGGACCGACAAAGCCTGCGGCAGGCGTTATCGAGGCCAAGCCAGCGATTGCTCCTGTGGCAAAACCAACACCACTCGTACGACCCGTCGATTGAAATTCGAGAACCATCCAAACGAGTCCCGCAATTGCTGCGGAAGTGTTTGTTACCAAGAAGGCCATCACAGCAACGTTATCTGCAAGCAGACCCGATCCGGCATTGAATCCGAACCAACCGAACCACAATAATCCGGTACCGAGCAGTACATACGGAACGTTGTGCGGTTCAACACCACGTTCAACTTGCCTACGTGAGCCCACCATTTTGGCAACTACGATAGCTGCGATTCCTGCTGAAGCGTGAACTACGATCCCGCCTGCGAAATCGAGTGCTCCCATGCCGGCAATCCAGCCATCATCAGCCCATACCCAGTGAGTAACCGGTACATAAACGAGAGTTACCCAAACAAACAAAAACACGATGTACGTAGTGAACTTGAATCGTTCGGCGAATGCGCCAGTGATCAGTGCCGGTGTGATGATTGCGAACATCATCTGGAAAATGGCAAATAGCATTGGCGAAATACCGCCGTCTACACCTTCCTGAGACACGTTTCGAAATCCGATGTAATCCAGGTTCCCAATGAAGTCGCCACCAGCTCCGAAAGCCAGACTGTAACCCCAAAGAACCCACAATACACTGACCACACCCATTGCGACGTAGCTGTACATCATCGTTGAGATGACGTTCTTTCCACGAACCAGACCACCGTAGAAAAACGCTAGGCCAGGAGTCATCAATAACACCAAAGCCGACGCGGTCAGCATCCAGGCAACATTGCCGGGATCAGACATATTCGAACTCCAAATCCTGTTACATCAGTGAATTCAACAGGGATTTTTACAATACGTACACAATTTGATCGTCGAGCATCATTGATTGCTCTATCGAACAATCAATGATCCGGAAAATGCGAGCCCTGAAAACCGCATCCGACTCAAAACCAAGAATGAAATCTAACAAACCAAAAACAGCTGATAAACAGCTACTCGCATATTTCATTCAGCGAATTATGATTACACGGATAAATTAACTATCCGAGATCATCACGCCGCCAACTGCCCAGCTTGACTTTTCTACATCCTGAAAAATTACCGTAGTCGCTGAATCGGGTACGCCTGCGGTTTCTGATATCGCCTTAGTAATCGCCTTGGCGAGATCGGCTTTCTGTTGATCGGTTCGACCTGCGTATAGCGCAACGTTCACGATTGGCATCACTTCACCCCTGTTATTTTTTGACCTACAAATTCGAATTTACGTGGCGAATTATAGGCATTTTCCAGATCATATTTAGGAGCAATTTCACTCCAAAAGCAATTGCAACACGGTATTCCCAATATAATTAGGCAACCGATGGATTCCTCAGCTAACAACGACACCTCAGAATTGAACGAATTCGGACTAATCGCCCGACTCGCTGAGTTCGGTGACGTATCAAATCTGCAGAACGCTGAAACGGTCCTCACTGGGATCGGTGACGATGCAGCTGTCGTTTCGACGCCCTCAGATCAAATGCTGTTAACGACCGATGCCATAGTAGATGGTGTCCATTTCAGGTCTAGGGACGAACGCTGGTACGACATTGGTTGGAAGTGCGCCGTATCAAACATCAGTGATATCGCTGCTATGGGCGGCACACCTGATCATGCCCTGGTCACGCTTGGAGTGCCACCAGGAGCTTCGATAGATACATACCTCGAGTTCTACACAGGTATGAACAAGGCGTTCGAAAAATTCGGTGGGAGAATTGTCGGAGGAGATGTTGTGTCAGCTCCAACAATGTTCGTGAACATCGCACTCACTGGGCATCCATCTACGGGCCCCGATGGAACTCCCAAAACACTCCGACGCAGCGAAGCAAAGTTGGGAGATTTGGTCTGTGTAACAGGCCCTCTAGGAAGTTCAGCGGGCGGTCTTGAGGTTCTCCTTAGCGGAGAAACGAATCCTAGCGGTCAAATACTCATTGACAGGCATTTTCGACCTACTCCACGTATCGAACTGGGCAACACACTGGTTGCATCCGGTGTTCAGTGTGCAATGGATATCAGCGATGGTCTTGTAGGTGATCTCGAAAAACTCGCCAAAGTCAGCAGTGTCGGAATTACCATTGAGATGGCAACAATACCGCTGGCTGCTGAATTGATATTTATGGTTGGGACCAGTGCAATAGAACTAGCGCTAAGTGGTGGCGAAGACTACGAACTAGTGTTTATAGCCTCAGAAACAGTCGTGAACAATTTGCCGGAAGATGCGTTGAAGCAGATAACTGTTATCGGAAACGTGACGAGCGATCAGCTCGTTGGCGGAAATGTATTAGTGGTTGATGGAAATGGCGAAAGCTACGAGCCGCTCCGCAAAGGCTGGGATCACTTGAATGGCTGATCAGCACTCAGCTAGCGTCCCAAGCCCTGCCCTTCTCCTTGTATCTGATTCAGAATCGGACACGGTAAGAATCGGTAAATCTATAGGCCACGCCCTGCGCACTGGCGACACCGTATTGCTATCTGGTGATCTCGGCGCAGGGAAGACACGTATGGTTCACGGCATGGCGGAAGCTATCGAAAGCCCAATTCCCGCTCGAAGCCCAACATTTGTAATCGTGAATGAGTATCCAGGCAGAATCCATCTTAGTCATTGCGATCTGTACCGCCTTGGATCAATGGATGAGGTTGAAGAACTCGCCCTTGAAGAGCGACTTCCGAACGGCGCTTTAGTTATCGAATGGCCCGAAGTCGGTGCAAATGTCCTTCCTGAAGACGTTCTGTTTCTAAAGTTCGTAAATGGTGATCATGACGATCAACGGCTCATCACATTCACTCCGACAGGTCCACGATCAGCAGGACTTCTTAGTCGATCTGCAGCCGTATATGAAGCACTCGATGCTGACGTTGGTCTTACCCACTCTTCGTCGCCAGAATCACAACAGTCAGGTCAATCAGCAAATTGAATCTAGTAGTTATTGATACGTCGACCCGGTTCGCTGGAGTCGGAGTGATGGACGACAATGGCGATCAGGCAACCCGATCATGGCGATCGAACCAGAATCATGGTCGAGAACTCATGCCGGCAATTATCGATTCGCTGACAGAGCTATCGCTCGCAGCCCCAGACATTACTCACGTAGGCGTAGCGCTGGGTCCTGGCGGATTCAGTGCCGTTAGAGTCGGTATCAGCGCTGTTTTGGGACTGACCATTGCGAAGCAGTTGCCAGTTCTGGGAATACTGACTCACGATATTGAAGCCAAGCCCTACATTAGCGATGTGACAATTACGTCACCTCTCTATTCGCTCATTCCGGCGGGACGTAATGAAATCTCGTGGAAGCGCCACGACTTATCTACGGAACTCACAATCGGGATTGCTTCGCCTGAGGAACTGTCTGAGCTACTAGAGCCAGCTGCGCTTATTTGCGGTGAGGCGTGTGATCTGATGGCTGGTTTAGTCGATCAATCTCAATTCCGTGGTCATGAGGCACCTACGCGTGATCCAAAATCGATCATCGAAATTGCGGCGGCGAAATTCAATTCAGGATCATCAACCCCGTACGAAGAGCTTCGTCCTGTCTACGCCCGGCCACCGTCTATCACCAAGCCAAAAACTCCCAAGTAGCCGAATTCGTTCTGATCATCGCCCAACTACGTGATTTTCACGGCACAATGATTTAACACAATTCCTGTAAATCCTCTTAGGGAGAAGAAATGACAACGGAACGAACACTCGTACTGGTTAAGCCTGATGGCGTACAACGCGGACTTGCCGGTGAGATTATCGGACGTCTTGAACGCACTGGTTTGCAGATCATTGGCATGAAATTGATGCAGATTTCGGATGAACTTGCTGGCACACACTACGGCGAGCACGAGGGCAAACCCTTCTACGCCGGATTGGTCAGCTTCATCACGTCTTCTCCAGTTGTAGCGCTGTGCCTCGAAGGCCCAAGTGCAATCTCAACTACTCGTAAGATCATGGGTGCAACGAATCCAGCTGATTCAGCCCCTGGCACCATCCGTGGTGATTTCGGCGTCGACATGGGTCGTAACCTTATCCACGGATCGGCAAACGAAGATGATGCTGCACGAGAAGTCGGATTGTTCTTCAATGACGATGAACTGACTTCATATGACCGGGCTACACAGCCTTGGATCGTAGAGTAAATAGACTCAAAGTCACATCCGGGTAGCTCATGCTGCCCGGTGTGACTGGTCTCTTACTGAACTCGGACGACCTCGGTGGCACGTGCCCAGAGTTGCTCTAGTCCGTAGTGTTCACGCTGGTCCCTAGTGAATAGGTGAATCACAACACCTGTGAAGTCGATCAAAAGCCAACCGCCTTTTCCCGATCCTTCACGGTGAGTAACGTGAACCCCCAACTTTCGTGACCGTCGACTGATGTCTTCAGCCAACGATTCGATGTGACGGTCGGTTTCCCCACTGACGATTACGAAATAGTCAGCAAAGCTGCTGATCCCCTCCGTGTCGAGCAAAACAATGTCAGATCCGAGATTCTCGGATGCTTCATCGACGGCTGCTCGAGCGATTTCTTCGTTCGTGGCAATTTTTTTGATTTTAGCGGTGTCTTCCATTGCTTAAATTATAGCTGTACTTATTACAATTCCAACTGACGATTTTCACTCAATCCGTTTAACGCAGGTTTAGCAGTTAATCGATCATGTTTTGGTAGTCTGGTGTTATGGCTAAAGTTAAGAACAAGAAAAAACGTGCGGTTGTAGCGATGAGCGGTGGAGTCGATTCATCGGTTGCCGCTGCCCTACTCGCTCGTGATGGCTACGAAGTCGTTGGTGTAACCATGCGACTATTCAATGCGCCCAACGAACAGGTGGCTCGTCTCAACAAGTCATGCTGCTCGCTTGAGGACGTTGAAGATGCCCGAGCCGTATGTCGTAAAATTGGGGCTAAGCACTATTTTCTTAACTTTGAAAAAGAATTCCAGAAGCATGTGGTTGACTACTTTGTTGGAGAATACGAACGCGGACGAACTCCACACCCATGTTTAGCCTGCAACGACCGACTGAAATTTCAATTCCTAATCCGACGCGCCGAGCTAATGGATGCGGATGTAGTAGCGACAGGCCACTACGCTCGAATTCATGAACATGATGGCGAGTACAGTCTTCTCGCTGGAATTGATCCTCTCAAGGATCAGTCTTATGTTCTCTATACTCTAGACCAGGAACAGCTTTCCAAGCTGTCACTCCCGATCGGTGATTACTCAAAGGATCAGATCAGGGAAGTAGCTCGGGAACTCGAACTTTCGATTGCTGACAAGCCTGATTCACAGGACATTTGCTTCATTCCCGATGGTGATTACAACCGGTTCATAGAGCCACGTCTAAAGCGTAAAGCTCCCGGGAATATCGTTGATGCCGAAGGTAATGTACTTGGCGATCACGAAGGTATTCACGGTTTCACAATCGGACAACGCAAGCGAATCCCGATATACAACAGCACGCCCCGCCCAATGTATGTCACTGAGATAAATGCGGATTCAGGACAGGTCACTGTAGGTCCTGCCGAGAACTTAATGAAGACTCGGCTTTACGCCTCGGGCGTAAATTGGATTTCAGGGATCGCTCCCATTGAACCGATTGCAGTTGAAGCGCGTATTCGCTACAACGGGAAAAATACTCCGGCAAAGGTTCGATCTGTATCCAATGGGGCTGAAATCGAATTTGATCAGCCTGTTAGGGCAATCACTCCTGGCCAAGCGGTAGTTTTCTATAAAAATGACGTTGTGCTCGGTGGTGGAATTATTGAATCGTCACTTCCTGAACTGACGGTAACCGATGAAGACCAGGCGAACGAATCACTCGATTCATCCGAGTCGACTGCCATAACGATCTGACTTTTCCCACGATAGCGATAAGCTTCGGGTTTGGCGCAATTCGAGATGCGAAAATTCGTTGGTCACTTTATTTTTGGTCTAATTTACCGGGATTAGTTATTGGCAAAAACCACCAAGGTTCTTCCTGATTTTTCGATCGAGACAGAGATCGCAGCCGGATCACGCGTTCTTGTGGCAGGTGTTGATGAAGTTGGCAGGGGAACTCTTGCCGGTCCTGTCGTTGCTGCCGCAGCAATTCTCCCTGGCCCGGTGCCGCCAGAATACGCGGACATAGTAAATGACAGCAAGAAGCTTTCAGCCTCTCAGCGTGAGCGTGCGTCTACTTGGCTTATCGATTGGTGTGTAAGTTATGGAATTGGCGCATCTACCGCTGAAGAAATCGATGAGATCGGAATTGTTCCAGCGACGCGACAGGCGATGGCTCGGGCAATAGCTGCCCTCAATCCCCAACCCGATCATTTGCTGATTGACGCGGTTGAGCTAAAAGCTGTGGATATCCCACAAACTTCGATAATTCGAGCGGACTCGCGTAGCCAGAGTGCTGCTGCCGCTTCGATTATTGCGAAAGTTAGTCGAGACAAATTGATGGCGACCGTGTTCGATTCGGAATATCCAGGTTACGGTTTTGCCACTCACAAGGGTTACGGAACAGCTGTTCACATGTCGGCATTGAAAGAACTTGGGCCTTCACCGATCCATAGACGAAGCTTCAAACCGGTTAGAGACCTACTCGACTCCTGATCTCCCAACAACGGCTCTGTGTCTGATTTACGTTTGAATATCAATTCTTAGGAGCACGAAATTGAGCACGACCAGCGGAAAACTCAATTTGCCTCCCGGCATTGGAAGGGCAGGATAAGCAGCTGCCAGAGAATTTGTAAGCACGAAATTAGGCTTTGAAATTCTTGAAACTAACTTTCGAACCGCCGAAGGCGAAATCGATATTGTTGCGAGATCTGAATCTGGCCTGATCTTTTTTTTTTGAAGTAAAGACTCGAACATCCAGAAGTTTCGGAATTGGTGTTGAACAGATTTCAACACGGAAAGCGAGCCGACTTCAGTTAACGTCACAACGATATTTAGAGAAAACCCAAGCTCTAGATGTCGACTGGCGTATCGATTTACTGAGTATCGAAATGTCCAACTCTGGCCGAGTTACGGATATTACTCATGTCGAATACGCCATTAAAGAACAGCCATAACAGGACCAGCACGAGTACACTCGACTTTCTTCAATACGCTCTATACCGGCAATCCTAGAACATCACCATAGGGTTCACTGGCGAGCCAGTAACGCCAGGCAATTTTAACGGCAAAATGGAAATCATAAATTCCCATTTACCACGCTTCTTGCATTCTTCAGCTAGATTGTCGAGCCAGGCGTTATCTAAGATCCAAAGTCCTAATCCGACGATTCCGACTTGATGAACTGGATTTGAGAACCGTTCATACGGGTTCGGCGCAACATCATTACCAGTATCAGACCCTATCACTGCTACTCCCCTCTCGTGAAGCAGAGGCAGTATCTCTGGAGATGGCCCTGAAGAGCCGCCCACGTTCACATCTACCGGTCCAGTCACTTCTCGTTGACCTAATTGACCCGTTCGCAGCAGTAGAACGTCACCCTGCTCCACTTTCACACCGTGTTCCCGTTCAGCTGCTTCTATATCAGCCACTCCAACTCCATCACCCCGTTCGAGAAAGTCGACACCCCTTAGTAGAGGAGCATCGACGAGAACACCCTTAGTGACTATCCCCCCAGAAGCTGCCATCACATCGAACTCAGTTGCACCCTCTGCCGTCGACACGACACTGGAGGGACGGCCGTTGTAAGTTTCTCCATCCCAGAAGAAATGAGCCAGACTATCGATGTGGGTCACTGTATGACCGTGGAATATCATCCCGAAGTAGTCCATAGCCACTTGCCGATCGCCAGTTTCGCCTTTTCGGTAGGTATCCCCAGCAGAAACCATGAAATGCTGCGGTGGACGCGGAACATCGACAGAAGCACTGAAACCTACCGGTCGTGCGCAACTCACGGTCACACCTTCCGTCACCAAACTGATCGCCTGAAGAGTTTTCTTGCTTGAAAGATGGTTCAAAGTGCCTTTTTGATCGTCAGCACCCCATCGCCCCCAGTTGTTGAGGTCGTTTTTCATCCAATTCAGCAGATCGCCTTGAGATGGCCAGTTAACCGTCATCGAGTAGTTACTCCTGTGTATAGCAGTGTATTCTCGTGAAATTACGAAGGAATTCGCCGAAGCTTATCGGAATACCGAATGTTCAGGGATAAACCATTATGTGTAATGAATCTCACAGAATTTCAGAATAAAAGCAACGATATAACCGCCTAACAACCTCCCAGCAAACTCAACTTAGCTGGAAACGTTATTACAACTTAGTCGGGAACCTCCACATCCAACCTAGCGTCATAGCTTCATGATTGACCGGAACACACGGCAACCGTCTGTTGGAATTGATTCGGTCACAGCTGCGATCTTTAATACCAACTGCTTGGCGTTCGTGAAAAAGCTGATGGCAGTCATTCCCCAGCATCCAGATAGGCGACCATACGACCTGACAGTCAAAACACCACACTGTCACGATCTTTGTAAAACACGCTCTCAGTAAACTCCAGAGCAACTGAGACAATTGCATGTCTAATAAATCAATCGCTGCAATTCGTCGTTCGTTTCGTTGACTGCAATATTCGCCGACGCTAGCATTCACTAGTCAACTTTAAAGTTGGGTGGAGCCGAAGCTAATTCATAGTTTGGAATTAGTCGGCTACTCGATTTTCCAACTTTCAACACATAACTTCCTTAACAACGCTATAAACGTTGATATACGGAAGGTTTTTTTTGCGGAGATATTTAAATGGAATCGATCTTGCTTGCAATTGCAGCAGGAGCTGTTGGTCTTGTGGCCGCTGCCCTACTCGCCATGCGAGTGCTCAAGCAGCCTCAAGGCAACGATGAAGTTCGAGCGATTGGTGAACTAATTCAGGAAGGATCAGCAGCGTTTCTACGCAAGGAATATTCAATCCTTGCCGTATTCGTAGTGATCATATTTGTCATCCTGGCACTGTTCATCGATTACAACATTCTGGACAACGACAAAATCGCCTCACTAAGTGAAGGCGGTGCTATGACGTCGCAAGGCCCGTGGACGGCCATCGCGTACATTCTTGGCGCTATCGGCTCAGCTCTCGCCGGATTTGTCGGCATGAGCATCGCTGTTCGAGGTAACACCAGAACAGCTACCGCTGCGCAAACCGGACTAAATAAAGCCCTTCAGGTTGCGTTCAGCACCGGTGCAGTTATGGGACTCTCGGTAGTCGGAATCGGCATCATCGGTGTATCGTCACTTTGGCTTCTCTTTGAGAACCCTAACGTGATTGCCGGCTTCGGATTCGGTGCATCGTCAATCGCACTGTTCGCTCGAGTCGGAGGCGGTATCTTCACGAAGGCTGCCGACGTTGGAGCCGACCTTGTAGGTAAAGTCGAAGCCGGACTTGATGAAGACGACCCTCGCAACCCTGCAGTTATCGCCGACAACGTTGGTGACAACGTAGGTGACGTAGCAGGCATGGGTGCGGACTTGTTCGAATCGTACGTTGGTTCGATCATCGCAACCATCTCACTCGCCTTCTTCGCAGTCAGTGCTACCGGTGTTGTATCTGCAATTCCATTTGAAGTCGACGCATCAAGGGCAATTTTGCCTCTTGTGATAGCCGGTATCGGCATCATCGCCTCGATCTTGGGAATGTTCCTAGTACGAACTGGCGACAATGCTGACATGGGCAAGCTGCTCTGGACTCTCCGTTACGGAATCTTCAGCGCAGGCGCTCTATCGCTAATCGGTACTGCCGTTTACATCACCATGAACGATTCACTTGAGTTCGACCTATTCTGGGTCGTCGTCACGGGTATCGTCGTTGGTCAGGTAATAGGAACTTCTACTGAATGGTTCACTTCCTACGAAGGTCTGAAGATCTTCGGCAAGGAATTCAACCCAGTGAAGTGGATTGCTAGTCAGTCTGAAACTGGCCACTCATCGACGATCATCGCTGGTCTGTCGGTTGGTCTGTACAGCACTGTGATTCCTGCAATCGCAATCGTGGTTGGTATCTACTTCGCAAACGAGCTCGCTGGTCTCTACGGAATCGGTCTCGCTGCGGTTGGAATGCTCTCGACCCTTGGTATCACTCTCGCTACCGACGCTTACGGCCCTGTTGCCGATAACGCCGGTGGCATCGCCGAGCAGGCTCACCTCGAACCTGAAGTACGAGAGCGCACAGACGCTCTCGACGCCCTCGGGAACACAACAGCTGCAACTGGTAAAGGTTTCGCTATTGGATCGGCCGTGCTTACGGCTCTGGCTTTACTGGTGACATATGCGTTCGCAACTGGCATCACCGAACTCGACCTATTGAACCCTAAGGTTCTGATGGGAACGATCATCGGTGGTCTGCTTCCGTTCGTGTTCTCTGGTCTGACGATGCAGGCAGTTGGAACAGCTGCCGGTGAGATGATCGAAGAAGTTCGACGTCAGTTCCGAGAGATCCCTGGTCTTCGTGAAGGCCTACCCGGCGTAAAGCCTGATGCCGCTCGAGCAGTTGCTATCAGCACAGAAGGTTCATTGAAGGCAATGATCGTTCCTGGTCTTATCGCAATCATTGCTCCAATCGCGATCGGCACATTGATGGGCGCTCACGCTCTTGGTGGCATGCTCGCAGGTTCGATCGTTTCTGGTTTCCTCTTGGCCATCTTCATGGCTAACGCTGGTGGAGCATGGGACAACGCTAAGAAGTTCGTTGAACTCGGCAACTTCGGTGGTAAGGGTTCAGACGCCCACTCTGCTGCTGTTACTGGCGACACCGTTGGTGATCCGTTCAAGGACACATCGGGTCCTGCTATCAACATTCTGTTGAAGCTCATGGCAATCGTTTCGCTTATCTTCGGTCCTCTATTCGTATAAATTCGAACTGAGAACTGCTGAGAAGCTTTCGTAAGCTTGAATAGCAAATAGAAAACGCCCGAGTCGTAAATGACTCGGGCGTTTTTGCGTTTAGATCAAACTCGTTGAGGAACTAACGAACGAAACGATTGTTGGCTTTCTCGTGACCGATTGTGGTCGACTGGCCGTGACCGGGCAGAACGACAGTTTCGTCTTCTAGTGAGAATAGGACGTTTCGGATACTGGCGATCTCTTGTTGTTCATCGCCGTCTGAAAGGTCAAATCTTCCAATCGTCTCTCGAAATAAAGTGTCGCCTGTAAACACATGCCCTTCGATGGTGAAAGAGCTACTTCCTCGTGTATGACCAGGAGTTGAAAGAACTCCGATAGTGATATTGCTGACCGTGCTTATTGAATCACCATCATTGAGTGCCTGAGAGGGCACAGGAGGCTCTTGGAAGTCGCCAAGCATGCCTCTTTAGCCAACCAAGCTGCTCAGTGGCTGCCACAACATCGCCGGCGCCTATCATGAACTTGCTGCCATACCGCTCCGCAAGTGGTGCTGCGGCGCCAGTGTGATCGGCATGTGCGTGTGTCGCAAAGATCAAACTTGGTACAAGGCTCTTCGAATCAAGGTATTCAATAATTCGTGGCGAATCGCCGCCTGCATCTATGACGATGCATTCTGTCTGATCCTGAATTTGAATCACGTAACAGTTCGTGGCAAGAACCCCGACCTGAACAACATCAATTTCCACCATAAATCGCAGTTTACCTGACTAAAATTGAGTTGTTATCCAATCGGCAATAGTTCGAAAATAAAACATCGAAACTATCCCACCCGCAACCAAATATGGTCCGTAGGGTATCAGTATGCGATTGAATCCGAACATGCGGGCGGCGTAGACAATAAGTGCTACAAAACCACCGATTAGAACACCGATGTATAGACCTAGAAACAGCGGTGCTAGGCCCAGAATCGCACCAAGAGCAGCCGATAGTTTCACATCACCCCAACCCATGACTGGCCTGTTCAGGCGATCACCGATCCACGCGAACGGGTAAACACTGCATAACCGGCGGCTGCACCTGCCAAACCTTGCCACCACTCTCGATCAGGGATGAAGAACGAAGTGAGCAACCCGATAGCAAATACTGGCAAAACTAGGACATCTGGTAAGAATGTAGTTTCAAAATCTATGAACGCCAGTGCTATCAATACAGCGATGAGCACCAACCAAACCACAAACAACCACGTTGGGTCTGAGATTTGATACCAAGCCAAACCAAACAGGGCAGCAGAACTAAGTTTCACCAGAGGGTATCGAGACCAATGATTTGGGAACGGTACTCGGGTTTGCTTCATTGCTCCGATTAACGAGAGAAACGGAAGCCATTCCCTGTATTGGATAGATCGTGGACGTGCGCCTTGAGATACCACCCCATCGACATAGTCGTGAGGAGGTGATCGATCGACAAGCACGTTGAGTACGCCGCCGACGAATAATCCGAGGATTGCTAGGAGTCCGGGTTCCATATCTACCTATTTTGGGCCAGTGAGTAACTTTTGTTGTGGATCATTACACCCACATTTACTGTGTATACCAGTGAACCGTATGGTTTTCACAGGTTGTAATCCTACTCATGTTAATAGGACTGAAAGCAGTATGATCAAAGTCAACAGATTTACACTCGACTGTACTGGAAAGTGAAGCGTGCGGTTGTATTTACTACGAATGTTTACCTGACACCTTTGGCATTACCTCTTCCTTCAGAAGTCCCATAGATGTCTTCCAAAATCCTTCCGGCTCCCACTCGTGGCCCATAGCCATCAAGGTGCCGAAGCCACCAACAGAATCATCAAGTGACGAAATCTTCTCAGTAACCTCTTCAGGCGACCCTATGATGAAGATATTGTCGACGAGATATTCGACCGTTACGTCAGAATCAGGCATATTCGGGTCGATCTTCAGCAGGCCCATCATCTTGGATCGAGGAAGTAATTTTAGGAAATAGCCTTCCATGTCACGAGCCAACGTGCCCTTCAAAGCCTGTTTTCGTGCTTCTGCACTCGAATCGGCCACCATCACTTCTCTAGCAATTCGCCAGTTTGAACGGTCAGGCGTTCTACCAGCACTCGTGGCTCCCTCTTCAACTGCAGACCAGTGAGACCTAAGCATATGTTCAGGGACGAAATTGATACTCATTGGCAACCATCCACGTTCACCGGCAAGAGTGAGAGTCGCTGATTTAGGAGATACGCCTGCAACCCCGATTGGCGGGTGTGGATCCTGATAGGGCTTCATGTGAACTCTCAACGCAATATCGTCTTCTGGTTCCGGGATATTGAAATCCCACCATTTACTCTTGTAATTCCCTGGTTTTGGGTCTTTCCAAAGCTGAAGGACAAGATCGACGGCCTGTCGTGTCATTTCACGATTGTCGCCTGTACGAGGATCAAAACCATTCACATGTAGATCGCCGGGAAAGCCGCCTGAGCCGACTCCCCAATTGATCCTGCCCCTCGCCATCTGATCGAGCTGTGCGATTTGATGAGCAATGTAGAACGGATTGTGATTGGGCATGCATGTAACGCCAGTTCCCAAACGAATCTGGGAAGTAACACCTAGTGCTTGCGCAATGAGAAGATCGGGAGCCGGGATATTCTCCCACTCAGCGGTATAGTGCTCACCGATCCACGCCTCGGAGTATCCAAGTTGATCGAGATATACGAGTTGCTTGAGATCAGCCTCGAGTGTGTCGGCATGATTTGCACCCGGTGGGTGCAAGGGCATTGTGAAGAACCCTAGTTCCAATCCAGCCTCCGAACTTGATTAGCGCCTTCGTGGTGAAGAACACAGAAGTTCGAGGCATCCTACAACGGATTCTCAACTAAATACGACAGAACCGATCATAACTTCGTTGAACTCAGTCGTCTGAACGCTTCACTTGCTCTTGAAGTCGGAATAATACGTTGATGGCTTCGATAGGCGTCATGTTCGCTACATCCAGCTCTTTCAATTCGTCCAAAACTTCATTGCTTAACTGCGGATCACCGAACGGCATCTGCAATTGGTATCCAGCAGGCTTCGAAGTGGACTTAGATCCGTTCTCTAGTTCTTCGAGTAAATCCCAAGCTCGACTAACCACAGCCCCCGGCATTCCAGCCAACCTCGCAACGTGAACTCCATACGATTTATCGGCTCCGCCGGGAACGATTTGATGCAGAAATACGACTTCACCAGCTTCTTCGGCAACTGCGACTCGCAGATTGTGTGCGCGAGGTAGTTGGTCAGCCAGTTCGGTCATCTCGTGATAATGGGTCGCAAACAGAGTTTTGCAGCCAAGCTTCGGCGAATTATGAATGTGCTCGGCAACCGAACGAGCGATCGCCAAACCATCGTAAGTCGACGTACCCCGCCCGATTTCGTCCAATACCGCCAGTGATCGACTCGTAGCCTGATTCAAAATTGATGCAGTCTCGACCATCTCGACCATGAACGTCGATTGTCCACCAGAAATATCATCGGACAGTCCCGCACGAGTAAATATGCGGTCCACAATGCCAATTCTCGCCTTGGTGGCCGGGATGAAGCTGCCAACCTGTGCCATCAGCACTAGAACTGCTGCTTGTCGGATGTAAGTGGATTTACCAGACATGTTTGGTCCGGTGATGATCATTACTTGTTGATCAATATTCGAAAGATCGAGATCGTTCGGCACGAAGCGCCCCGGGCCAAGCGATGATTCGACTACGGGATGCCTACCGCCTTCAATTTCGAGAGCAGTGCCATCGTCGACCAATGGGCGAACCCATCCGTTCTCAGCTGCTGCTTGGGACATTCCTACTAGTGCATCGAGCGTACCGAGTGCCTTGGCAGTTTCCATGATCCGACTGCCGTGAATCGCCACTTCGGCACATACGCGCCGAAAGATGTCACGTTCGAGTTCACTGATACGGTCACGGGCATTAAGAATTTTCGATTCAAGTTCTTTCAATGCCGGCGTGATGAATCA
>Ga0302127_10001018_pt1 | contig 16231 bp, 14 predicted proteins | sample CB4_SCM_MG_FD_204452 | JGI IMG/M metagenome (GOLD analysis project Ga0302127, IMG submission 204452) | Marine microbial communities from Western Arctic Ocean, Canada - CB4_SCM | ecosystem: Environmental > Aquatic > Marine > Oceanic | place: Canada: Western Arctic Ocean | collected 2017-09-24
ACACCCGGCAGCAGCAGGCGACCTGCACCCCGAACCAGGTCGGGGTCGTCGGAGACCGTGGGATGGACATTGAGCCTGCGACACATGTTGACCACAGATCCGATGTTGCCCAGTCCCGCGGCGACGACCACCGACGCGACACCGCCGCCCGCAGCTCCGTCAGGCATGGTCAACCGAGGTCCGAGTAGACGAACCGGGTCTCATCACCGTCGCCCTCGACCCTCCCGATCGCCCGAGCCGGACTTCCGACCACGATCGTCCGGTCATGAACGTCCCGGTTCACGAAACTGTTCGCACCGATCACACAGCGGCTGCCGATCACGGTTCCCGCTAGGATCACCGCCTGGCTCCCAATGTAGGTCCCGGGCCCAATCGTGACCGGGCCGCCCTCTGTGGGAAGTGCCCCGAAGGACACACACCGCAATGCCGTGTCATGGGTATAGACGTGTACGCCAACTGAAATGTCGCAGTGATCTCCGATCACCAGCGAGGCCCCTGACCCGTCCAGCATCACGAACGGGCCGATCCAGACTCCCTCGCCAACTGAGACGTCCCCCATGACATGGACAGAGTCAAAGACGCTGGAACCTTCGCCGAAACCAAGCTCTCTGGCCCGTTCCCATCGATCGAACAGCCCGTCGGCGAACGGAAGACTCCTGTTCCAGTCTCGACGGATAGATGCGTCAACCTCGGATCGAAGCGACCTCAGGTTCTGATAAATCTCATTCATCGACACACCCTCCATCGGGCCAAGCCGACCAAGTCTCCATCACCGACCCCATCATGCCAGCCCGTCTTCCTTCAGTGGACATCTCCTCTCGGGGGATCGGCGAAATTTCTCCGATCGCCTTTCACGAGAATCCCAGTCCTGCCAGTGCCGATTCCGTTCGTCTCGCCACTACTGACCGATCGTGGTGGCGAAGAACCCATTCCCGTGACGCTTCACCGACCTCTCGTCGACGGCCGGGGTCGACAAGGTCAACAATGACTTCTGCCACCTGCTCTGCATCCGACGCCTGCAGGAACGGATACCCATCCGGATACAGCTCCTCCATCACCAACGGGTCAACCCGGTTCAAGACCGGACGACCGCATGCCGCTCCTTCCAACGCGACGAGACCGAACCATCCACCGAACTCGTCGACCACGAGGTCCGATGATCGGTAAAGGTCCGCCAGTTCACTCCAGGTAAACCCGTCAGGCGTCCCGGCATCGACCCATTCGACCTGAGCCGTGAGCTTGAGATCCTCGATCATCTCTCTGGCTCTGGCCTGATCGGGGGAACTTGCTCGTTGGAGAAGTCGAATTCGTGCGTCTATTCCGTCCGCCACGGCCAGAGCGACTCCTTCGAACAGGAGGTCGTTTCGCTTCCACTGTCCGGTCTCCACATGAAACCGATCCTCGGTCATCATCATTCGGGACGGGTGAAAGATCGAAATATCCCCTTCGGTCGCTCGGCCACCCACCAACTCCCGACCCGGGTCGAAGAGCGCCATATCGATCGGTTGAGGAAGGTTGTCGGTGAGCTGTCGCCCCAGCCTCTCCGCAGCAGTGCGGAATGGAGCAAACGGGGCCCCCCAGATGCCGATTGCCGTCCGAATCCCCAACCGCAGCCGATACGCCACAGCCAGCGCTGAGAGGTCGTTGACACCACGATTTCTGCTGGACCTCGAGCGGACCGGAAAGGGCCCACAGGTCAGATCCCAACCCGTGGGAATGAACACGAATGGCACTCGAGAGGCTGCTGCGAAAATCGGACCGAGCTCAGTGACCAGTGCCACATCGAAACCGCCAAGCCGCTTGGCGATCTCCGAAGACCTCGGACGAAGAATAGACCTCGTCGAAATCCATGGACCGACCTCCACGAAACCAGGGTCGTCGAGAGCCGGCTCAGACCGTAGAGATCGCGGAATCGTGTCCTCATCCAGAAAGAGTCGAACCTCGTTGTCCGGGTTCTCTCTGAGCCCGACTGCGAGTTCGAACATGTACGGCCCGAAGAGAGCAATCCGCAAATTCGTCTTCTTTCGCCTACGCCACACCCGAACTATCTGGCACCAACCCTAGCGAGCGTTCTCAGGCCAACATGTGGAAGCACTCTTCCGTCCAACACCTCGGCCCGACCCCTACCATGGTCGTGACTGGTGGCGACAACGACGGAGAAACTCACCGAAGGTAGAGAACCCATGAAAGCAGTGGTTACTGGCGGTGCCGGTTTCATCGGATCGACCGTCGTCGACCGGCTCATCGAGCGGGGCGACGACATCCTCGTCATTGATGACCTCTCCAGCGGGTCAGAGGGGAATCTGAAAGACGCGCGTAATGCCAGCACCGGTTCGGTGGAACTGGAGATCCTCGACGTCGCCGAGGAGAGAACCTCCGCAGTGGTCGCCGACTTCCGGCCCGACGTTGTGTTCCACCTGGCAGCCCAGATCAACGTGACCCTTTCGGTTGAGGATCCGGTCAACGACGCCCGCATCAACGTGATCGGACTGCTGCGGGTTCTTGAGGGAGCGCGGCTCGGCGATGCCCGAAAGGTGGTCTTCACCTCTTCAGGTGCCATCTACGGAGACGTCGACGAATCCAAGCTACCCCTCGGCGAGGACACCCCGCGCCGGCCACTTTCCCCCTACGGCGTCACCAAGTTGACGGGGGCGATCTACCTCGAGGCGTATCAGGCAATGTACGGCCTCAGCGGAACCACTCTCGCCCTAGCGAACGTCTACGGACCCCGCCAGGACCCGCACGGTGAAGCGGGAGTCGTCGCCATCTTCGCCCGGCGGCTGCTGGCCGACCGGACCTGCGTGGTCTACGGAAGCGGCGAACAGACCCGCGACTTCGTCTTCGTCGGCGATGTGGCCGACGCATTTCTTCGGGCTGGCGACTACGCCGGCGGAGGACTCTTCAACATTGGCACCGGTCTCGAGACATCGGTCAACCAGCTCTACGGGGCCATGGCTTCCCTGTCCGAGAGTCCCAAAGACCCAGAACGCGAAGCGGAGCGGATGGGCGAGATCCTCAGGTCTTCCCTGAAGTCAACATTGGCATCCGAAGAGTTGGGTTGGGCTCCATTGACGAGCCTCGAGGACGGCCTGGGCGAAACGCTCGACTGGTTCGCCACGAACGCTCCAACCGACTGACACCCGGTCGAAACCAGACTGTCGCTCGTCAGTTGGACTTCGCCCCAACCAACGACTTCGACTGGCAGAACTTGACGTAGAAGGTCTTGGGCACACGATCGAGTCGGTACAAGACCCAGAAGAATGCTCGTAGGCGCTCGAAGGTCTTCTTGTAGGTCGGATAGTCGGTGTAGTGCCGGCGAGGTGCCTCCATCAACTCCACCCAGCGCTTCTCGCTGTAACCGAGTCGCTTCTTCACCATTGCCAAGATCTCCGGATCCACGACCGGATCAGCGTCGTATTCGCGTTGTGCCGTCTCGCGATCAAGTTGACCCGACCGAACCCGCCCTGACAGTTCATTGACCCGCTGGTCAAGTCCGAAGCGTTGTGGCAAAAAATAGGTGTGGTAGAAGTTGCTCCACCTGTTCTCCAGATGGTGCCCCCCGTACCATTCCCAGTCGTACTCCTCGGCCAGGAAGGCCTTGGTGGCCTCCTTGTCGTAATCAAGCCAGTAGAGCGGCCGGAGCCGTCGAATACCCGAGAACGCAGCCCACTTCACGAATTGGTTGAATGGCATGTTCGGGTATGTCTCCATTGGAAGGGTCCCGAACTGTCGATGAACTTCTCGCACATACCGGCCATCCATGTACAACCATCCGAGAGGCGAGACACCCTCGGTTCTGAACGAGTGGCCTTCGACGATGTACTTGATGCCGTGCTTCTCTGATGCCCGGTACAGCACCCCCATGAGGCCGATGTCGGTGGGGGCCTCCAGATCGCGAACCCCCGACTCGATGAACGAACGATGGATGTCGTCGTACTCCAGATTGTCGACAACCAACGTCTCAAGTGGAATCTCGAGTTTGTCCAGCACCGTGTATATGTTGTTGGTGGCGATCGGACTGTCCCAGGTGTTGTCGAAGTGCACGGCCAACGGCCTGAGTCCTCGAGACACAAGTTCATGGGCCAGGAAGGACGAGTCGCAGCCACCACTCACGCCGAGCACACAATCGAATTCCTTGCCGCGCCCAGCTTCCCGCATCTCGTCCACGGCGCCCTGCAGAAGGATCTCCCCCTCCGCACCTGTCGGATACTGGGCATCCATCTCGTCGTGCAATTTGCAGTACGAACACATCCCGTCGCCATCAAAGGTCGTGCCTGGAATGGTGCTGTCGTAGATGCATCGTGAACAGGGCCGGCCGGGCTGTCGACGACCGATCCGACCAGCGACTCCCAATTCTTCGCTCAACTTCTTCCTCCCTGACTTCCGGACTCCGTCACTGACCCAACCCTCCATCTACGACACGACCACCAGTCGCCACCAATGCTTCCAGCATCGGCACACACCGCCGGGCTACCACCCGACGATCATGGTGCTCGAGCATCCATTCATGGGACTCCCGTCCGATGGATGCCCTGGTCAAGGGGTCCGCAAGCCGTCGTATGACCTCCCGCACACCATCGACATCCTGCGCCTGCAGGAAGGGGTGGCCACTGGGATAGAGGCCGTCGACGACCTCGACCATCAATGGGTCTGACACCTCGAGGAAATTCAATGTCGGCCGGCCACACGCTGCGCCTTCCAACGCGACGAGGCCCAGGCATCCACCGAACTCGTCCACCACCAGATCGGCCGATCGGTACTGCTCAGCGACCTCCTGCCAGGTGAACCCATGCGGATGGTCTGCATGCCTCCACTCGACATGATCGACAATGCCGAGATCGTCAATCAGCGTGACGGCTCGCTTCTCATCATGAGACCCGTCACGGGAGATGAGAACAAGACTCACGTCCAGTCCCGATTCCAGTGCTGATGCCACACCACGAATCAGCAGATCATTTCGCTTCCAGCCCATGCTCTCGATCAGAAAGGGATGGTCAGTGAACATCATCCTCGTGGGATGAAAGATCCGCACATGTCGCTGATCACCGTCGGCGGGCTCAGGACCTGCGTTCGGTGAGAAGGTCCCCATGTCGATGGGTTGTGCCAGCCGACCGTCAACTCCAGATCCCAGCCTCCGGAGAGGTGCACCGAAACGAGAATACGGGTAGAGCCAGACTGCTGCACTCCTGATCGCCTGGCGCATGCGCAGCGCGTCGAGCATGGCGAAGAGATCGGCCGAACCCCGCCTCCGTGTCGAACGGGACCTCCAGGGGAACGGCCACTGCGTCAGATCGGAACCGCTGGGAATAAACGCGTGCGGTATCCCGGATGCTCGAGCGAAGATAGGACCGTGATCCGTCGTGACTGCCACGTCGAACTCCCGCAGGCGCTCCGTAAGTCTGGCTCGTCCGGGTCGGAGAATCTCCCGTCCGGATTCCCACGTGCCGATCTGGGCAAAGTCGGGATCCAGAATGCTCGCCTCATCGGTCAGGCAATGCGGCATGGTCGGCTCATTGATGAAAATCTGTACGTTGAAGTCCGACACCTCCCGCAGACCCATGGCCAACTGGAACATGAAGTTCCCGTACAGAGCGACCTTCATACTGTCAGCCGGCCGTCAAGCCCGACGGATCACCCGATCGAGAGTTTCCACGACGCTGTCCACCTGATGATCCTCCATGCGGGGCACCAGCGGTAGCGTCAGCGAGTGGGAGGCATGGCGTGCACTGTTCGGTAACGCCACGCCGATGCTCCATGGTGCGAACGCTGGATGCTCATGGCATGCATATGTCCCGATGGTCGTCTCAATCATCTCTTCCGCCATCAACCCGATGATCCCGTCGCGATCGATGCCCTCATCGAGAACCACCACATAGGACTGGTACGACCATTTCACACCCGGCGCAGGGAGAAGCACCGTCACGCCGGATATTCCTTGAAGGGCAGCGTCATACCTCGCTGCGGTTCCTCTCCGATCATCGAGAATCCCGCCCAGACGCCGGACCTGCGAAAGCCCGAGAATGGCGGGAATCTCGCTCAACCTGTAGTTGAATCCAGGCTCGACGAACTCGAGACCCGGCTTCGCATGGCGAACTCCCCCGTGGCTTCTAAGTAGGCGAAGTCGGTCTGCGAGCACTGAATCATCCGTCGTGACCATTCCACCCTCACCACAGGTCACGACCTTCCGAGGATGGAAGCTGAAGCATCCCGCCGAGCCGTGGCTCCCACATCGCAGGCCGGAGCGCTCCGCTCCGAGGGAACATGCCGCGTCGACGACCAGCGCGGCACCCACACTTGAGGCGATGCCCTCGAGCACCAGATGGTCCGCCGGCTGACCAAAGGGATCGACCGGCAGGACGACCTTGGTTCGGTCCGATACGAGATCCGCTGCGATCTCAGGATCCATGTCGAAACTCTCGGCACACGAGTCGACAAGAACGGGGGTCGCCCCGGTCTGGATGACAGCGTTGAGCGTGGCCGGAAAAGTGAAATCCGGAACCAACACCTCATCGCCGGCGCCCACGCCAAGGCCTACCAGAGCGAGGTGGATCGCGGTCGTCGCCGAAGTGGTGGCCACAGCATGTTCGACGCCAACCCAGTCGGCGACCGACCGCTCGAACTCGGCGACGTTTCGTCCCGAAGTGAGCATTCCACTCTCAAGAACATCCCGTATCGGACCGTCCACCTCCTCCGCCCGCACATCAGGCCGAATGATGGGAATGGGCTCAGTCACCGGTCAATCCATCCTGCAGGGCTCACGAAGTCGCCCCCTCCGCAGCTCGTCCTGCACCGCCCACACCAGTTCCAGGGCTTTCAGCGCTTCGGGGCCATCCACCTCACACGGATGATCGCCACGCACCGCGCCCACGAAGTGCTCCAACTCCTCAACCAGTGGTTCACGTCGCCGCACAAACACCTGCCGGATGTCCACGTCGAGCGAGTAGCGGACCTCAGCCTCGTTTCCAGCGTGGCCCTCAACCCGACCCTGCCGGTAGATCACGAGATCCTGGTTCGAATAATCGACGGTTAAGAACCGCTCTTCGGTGATGACCTCAAGTTGTCGAATCTGATTCTGAGTGATCCTGCTCGCCGTGATCGAAGCCATCCGCTGATCGTCGAACGAGAGCAGTGCCGTCACATGGTCATGGCCACTCGTGCCGTCGACGCCCCGGGCCACCACGGTCGGAGTGTCTCCGCCCATCAACGAGAGGACCACGTCGAAGTCGTGAATCATCAAGTCCATCACCACGTCGATGTCGGTCACCCGACCGCTGGTCGCACTCATTCTCCTAGCATTAACAGCCAACACCCTTTCGTCCGCCAGAACTTCGCGAAGTTGACGAACCGCCGGATTAAACCTCTCCACATGACCGACCTGTAAGACCACTCCCACGGCTTCGGCCGTATTGAGCAGGAGTCGAGCATCACCGGAATCGCCAGCCAGGGGCTTCTCCACCAAACAATGGATTCCCCGTTTCATCAGCTCACACCCGATCTCGGCATGCTGGGCGGTCGGCACCGCCACAACCACCGCTTCGACTCCGTGCAGATCGTCGATTGAATCGACGGCACGGCTTCCCCTGTTCGCGGCCACGGACTCCCCTAGCGCCCGATCCGTATCAACAACAGCGACCAGATCAACGCCCTTCATCGAAGAAAGGCACCGGGCGTGGTTCTGGCCCATTTTCCCGACCCCCACGACCGCCACCCTTAGGTTGCCACCGGCTGGACCGTGAGTCACCGTTCGCTCCCCGTCTGCCGGGAGCCCCCCTCTAGTAGACGCACGACCTCCGCCGGATTCCCCACGACAAGCGTGTTGGCCGGAACGTCATGGATGACAACCGAACCGGCCCCCACCATCGCCCCTTCGCCGATCTCCACACCACAGACAATGGTTGCATTCGCCCCAATCGAGGCGTTGTCACGCACCCATGTCGGCCACGTCTGTTGGCGATCCTCGTCAGCCCTGGGGAAACGGTCATTAGTAAACGTCACAGCCGGGCCGATGAAAACCTCATCACCAAGGGTCACCCCATGATATAAATTGACCCCGTTCTGGATCTTGCAGCGGTCACCGATTACCACATCGTGGTCGATGTAGCACCCCTGACCGATGGAGACTCCATCGCCGATAAGAACGTTTTCGCGTACCTTTGTCCAATCCCAAATCCGACAGCCCTTACCTACCCTCGCGTCGGGCGATACCTCGGCCCTGGGATTGACATAAGTTGGCTCTGGACTTGAGTTCATTTGGGCGCCAACGCCTTCCGGAGTGCAGAGATCACCCAATCCTGTTCTACCTCGCCGAGATAGGGATGAAACGGAAGGCTAACCACACGCCCCGAGATTCGCTCGGTGACGGCAACCCCTCCCGGAACGACCGAGTGAGACTGATAGGCCGGCGCCTCATGGAGCGGCTGAGGGTAGAAGACGGCAGTCGGCACCCCATCTTCTAGGAGATCGGCCCGGACTCTCTCGCGATCATCGACCTGAACTGTGTACTGAGCCCAGACCGACCGACAACCTTCCTGAACCAACGGTCGAGTCGCTAGACCGTCCAGAGCATCGTGATACCGATTGGCTAACCACTGCCGGCGTTCCACCTCGTCGGCGAATACCTCAAACTTGACCAGAAGGATGGCAGCTTGAAGGGTATCGAGCCGGCTGGTCAGACCAATCCGAACGTGCTCATAGCGCTCTCCACCGGACCCGTGGACACTGACGGATCGCATAATTCCAGCGAGCTCCTCGTCATCACAGAAGATTGCGCCACCATCGCCATAGCCGCCAAGCGGCTTGGATGGGTAAAATGATGTGGTGGCCGCCACACCGCTGGCCAAACTGCTGCGTCCATCTCTCAGCGCTCCAAAAGACTGGGCACCATCGACCAGCACCCAAGCACCACGACTTTTGGCGACAGCCTCGATCTCCGTTGTCCGAGCCGGATGCCCGAATAGATCAACAACGATGACCCCGACTGGAGGGCGTCCCTCTAGATCCCAAGCCCGTCGAACCGATAACGGGTCCAAGGTATAGGAGACGGGGTCCACGTCAGCGAAGATCGGTTCAGCACCGACGAGGCGTACCGCCTCCGCCGTCGCTACGAAGGTGAAATCCGGAACGACGACTCGGTCCCCAGGCCCTACCCCCTTTGCCATCAAGAAGATCTGGAGTGCATCAGTTCCTGATGCACAAGAGACACAGTGCTCTCGACCAACGGTCCGGGCCAGCACTGTCTCTAACTCGGTCACCTCCGGACCGAGAACGTAGGCGCCGTGATCAAGGACCCGAAAAATCGCGTCATCGATTCGGGTACGGACCAACTGCTGCTGAGCCGCAAGATCAATAAACGGCATCAACGTCATCACTACCCTGACTGTTCTTGGTGTAACCGGCGCCACTCTATGAGCTCTCGAAGCCCGTCAGAGAGGTCCAACTCCGCGACGAAACCCAGATCCGCCAGGGCGTTCGCGGGATCCCCGATCCGATTGCGCACGAATGACATCTCCTCGGGACGGAATTCAATTCCCACGTCTTGACCGGTCAACTCGATCAGGAGCCGAGCTACCTCAACGATCGAGGTCTGTTGACCGGTGCACACGTTGTAGACGCGGTCATTCACATCGGCCCTCATGGCGGCAACGTTGGCCTGGGCACAGTCTCGAACACTCACGAAGTCATAAGCCTGTTCGCCATCACCGAAAACAATGGGCGACTCACCCCTATCTAATCGGTCCAGCATCCTCATGATGACGGCCACATAGGCACCCTTGTAGTCCTGTCGAGGTCCATAAACGTTGAAATATCGAAGACCGACGTACTCCAGACCGTCGCGATGATGAAACGAGGTCGCCAAAGCCTCCCCGGCAATCTTCGTTGCTCCATAGACCGTGGTGTTGTTAAACGGGTGCGACTCGCTCATCGGCTCTTCGACCGCATCGCCATACACAGAGGCCGATGAGGAGAAGACGAGCCGATCGACTCCGGCACCAACGCACGCCTCCAGGAGATTGAACGTTCCGGTCACGTTCGTGTCATAGCCGTCACGAGGATGCTCCTGACAGTGCAGTAGCCAGAGCGCAGCGAAGTGGAACACCCCATCAACTCCATCGAACACCTCTTCGAGTTGCGCCGGGTCGCATAGATCTCCGTGGACGACCCCCAATCTCGGGTCCATCAAGGCGAACTCGAGATTCTCTCGGCTGCCGCGCTCGAAGTTATCGAAGACCACTACCTCGGCCACCTTCTCCTCGAGCAGGAGATCCACCGTGTGTGAGCCGATCAGACCGGCACCACCCACCACCACTATCTTCGCCCCGTCCAGCATCATCTCGCCCGCCACTCCCGCCTCATGTCCTGGATCCGACTCCCATTTCTCATCCCGTCTCTGTCGAGGAACGAGCCATCTCCCGGAACAAACCGCTCGACTCCAGCAGATCCTCGAACCGACCAGAAGCGACAATCTTCCCATCTCGCAACTCAAAAATCTGATCGCAGTTACGTAGGGTAGACAGGCGATGGGCGACCATCACCACAGTGAGACCTTCACCGGAATCGTCGATCTGCCTCAATACCGATCCCTCCGTGACTGAGTCCAGTGCACTGGTCGCCTCATCCAAGACCAGAACCGACACTCCCTTGTGCAGAGCCCGGGCAATGCCGATTCGTTGCCGCTGTCCCCCGGAGAGACGTACCCCCCGTTCACCCACGAGGGTCCGATATCCATCCGGTTCGGCCATGATGAAGTCGTCAATCTGAGCAAACCTTGCTGACTTCCGGACACGCTCATGGTCGATCTGGTCCTTCGGGACGCCAAAGGCGATATTCTCCGCGATGGACGAGTCAACGAGGAACACGTCCTGTGGAACATGGGCAATCGAACGGCGCCAGGACCCGATGACCTCACTATCCAGTTGAACGCCGTCGACGGTCAGCGCTCCGGCAGTCGGACGGAGCAGGCCCATCATGAGGTCAAGAAGGGTGGATTTCCCACTTCCTGTCTCGCCCACCAGCCCCACCGTGGATCCCTTTTGAATCTGCAGGTCAATCCCGTCGAGAACCCACGGTTCGTCCTCGGAGTACCGAAACGACAATCCAGTGCATTCCAGGGCCGAGGTGAAGAGCAGGGGGTCACTTCTCTCGGACCTCTCAGCCCGACTGACGGGCTGGTCAAGGATCATCAGCGCCTCTGAGAAGGCTGGCTGGTACGCCAGCAGGGTGCTCACCGTCGTGTAGCACTGCTGACTGATCGGAAGCATGCGTTGTCCAGCGACGGCGAACGCTGTCAGCTCCGGAAGATTCGAGACCAAACCTCCTTCCCGCCCGTGGAAGACCATGATGAGCACCACGATCAGGGTCATGGAGACGCCTTCCATGAAGAGCCTCGGCGACTGTTGGATGATGGTGTTGGACGCCTGGGATCGTCGAAGCCGACCATCGGAACCCTTGAACTCCTCAAGGAACACCCTCTGGGTCCCATCGATCAGTACCTGGCGAATTCCTCCGATGGACTCCTGGAGAATCTTCAGCACCTGAACTTGGCCCACGGCAATCTGGCGACCGTTCCTCAACAGTCTTCCCCTGACTACCCGTGTAATCAGGAAGTATCCCCCGCCGACCAACAGGACGGCCGTCATCGCGATCTGGATATCAATCAGCACCAGGGCCACGGCGACGCTGACGAGCGTCAGCACCGAACCGACGGCGGTCTGAAGAGGGGAGAGCATCCCGGAGACGACGGACTCAACCTTCTGGATTACCCCGCTTGTCACTTCGCTGGAATGGCGATGGACATGCACCTCGTACGGCTGATAAAGGGTGCGCTCAAATGCCTTGGCAGCCAACTCCGCGCCGGTCGCCATGGCCAGGCGGGTTGTCGCCCAGACCACCAGGAAACGAAGCGCCGCCGCCAGCAGTGCTGTGGCCAGGAACGCACCAGCCAACGGAAAGACCAGCTGGTCGGTCGACGTAATCCCAACCCATTCGGCTACCCGGGCGACCGGCCCGAAAGCCATGGCGCGCTCGGGTTCTACGAGTACGGCGATGAAGGGGACGACCGCACCCAGCGTGACGACCTCCGCAAACGCGCTGCACACCATCAGGATCGTGACCACGAGTGTCTGCCATTGTCGACGTCGGTTGAGGTGTCCCCAGAGCCCGCGCAACAAACGCGGAAACGAGGTTTCTGAGGATTGACCTGTGTTCATCGCCGCCTGCTGACCTCGACGAGCACCTGCCGGACCTCGTCCAGGACATCCGGACTCCGGCGACAGAACTGGACTGAAAACGCCTCGACCGCGTCACGCACATCGGGGTCATTCCACCAGGATCCGACGTTGTCCCAGACTTCTGACACGTGCCCGGCAGCCTTGATCGGATCATCGAAGAAAACCCCCACCTCCGAGAGCCGATCGAAAGCCGGTCTCGCCAGTTCGGTAAGACCCCACATCTCGGTGTCCCAGAACATCACCGTCGGCACACCAAGAAAGATGGATTCCAAGAACGTCGTACCGTTGTTCGTAGCGATGTACAACCGCGCCGCTCCAAGGAGGTCGTTGATGGGTCGGCTTCCATCATCCAGTTCTACATCCTGAAGTTGATCCGCCAGGCGTAGTCCAAAACACCAGTCGTCGTCATACTTGGAGAGCCGGACCAGAAGCGCTCTCCTCACGGTCTGATCCAGCGCTTCCATGAAACGAATCTGGTCTCCCATGTAGTCGAGGAACTGGCTAGACAGAGCTGAACTGGAGAGTGAACTGACCTGCGTCGTCTCGTTTCCCATCACCATTACAGCGCGGGACCCCGGGGACTGGTGGTCTCTCTCGAGCACCGGACACTTAGTCATCCCAACCGGTCGGACCTTCGATCTGGCCGGGTCCTCCCATCCCCAACTCAGGACCACGTCAGCAATCGCAGTCTGGTGATCATGGTTGAAGGACCAGCCCACCCCAACATGCCCACCATGCTGTCCAACTACCAGGGGTGACCCCCGCTCGACCCGGTCGGCACACCACGCCTTGAAAACGTCATCGAAGAAATGGGATGCAGAAGTGAAGATCGCCCTCGGCCGCTTGGGCGTGTAGGCACCGTCCGCCTGCTCAGCCAGTGAACGGTAGCCCTCCATGTAGCTGATCGGGACGAACCTGGGCACCAGCGCACGCAGGCACTCCTCGAACCCAGCTGGTACGGATACCTCGGCGTCCAAAATCCACCCCCGCTTGGCAGCATCGAAAGGGCAGGGATCCACCGGCTGGACCGGGACAAGGAGGGGCAACTGACCCAACCTCCGATGGAGGTCCATCTCAGATCGAAGTGATCGGAAACATGCATTGGTGACGACGATGTCTGTGGCGCGGGAAAATCGGCGGAACATCTGGGAACCCCGGACCGCCGCGCGATGGATCGCCGACATTGGCGGGTCCTCCTCCTCGGGCGAAGTGACGAGGCCTGACTCCCCGGCCTCACGGAACCGACACCCGACGCCAGTGAACTCCTGAAGAATCTCGGCCGACAGGTGGTGGTTCCACTGCCAACTATTCCCGAGGCCCAGGTGGTCGGCCATGTCAATGCCGCAACGAGCGTCGGCGAGCCCCTTGAGTACGACAGTCTCAGAGATCTCAAACGAGTTGATTGCTAGAGAGATCTGCTCCCAGCGATCGAAAAGCGTCTGGGTGAAGTAGCCCAGCCACGGCCCGATCAAAATCCGCCAGTATCGGGTGCCGTGGTCGACCCCATGAATTCCGTTCAACTTCCGGGCGAGATCTACGAGCAGGCGTTCGTGGAGGTCCCAAAGATAGACCCTGTCGGTCTCGACCTTCTTGCGGTCGGACCAGTGGTAGGGAACAACCTCGGCATCGAGCCCCTCCCACTGGCGACGTCTCGAGAAGATGCGGCACCACTCTCCCAGGAACAGGACAGGTTCCGACTCTCCCCACGACTCCTCGATCGCCGTCGACACGAGCAGTCGGTCCATCAGACCAGAGACTACATTTCATTCGGGCCATCTTTCGGCCGCCGTCGGCGCAACTACCGATTGAGTCGAGGATCCGCCATGAAATCTAAGAACATCAGAGGGACCCTATGACCAACCTCCCGAAAGGCCATAGATCAGTAGTAGTGGGCGCAGGATCGATCGGAGTCCGCCACAGACGTGTGCTCGAATCACTTGGTTCAGAAGTCACGACGGTAAGCCGACGGCCCGGGACCGGAGAACACCGAACGATTGCCGAGGCTATCTCGCCGATATTGCCCGACTACGTGGTCATCGCCACTGAGACCGAGCGGCATCTCGAATCGGTGGAATCCCTTGTTGAGATCAACTTTCCGGGACAGGTGCTCCTCGAAAAGCCGGTCCTCGATCGGCCAAGACCGATACCTGCATTGCCGTTCGCCTCAATATCCGTTGGCTACCAACTCCGGTTCCACCCGGCTGTGCGTCGACTCCGGTCAGCGCTCACCGATGCACGAGTGCTGAGCGCACAGGTCCGCTACGGCCAGTACCTACCCGACTGGAGACCGAACCGCGACTATCGGGAGACGGTAGCCGCCGGTCCAGCAGGTGGAGTACTCCTCGAGTTGAGTCACGAGTTGGACCTCATCCAGTGGCTTTTGGGACGAGCCGTGGTTCTTCATGGCCGCACCTTTCGGAGCGGGCTCCTGGAGATGGAGCGTGAAGACCTCGCCGTCGGCCTGTTAGCGCTCGACGGTGGCGGCCTTGTCGGCTTAGAGCTCAACTGCCTAGACCGTGTCCAGAACCGCACGATGGCTGTGACGACCGACGAGCATTTCTTCTACCTCGACGGTTCTCTAAGTTGCGACGGTGAGACGGTCAGCTCTGGCCCCATCGAACGTGACGAGGTGTTCGCAGCCATGCATCGTGCCGTCATATCCGGACAACCGGACGCTTGCACAATCGACGAGGCCATGGCCGTACTACACATGGTGGAGGATCTTCGCTCCCTATAGCCCCAGCCCGACTCAGCGATAGCGCTATCTTCTAAATATCGGCCGGTGTCGGCTCTAGGAGGTCGCTGTGATGATGACAGTTCCCGATTTCAGATCCCTCGACGGTCGGGTGGTCCTAATAACTGGTGGTGCAGGCCATATCGGAGCAACGATCACCAGGGCCTTCCTCGCTACCGGATGCTCGGTGATGACAGCCGACGTCAGCGAGTTAGAGCCCTGGCCCAGTAGCGATCCGCACCGATTTCAGCATGTCCTCGTCGACCTGGCTGATTCCGGAGCTGCAGCCGACCTCGTCGACAAAACGGTCGACCGGTTCGGCCGGCTGGACGTCGTGGTCACCACCGCCTCGTGGATGGGCACCGACACCACCCTGGGCTGGAACGTCCCTTTTGCCGAACAGGATGAGGACCTCTGGCCAGCGGTCCTCCAAGTGGGGGTAACCTCAATCTTCTCCCTCTTGAAGCGGGCCGCCCCGCATCTGGCGGCCAATGGCAACGGATCGGTCGTCCTCCTGAGTTCTATTTACGGATTCTGCGCACCGCAACCGGCCATGTACCGGGAAACGGGGATCAACAACATCGCCGGTTACGCCGCCAGCAAGGGTGCAGTAAGCCAGTTGGCCCGGTGGATGGCGACCACCCTCGCTCCTGAGGTCCGAGTAAATTCGATTTCACCGGGAGGCGTGCTCCGGAACCAGGACCCAGCATTTGTCGAGCGATACTCCGAGCGCACCCCACTTGCCCGAATGGCAACCGAAGACGACATCGCAGGCCCCGTACTGTTTCTGGCCTCCGACTTATCTCGCTATATCACCGGACACGATTTAGTCGTCGACGGTGGATTCTCGGTGTGGTGACCGCTCCGGCACACTCGGTCGCTGTGGTCGGAGGTGGACAACTCGGATCCCGGTATCTCCAGGGCCTTGTCTGGTGTCGCCAGCCGGTCAGGATCCACCTAGTGGACCCCGACTTGGATGCACTTAGCGTGACTCGAGCGCGATGGTCCGATGCCGGGGGACCACCGTCTCCGCACATCGTCGAGTTCCACTCCGGACCGAAAACGCTTCCCCGAGACCTCGATCTGGCGATCGTATCTACTACCTCTGGAGCCCGTCCTGATGCCATCGAAAGTCTGAGCAAACATGCCAACATCGGGTCGTGGATCCTTGAGAAGGTACTAGCACAGAGCCACCGTGACCTGGACCGGATTATGACAACCATCGGCGATTCGACACCTGCCTGGGTCAATACGTGGGCCCGGACAACGC
>Ga0302127_10001023_pt1 | contig 16191 bp, 10 predicted proteins | sample CB4_SCM_MG_FD_204452 | JGI IMG/M metagenome (GOLD analysis project Ga0302127, IMG submission 204452) | Marine microbial communities from Western Arctic Ocean, Canada - CB4_SCM | ecosystem: Environmental > Aquatic > Marine > Oceanic | place: Canada: Western Arctic Ocean | collected 2017-09-24
GGGAGAGGCAGCGAGATGTCGTCGAACGCGATGGTGAGCTTCATGCCCGAAGTCATCAGTGCCGAAAGGGGTTTGCTGTCGCCGAGGGGGTTCTCGAGTGCGTCGCGAATGGCTCCGTCTGGGTTGGGGAGACCGTCGAGGGGTTCGGCCGGGTAGATCACACGGCTACGACCAGGGGGCAGCTTCTCAAGGCGGAAGCCTTCGCCGTGGTGGAACAGGATTGGGGGAGTGGATCGATCGACGTCGAGCACGAGGCCCGGGCGTGGATGACGGTGGCTCTCGGTCGCCATTTGCTAGTTCCTCATGCGCCCGAGTGGTAGCACCTTGCGTGGCGCACCGGGCGACTTGTCGAAGTTCTCGATCAGCCAGCCCCGGCGTCGCGCCAGGGTGGCCAGTTTGGTTTCAGGGTTTACAGCGACCGGGAAGCCGACGGCTTCGAGCATCGCGAGATCGCTTGTGGAGTCGGCATAGGCGACAGATTCGGACATGTCTATGCCCTGCTCCTTGGCGTATTTGGCCAGCACCGAGGCCCGTGTCTCTCCGATTGGGGGGACTGCGCTCATCTGGCCGGTGTACATGCCGTTCTCGACGTTCAGCGAGACGGCCAAGATGTCGTCGAAAAGCGGCCGGAAAGGCTCGACCGCGAAGTCGAGTGCCCCGGTGATCAGGACGGTCCGGTGACCGGCTGCTCGGTGGGCACGGACTCGTCGCAGGGCTGCAGGGAAGGACTTCGCAAGAATGAGTTCGCTGAACATTTCCCACGAGTCTTCATCGATCTGATCCACCGGAGCGTCTTCGTATCGGCGATAGAAGCTCCGGAGGAAGTCACTGCGGTCTCGGCGGTCCAGTGCCAGCAGGCCTGGTGCCTGCAGGACTGTCTTGCCGACCATGCGGGCGCGCTCGCCCGGCGGCAGCCGTTTGGATGCCAGGTAGCCCCACGACGAGACCACGTTGGAGGCAATGAGGGTGTTCTCAAGGTCGAATGCTGCCATCTGGCGCTCGGGCGCCAATACCTGGGTCCGGAGGCGTTCTGACCGTGACGGTGTCGCTCCGGTGCTCGGTGCAGTCTTGACGCGTCCCATGGCAAGAACCGAGGGCAGGTGCGTCTCATAGACGTACCGGTACCAGTTGATGATGCGCGGGTCGAAGCAGAACTCTTCTTGATCCTCGGAGGTGAGGCTGTCCCACACCCCGAGCAAACGTTCAACGCCAAAGAGGGCCTCGCACTCGACGTACTTGCCGTAGAGCGTGACGTACCCCATGGCTTTCTCGATCTCGTCTCGCTTCTCTTCGAAATCGGCCGCGAGCAGGGCCGTGCGGCCTCGTACCGGCAGCTTGTGCAGCGTCTTCTCGGCGAGTTCGAGCGCACGCTTGGCTCGCGAGAGTTGCGACACAACCCGGCCGCGGCCCGGGTAGGTCCAGCGCGCGGGGGAGATTGGTTGATTCCGATCGTCGTAGATCGGGTTCTGGCCGAAGAAATCGTGGATCAGGTCCGTCAGCGTCGAGATCGCCACTGGGTTGCATCCTCCCGATGCCACGTGCACGATGCCGGTTTCTGACGTCGGCTCTTGCGCCGCCACGGCGACGATTGCTGCCGCAACGAGATCGACCGGAATGACATCGATGATGCCCTCGGGTATGCCGGGGAACTCGCGCAATGTCCCGCGGCCGTAGTTCATGATGATGGGTTCGGCCATCCGAAAGCCGCGGATCCAGCCTGGCTTTGGTTCGGCCCATGCGGACTCGATGATTGACGGGCGAACGATGCTGAGTGGGATGTCGCCGCGCAGTTCCTCGAAGGCCTGTTCTGCCATCGCCTTCGTGAACGCGTAGGCGTCGGGGAAGCCGAGCGAAGCGGCGCGTGTGCGGCCGGCTTCGACCATCTGGTCTTTGACCCAGCGCTCGCGCAATTGTTCGGTCTTGGCGGACAAGGCGGGTGTTCCCGCTGCGCCGAGCTCGGCTCGGGCTGCCGCGCCGAAAGCGTCCAGCCGTTCGATGCGGCGGCTGTCATCTTCGACGTAGGAGCGTGTTCGGCGTGCGGCGTCGACTTCGGCGCGCCAATCGAGTGCGACATAGAACGAGCTCTCGGACAACGCGATCTCGGGTGCGTCGCCTTTGCGGCTCCCCGCGACGTAACACGTGCTGACGGCGACGAGGTGAGGGGTGACTCCTAACTCATGGAGCGTCGAGACCAGCCGCACCGGGCCCATCAGGTTGACCTCGGCGGCACGGTCGAGTGGTTCGTCGAAGGACACCGCGGCAGCGCTGTGAACCACGACGTCGCAGCTCGCGAGTAGGGCGAGGCCATCGTCGTCGAGGCCGAGTCGATCGATAGAGATGTCCGCTGCTACGGGATGAATCCGAGCGTTGGTCAGCGCGGTGAATCCGTCGGCCCCGTGAGTCTCGCGGAGGCGATCGAAGGCATCGTTGCGCAGGATGTCGCGGTCGACGCGGCGTTCGGCACTTCGACGGCCCGGCCGCACCAACAAGACCAGCTCGCAGTCGGGGACGCCTCGCAGGAGTCGCTCGACGAGCGCGGTCCCGAGGAATCCCGTGGATCCGGTGATGGCGATGCGCTTTCCCGCGAGGGCCTCGGCAATGGCTGACACACCCCCTTTCTACCACTTGGTAGACACCGACTACTATCTTGGTCATGAGTACTGCCGACCGCATCCTCGATGCCGCCATGCTGGCGTATGGCGGACGCGGCTATGACGCCACCAGCCTGGATGACCTTGCGGCCGACCTGGGGATTCGCAAGCAGTCGATTCTGTACCACTTCCCCTCGAAGGATCAGCTGCTCGATGCGGCCGTCGACAGGGCAGTGGGGGAGCTGACCCAGGTCCTGTGGGACGTCATCGCAACCAGCGACGATGGGTTCGATCGCGTCGAGGCGATGGTGCGCGGAGTTTTCCGGTTGGCTATGCGTCGACCTGAGTTGCTCGGCCTGCTGCGCGAAGTGACGCGTCTGGGTCCGCCGGTGCTCAATCGCGCGACCGATGCCCTCGACCCGCTTATCAAAGGCGCCACCGAGTGGCTGCGCGCCGAGATGGCCGAGGGGCGTGTCCGCAAGTCAGACCCTCAGCTCCTCGCCTTCTCGGTCTATTCGACGGTGATGGGCGTGGCCACCGAGATCGAGGTTCTTCGAGCAGTAGGAGTCGAGCCATCGGCGCGCGAGGCGGCGCTCCGCCGACGCGAACTGCTCCGTTTCTTGCGCTCGGCACTTCAGCCCGCCGCTGATGCTGGTGAAGAACTGCGGTCCTGAGCCCAGCGCTCAGTCGGTGGCGCACACAAAGTGCGAGTCCGCCGCACGGCCATGTGTCAGGCGCCAATGTGGGGTGAGGTGCACGGGGAGTTCAGCGCATGACCCCGGGTACCCACTGCGGCTGTCAGCCGATCCAGCCGGCGGGGTGCGTGTTCGGCCCGCCCCCTCCGGTTTCGTCGAGCAGCGAGCGTAGGCCGCCCTCAAGGCGTGTCACGCGCCGACTGACGGCCTGAAGGCGATGGAGGACCTGCAGCGTGGTCTCGCGATCGAGCGCCTGCTCGCCGGGACGCAGCATGGCAACGCTGCGTCGGAGTTGTTCGATTTCGTGTTGGAGCTGCATGTCCATCGCTCCAGTATCGAACATATGTTCGAGCTGCGCAAGTGCTGAGAGGGGAGCGACCAATCAGTGGTCAGTGCGGCGATGCGCAGCACGTCGTGCATGGCGCTCGAGCGCGAGGTTGACAAGGCGGTCGATGAGCTGTGGGTAGCCGATGCCTGACTCGGCCCACAGCTTTGGATACATCGATATCGGCGTGAACCCAGGCATGGTGTTGAGTTCGTTCACCAACCAACCCCGGCCGGCGGGTTCATAGAAAAAGTCTGCCCGTGCGAGGCCTTCACAACGCAGCGCCCGAAATGCCCGACGCGCGATCTGTTGCATGGTGGCCAGCTCATTTGACTCGAGCGGCGCAGGGATCAAGAGGTCTGCGCCGGCCGCGTATTTGTCCTCGTAGTCATAGAAGTCGGCGCCCGGGACGATTTCGCCCGCAACCGAGACATCGAGGTCGCGATTGCCCAACACCGAGCATTCGATCTCGCGGCCGGTGACGGCCTCCTCGACGACGATCCACTCGTCGTAGGTGGCCGCCAACTGGAGTGCCGCTGTGAGTGCTCGATCGTCGGCGACTCGCGATACCCCGATTGACGACCCCATGTTGGCCGGTTTGACGAACATGGGCAGGCCCAAGTCGGCCACGAGCTCTGCCTCGAGGCCGGGTGAGAGGTCATCGCTGTGAAACCCGCGCCAACGAGCCTGGGCAATGTCGTGTGCCTCGAAGACTTCCTTCGACTTGATCTTGTCCATAGACAGCGCCGAGCCCAAAACGCCGCTTCCCACATAGGCGACGTTCCTCAGCTCGAGGAGGCCCTGGATGGTTCCGTCTTCGCCTTGGGGTCCGTGGAGAACCGGAAACACGACGGGCGAGCCGGCAGCGGTGTTCGAAAGAAGCGCAAGCGGGTCGACGTGGGAACCGCTGGCATCGAGTTGATCGGGCAACGCGTCGGCTCCCAGTTCGAGCGCCTCGCTGGCCGCGTCGCAGCGGACCCATTCGCCTGCGCGTGTGATGCCGATTGGTTCGACGGTGTACTTCAGGGGATCGATCGCGGCGAGCACGTGGCGCGCTGAGGTGCACGAGACATCGTGTTCGGCGGACTGACCACCGAACAGGACGATGATCCGGCGCCGGTCGGGCGCTGCGGCTAACACGTCATTTGGCACCCAACGAAGGTACTGGTCCGATTGGGTGCGATGTGGCCATGGGGGACAGGTTCGGTCGCGGGGGGACCGCAGAGCGCATTCACCCGGGACGAGGCCGCGGCCGAACCTGTCCCCCATGGATATGTGGCAGAACGCGAAACGGGGCCCCGCTAGGGGCCCCGTTCGCGTGCTGTTGACTGTTGTGGCTAGACGAACGCCGAGGCGAAGACCAGCGACACGATCGTCATGACCTTCAACAAGATGTTCATGGCTGGGCCGGAGGTGTCCTTGAAGGGATCACCGACGGTGTCGCCGACAACGGCCGCATTGTGCGACTCAGAGCCCTTGCCGCCGTGGGCGCCCGCTTCGATGTACTTCTTGGCGTTGTCCCATGCGCCGCCAGCGTTGGCCATGAAGATCGCCAACGCAAAGCCGGTTACCAGAGCACCGGCGAGCAAGCCGCCGAGGGCGTCGACATTGATGAACCCGACGACGAGGGGCACAACCACGGCGAGGGAGCCGGGGATGATCATCTCCTTCAGTGAAGCATCGGTGGAGATAGCCACACATCGGGCCGAGTCGGGGTTGACGCCTTCCTTGCCTTCGCGCAGACCTGGGATCTCACGGAACTGGCGCCGAACCTCTTCGATCATGGCTGCCGCAGCGCGGCCAACCGCGTCGATGGTGAGTGCCGCAAACAGGAACGGCAGTCCCGCACCGATGAAGAGGCCGATGAAGACATCGACCTCGCCAATATTGAGGTTGAGTGACCCGCCGTCTTGGGCGACCGCGAGCTCGAAGCTCTTGAACAATGCAAGAGCGGTGAGCGCAGCCGAGCCAACAGCGAAGCCCTTGGCGATCGCTGCGGTGGTGTTACCCAGCGAATCGAGCGCATCGGTGACTTCGCGCACCGATGGGTCCAGGTTGGCCATTTCGGCGATGCCGCCGGCGTTGTCGGCGATGGGCCCATAGGCATCCACCGAAACCACGACTGCCGTTGTGGCCAGCATGCCAATGGCGGCAACGGCGATGCCATAGATGCCGCCGCCTTCGCCGAGCGTCTGTTCGCCGCCCCAATACGCCACACCCACACCGATGACGATGAGGCCAACAGAGGACGCCACCGAGATCATGCCGGCGCTGATGCCGGCCAGAATCGTCGTTGCCGGGCCGGTCTCGGTCTGTGCCGCAATCTTCTTGACCGGGCTGAAGTGGTCGGAGGTGTAGTACTCAGCTGTCTTGCCGAGGGCCCAGCCGACCACGAGGCCGCCGACCACCGAGATGCCGAGGCCATATTCGTTCCCAGCGTCGTTGAACATCCAGTACGAGACCCCAAAGGTGGCCACGATGGTGATGCCCATGGCCACGTTGGTGCCCAGGTGGAGCGCCCTGCTGAGGGCCTTGCTGTCGGTGCTATCGCCGCCCTTGACCAGGAACGAGCCGATGATCGAGGCGATCATGCCCACGAAGGCAATCGCCATGGGGAACATCAATAGTTCGATGACCCCGTCCATGCCCGCATCCTCGGCAGCGAGGCCGCCGGCCACGCCGAACGCGGTGAGCGCGACCGGAGCGATGATTGAGCCGGCGTAGGACTCGAAGAGGTCAGCACCCATGCCGGCCACGTCGCCAACGTTGTCACCAACGTTGTCGGCAATAGTCGCCGGGTTCCGGGGGTCGTCTTCAGGAATGCCTGCTTCGACCTTGCCGACGAGGTCGGCGCCGACGTCAGCGGCTTTGGTGTAGATGCCGCCGCCAACACGAGAGAACAGGGCGATCGATGACGCACCCAGACCAAAGGCCGTGACGACTTCGAACGCTTTGTCGACGGCAAACCATTCGACGAAGATCAGGTAGGTCAGCATCAAGCCGCCAAGCGCGAGGCCCGCGACCGTGAAGCCCATCACAGCGCCGCCACGGAATGCGACCGGCAATGCCTTTGCCGGCCCCTCCCTGGCTGCTTCGGTGGTGCGGGCGTTTGCCATGGTGGCCACGGTCATGCCGATATAGCCGGCACCACCTGAGAGCACTGCACCCATGAGGTAGCTGATTGGAGCCAGCGGGTCGATCACGATCCCCAACAGGATCATCATGGCGACAACGAAGGCCGAGACCCAGGTGTACTCGGCCTTGAGAAAGGCCTTTGCACCGTTCTGGATCTCGGTCATCAAGAAGACCATGCGGTCATTACCCGGAGGCGCTGCCTCGACGAGCTTGTAGTAGTAGCCAGCTACACCTAGTGCTGCGACAGCACTAATAAGAGCCAGATAGGGAATCGCTTCCAATGTCGTTTCTCCTCGTTGAGCACACGAACAACCGAAGGACAGTATCGATCCGACGGGCGCGGAACCAAGTCATTCCGCACGCGGCAATATCAATTCTGCCATGACCTGGGAGGTCTGCACGCGATGGCCTGCGGTAGGTTCTGCTCTCATGACTGGATCCCATCGGGCGCTGCGCAGCGAGTTGCGCGCGACACGTCGAGCATTGGGCGCCGACGCGCAGGTGGCTGGAGCTGACGCTGTGGCTCGCCGGCTCTGGCCATGGTTGCGCTCGAGCGGCCCGGGCATCGTGGCCGCGTACCTCGCCACCACCGACGGCGAGCTCTCGCCTGGGCCATGCGTGAAGCTCTTGCGTGGCGCTGGGGCGACGCTGGTGTTCCCGCGCATCGCCGACGATGCCATGACCTTTCATATCGTCGGCCACGACGACGACCTCATACCCGGCGAATGGGACCTCTTGGAGCCTGCCTCAACCGCGGGGTTGGTCGACGCGGCCGCCATCGATGTGGTGCTGGCACCGCTTGTTGCGTTTGATGACCGATGCGAACGGATGGGGAGAGGCAAGGCCTACTACGACCGCTGCTTCGCGTTTCTCGCAGAGGTCGACCGACCAGCGCAACCAGTGTTGATCGGCCTGGCCCATGATTGCCAGCGTGTCGAGGCCCTTGATTGCCAACCTCATGACGTCAGACTTGATGCCGTCGTGACGCCGTCGAGCATCGTGGGCACGCTGCCGAGCTGATTCCGCTCTGGCACCGTGCTTCCAAGTGGGCACCGTGCTTTCCAAGTAGACGGGATCGTCGCAATAGCGACGTGGTGGTGGTACGAATGAGCTGTGCATGTCATCGTGGTCGGAGCGGGCGAAGTCGGCTCCTATGTAGCAGAGCTCCTGACCAGAGACGGCAATGATGTCGCGGTCATCGAGACCGATCGCCAGCGAAGTGGCGATTTGGGCGATCGGCTTGACGTCCTAGTCGTGAACGGCAGCGGCACACATCCCCATGTTCTCGAAGAGGCCGGGATTGCCAAGGCTGACCTCATGGTGGCGGTCACGTCGAACGATGAGGTCAACCTCATCGCCGCTCTGCTTGCCAAACAGGCTGGCGTTGCCCGCGCCGTCGTGCGCATCGAGGCCAAGAGCCTGCGTGGTCGGGATGCGCAGCGGCTCCGCCAGGCCATCGGTGCCGACCTGGTGATCGATCCCGACGCAGAGACTGCGGCCGAGATCCTGGAACTTCTCGAGGCGCCTGGTGCCACCGAGATCGCTCAACTGGCCGGTGGCGAGGTGATCGTGATTGGAACCACGCTTCAATCCGGAGCCCCAATGTGCAACCAGTCGCTCTCCGAGCTTGGTGAGCAGTACGAGCCGGACTGGGACTTCTTGGTGGCGGCACGCACCCGAGACGGTGAGACCGTGATTCCTCGTGCGGACGAGCGCCTCCAAGCCGATGACCACCTGTGGGTCGTGGCCAAACGGCGGAGCAAACGAGACGTGCTCAAGCTTCTGGGCCTTCAGACCGAAAGCCACCGCCGAGTCCTGTTGCTGGGTGGCGGCCGCACCGCCGAGATCGTGGCTGACAGCCTGTCGGAGCGTTCGGGCTCGGTGACCCTGATCGAGCGCGACCCGGCGCGTGCGCGCCAGTTGGCCGAGACGCTCGATGGTGTGCTGGTGATCGAAGGCGACATCACCGACGCGGAGCTTCTGGGTGCCGAAGAGGCAGGCAGCTACGACGCCGTGCTTGCGTTGACCGGTCAGGATGACGCCAACATCTTGGCCTGCCTGTTCGCGAAGTCCCTGGGGGCCAGTGAGACGATCGCCGTGCTCCACCGCCTCGCGCTCCGTGAACTTCTTGAAGACGTCGGGATCGACGTGGCGTTGTCGCCCCGCACAGCCAGCGCGAACGGGGTGCTCCGCTTCGTCCGTGGTGGGGTCGCCAAGGTCGCCACGTTCCTTGCAGCCGATTTCGAGGTGATCGAAGTCGAGGTCGCGGGCGGCAGCACCGCTGACGGCGAGGCGATCTCGAACCTGCGGCTTCCTCGAGACGTTCTGATTGGGGCGTTCGTACGCGACGGCAAGCCGCAGATCGGCCGTGGTCGCAGTCAACTCCGTCAGCGTGACCACGTGATTATCTTCCTGCGTCCGGAGAACGTCGATATGGTTCGCCAGCTGTTCGAGTGAGCACTTCGATCGCGCGACCCAAGCCCCGGCGGGTCGACGTATCGAGCGGCAGCCGTCGTGGGATGCTCGTTGGCTACCCGATGGCGCTCGGAGCAGCCCAGGTCGGGCTGATCTTTGTGGTGTCGGGCTTCGTCGATCTGTTTGGTGATGCCGATGTCGCCGCGCGGTTCGTCGTTGCGGGCGCGTTGATTGGCGCGTCCGGCTGGGTTGGGCTCAGACGTCTCCCAGGCCCGTCGGTCACCTCGGCGCCGACCCTGATGACGATGACAACGGTGGCGTTTCTCACATTGATCGCCGGGGGTGCGGCGGCGCATTTACTGGCGGACGTCACCAACGGCGTCGATGCGGCAGTGTTCGAGGGGACAGCCGCCGCCACGACCACGGCCATGACCGGTCTGGATCCCGATGGGTTGCCCATGGGGCTGCACATGTTTCGTTCGCTCATGCAGTGGACGGGCGGTCTTGCGGCCCTTGTTGTCGCACTGATTCTTGTCCCGCTTGTGTTCGGTGGTCGTGAGCTCATCAGGGGCGGTCAATCCGAGCGGGGCGATCGGGCGATAATCACCGGCTGGACTCGCGGCGCGCGCAACATTGTGTTGGTTTACGGCGTGTTCACCGTCGTGATGCTGATTGCCTACCTTGCGGCTGGGATGGGTCTGTTCGACTCGGTGGCCCACGCTATGACGACCGTCTCGACGGGCGGACTCAGTACGCGCACTGCATCGATCGGAGCATTCGACAGCTCCGCCATCGAGTGGGTCGCCGTCGGCGGCATGGCCGTCGCTGGCCTCAACGTTGGGGCAGTCTGGTGGGTCGTACGCGGCGATCACAAGGCACTGCGCCGGTCCAGTGAGCTGCGGGCATTCTTGATCGTTATGGTGTTGTCGATCGTTGTTGTGTCGCTGTGGCTCAACAACGACTACCCCGCCGCTGAGTCGATACGTACGTCAGCGGTCGCGGTGGTGTCGGCCATGAGCACGACCGGCTTTTCAACCTCGTCTTGGGCTGCGTTCGACAACGGAGCGCAAACCTTGCTCGTGGTGTTGTTGGGAATTGGGGCGATGTCGGGCTCCGCCGGCGGCGGATTCCGATACATCCGCGTCATTGAGGCATTCCGATTCGCGGCTCGAGAGCTAAAGCGACAGCTGCATCCTTCCGCAGTCGGGGTCGTTTGCCTCAACGGTCGAGCGGTGAGCGAGCGAACACTCGAACGCCTGACCGCCTACATGGTCGTGTTGATCCTCGTGGTAGCGGCGGGCGGCATGCTGATTGAGTTGGGCGACAGCCAAGTCACGCCGGGCGCGGCCCTGGCATTGTCGATCTCGGCTGTGTCGACGGCAGGGCCGCAGGTGATCGACCCTGTTGCACTCGGCGACCTGGGTCCGGTCTCGAAGCTGTCGATCGCGGTGCTGATGTTGCTCGGCCGGTTGTCGGTGTACATCGTGATTTTATCGATCATTAATGCCGTGGCTCGGGTTGTCAGCACGGTTCAGAATTACCGGTGGGCCTGCTCATGATCGGGCCTGCCCACCCCATTGAATCACCAACTACCCACGTTATTGGCCTTGCCCTGATGTTCTTGGCGCCCGGGCTCTTGTTTGCGGCAGCAATTGAATGGGGCTCGTCGACATCGCACGACGAATGGCCCCTGATCATCTCAGCGATCATCTGCTTTGTGGTCGGGTTCGTCCTCAACCGCTCAACGGTGCTCGGTGACGATGTGCGTGCAGTCTCGGTGTTCTCGATCGTCGCGTGGACCTGGATTGTCTGTTCCCTGTTCGGCGCGCTCCCGTACCTACTGGGATCGATGTTCGCCTGGAGCAGCTGGGACGGCGCACTCTTCGAGTCCATCTCCGGATTTAGTTGCACCGGCTCCACCGTGCTCCACGACATCGAGTCGCATGGCAGGGGCGTGCTCATGTGGCGCCAGCTCACCCAGTGGTATGGCGGCATGGGCATGGTGGTGTTGGCTGTCACGGTGCTGCCATATCTGGGGGTTGGCGGTTTGGCCTTGATGACCGCCGAGGCTCCGGGTCACAGCTCGGACCGGCTCGCCCCCAGAGTCAGCGAGACCGCCCGCCGCCTGTGGCTGGTCTACTGCGGCATCACCGCCGGTGTTGCCGTTGCGATCTGGGCTCTCCCCGGAGCGAGTCTGTACGACGGTGTCGCCCACGGGTTGACAACGGCGGCGACAGGTGGCTTCTCCACATACAACGTGTCGGCCGGGCACTTCGATTCGGTTGCGATTGAAGCAGTGTTGATCGTCGGGATGGTCTTGTCGGGAATCAGCTTCGCGCTTCACTATCGCGTGGCAACCGGCGACCGGATGGCATATTTCCGCTCCACCGAGACCATGACCTACTTACGCGTCCTTGGTATCGCATTCGTGATTCTGACGTTTATTAATTGGCGCCAGGACCTGGCATCGCTGCCCACGGCCATTCGCGACACGGCGTTCACGGTCGCAACCCTTGGCACTTCCACCGGATTCGGAAACGTGCGTCCCGACGGCATTGGCGACTTTGTGATTTGGGGCGGGGCGACACAGATCGTCTTGTTGGTGCTCATGTCGGTTGGCGGGTGCGTGGGTTCGACGTCGGGCGGGCTCAAGACGTTTCGGATGCTTATCGGCTCGAAGCATCTTGTCCGGGAGATGCGCCGGCTTCGTCACCGTCAGGGTGTGTTTCCGATGAAGCTCGGACGCGATGCTGTTCCCGAGGAGATCGTTGCTTCGGCCTTCGGGTTCTTGATCTTGTTCTTCGGTTGCGTGTTGGTTGGGACGTTGCTGGTGGCGGCAACGGGCGCCGACCTGATCACATCTGCGAGCGCCGCTATCTCGGCGATGAGCAACATGGGGCCAACGTTGGGTGATGCCGGCCCGACGGCAAACTTCACGGTGTTTACCCGTCCGGCTCGTTTGATTCTCGCCGGGCTCATGCTCATCGGGAGGCTCGAGATCTACGCCATCATGTTGATGTTCGCATCGAGCGTGCGTCGCTACAACCAGACACGTCGCGGGTTTATATCGCGGAAAGTATCTCGCTTGCGCTGCTGATCGAGCGGCTGCATCGGAAGCGGCCGATCGGCCCGCTACATCGCGAAGTACGCGCCCAGCGCCGCGACGAGTCGGGCGGGATCTTCGACACCACACAGCTCTCGGGCCGAGTGCATCGATAGCTGAGCGATCCCCATGTCGACGGTCGTAATTCCGAGCTGCGCAGCGGTCACAGGCCCAATGGTTGACCCGCACCCGAGGTCGGTTCGGTTGACGAAGAGCTGGAAGGGAATGTCTGCGGCGCGGCACGCTTCTTCGGCGATGGCTTGTCCAATGGCGTCGGTCGCATATCGCTCGTTGGCATTCCGTTTGATGACGGGGCCTCCGTTGAGCGAGATCTGATGATCAGGCTCGTGACGGTCCGGATAATTTGGGTGGGTCGCGTGGGCACCGTCGGCTGAGATACACGAAGACGCGCTCAGCACCAATGGAAGCGTGGAGGCAGTCCCGCCGAGGGTCTCGTGGATCCGGCCGAGCGCTTGCGGGAGCAGCGAGCTCGCGGCTCCCGTCGATGACACGCTGCCGACCTCCTCGTGGTCGAACAAGCAGATCACCAACGTCGTATCGGCGGCGGTGTCAGCACACAGGGCGCTGACAGCGGCGTAGCACGACGCCAGATTGTCAATTCGGGGTGCCGCGTAGAAATCATCCGCAGCGCCCAGAGCGCCGCTTGGTGTCAGGTCGTGTGCCATGAGGTCCCAACCCCGAAGCGCATCGACGGCGACGCCCGCTTCGTCAGCAATCCATTCGGCGAATGCGCCAGCGCTCGATGTGCCCTGTCGCCAGATGGGGGCCATGTGGGATTGCTTGTTGAGCTTCAAACCCCGGTCGCTGATCTCGCCATCCAGGTGGATCGCCAGCTGTGGCACCCGAAGGACCGGCCGATCGATCAGAACCAGATGCTCTTCTATGCCGGCGGTTCCCGCCACGGCGAGGCGACCTGAGAGACCAAGGTCGCGGTCGAGCCAGCTGTTGAGGAGCGCTCCGCCGTAGACCTCGACACCAAGCTGGGCGATCCCGGCTGCCCCGGTATCGGGTTGAGGTTTGATACGGAGGTTTGGGCTGTCGGTGTGGGCGCCGACGATCCGGAAGCCAGCCTCGGCTCTCCCGGAGCGCCATGCAACCAGGCTCGCGCCGCGACGAAAGAAGGCGGTGGGCTCGCTCTTGGACCACATCGACGATTCGTCGAGCTCAATGAACCCAGCCGCCGCCAGCGACGCCGCGGCAGTTGCAACCGCGTGAAACGGCGATGGCGAAGCATCGATGAAGCCGCCCATAGCTGGGTGAACGATGTGATCAGGTCGCGTCATGTCCCTATGATGGCAACAACGGGCGCTCGACACACGGTTGTCTGGTTGGGAGTTTCTTTGCACATGGCTGTGCGTGGAACTCAGCAAGTTGGCCCGGAGGTGGGCACGGTCGGTAGCATCTGATTTCCCCGTGGAGTTGGGTCAACGCCGCCCCAACGCTTCGTCCCGATGGATATCTGCCCAACGGACCTCTGCCCGACGGACTGCTCGCGTCTGGAGACTGATGCACACGCTCGACCACAACCCCGATATGCCCAAGGCTCAAGGCCTCTACGATCCGCGCAACGAACACGACGCATGTGGCGTCAACTTTGTTGCGGACCTCAAGGGGCGCCGCAGCCACGACATCGTCAAGGCTGGGATTGGCGCGCTGTGCCAGCTGGAGCATCGTGGTGCGTTGGGGGCGGACCCCGACACCGGCGACGGCGCCGGCATCCTGATTCAGGTTCCCGACCGCTTCTATCGCGACGTTGTCCCGTTCGAGCTGCCGGCGGCAGGGAGCTACGCCACCGGGATCGCGTTCTTGCCGCAGAATCCCGTCGAAGCCCAAAGGGCCCAAGACCAGATCGACGCCCTCGTTGTCGACGAGGGGCTGCAAGTTCTTGGATGGCGCGAGGTCCCCGTTGCCCCCGATGGTCTCCTGGGCCCGGGCGCACGGGCCACAATGCCCCAGTTCAGGCAGCTGTTCTTGAGCGCGGACGGTTTGGAAGGTCTGGCGCTCGACCGCCGGGCCTATGTCGTGCGCAAACGGATCGAGCACGAAATCACCCTGGCCGCGGGTCCCGACGAACGCAACGAAGCCATGGGCGGGATGTCCGAAGCCCACGATGGCGTCTATTTTCCCAGCCTGTCGTGCCGCACGATCGTCTACAAGGGAATGCTCACCACCGCTCAGCTGGAACCCTTCTACCCGGATCTCGCCGACGAGCGTGTTGAAAGCGCGCTGGCCTTGGTGCACTCCCGGTTCTCGACCAACACCTTCCCGTCGTGGCCGTTGGCCCACCCGTATCGGTTCGTCGCGCACAACGGCGAGATCAACACCGTTCAGGGCAATCGCAACTGGATGCGGGCCCGCGAAGCACTGCTGGCGTCGCCACACCTGCCCGCTGACATGGATCGAATCTTTCCGATCTGCACACCAGGAGCCTCCGACACCGCCGGTTTCGACGAATGTCTCGAACTGTTGGTCATGGGCGGCTACTCGCTCCAAGAAGCCGTCCTCATGATGATTCCCGAACCATGGGAAAATCACGGGTCGATGCCTGACGAGCTCAAGGCGTTCTACCGGTACCACGCTTCGATCATGGAGCCTTGGGATGGTCCGGCATCGATCATCTTCACTGACGGAAGCGTGGTTGGGGCGGTCTTGGACCGCAACGGACTGAGACCTTCGCGTTACTGGGTGACCGAAGACGACATGGTGATCATGGCCTCCGAGGTGGGCGTGGTCGATGTGGACCCGTCCAAGGTCGTCGAAAAAGGCCGGCTACAGCCCGGCCGCATGTTCTTCATTGACACCGAGCAAGGTCGCATCGTGCGAGATGCCGAGATCAAGGCTTCCGTGGCCGCTGCTCGGCCGTACCAGGAATGGCTCGACGCAGAGCAGCTCGACCTGGCGGCGTTGCCAGCCCGAGCGCTCGACCGCTCCGAAGATATTCCGCTGCGAACACGTCAACAGACGTTTGGCTATACCCACGAAGAGCTCAAGCTGCTCCTCGCTCCCATGGCAATCGATGGCAAGGAAGCCATTGGATCCATGGGGACCGATACTCCGATCGCCGTCTTGTCGGGCCGATCTCGGTTGCTCTACGACTACTTCCAGCAGCTGTTCGCGCAGGTAACGAATCCGCCGCTCGATGCAATGCGCGAGGAGATCGTCACGGCGACATACGGCTGGCTTGGCCCCGAGCGCAACCTGCTCGACCCCCAACCCGAGTCCTGTCGCCAAATCTTCATCGAACATCCCGTCCTCACCGACGAACAGCTCGCCAAGCTCATCGATATCGACGGCTTCGAAACCGGGGCAAACGGGGTCGACCATTTTCGCACCCGTGTGATTTCGTGTCTGTACCCGGTCGACGACGGTGGCCCCGGCCTCCGAGGTGCCATAGAACACATTCGCGGTGTGGCCGCCCGCGCTATCGACGAGGGTTACAACCTGCTGGTCTTGTCGGACAAGGGCTCGAGCGAAACGCATGCGCCTGTTCCGTCCCTCCTTGCGACCGCTGCGGTGCACCACCATCTCGTTCGGAAAAAGTCGCGCACCCAGGTGAGCATCATTGTCGAGTCCGGCGACATGCGCGAGGTACATCACCTTTGCCTACTGCTGGGTTATGGCGCCAACGCCGTCAACCCATACCTGGCATTCGAGTCGATCGATGACATGGTCGACCGCGACCTCAACGGCTTGGGTTCGTCGTCGATCTCGCGCGAAGAGGCGCACAACAACTACGTCAAGGCATCAGACAAGGGTGTGTTGAAGGTCATGTCCAAGATGGGCATCTCCACTGTGCGTTCCTACGTGGGCTCGCAGATCTTCGAGGCCATTGGTCTGGGTGTCCCCCTTGTGATGGACGCGTTCACCGGCACCATCAGTCGCTTGGGTGGAATTGGGTACGCCCAG
>Ga0302127_10001024_pt1 | contig 16184 bp, 14 predicted proteins | sample CB4_SCM_MG_FD_204452 | JGI IMG/M metagenome (GOLD analysis project Ga0302127, IMG submission 204452) | Marine microbial communities from Western Arctic Ocean, Canada - CB4_SCM | ecosystem: Environmental > Aquatic > Marine > Oceanic | place: Canada: Western Arctic Ocean | collected 2017-09-24
CCTATTTCTAGCGCGGGCTAATCGTGCTGACTTAGTGGACAAATTTTATGAATTGCTTGTGGAATTGACTCGCTCAGCCCACCGCATGATTGCCAAAACTCAAACTGGTAAGTTGCGATGGTATGCTTTAAGTATTGCAGCAGGCTTAACCATAATAGTTTCTCTGGGGGTATTACTATGATCTTAGTAGCTCTCATCGCTGTTTTATTTATTGGCGGGCTATTGGCTTGGGCATCAGAGCGCTTAAATCCAGAATATCCGCGCTTAATTGCCTTGCTTGCAGTGATGTTGGATATCGTATTGATGTTTGGCTTATTGGGTGGAGATTCCTCGGCGGTCTGGTTGGTTAATATTCAGACAGACTGGATGCCACGGTTTGGTATTTCTTTTCATTTAGCAGCGGATGGGCTTAGCGTCTTGTTATTGTTGCTGACTGGCTTTCTTGGTGTAATCGCGATTGGTTCTGCCTGGAGTGAAATAACTGAGAAAACCGGATTTTTTTACTTTAATTTGCTGTGGACTTTGGCTGGTGTGTTAGGTGTGTTTACCGCTTTAGATCTGTTTCTTTTCTTCTTTTTTTGGGAAGTTATGTTAATCCCCATGTATTTTATCATTGCTATTTGGGGGCATGAGAACAAAAACTACGCGGCAATGAAGTTCTTTATCTTCACTCAAGTCACGGGCATGTTAATGCTTGTGTCTATATTGATGTTGGCATATTTGCATTACATTCAGTTTGATATGTTTAGTTTCGATTATTTTGACTTGTTAAAGGTAACCACTAGCGGACCGCTGGAAATGGTAATCATGCTAGGTTTCTTTATCGCTTTTACCACCAAGCTTCCTAGTTTTCCGTTCCATTCCTGGTTGCCAGATGCTCATAGTCAGGCACCTACAGCTGGTAGCGTGATACTGGCAGGAGTTTTACTAAAAACTGGTGCATATGGCTTGATTAGGTTTGCTGTGCCTTTATTTCCTGAAGCCTCAATGCAATTCGCGCCCGTTGCGATGACCTTAGCAGCTATAAGTATTCTTTATTGTGCCAAAGTCGCTTTTGCTCAAACTGATATTAAACGTCTCATCGCTTACACTAGTGTTAGTCATATGGGTTTTGTTCTCTTGGGGATTTACGCGTGGAATGAGCAGGCTTTACAGGGAGCTGTAATGACTATGTTAGCTCACGGTTTAAGTGCTGCTGCATTATTTATGTTGGCTGGGGGACTGCAGCATCGGATTCATACGCGTGACATGAACAACATGGGCGGGTTTTGGGTCAAGGTGCCGAGAATGTCTGCAGTTGCTTTATTTTTCTCAGTTGCTGCTTTAGGTATGCCTGGGTTGGGAAATTTTATTGGAGAATTTCTAGCCTTGCTGGGCGCTTTTAAGGCGAATATACCAATTGCGGTAATCTCCTCTTTTGGGTTGATACTCGCATCGGTATATTCTCTTTGGGTAATTCAAAAAATATTTCATGGTGAATATCGAAATACAGATCTTGATGACGATCATTTTCATGATCTAGATCGCAGGGAGCTAGCATATTTTGGGTTAATGATGGTCGGGTTGGTATGGATGGGAATGTACCCACAGTCTTTTCTAGATTTGTCTCAAGACGCTTTAGAAGGTCTTTTGACTGGTAGCCAGAATGTAGTAATAGTGACGGCGGCGAAATAAGATGACAATGACTCTTGCTGATTTAATACCTTTGGCGCCACTTCTAATAGTAACGATTACGGCTGTCGTTGCTATGTTATTTGTTGGAATACATAGGAACTATGCTATTACGGCGATGATAAGTGTGGGTGGTTTGTTTGTGGCGGCTGTTGTTGCTGTGGTAATGATGGGAGGAGTTAATCAGCAAATAACACCGCTGCTTATTATTGATCAGTATAGTTTGTTTTTTACAATTGTGGTTTGCGCTGCGGCGATGTTCGTCGCAATATTTAGTTATTCTTATTTCTTGAATTTAGATGACGATAAAGAAGAATTCTATTTGCTATTAGTGGTTGCCACGATAGGCGCCATCGTAATGGTCAGTAGCAACCATTTTGTTAGCACAATTTTGGGGTTGGAAACATTGAGTATGGCACTTTATGGAATGGTGGCTTACCCGCTCCACAGTAAAGAGTCAGCGAAGTATCCTTTAGAGGCATCGGTAAAATATCTGGTCTTATCAGCGGTTGCTTCCGGTTTGATTCTGTTTGGCATGGCTTTGATCTATGCTCAAACCGGCACTCTGGCATTCACTAGCGTTACGAATCTTCTGGCACCTGCTACCGAGGGGCTTAGTGACAATTATACAATTATCGCCTTACTTTTGATTAGTGCCGGTATGGCATTTAAATTATCTTTGGCACCATTTCACATTTGGACGCCTGATGTCTATGAAGGAGCACCTTTACCAGCAACTGCCTTTCTAGCGACAATAGGTAAAGCGGGGATGTTTGTGGTCTTACTTCGCTTTGTGGAGACTTCCAACGCGCTAGAGTTTGGTTCTGTAGTAACAGTATTTTCCCTGATAGCTATTATCTCTATCTTAGCGGGAAATTTGTTGGCATTGTTACAAGATAATCTAAAAAGAATCCTTGCCTATTCATCGATTGCGCATATGGGTTATTTGTTAATTGCTATAATTGCCAGTTACTCCGCTGCAGGAACTATAAGTATTGAAGCTGTGACTTTTTACTTATTAGCTTATGTAATTATGTCTTTAGGCGCCTTCGGTGTGGCTTCAGTAGTTTCATCTTCTGAAAACGAACTTGATAGTATTAATGACTATCAGGGGCTTTTTTGGCGCAGCCCTTGGATGGCGACGGTATTTACTGGCATGCTGTTATCACTTGCTGGCATTCCATTGACTGTTGGTTTTATCGGTAAATTTTACATTTTCTTGGCGGGCGTAGAATCTTCGTTATTCGCCTTGCTCGTCGCTCTAGTATTAGGTAGCGGAATTGGTTTGTACTATTACCTCCGTATAATTTATCGGATGTTGTTGCCGATCGATGGCGTAGCGATCACTTCGATTGATAGCACGAATACCATAGGCTCTTACGGTGTTTTATCAATCCTATTTTTGTTGCTGATTGTCTTGGGTGTATATCCTGCGCCAGTAATGACCATCATCGAAGCTATCTCAGCGTATATTTAAACCTAGAAATACTCATCGTTTGCTAGTGACTTTCTAATTTAAAGTAATCTGGTTTTAGGATTCATAATTGCCGATGCCAAATCCAATTTAAAAAAAGCTTACGACTTATTGGCGTTGTGAACGTCATCGAACCTCCTTAATGCGTGGCAATTACTAGGCAGCAATCTTGGTATTCACTATCAATCAGACTATTATGTTCCGAAATCAGTTTTCCTTCTTGATTCTCCTCGACGAGGATTATCAGGCTCAATGAGAATTTTATGCCGATGAGCAAAATCGCAGTAATTGGAGGAGGTAGTTTCGGTACCGTGGTGGCTAATATTATTGCCCAAAATGGCTATGATGTCCGTTTCTGGATGCGCAGCGAAGAACTGGTGGCGGAAGTTAATGAGTTTCACGAAAACAAACAATACCTGCCAGGTTATTCGTTAAGTGAAAGTGTAGTGGCGACTACTAATATGGCGGAGGCTGTCACTGCAAGCGAAATAATATTTGTTGCCGTACCCAGTTCCTCCTTTCGGCAAGTAGTAAAAGATCTTGTCTCCCATGGTGCTGAGTCCGCAATTCTTGTGAGTACTACTAAAGGTATAGAATCTGGCACCTTTTTGTTAATGAGCCAAATATTAAACCAAGAAGCCCCCCAAGCTAGAGTTGGAGTATTGAGTGGACCAAACCTCGCCAAAGAGATCGCGAAGAACGACATCACCGGTACCGTAATTGCAAGTAATCATCAATATGTGAGGGATATTGTAAAAAGCGTGCTGAGATCTAAGTTTTTCAGAGTGTATACGAACGATGATATGTTTGGAGTAGAGCTTGGTGGATCCCTTAAGAATATCTACGCCATAATAGCTGGAATCGCAGCGGCTATCGGCATGGGACATAATACGAATAGTATGTTGGTTACACGAAGCCTTACTGAAATGGCTCGATTTGGAAAAGAATTGGGAGCGGATCCAATGACTTTTCTTGGCCTAAGTGGTGTCGGAGATTTGGTGGTTACATGTTCATCACCGCTAAGCCGAAATTATAGAATTGGTTTGGCTTTGGGTGAGGGTAAATCGATCGAGGCGGCAATAATCGAGGTAGGGCAAGTCGCAGAAGGCATAAATACTGTAAAGTTGGTAAAAGAAAAAGCTGCGGAGCTTGACGTTTATATGCCTTTGGTTATTGGTCTGTACCGTATAATTTACGAAGGCGAGTCAATGGAGGAAATTCTTTCTTCATTAATGTTAGGCGAGCAATCTCTTGATGTGGAATTTGCCGCCTATGAAGATAAGGTGTTAATTCAAGGAAGCTAGCTTAGTTGCAGTAAAATTGGGGCGCATTTAAGAAGGTTGAGGAGGATCAATGTCAGTACAACTAGATGACATCGTTGTTAATTTAAGTAAGGCGAAATCGTGGGTGCGCATTCTATTTATGATCGCCTTTGTGGCTGTGTTATACATTATTATCGCTCCAATCATTTTAGTTATGATGATTGCACAAGGGTTATTTTCGCTAATTACAGGCGAGAATAACTATAACCTAAGAATGTTGGGAGGCTCTCTAAATAAATATGTGTTTCAAATATTACAGTTCATCTCTTATATGTCTGAAGACAAGCCTTTTCCATTTTCCGGTTTTCCTGATCTTGCAGATCAAGGAAGTCGGAAGCGTAGCTCAAAGGCCGAAGAAGGTGTTGGTAAAGGTTTAGCTGTTAATACTGAAAAGCCAGCTGCGAGAAAAAAAGAAACAAAGAAAGTTGTTAAGAAAGTACCTAAAAAATCAGTAGAGAAGGCCGCGAGTTAGACAGCGATGAATAGAAAAGCTATTGATAGCCCGCTCGGGAAAAATGAAATAAAAACTCTAGCTGGGCTATTACGTAAAGACTGGGGCAATGGGGCGAGCTCACTATCGAAGGTTATCATAAAATAATTTAGCATTGGGTTATTTTCAGTCGTCACAATTAAGTCTAGCGATAATCAGCAATATATAAGCAGGCAGTATTCAATTTCAATGCTTTTTCGCTAGGGTATGGAGGAATATTTTAGAAATTAAAATGATGAAGCTTAAATATATAAAATTAATTTTCTCTCATTTATGCGGTTTTATTTGCGTAATTCTTTCACCTATTGTTTTCGCACAAACAAATAATCTTGTCGATCATCCTCTGATTCAAGGTTTTCCGGATTCGGAAATCAATGAAACTGAATTTGGGGAGGATGTTAATTACAGAGTTGTATTAGGTTCACTTCAAAGAACAAGAGGCTTAGTGGTCCCTGAGGATTCCGAAAGGTTAAGAGGCGATGTTACTAAGCTTACCTATGAAATCTCCCCAGAGTTCACGGGAAACGATGTTTACCAGTTCTTTCTAGAGCAGGCAGCCGAGAAATCCTATTCAGAATTATTTGCCTGCACCGGTAGCGCTTGCGGAAGTTCCAATTATTGGGCGAACGATATTTTTCGGAAACGGATTCTTTATGGTCCCGAACGTAATCAGTTTTATCTGGTAATGCAGAGCTCAACTGAAGTGGGGCCACTTTCTTATATTTCGCTTTATATTATCACTCGGGGCAATCGTCGTACTTATGCGCATATCGAAATTATTGAAGTGGGGGGTAGCCTAACTCCGAGGAATACCATTAATGTATCCGATCTTAGTGCTACATTGTTAAATGATGGAGGGTTGATTTTAGCCGGTATAGAATTTCGTGAAGACGATCGTTTGTCTTCATCCACTGACTTAGCATTTCTTGTGGAACTACTTCAAAATAACTCATCAAGGCAATTCTATTTGGTATCTCATGTACAGGGCGAGGAATTTTTGAGCGATCTAATGCGGAGGTCGACCATGCGAGCGAATGAAGTGGCAAGGCGGTTGATTGGTATGGGAGTGAGTGCTAGTCAAATAATTGCTGAAGGGGTCGGGCCATTGGCTCCCCGTTGTGGTGGTGGCAATTGTGAAGAATTTATAGAGCTGGTATTGCGATAAAGGCTACTTATTCAGCAGAGATAGAAATTCAGCGCGGGTACTTTGACTGTTCCTAAATGCCCCTAGCATACAGGATGTTGTCATCACCGAATTTTGTTTCTCAACACCTCGCATCATCATGCACATGTGTTGCGCTTCTATGATTACAGCCGCGCCCGCTGCTTGTGTTTTGTCGATAATACAATTGGCAATTTCATTAGTAAGGTTTTCTTGAATTTGAAGTCTCCGAGCAAATATATCTACAATTCTAGCAATTTTTGACAGGCCAATGACTTTGCCGTTGGGTATGTAGGCCACATGGCATTTTCCTATAAAAGGAAGTATGTGGTGCTCGCACATAGAATAAAGCTCGATGTCCTTAACTATCACCATTTCATCAGTATCTGATGGAAATAGAGCATCATTAATTACTGTGTCAATGTCGAGCCCATAGCCTTGGGTCAGAAAATCCATGGCCTTTGCTGCTCGCTTTGGTGTGTCGGCAAGCCCGGGGCGATTTGGGTCTTCGCCGATTTTTTTTAGGATATCGAGGTATGCTTGCTCCATAAAATCAAACCTTTTCAATTCTCGCTGTGAGCGCAGCTGGCTAATATTTGTAGCTATCTATTCACGGTTATAATTGGGCAGATACGGTACGATAACCGTCTTGCTTGGTAAAGCACTTTATTAGCTAATCAGCCATTTTACGAACTTCGACGAAACTGCTTATGGATATACGAGACGCTATAGAAATTATTAGTAAAAAATTTGGTGGTTCTGAAATTTTTTATGGTCATGGAACTGACAACTCTACTAGTGAGGCTATTTATCTCGTTTGCTCAATACTAAATATCTCCTATGATCAGTTATTACTAGAGCAATTTCGAAAAATTAATGAAGATGAATATTCGATGATTAGTTTAGTAGCGAAAAATAGGATTGCTGAGCGTAAGCCACTTGCCTACTTGTTGGGTACTGCCTCGTTTGCGGGATACCAATTCAACTGTGATGAGAGAGCTTTAGTACCGCGCTCTCCAATCGCAGAACTAGTGATTAATCAGTTCGAGCCGTTCCTGAAAGGCTCTCCAAAGCGCGTTCTGGATTTGTGCAGTGGGGGAGGATGTCTGGGTATCGCTACAGCTTTAACTTTTCCTTATTCCCGGGTTGATCTCGCTGATATCGACGTGGCGGCTCTGTCTCTTGCTGAGGAAAATATTCGATTACATGAGATTGAAGATAGAGTAAGCACGATCGAATCAGATTTTTTTGAACAGTTATTAGAAGGTGTCTATGATTTGATCATCGCTAACCCACCTTATGTTTCTCACAGCGAATATGATGAGCTGCCTTCAGAGTATTTGCAGGAACCAAAACAGGGCTTGGTTTCTAACCAAGAGGGTCTAGAGTGTTCTCTACATATCTTGAAATCCTCGGCGATTTATTTGAAAGATGACGGCTGGCTAGTTTTGGAGGTTGGGTATTCGAAAAAAGATCTTGAGCGGCGGCTACCGGATATTCCATTTTTATGGTTGGAATTTGAAGACGGCGGCGATGGTGTTCTAGCGATTAGTAAGCAGGAGCTTATGGAGTTCGGCCCCCGCTTTCTTTAATATAAACGGACATTTAGTGTACAATGCTCTGCTGTTTGCAGCCCTCTCTGCTGCTTCACATTTTACTATATTCTGCTTAAACGAGTCGCTGAGATGTCAGGAAATACCTTTGGTAAATTGTTTACGGTCACCAGCTTTGGTGAAAGTCATGGCCCTGCATTAGGCTGTATCGTAGACGGCTGTCCGCCAGGTTTGTCTCTGACTGAGGGCGATATGCAAAAGGATCTCGATCGGAGGAAGCCAGGGCAATCAAGGTTTACTACCCAGCGTAGAGAAGATGATGCGGTAAAGATTCTTTCCGGAGTGTTCGAAGGTAAGACCACGGGCACACCCATCGGTTTGCTAATAACGAATACAGATCAGCGCCCCAAAGACTACAGCAAAATAAAGGACCAATTTCGGCCGGCTCATGCTGATTATACCTACTATCAAAAGTACGGAATCAGGGATTATCGGGGTGGGGGTAGGGCTTCGGCCCGCGAAACAGCTATGCGGGTTGCTGCTGGTGCCATCGCGAAGAAATATTTATTAGAAGCCTGTGGCACCCAGGTGCGTGGTTACTTGAGTCAGTTGGGCCCAATTAAGATTGAGACTGTTGATTACGCAGAGATAGAACAAAATCCATTTTTCTGCCCTGACCCGACTAAAGTCCCGTTAATGGAGGAATACATGGCAGCCTTAGGTAAAGAAGGTAACTCCATTGGCGCGCGTATCACCGTGACAGCCTCAAATGTACCCGTGGGGCTTGGTGAGCCAATTTTTGATCGATTAGACGCTGAGATAGCTAAGGCGCTAATGAGCATAAATGCTGTTAAGGGCGTAGAGATCGGCGCGGGATTTGATTCGATTGATCAGAAAGGCTCCGAACATCGAGATGAAATTACTGAAGATGGATTTCTGAGTAATAATGCTGGTGGAATCCTTGGCGGAATATCTAGTGGGCAGGAAATCATCGCAAATTTGGCTCTTAAGCCTACCTCAAGCATCCGGATTCCCGGAAAATCAATTAATATTGCGGGCGAAGCTGAAGAGGTTGTTACTACTGGTCGGCATGACCCATGTGTTGGAATTCGGGCCACGCCGATAGCCGAAGCGATGATGGCAATTGTTCTAATGGACCATCTTCTCCGAGACCGGGGCCAAACTGGTCTTCAGCGAACGACAACTTCTCTAACTTAGAATACTTGCTCTTTTACCTTATCCATTACGGCAAGTTTGAGAGAATGAGAATGCTAAAAATAACTTAAATACAACAAGTTAAGATTATTAGTTAAAAATCAGATTAATTGGTGGGAAAATGACAGCTAAGACCCTTTACGACAAAATTTGGGATGCACACCTAGTAAAGCAGCGAGATGATGGAACCTCTCTGATATACATAGATCGGCATTTAATTCATGAAGTGACCTCGCCTCAGGCATTTGAAGGACTGCGCCTTGCAGGGCGGAAGCCATGGCGGGCTGATGCCAATTTCGCTACACCGGACCACAACATTCCAACCACTAGTGATGAGCGACGTCAGGGGCTCGAAGGTATCAAAGATCCTGTGTCTAAGATCCAGGTAACCACGCTTGGTGATAACTGCAAAGAATTCGATATATTCGAACTTGATATGAACGATTCTAGGCAAGGGATTGTGCACGTCGTGGGCCCCGAGCAGGGAGCTACATTGCCGGGAATGACGATCGTCTGCGGTGATTCTCATACCTCGACACATGGTGCTTTGGGCGCTCTAGCTCATGGCATTGGTACCTCTGAGGTCGAGCACGTAATGGCGACTCAATGCCTGATGCAGAAGAAAATGAAGAATATGCAAGTACGTGTTGATGGTCAGCTTAAAACTGGAGTAACTGCGAAAGATGTGGTGTTGGCTATTATTGGGAAAATTGGGACAGCTGGCGGAACAGGCTACACCATTGAATTTGCGGGAGAAGTTATTAGGACTCTAAGTATAGAAGGGCGCATGACTGTCTGCAATATGGCGATCGAAGCTGGTGCGAGAGCAGGGTTAATTGCTGTCGATGAAACTACCATTGAATACATCAAAGGGCGCCCCTTCGCACCCTCTGGTGCGCTATGGAGCCTGGCAGCGGCATCTTGGAGAGGTTTAATAAGTGACGTTGATGCGCCTTTCGACCAAACGGTGGTTCTTGATGGTGCTGAGATTGAACCACAAGTAACTTGGGGCACATCGCCGGAAATGGTTGCTTCTATCAATGGAATAATTCCAGACCCAGCAAAAGAATCCGACGAGACGCGTCGTGGCAGTATCGAGCAAGCGCTGGATTACATGGGCCTTGCCGGAGGTACAGCAATACAGGAAATCCAATTAGATTGTGTATTTATCGGTTCCTGTACCAATTCACGGATAGAAGATCTAAGAGAAGCAGCAAGTATCGTTGAAGGCAAGCAAGTAGCCGAATCCGTTGAATTAGCGATGGTTGTGCCCGGGTCAGGCCTTGTTAAGCAACAGGCAGAGGAAGAAGGATTGGATAAGATTTTCATTAAAGCAGGGCTTGAGTGGAGGGAGCCTGGTTGTTCTATGTGCCTGGCCATGAATGCTGATCAGCTCGGTGACGGAAAACATTGTGCTTCGACTTCAAATCGCAATTTCGAGGGCCGGCAAGGCTTTGGCGGGCGAACCCATCTTGTTAGCCCGGCGATGGCTGCCGCCGCAGCGATTCATGGACATTTCGTCGATGTTAGAGAGTTACTTTAGAAAGACAACTTAGCGATTTAATCATTATAATCAACATATTAAGATAAACTTATGAGAAAATTTATTATTGAAAGTGGCGTCGTTCTTCCGTTAGATAGAGCTAATGTCGATACTGACTTTATTATTCCAAAGCAATTCCTTAAATCCATTAAGCGCAGTGGCTTTGGGGTTAACTTATTCGACGAACATCGTTATCTCGATAAAGGTGAGCCCGATGCAGACAACAGTAATCGACCAATAAACCCTGATTTCGTTCTTAATCAGTCGCGGTATGCCGATTCGAGTATTCTTCTAGCAAAGGATAACTTCGGCTGTGGATCCAGCAGAGAGCATGCACCTTGGGCGCTCGATGACTATGGTTTTCGAGCCATTTTGGCACCGAGCTATGCAGATATTTTCTTTAATAATTGCTTTAAAAACGGGCTTCTGCCGATCGTCTTAGAGCGAGATATTATTTTTCAGTTATTTGATGAAGTAGAAAATTCGACCGGGTATCAATTAAGCATCGACCTAGCCTCGCAGAAAATTACCAAGCCTGGTGGCGCAGTTATAGGCTTTGAAGTCGACCAGTTTCGCAAAAATTGCCTACTGAACGGCCTTGATGATATCGGACTCACCCTCGAGGATGCAGAGGAGATCCGTCAATTTGAAGATAGTTGGCGTAAATCCTCCCCTTGGTATTTCACTCAAACGACGACCTAGTAAAAAGCAATTATTACTAGTGGTTCAGTAAACCCAGAACGTATTAAATATTAAGTAACTAGCTAGGTATTGGTTAAAATTATAGCTTCCTGGTTAAGTAAGGAGAGAGAATTAAAGATGAGTAAGTATGATATTGCTGTTGTTGGAGCTACTGGCGTGGTTGGAGAAGCCTTGTTGGAAATCCTGGAAGAGCGGGGTTTCCCAGTAAACAATATTTATGCCCTAGCAAGTGAGCGCTCGGCAGGCAGTACAGTGATGTTTAGGAATAAGCCTCTAATAGTTCAAGATCTGGCTACATTTGACTTTAGCCTGGTTCAGATAGGTTTGTTTTCGGCTGGCGGTAATGTCTCTGCTGAATTTGCTCCAAAGGCTGCAGAAGCCGGCTGTATCGTCATCGATAACACTTCGCATTTTCGTTATGACGATGACGTTCCGCTGGTAATCCCAGAGGTGAATCCAGGGGCCATTGCTAAATATGCGAAGCGAAATATTATAGCTAATCCTAATTGTTCTACGATTCAGATGTTAGTTGCGCTTAAGCCTATCTATGATGCTGTGGGCATAAAGCGGATTAGTGTAGCTACTTATCAAGCTGTTTCGGGCACTGGCAAGGAGGCGGTTAGCGAATTGGCCAACCAGACCGGAGAGCTGTTAAATGGTCGAGCTGCAGTGGCCAAGATATACCCTCGACAAATAGCCTTTAATGCGCTACCTCATATTGATAGCTTTATGGAAAACGGCTATACAAAAGAAGAGATGAAAATGAATTGGGAGACGCGGAAGATTTTTGCTGACGATTTAATTCAAATTAGCGCAACTTGCGTGAGGGTCCCAGTATTTTATGGACATTCGGAAGCGATTCAGATTGAAACCGGTGCAGCGATAACTGAGCAGGAAGTGCGAAATTTGTTGGATAAAGCGCCAGGGGTGACAGTCATTGATGAGCGGGCTGATGGTGGTTATCCAACGGCGGTTCACGAATCAGCAGGTCAGGACTCGGTTTTTGTTGGTCGAATCCGGCAAGATATTTCATTTCTTAATGGGCTGAATCTCTGGGTGGTTGCTGATAACGTTCGGAAAGGAGCCGCTCTTAACTCGATCCAGATTGCTGAAGAGTTGATAAAAAGCTATTTATAATGAATACTTGGAAGATATAGTGAAGATTATTTCTCAATTGATTTTGAGAGTGAAACATTAGTATTTATAGATAAAAAATAATTTGGTTTAGTAACAAGCATTGATGCGCGACTTATTTTAGGCTTGTTAAGAGAAAAAAGGGCTATGTTACGAAAAACCGCCGTCTTAGTAATGTTGCTTTGCAGTATGCCGATTCAGGTTTATGCCTTAGAGTTGGGTTCGGTCACAGTTGAGTCATCGTTGAGCCAGCCTTTACAGGTGCGTATTGAGTTGAATCAGCTCGGTTCTACAGCGTTGGAGGATGTCAATATCCAGATGGCTTCTCAAGATATGTTTACCGAATTAGATATTGAGAGAGTTGCCTTCCTTTCTAGTGTCCGTTTTGACGTCGTTGCTACCGATACCGGTGACTACGTAATCTTAAGCACCAACCAGATAGTTGAATCATCAGACTTCAGCTTTGTTCTCGAAACACGGTGGCCAAGCGGGCGACAGTTGTCTATGCATACCGTATTGCTGGATCTGCCTGTTTTCAATGAGGAAAGAGTGGAACAGCCTGTTACCTCGGCGTTGCGGCGACCGTTATCAAGTTCACCCGCGCTAACCTCGGGAGGTGTTGAGCCTGGAGAAATTCGGACTATTTTGACTAGTGACACTGATTCTCTTTCTGATATTGCAATTCAAGCTAGATCCAATGAGTCGATAACAGTCGAACAAATGATGTTGGCTATGCAAGAGCTAAATCCTGGTGCTTTTATTGATGGAAACATTAATCGTTTGCGCGGTGGCGTAATATTGCGAGTTCCAAGTCAGGCAGAAGTTCAGAGTATTAATCCTCGCGAAGCCATCACAGAAGTCAATCGCCAGAATCAACAAATAGCGCTAGCCGACGCTGAGCTTGAAGTAGCACCTGCTGATACAGAACCGAGTCTCATAGCGCAGCAGGCAGGTCGATTGAGTCTAATAGCTGTTGACCCCGGTGCAATTGACACCAATGGGGGCTTTAGTGGGCTTCAAGAGCTAGGAAACGACGAGCTCGATCGTAGGATAGCTGAGCTTGAAAACCAGTTGGCCTTAAGTTTGGAAGAAGCGGATCGGTCTCGTGCGGAGCGGACAGAATTAGATTCGCGACTTGAAGATCTAGAATCTCAAATTGATTCAGCTCAAGAAATACTTCGGTTACAAGATGTACAATTAGCTCAGTTACAAGAAGCGATAGCGCGAGCTGCAGACGAGGCCGCTGCTGCGGAAGCGCGACAAGCAACACTTGCGGCTCAGCAGGCTGCCGTCGCACAACCTATTACGGGTTCTTCTAATTTGTTTGACGGCATGCTAAAAATCATGGTCGGCAACGCATTAGCGCTTTTAGTAGTTGTTGGCCTCGTTATATCTCTGCTAGTTGGTTTATTGTTGCGTCGCAATCAGGCTAACAAACTTGAAGATGATGAATTGGGTGAATTAGCGGAGAAAGAATTTGATGACGTCAGAGATCAAGGCGGTAGCGGATATTCTGAAAGTGATGACGTTGCATCTGAGGAAGCTGTAGCTGAAGACGACTCCACGCATGAGTTGTCCCTAACGGCTCTTGACCGTGGCGTAGGACCTAATAATGGCGGAGATAATGGAGAAGTTGAGTCTCAGGTAGTAGTTTCGGAAACAGTCACCACCGATATAAATTTAGCTTCTGAAGAAGTTTTCGACTTTGATCTCGATGAAATTGAAATTGAGTCACTGGCTAATACTGAAGAAGTTGAAATGTTGTCAGATGATGATGAGGCAGCAACTAAGCTAGAGCTTGCCTACGCTTATCAGAAGATGGGTGATCTAGACGGAGCGAAAGAAATTTTAAGAGAAGTCATTTCTGAAGGTACAGACGAGCGGGCAGATGAAGCAAGAAACCTACTTGAAACTATCGGTCAGATAAACGATTAGCTACGATAACTAATGGTCCTGCAATAACTTGTTAAGCACTGCTCAATCCAATATAGAATCCCTTTCTTTGCAAAAAATTGTTGCAAGTATTGAATACGACGGAGCTAAATATTCCGGTTGGCAGAAACAAAATTCGCCTTTTCAAGAAACAGTTCAGGGAAAATTGGAAGCGGCGTTGAGCAAAATTGCTGATAATGCCATTAAGACTTATTGTGCTGGCAGAACTGATGCTGGAGTACATGCAACTACCCAAGTGGTGCATTTCGAAACTCGGATAGATCGAGGTGTTAAAGCTTGGGAAGTAGGAACTAACAGCTTTTTACCTCCAAGCATTAGAGTAATCTGGTCAAAGCCCGTAAAGAATGAGTTTCATGCGAGGTTCTCAGCAGAAGCAAGGCGATATCACTATATTATTCAAGAGCGAAAAACAAAGAGTGCTGTTCTTGCCGGGAAAATCACCCAAAGTAGGGTTCAACTGAACAGTGAAGCTATGAATTTGGCTGCGACTTCTCTGATTGGTGAGCAGGATTTTTCTGCATTTCGCGCCGCCGGCTGTCAATCCAAGACCCCATTTAGAAATGTGATTAGTGCCAAAATTGTCAGACAAGGCACTTTTTTGGTTTTTGACATAAAGGCTAATGCTTTCTTGCAACACATGGTGCGAAATATTGTAGGCGCACTGCTGGAAATCGGTCGCGAGGAGCGTAAACCTAGCTGGTTAGGGGAGTTGTTGGAAGGCAGAGATCGATCTCTAGGTGCTATTACTGCTCCTCCTGACGGGCTCTATCTGGTTGGAGTTCAATATCCAGAAGAATTTACAATACCTTCAGGCTATGTTGAGCCGCCATTTTTAACACCGATCCCATTAGATTGATCGATTTATTGGGGCCGCTCTGATTTTTTGTTAAGTTCGTTAGCTGCAAACAAACGAATTTGTTACAATTAAATTCTTTCAAGAACTTCAGTCCTGCCTTGTCTAATATCTGGATAAAAATTTGTGGTATCACTCGAGAAGAGGATGCAGTTTCGGCTGCAGCGCTCGGCGCGAGTGCCATCGGTTTAGTATTCTTTGCCGGCAGTGCCCGGGCAGTAACTGCTGAGGATGTTTTAACAATCTTACCCGATGAGCTCGAAGAGACAAAAGTGTTCGGCCTTTTCGTAAATCCAACTGTTGCAGATGTTCAGGTGGTATTGGAAACGGCTAGGATTGATTTTTTGCAATTTCATGGTAACGAAAGTGAGGCTTTTTGTGCTTCTTTCAATAAGCCTTACATGAAAGCTTTTAGAGTAAAAGCCGGCATGAATTTGAGAGCAGAAATACAGAAGTATCCTAGTGCGGATTTAGTGCTGCTAGATACGTATGAAGAAAAGGTGCTAGGTGGCACTGGCAAATCATTTGATTGGGTATTAGCAGAAAGCGTGGCCAGAGATAATGATATTAGATTGGTGCTAGCAGGCGGTCTGAATTCAAATAATGTGAACGCGGCCGTGGAAAAGCTGAGCCCATTTGGGCTTGACGTCAGTAGTGGTGTTGAGTCATCACTGCGACTAAAAGATTATAATAAAATGAAAAAATTCATCGAAGGAGCTAGAAGTGTCTAATAACGAATCCACTGACCCTAGATTCGGTAAAGCTGAACTAAGTAGCAGAAAATTTCAGGGGCCAGATAGTGCGGGCCATTTTGGGCCCTATGGTGGAATTTTCGTCGGCGAAACATTAATAGCTGCGGTAGAAGAACTTGCAGAAGTCTACGATAAGCTCTCGAAAGAACCGAGTTTTTGGCAAGAATTGGATAACGACCTTGCTAATTATGTTGGTCGACCTTCGCCATTATATTTTGCTGAAAGGTTAACTGAGGTTAGCGCAGGAGCGGATATTTATTTAAAACGTGAAGATCTCAATCACACAGGTGCGCACAAAATAAATAATACAATTGGCCAAGCTTTGCTGGCAAAGCATATGGGCAAAACCAGAATCATTGC
>Ga0302127_10001025_pt1 | contig 16182 bp, 16 predicted proteins | sample CB4_SCM_MG_FD_204452 | JGI IMG/M metagenome (GOLD analysis project Ga0302127, IMG submission 204452) | Marine microbial communities from Western Arctic Ocean, Canada - CB4_SCM | ecosystem: Environmental > Aquatic > Marine > Oceanic | place: Canada: Western Arctic Ocean | collected 2017-09-24
CGGTGAGCTCGTTGCTGAGGTCACGGGTCTGGGCTTTGTCGAGCGCTGCGAGATCCTCGAGGCTTGTGATGTCGTGTGTCTCGAGCCAGCGCATCATGGTGGTTCCGATGCCCTGCACTCGGCGAAGTTCGCCGTTGTCGGGAGGCTCGGCGATGTTGTACTTGCCGGCGGCGTCGAGCATCTGCTGGGCGCGCGGTTGAAGCTTCTTTCGGATTCGCTTCGCCGATGGGGCGCGCTGGTCGGCCCCAACCTTGGCGACGTTGTCGGCTGTAAGTTCGGTGAGGTCCAGCAAGGAATGGATCCGATGAGACCGCAGGACCCGGTCGACCTCGGGTCCAATACCGCGAACGAACTGGAGGTTGTGAATGGGGATCAAAACGCTGACCCGTCCGGTCAGGTCGATGATGTCGGCATCTCGGTTTTCGAGAAGTGGGCGGCCAGGTTCGCTCCGGTCCATCTGGCTCTGGGTGCTGAAAGCATCGGCGGTTGTTCCTTGCGGGGTGCCGAGGCGCAGCGGCGGAGCGTCACCGGTCGGGCGACGGAGCTCGATGACATCGCCGGGTTTGTCGGCTCCAACATCGGGAACGGGTTCGAGGGCGGTCTGCGGTGCGGTAGTGCTGGTGGACCTGGCTTCGGCGGTGCGTACAGCGCGACGACGAAAGCCGATGCCCACGAGGAAACCTACGAACAGTCCCGCGCCTGAAACTACGATCCACGCCGCTGTGGTCATTGCTTGAACCCTTCGCCCACGAACGCGGCTGCTCCAAGCCACGCAACGGCGCAGCCTAGTGGCCTCGGGCCGTGGTTGCGGGGTGAACTTCGTGACCACAGCGCGACTGCCGACGGCGCCGCTGGAGGTAAGCATGCAACCTGCTCTACCGTGGGCTTCAATGCTTGACGAACTGCGCTCGTTACCACCGGCTACGTGGCCGCGATCGCTCGTCTACGGAGCAGTTGCCGCGGTGCTGATCGCCGTGCCTTCAGACTTGATCGACACCCGCTTCTTTGGCCGACCGATCGAGACAAAAGCCATCGACTACGTGATCCTGGCCGTGACGGCGTTGCTCATCGGTCTGATCTTTGCGATCCGTCCTGAGGCTGATCAGCAGGCGGTCGAGGCCCAAGAGCGAACAACAGTCTGGGGCGGGTTCGTGTCATTTCTGGCCGTGGGGTGCCCGGTCTGCAACCAGGCTGTTGTGGCACTGGTCGGTACGTCGGGCGCACTCAGCTGGTGGGCCCCGGTCCAGCCGGTCGTTGGCCTGTTCGCTGTCGCTCTGTTGGTCTACACCCTACGGAAGCGCTTGCGTACCTACGATCTCGCGGCGTGTCCCGTTCCCGCCGGCGTCTAGTGCGGCGGGCGGCCCGGATTCGCGTTCACGTGCGGGCTACTCTCGATCTCAACCCCCCCCAACATGGCAGTCGGTTGGCCCCAGGAGACCCATGACCCTCGACATCTGCCCGGGAAGTCGTCATCGTCGGCGACCGCTCGTCGCTGACCCATGAGTCCGCGTAACGACGTGGCCAGAACAGTTACCGACAATGCTGCCGCCAGCAGATACGAGCTCCATCTCGATGGGCGGTTGTCCGGCATCGTCGACTACCGAGGTGTTGGCGACGACAACGATGCTGGGTATCTACTGATCCCACACATCGAGGTCCTTCCCGAGCTGCGCGGCCGTGGGTATTCCGCGCCTTTCCTCGATGAGGTGCTGGCGGATATCGACCGGAGAGGCCTCAAGATCGTTCCGCTGTGCTCCTATGCCCGTGCCCACGTTGCCGATCGGCCGCATCTGCAGGCGATGGTCGCGAGGGGGGACTGATCACTGAGGCGACCGCAAGGCATGGCCGCTGCCGGCCGGTGCTGTCATCAGGTCGGCAGGCCGTCCGGCCTGTAGCCGGGTGGCTTGGGGTCCGCCTGGCCTAGGCCACGCTGAAGTCGTAGGCACTGGGGTCGATGGATCCCGATGTCCAGCCGACACCATCTGCGTTTGTTTGTTGTTCTTGGTCTGAGCCTTGCCTTGACGGCAGCGGGTTGCGGTGCCGAAACGATTCTGGTTACGAAGCCCAGCCTGGCGCCAACGGCCGCGGACGCGGATCTCGGCCAATCTGACGCCACGGAGGGCGGCACCGGATCAAATAGCGACGAGTCCAATGCTTCCGAGCTGACCGACCCAGCTGACGAACCCGATGGCGGCAATGACAGCACTCTTGATGCCGAGGAACTTGGGTTCGATTTCGGAGCCGACGATGGCAGCGCCTCGAAGGACGATTCGGCCGATGACGAAGCCTCCAGCGGGTTCGATGTGGCATTTATCCGCCAGGTCGTTGAGAGCACCGAGGCTGCGGAGTCCTACCGTTTCGAAGCGCGTTTCGGTCTCAAGATCTCAGACCTCACCTTCGAGATGAATGTGTCGCCAGATACCCCGATCATGTCCGGAGCCCAAGCAGGGTCGTCGCCTGCGGCGCTGCTCGAAATGTTGTCGCGAGTCGGGACCGTCGAGGAGCGCGGTCGTGCCGACGTTCGGGGGGTCGCTCCACCCATCTGCGCGCCACGGTCACAATCAGCGAAATGCTGGAGGCCGAGGGCATGGACCTCACAGACTTCGTCGAGTTGTCGGGTGACGTCGCTGCGCTCGACGCAGTGCTGCCGTTCGATCTCTTCGTTGACGACGCGGGTCGCGTCCGCCGGGTCAATCTCACGATCGACCTCGAGACATTGGAGTCGATGGGTGCAGCGGAGCTCCCGCCCGGCGCCAGGTTTTCCATGACGTCAACGGTGGACTTCTTTGACTTCGGATCCGACGTCGTTGTCGAGTTGCCCCAAGCTGACGACATCACGCTGGACCTGACCGACAGCCTCGAGTTGCTCTTCGGCTGAGAGGTTGCTCTGTTGCTCCCGGGCCTGAAGTGGCCATTGTGGCGACTGATCTGAATTCTCGCGAGATTCTTGACCAACGGTCAGCGTAGCCACATGGCCAAGATCCAGAATGGGGCAACATGTCCCGTCCACGCGCCAGTCGAACGCGCCGTCTCGTCATGGGCGGCTGTGCTGCAGCCGTCTTTTGTCTGATGGTCGCCGGGTTGGCGGAGGCGTCGGATCCAAATCGAGTTGGGGACCACCCGCCAACCGATGCCGGAGATGAGGGTCAGGTGCCCCCGCAAGATGTGCAGCCGAGCGCGCTGGAATTGCTGTCGATGGCTGAGTTGGACGTTCTGGTCGAGCGGTTCCCGTCGCACGAGCCCATCAAAACTCGCGACGAGCGCGCCGACGTTACGCTCGGCCCGGTCGCTGCGGGGCCCCTGGCGTCGACGTCACCAGCACCTGTGGCGAGGCCCGAACCGGCTGAGCTGTCCCTTTCCATGCCGCCAGTAACACCACGAGCAACACCGCCGATCGTCGACCCAGGTCCGACCGACGGCGAGCTTGAGGTGTTGCTCCAGGAGTTGGTGGCCGAGATCGAGGGACAAAGCGCGGGTGTCGTCGCATCAATTTCTGTTAGCTCGGCAGAGCTGCAAGCCGGCGTCGCGGCAGATACGTCTTTCGTGGCGGCCAGTGTTGCCAAGCTGTTCTGGACGGTGGCCGCGGTCGATGCCGTGGGGCCTGGCCTGGTGAGTGCTCATGTCGAAGCCGTGTTCGGATGGTCCGACAACGAAGCGGCGGGTTTGATGATCGATCTCGTAGGCGTCGATGCCATCAACGCCTATACCACCGACCTCGGCCTCGATCGGACGTACCTGTCCTCTTGGGACTATGGCAAAGATCGCTATGCCAACGATCGTTCGGCCCGCGGGGGGAACAACACGACGTCCACAGGAGACCTCGTCTCCTTTTTGGACCAACTTGCTGCGGGCCAGCTTCTGAGCGCTGAGGCCACCGGGACCGTGCTTGGTTGGATGACCGCGGCCCCGGATCGGCTGAGCGCGACCCACCCATACGGCGCTGCGCTGGTAGACGCGCTACCGGCGGTTCCCGCGGCGTTTGCGAGTCACAAGGCGGGATGGCTTCCCCCGGGCTGTTGCACGCTGATCGGCAATGTTCTGACCGCTGCCGGACTCATACCGCTTGGCGATGGCTCAATGTTCACCATCGCAATCGCCCTGGCCGACGGCGTCGGCTACGACGCCCAGGTGCAATGGGCGGGGGAAGCTACCTGTCGAGTCTGGGCGCTGTTGTCTGAGGCCGACCACGTCGATTGTTCCAAGACGGAGAGTGCCGCCTCGCTATGATTCGACGGTGCCGCCGAGCGCGTCGACCAGGAAAGCGAGCTGTAGTTTGAGGAGGTTTTCGGCCACCACTTCCTGCGGAGTCATGTGGGTGATGCCCGATAGGGGTAGGACCTGGTGCGGCCGGCCTGCCTCCAGAAGGGCTTGGGACAGCGAAAGCGTGTGCGCCGCGACGACGTTGTCGTCCGCGAGGCCATGGATCAACAACAGCGGCCGCGTCAATGACGATGCCTCCGCGGTCAGGTCGGTGCGTTCGTAGTTGGCAAGGTCAACCACGGGATGGCCTAGGTATCGCTCGGTGTAGTGGGTGTCGTAGAGGCGCCAGTCGGTGACGGGGGCGCCGGCGATGGCCGCGTGGAATCTGTCAGGCCGCCGAAGCACAGCGAGGGCTGCGAGGTAACCACCGAATGACCAGCCGCGAATGCCGACGCGGTCGAGGTCCATCCCCGGGTAGTCGGCGGCGACCGCCTCGAGGCCTTCGACCTGGTCGTCGAGGACCGGCTGTGCCAGGTCGCCCCACACGGCTCGTTCGAACTCCGGCCCGCGCCCGGGCGTGCCGCGGCCATCAATGATCACGACCGCGAATCCCTGATCGGCAAACCACTGCGACGCGCCATACAACCCTCGGCTGCGCTGTACCCGCTGGGCGTGTGGTCCGCCGTAAGGATCGAGGAGTACCGGTAGGGGAGTGTCTCGGTCGGCGCCCTCGGGAAGTACAACTGCAGTGTTGAGCGCCGACTTCCCGGCCCGGTGAAACACCACGTTGGGAACCAACACAGGTGTCTCTGCCACCGACTCGATCGACCCGACTGGCGTGCCACTGTCGACAACGATGGTGCGCTCACCGTCGTGGCCCATCCCCGCCGAGGTCATCACGATCACGTTGCCGGCGGTGGCAGCGGTGTGGACCCCCGGATCGGTCGTGAGGGCGTTGACGGCTCCGTCGGGCGATACGTGGAAGAGATGCACGTCGGTGGCCTCGGTCGATGCCGAGATCAAGACGCCGTCGTGGTCAGCTTGGAGAACTTGACGAACTTGGAGCTCGTCGGGAGTCAGGCTGTGGCCATCGAGGACCAGACGTCGAGCTGCGCCGCGATCCTCGACGGTGAGGACTTGTCCGCCAATCCAAGTCGGCGTGCCGGCGACGATGTCGATCCAGCGGTCGTCGATCCAGCGGTAGACCTCGCTGCATTCACCGGTGACCGCATCGGCGCTCAGCACAGCCATGGTTCGCTGATCGCGGGTCTGGACCACCAACGTGATGGTGTCGCGTGGGGCCCAGGAGGCATTGGCGAGATATTCCCACGAGCCAGTGGGGTTCCACGCAATCTCGGCTGAGGCGCCGCTGAGGCGGTGGACCTCCAACCGGATGTGGGCGTTTGGGGCGCCAGCCGCGGGATAAGCGATCTGATGAGGATCTGTCTCTGGCGAAATGGGCGAGGCGATGTGCCATCGAGGCACCTTCGTGGTGTCGGCCCGGGCAACCAGAAGCTGATCGCCAGCGGGGCTCCACCAGTAGCCGCGCGAGCGCCGCATCTCTTCGGCCGCCACGAATTCGGCCAAGCCATAGGTCACGTTGGGGTCGTCGCTACCCACGATCAGGCGATCGTCATCCTCGAGGCTGGTGACGCGGAGGTCCCCGTCGGAGATATAGGCAATGGTGGCCCCGGTCGGGTCCGGCCGGGGGTCGAACACGCCATCGGTGCTCGGGAGTCGAGCCGTCTCACCGGTTAAGAGGTCGGTCGTGTACAGCTTGCCCGACAGGCTGTACACCGCTCCGGTAACCGCAGGGTCGGTTGTGTAGCTGACGATGCCGCCGCCGGACTCACGGGCTCGTTCTCGACGTGCACGCTCTTCGGGCGGCAGTGCGGAGTCATCGCCTTGGCCGAGCAGATCGACAGGATCGGCCACGATTTCGGCCTTGTCGCCGGCGACGTCATGGACCCAAAGCCGATTGATGGGGTCGTCGCCCGCGAGGGATCGGAGGAACGCTACGCGTTGGCCGTCTGGTGAAACACGGAACCCTCGCGGCGCCCCGAGGGTGAATCGGCGGGTCCGGGCGTGTTGGCGGGGGAAGTCGGCTCGACTCATCCCCAAGGTGTATCAGCTCGGCGAAGCGATAGCGGCCGTGGCGAGCTGCTTCTCATGGGTGTCTTCTTGACGGTCGGAAATGGCCCGGACGACCGCCCACGCCGCGACGGCGGCCAACGCCCCAAAGGCAATCGCGATCATGTCGACGGTGTTGGCTTGCAAAACGCGTCCCGGACTTCGTAGCTGTCAGCAGAATTGATCGCTGATTGGGCCCAAGACTGCACCAAGCGCATGACCGACAGCGATACCTGGAAAATCCCCCACCAGACCATGATGAGGCCAGAGCGCGAACCCCACTTACCTGGCTCGCGGCTCGAGGTCCAGATTTCTTGTGCCATCTTGTACGGGACGACCCATGTTGCAAACGGCACGAACCACCACCAGATCGCCGACTTCTTGTTGCGGTCGGTGTCGCGGTTGCTGAGTGCAGGGAGATTCGAATAGCACCGGTAGAACCAGGCCACGAACACGCCGATGGTGACGAGCGTCAACAAAAGGTTGAGGAGGTTGAATGCGGCCAACATGTCGTCGGCCGAAGTGGCGTCGGCGAAGTCGCCGGTCCCATCAAGGAACGCGGTGGACGCGGAGCGTACGCGAATAACGGCGAACATTCCTAATATCGTCAGGACAATCCACGTACCGAAGATGACCTGCAGCGTGAACGCCAACGGCCGCGGCGACACAAAGCTGGCCGGGAGTGTGGGGGCGGTTGTTCCCGGTGCATACGGCAGCGACGTTCTCGCCGGTGCGGGCGGGGGCGGGGGTGGAATGCGCGATGCATCCGGTGGGATGTCGACACCTGGTGGCGGCTTGGAGAAGTCGTCGTTCATCAGGCGTCACGATCCATGACACCCGAAGGTACCGAAGGCCCCCACTAGCGGGAAATGGGCACATCTCTCTGCGTCATGGGCCGCCCAGCCCAGTACCCGTTTAGACCCACCCAGACCCCCACCCCGCTTCATGCGATTGGTGGTCCCCCTTCGCGACCGCGTGGTTCGCAAGACTGTCACCACCGATTACGCTCGCTTGAAAGCCCAAATGGAGGCCAGATGGAGCCCGTACCGTTCACTGCCGATCTGTCTACCGAGGTCCTTGACGATCTCCGGAGTCGCCTGAGAGGCACCCGCTGGCCCGGCACGATCGGCGCGGATGACTGGGCGTACGGCGTACCCCAAGCCTGGCTCCAAGACATGGTCGAGTACTGGGCAGAGGAGTGGGATTGGTCCGCCCAAGCCGAGGCGATGAACGCCTGGCAGCACTACCAGGTCACGATCGACGGCATCCCTGTGCACTACTTGCACGCCCCGGCCCGCGACAGCGGGGCGCCCCCGCTTGTGCTGACCCATGGCTGGCCATGGACCTTCTGGGACTTCAAAGACACGATCGGGCCCCTCAGTCGTCCCGAGGACTACGGCGGCGATGCTGCCGATGCGTTCAACGTCTATGTACCTTCACTGCCGGGATATGGCTTCTCGACTCCGCTGACGACAGCGGGGGTTGATGTTGCTCGAGTCGCCGAGCTCTGGGTTGCTTTGATGACTGATGTGCTCGGCTTCGAGCGCTTTGCCGCGCATGGTGGCGATTGGGGCGGTCTGGTCACAGCCCAGCTCTCGCATGCCCATGCGGACAAGATGATTGGTACCCACTTGAGCATCGCGCTCATGCCTGGCATCAACCGGCGAGAGCTCTCTCCAGACGCATGGGCGGACGACGAGCAGTGGATGATCGAGCGCAGCGCCGAGTCCGAGCCCACCATTCGGGCCCACGTGACCGTTCACTTGCTCGACCCACAAACGTTGTCCTACGGCCTCATCGACTCTCCGACCGCGACCGCCGCCTGGATCTGGGAACGCCGTCGCAACTGGAGTGACTGCGACGGTGACGTGGAGACGGTCTTCGACCGCGATCATTTGTGCACCACAGCGGCGCTGTACTGGTGCACGGGTGCGATCCACTCGTCGCTTCGTCTATACCACGAGCATTTCAAGAAACCGTGGCCGTTGGTTCACGATCGCAAGCCTCGACTCGAGGCACCGACCGCCTTTGCGATCTTCCCCAAGGACGTCGTGCATCTCCCGCGTTCGGTCATCGAGGAGAACAGCGACCTCCGTCGTTACACCGTGATGCCCGCCGGCGGGCACTTCGGCGCCCCCGAACAACCGGCGTTACTGGTCGATGACCTCCGAGCGTTCTTCGGTCCGCTGCGGTAGGCACCCGGGGGGGGTGCGGGACTGAGGCCGGATGTCCGTTATCTCAGTCGGGCGCGGCGATCCCGGAATCGGCGACTGTCAGAGATTGACCATGGCGCGGCGGGACTCCTCGAGGAGGGCATCGATCCGGGTCTCGAACCCGGCCATCTCGTCGCCGATGTCCTTGTCGCCCATAGCGCCGGCCACGAACCGAGTCCGGACCCCTTCGCTGATGGCGGCGAGGCGCCAGAACTGGAAGGCCACGTAGTACGGCAGGTCCGAGAGGTCTCGATCGGAGTTGCGGCCGTAGCGAGCAATGACTTCGTCGGGGGTTAGGTAGCCGGGCGCCAGCGTGGGGACGTCACGCATAGCGAGGCCGCCACCCCCAGGCTCGCCCCACCACATGAGCATGCCGCCCAGGTCCGCCAACACGTCGCCCAACGTGCATAGTTCCCAGTCGAGGACTGCGGCAACGGTGTGGTCGCGACCGATCATGCAATTGTCGAGCCGGTAGTCGCCGTGTGCGATGCCGGCGCCTTGTTGGTCGGGCATCGCCGCGTCGAGCTGGCTGTGGAGTTCATGGAACAGTGGCAGGTCACGGTCGGAGCCCTCATCGATCTGGCGCTTCCAGCGCCGCAGTTGCCGCGCAAGGTAGGCCTCCTTGCGGCCGAGGTCGCCCAGGCCGACGGCGTCGGGGTCGACACGATGGAGTGCAGCCATGACATCGACCAGCGATTCGCTCTGGGTGCGGCGTTGGGCGGGGGAGAAGGGCTCGGCCTTGTCGAGGGTGGTGATTATGAACCCGTCGATGAAGTCCATGACGTAGAAGGGTGCGCCGATGACCGACTCGTCGTCGCACATGCCGACGACGCCGGGAACCGGGACATCGGACCATTCGAGGGCCGCAATGATCTTGTGCTCGCGTCCCATGTCATGAGCGGAGGCGAGGACGTGGCCGGTGGGGGGCCGGCGCAAGACCCACCGGTGGCCGGCCTCGTCGGTCAACACGAAGGTGAGGTTCGACCGGCCATGGGCCACGAGGTCGAAGTCCAGATCGCCGGTGACCTCAACACGGTCTTGAAGCCAAGACGTCACCTTCGCAACATCGATTCCGGTGACGTTCTCGGTGGCCATGGCAAGCAGCGTAGGACTTGGGTGCGGTTGTGCTCCAAGCCGGCGGCTTGGAGCCGAGCCGTAGCCGCGGGGCTGGGAGCGTGAGATGGGCGTAGGAGCGAAGTCATACGACTGCTACCTACCGACGGAGCTCTTTAGTCGGGGATGGCGACGAAGTCGATGAGCTGCTCGACGGCGTTGATGATGGGAGTCTCGAGGTCCTTGTAGGAGTTGACCCGGTTGACGGCCTTCTTCCAGAAGGTGCCCGAGTTGTCCTTGGTGGCGCCGAGTGCTGCCATGACACCTTCCTTCCAAGGCTGGCCTTTGGGAACCTCGGGCCAGGCCTCGAATCCCAGCACTTGGGGCCGGATGGCCTGCCACACGTCAACGTACGGGTGGCCACAGATCAAGACATTCGGATCGTCTACCTCGCTGGCGATGCGGGTCTCTTTGGACCCGCTCACCAGGTGATCCAACAAGACGCCGAGGCGACGTCGTGGCCCGGGTTGGAACGAGCGAACGAGATGTGCGAGGTCATCGGCGCCCTCCATCTGTTCGACGACGATGCCTTCGATCCGCAGATCGTCGCCCCAGACCTTCTCGATCAGTTCTGCGTCGTGCACTCCCTCGACATAGATCCGGCTGGCCCGCGCGACTCGCGCCGGGACTGCACCCATGTCGATCGAACCCGACGCCGTGAACGTGGGTACGGCGTCCTCGGCCGGTCGAACCAGCTGGCGCAACGCCACGGGCTTGCCGCCCGAAGAGAAAGCGCCATCTTGGGGCCGCCAGGTGTGGTCCCGCCCGGATTCGTCGCGCAGGATGATTTGTTGCCCCGGGACATAGCGCATGACTCGGCCGACGGTCTGGCTGCCCTGGTGCATCAGGGTCATGCCGATCTCGACGTTCATGGGGGTCGTCGTGGCCCCCCGCTTGGGTGCGCTGTCGAGGTCCATGGGTTCGGAAAGGATGCCGTCGCTCACCCGACCGACAGTAGCGACGGCGGTCGCCCACGCGGTGGCACAGTGCCGGCGTGCGCTATGGAGCGACCGAGGCCCGCAACGCGACGTGTTCCTCGTCGGTCCCGAGGGCGATCAAAACGTCGCCAACCGATGGGCTTATCGAGAGGTCCGGGTGGTGCACGAATCGTCCCGATTGTTCTCGCAAGGCGAGGACGGTGACTCCGCCGAGTTTGGCATCGCGGAGGGATCGCTAGGGCCATTGCCCTATATGAAGGCAAGAAGATTTCTTGCGCCGCTGTTGCACAATCGAAGTTCGAGATCTGCGGCGCGCCCCCGCCGGTCCGGGACGCGCCGGTACGCTGTCGATGTGGGACGGCCGCCTCTACCCCCGCCACCGCTGCTCGACCCCGCCTGGTACCCCGACCCAACCGGTCGATACGAGGCGCGTTACTGGGACGGCCGCAGGTGGACGAGTCACATTTCGCACTACGGCGCAACGGGTGCCGATCCGTTGTTGCGCGCCCGATTCGATCGCTGGTGGATCCGCGGGACGATGCGTCTCGCCATGTGGGGTGCCGTTGTTGTCGCGGGGACCTGGGCCTTCAACGAGTACTGGCCCACCAACGAACGTGATCTGGTGGCGGACGAGCAGCTGGCTACGGCCGCGGTCCTTTCGCTCAGCGACTTGCCCGACACCGGGTGGAGGCCGGGAACGGCCCCGTTGGTGTCGCCGCTCTCGCTCAGTGTCGACGACGAAGGTCTGGTGTCGGTGCTGGCGTGCGAAACGCTGACCGACAATGTGTCTGACGGCGCTGACGAGCCGCGGCGGACGGTCTCGTTCGTTTTGCCCGACGGGTTGTCCACTATCGCCCATGCCACCACGGTCGGCGACGGGACGGGGTTTGGTCGGAGTTATCTCGAGGCCATGGGCGCCCCGGAGGCCGGAGCCTGCCTGACAGCGCTGTGGGAGGCCGCCTTCCCAGGCGAGCTGACCGTGACCTCGACCACGGTGATGACTGCACTCTTTGGCGACCAGACGGTCTGGTGGCGCCTTACTGGCGAGGACACGAGTGGCCCGTTCTTGATCGACAGTTTTGCAGACATCGTCATTGTGCGGGTCGACTCGGTGGTCACCGAGTACGTGTTTGGCGGATCGCTTTCCTCGGTCGGGGTCGACGTCCAGCGCGATGTGATTCAACTCGAGCTTGCTCGTGTCAGAGAACTTCTAGCGGCACGTTCCGCGGCGGAGAACGCCGACGATGAGGGCGATGCCGACGACACCGAGGATGACACAGGCGGCGCCGACGGCACCGCCGATGACGGCGCCGATTCGGCCGACGACAGCACCACCGATGGCCAGTAGCCACAGCGAGCCGGACTGGTCCGACGAGCCAGAAGGCAACTCCGGTGCGAGGGAGCCCTTCTTCTGGCTCTTCCTACTTGTGGCGGGGGCGGTCGCTGCATTGGCGATCGCCAGCTTCAGTGACGACAGCACGGAGGCAACGTTTGCCACCGGCGCCGAGCCCGTCTCGCTTGGCGCGGACCCGACGCCCGTGCCATTTCCAACGGTCGAAGCCACTCCGCTCCCGGCTGAGGTCGCCGCGATTGTCGAAGTGTCCTACGCCGTGGACGCTATCAGCATCGATGGCACTGTCCCGGCCCAAGCCGTTGCAGATGCGCTTGTCGCTGCGGCAGCGGAGTTGGTCGGCCCAGACGCGGTGACCGCGATGGTGGGCGTCGACGAGGGGAGCTCGCTGTCGACGGGTGCCATCATCGTGCGTGGCGAAATCGACGACGAGGCCGACCGAGGCCCCGTCGTCAACGCATTCTCCGACCTCGGGCTCATCGTGGACGATCGGCTGATCATCGCCGGCTCGGACTCCTCAATCGCTCAAGTCCTGGGAGCCAACCCTGATCTCCAGCAGTTCACCGACTTCATCACTGCGGCCGGCCTCTTGGCCGATCTCGAGGCCGAGTCAGAAGTTGGCTTCACGCTCTTTGCTCCCACCAACGCCGCCATCTTGGGGCTCGACACGATCGCGCTAGACGAGTTGGGCGACGCTCAGGAGCTGACCGGCCTGCTGCGCTATCACCTCGTTGTGGGCACCATCACCACGCGAGATCTGGCGTCGGTAACGGCGTTGACGTCGGTGCAAGGTGAGTCCATCCCTGTCGAACGCATCGACGGTGTTTTCCGTGTCGGTGATGCTTTGGTGCTCGAGGGTGACGTCGACGCCACCAACGGCGTGGTCCACATTGTTGATGCGGTCCTCTTGCCGGGGACATTGCGGACCGAGGTTGCGCTTAACCAGATCGTCACGCTCGACCCCATCTTGTTTGCTCGGAACTCTGCAGAAATTCTCGAAGCGTCGTTCCCGATCCTCGATCAAGCCGCCGATTTGCTGCGCGAGAACATTGCGGGCCGGGTCGAGATCCAAGGCCACACCGATTCTGACGGGCCGGCCGAAGTTAACCTCGATCTCAGCCAGCGCCGTGCCGATGCCGTCAAGGCCTACCTCGTCGATCAGGGGGTCAGCGATGCCCGCCTGAACGCCTCGGGCTATGGCGAGACCGCCCTGAAAATCGACCCCGAAGCCAGTGCCGACGACAAGGCAGCGAACCGGCGCATCGAGTTCCGCGTCAACTAACCGGGACCCTGTTTGGGTCGGTCGGAGAGATTCAGAAATGTTTGATGTTTCTGCCCTTTGACCTGGGAAAAGTGTCACACCCCGTCGCTAATGTTGGGGTATGAGCTTGGCGGAGCAAACACCTTTCGAGGGGTCTTTCAGCGTGAGTCCGGGTCCGGATCCGTTTGGGGTTCTGGAGGCGGCGGTTGCCGGTGTGCGGGCCCATGTTGAGGGTCTGCGTCGTGTGGGTCTGGGTGGTTCGGGGCTGGGTGACGCGGTCGTGGCCCTGGTGGGGTTGCGGTTTCAGGTTGAGTCGGTGGAGTTGACGGCGCTTGAGGGGTATCGGCAGTCGATGGACTGGTCTGTCGATGGCTATCGGAGTGTTCAGTCCTGGTTGGGTGACCGGTGTCGGTTGTCGAAGGCGGCGGTTGGTCGCCGGGTGGGGTTGGGCCGCAAGCTGGAGTCGATGCCGTTGACGGCTGCGGCGTTCGCTGCTGGTGACATCAGCCTCGATCATGTGGATCGGTTGTGTCGCGCGAACAAGCCTGACCGGGCCGGAGCGTTTGCTCGGGCTGATGGTTTGTTGGTGTCGAACGCGACACGGTTGCCGTTCGCTGATTTTGCGAAGACGGTGGCCCGGTTCGAGCAACTCACTGATCCTGACCCGGGTCCTGATCCCACGATGGAGGGGCGCAAAGCTCATTCGTCACGGCTGCTCGATGGGATGGGGCGTGTTGATGCGTGGCTCGACGCCGTTGGTTGGACCACCTTTGATGGGGTGTTGCGTCGGATCGAGAAGGAACTATTCGAAGCAGACTGGGCTGCCGCGAAAGCTGAGCACGGGCCCGGTGTGTCGTTGGATCAACTTGCGCGGACACCGGAGCAGCGTCGAGCCGACGCGATGGTCGAAATGGCGTCGCGCGCTGCGTCAGTCCCCGCCGGGGCGAAACGGCCGCTGCCCGTGGTGGTCATCCAAATGGACTCCAAGACGTTCGAACGCGGCGCCGACAACGAATTCGATGTCGGCGACGGGCCGCATGACCCGGACATGTTGTGCGAGCTCGCCGATGGCACACCCACCACCCCGGCCATGGCCGTCAAAGCGGCGCTGCGAGGTCACGTGCAACGCGCGGTTTATGACTCGCCCGGCGTGATCTTGAACTACGGCCGGTCCGTGCGCTTCGCGACCGGAACATTGCGTGACGTGATCAAAACCCGGGACCGCACCTGCACCGGCCCAGGGTGTGAGATCGCTGCCGATGACTGCGAAATCGATCACATCATAGAATGGCAACACGGCGGCGACACCAGCGCCCACAACGGCAACCTCAAATGCCGATGGCACCACAGCTGGAAACACCTCTACACCATCACCAAACACCCCAAAACCGGCAAACCGGTCTGGCGACTCAAAACCAAACCACCCCCGCAGAAGTAGCGGGCCTCGCCCATATCGAAACAGCTGGGCCGGGAGGCCAGTCCGTTCTGGATGCCAACCGTGCCTCTTCCGGCAGCGGACTGACGCTTACTCTCGTGAGCATGAGATCGCGGAGATACCGAGGCTTCTGTATGGTGATCTTGGTCGTCGTTATCGCTGGGGGGGTGCGCCGCTCCCGATCCTGGTGTCGAGGGTCTCTCTGACGATGATGGCAATTACTTCCCCTGTGGTGCCGAGCGGCGTAGCAGTGGGCTGGTGTCTCTCGACCAGGTCCTGGGACCAACCTTCCAGACCGGGGAGTCGGTAGTCGTCGTCACGCGATCCAAGACGCTGTGTGCGCTCGATGCAGCGACGGGCACGATCCGGTGTACGCGGATCCTCACTCAGCAACAGCTCGTCGACGCCGAGGAATCACCGGAAGGTCTCCTTCTCTTGGAAGTCAATGCTGGGTCGGGGTGCTCCTAGCCCGAACCTCCGAGCCGCACATTGCGCCCAGGGTCTGGCGGGGGCAGGGTTGGAGGAATCGGTCGCCGCGGGAACCAAACGGCACGTTGAGCGGTTGCTAGTACACGGTTGACTACCGTGGACAGAAGTTCCGATGCCAGGAGGCACGACGATGAGTTTGTTCGGACGAGACAAGGCACAACTCCCCAGCTCCGATGAAGCACTGCCGGGGCGATCAGAAGCCATACCGCTGCCCGCGCGGCACCTGCTCCTTGACGCTCCGCTCGATGGGCCGTTCGCTGACAACGCGCAGAAGGCCGTGTTCGGCATGGGATGCTTTTGGGGCGCCGAGCGCAAGTTCTGGTCGCTTCCTGGTGTCATCACCACCTCCGTGGGTTATGCCGGCGGGATCAGCCCCAACCCCAGCTATCAAGAAGTCTGCTCGGGCATGACCGGTCACAACGAGGTCGTCCAGGTCGCGTTCGACCCAGATCAGATCTCCTACGACGATCTCCTGAAGGTCTTCTGGGAGAGCCATGATCCCACCCAAGGCATGCGCCAGGGCAACGACCGGGGCACGCAGTACCGCAGCGGCATCTACTACTACGGCGACACCCAGCGCGACGCAGCAGAGGCCAGCAAGGCCATGTTCCAGGCTGAGCTCAACGGAGCCAGCTATGGCGAAATCACGACCGAGATCATCCCCGTTACAGACTATTACTTTGCCGAGGACTATCACCAGCAATACCTGGGCAAAAACCCGAACGGCTACTGCGGCTTGGGTGGAACCGGTGTGAGCTGTCCGATCGGGCTGAGCACCACCGACAGCTGATCCGCTGCCGCGCTGGCCGCGCCCGGCCCGGGTGGGGCGCAGTACATGTCCCTGACAGGATGAATCCGTGATCAGATGCAGGCCGTCCGTGCGTGCACGGCGGCCTCGCCAGGTTGTCGGGCCACCGTTCATGGACCGGTGCCCTGTCAGGCAGGGGAGAACGCTGCCTCGATGACCCAGCCAGTGGCGCCGCCCCAGCTGATCTCCATCCAGACAATCCCGGCTACGTTGGCGCGTCGCCCGGTTGCCAATACCCCGGCAG
>Ga0302127_10001029_pt1 | contig 16149 bp, 14 predicted proteins | sample CB4_SCM_MG_FD_204452 | JGI IMG/M metagenome (GOLD analysis project Ga0302127, IMG submission 204452) | Marine microbial communities from Western Arctic Ocean, Canada - CB4_SCM | ecosystem: Environmental > Aquatic > Marine > Oceanic | place: Canada: Western Arctic Ocean | collected 2017-09-24
GATCATCCGAGATTCCAAGACGTCGTCAACCGTCACCACGTTTTGCAGGAACGCATTGGGATTGTGCTGGGCATGGGTCGAGGCCGCGACCTTGATCTCGGCCAGCTGTGCGCTGGTGGTGCCGAACTCGTGCATGTGGCGTTTGGCGGCCATGGCGTATCCGCTCAGGATGTTCATCCCGAACATGTTCTCGAAGCTCGCCTCGGGGGCGTCATCGAACCGCGCCGCTCCACCCACACCAGCTCCGCTCCGTGGATTTCCGGCCAACGAGATCAGCGCGACATTGGCGTGCCCTGCGGCGATCGCCTCGGCGGCATGACGAACGTGCACCAAGTAAGAGGAGCCGCCGGTCTCGGTGTCATCGATGTGGCGACAGTCAAGGCCCAGGTACTCGACCATCGACAAAAGTCCGAAGCCTGGCGCGTCGCCGGCCGAGTAGTAGGCGTCGACATCGGCCATGGTGAGGCCGGCGTCGGCCAAGGCCCCGAGCGCGACCTCGGCATGGATTTGGGCAACAGTCTTGTCGGGGATGACTCGCTCGGGATGTTCGTAGACGCCGGCGATGTGCGCAATGCCACGCACGTTCACCTCGGGAGCGCCGTCTTTTGAATCGGACGCTGAGCGCTCGGAACCATCAATTCGATGTCACGTTCGGCGCCTCGGTGATACCGCCATCGGTCAGTTCCTTGGCAATGTCCTCGCGCAGCACGAACTTCTTGACCTTCGTGCCCGACATGGGCCATTCGGTCACGAACCGAACGTAGCGAGGGACTCGGAAGGTCGCGATCTGACCACGGCAGAAGTCGATGAGTTCTTGCTCGGTGGCTTCGGCGCCGGGCTTGAGCTCGATGTAGGCCGCGGGGACCTCGACGTACTTGTCGTCGGGAGCGGACACGACCTGCGCGATCTGGACCGCCGGATGGGTCAACAGGTACCCCTCGACCTCGGCAGCCGCGACATTCTCGCCACCCACCTTGAGCATGTCTTTCACCCGGTTCACGAACGTGACTCGGCCGTCGGCGTCCATATGGGCGACATCGCCGGTCTTGAAGAAGCCGCGCTCGTCAAACGCACTCGCCGTGGTCTCGGGATCACGGAAGTAGCCGTCGAAAGCCATGGGACCGCGGTACCAGAGCTCGCCGATCGAGTCGGGAGGCAATAGTTCGTCAGTGTCGGGATCGTGCACCTCGCACTCCATCCCCAGCATGGGCATACCACCCGTGGTGGTCCGGAGTTCAAGCGAGTCGTCGAGCTCGGAGAGCGACAAGAACGCACAGGCCTCGGTCTGGCCGAAACAGCTCACCAACGTTGCGCCCGGAGTCTCTGCCTGGATCTGACGAAGGCGTTCTTCGACCCCGGCGCACAACAAGATGCGGATCTGATCGAAGTCGCCCTCGGTCCGGTCGGGCGAGCCAGTGATGGGAAGCCAAATGGTCTCGAAACCCGGAAGCGCGACCGTGCACGGCTCATCTCGTATTTGTGCAGCTGCCACGGCCGGGTTGAAGAAGCCCACATGGACAAACGTGGCTCCGGCATACAACGTCGCTAAGACGAAGGCGACGCCGCCAATGTGGAACATGGGAAGCGCGGTCCACACCTTGTCTTCGCCGGTGATCGGCATCCGAACGTTGCAGGTAGCGTGGCCGAAGCGCATGAACGCTTCGTGGCTGAGCATCGCACCCTTGGGCGTCGCCGTGGTGCCCGACGTGTACATGATCACCGCGGTGTCGCGCACGCGCACCGATTGCTGGCGCAGCAGAACGGCATCGTCACCGATGCTGTCACCGGCAACGTCGAAGGTCGCCCGATCGAGCATCCCGTTTGATCCCTCGGCATCGAGCACGACGACGACATCCAACTCGGGTGCATCGACAAGCTCGAGGGCACCGGGCGTGCCACTCGCGATCTCGGGGAAGGTTTCGTGGATGAGCTCCACGAAGTCGGTGCCGCCGGTTGGTCGAGCGGTCAGGATGACCTTCATCCCGGAGTGCACCACGATCTGTCGCAACTCGACCGGCTTGAACCGAGCGTTGATCGGTGCGGTGATCGCGCCGATCTTGGCGGCACCCAACATGACGGCGATCGTGTCGATGCACTCATGGAGGAAGTATCCGACTCGATCGCCTCGCCCGACGCCAAGACTCAGAAGACTTTTGGAGATCTGCTGCGCCCTGGCTGCCAAGTCGCTGTAGGTGTAGCGCTCGTCCGGGAACACCACCGCCTCACGGTCGGGATGTTCGGAAGCTCGACGATCGATAAGGTCGCCGAGCGAGGTGACGTTGATCCAGGATCGGTCGCTCATGCCACAAAACTAGACCGGCCGCCGAGCCAACGCCGACCCGCCGCTACCGGGGGGCTAAACGACCCGAGCCTGCCAGCGTGAACTGTCCACCCAGGGACGCTTTACGCTGGCAGACACGCTGCCTGGTGCCGCCCTAGCCAGAGAACAGGGCCGCTCCGTCGACGTCGTCGAAACGCTTTTGGCCAATCAGGGCGAGGGTGCGGTCGACGTCTGCGTCGAGGATCGACAGCACACGGCGGACGCCCTCTTCTCCGCCGGCCGCCAAGGCCCAGAACCAGAGGCGGCCGCCACACGCGGCGGTGGCCCCAAGTGCTTTCGCCTTCACGATGTCCTCACCGCGTCGCACCCCGCCATCGAGGAACACCTCGGCCTTGTCCCCAACGGCATCCATGACTCCAGGCAACACAGCCGCAGCCCCGGGAACGCTGCTCATCTGGCGTCCGCCGTGATTGGAGACAATCACGCCATCAGCGCCGTTGGCAACCGCCGCTCGAGCATCGTGAGGGCTCATCACGCCCTTGACCAACAAGGGCCCGTCCCATCGCTTTCGGATCATGGCCAGGTCGTCCCATGTTCGCGCGGGGTCTGTGAGCTCACGGTTGGTGTACTCGCCGACGCTGCTGGCGTCGTCGCCCGGGGCCAGGCCGCTGAGCGAGGCAAACGTGACCTCAGGGCCGTTCAGCAGGCGCCACAACCATGGCAACCTCGTAGCCGCATTGGCGGCATTACCCGCGCGGACTCGCACGGGCAGCGACATGCCATTGCGAAGGTCCCGCTCGCGTTTGCCGACGACAGGCACGTCGATCGTGACCACCAACGCCTCATACCCGGCGGCCTTGGCACGCGAGATCAGCGACTGGACAACTTCTTCGCTCTTCCAGAGATACAGCTGGAACCAGAGACGGCCCGTCGTTGCCTCGGCAATCTCTTCGAGTGTGTAGCCCGATGCCGTACTTATGGCGCAGATAGCGCCGGCCTCCGCGGCGGCGCGGGCCACCACCGGCTCGCCATCGGGATGGACAACGGTGGCCAGACCTGATGGCGACAGGATCAGCGGGAGACGAACGGGCTCACCGAAGACCTTCGTGCTGATGTCGCGGTCGGCGACATCGACCAGGAACCTGGGCTCGAACAAGACCTCGTCGAGAGCTGTCCGATTGGCACGCACGGCAAGCTCTCCGTCGGCACCACCGTCAACAAAGTCCCAGACCATCTTCGGCAGTCTTCGGCGAGCTGACTCGCGAAAGTCGTCAACGGTATGCAGCGCTTCGACGCCGCGCGGACTGGGGGCAAGCATGGCTCGGAGTCGTGAAAGTTCCATCAGGTCCGTCCTGTAGTGGTGGGCATTTCGGTAGGTGGCGTGTCGCGAACTTTGAGCCCGCCGCGTCCCGCTATCGCCCAGACGGGGACGGCGACCGCAAGCAGTGTGGCTGTGGCGGCCCAGCTCCACGCGAACGTGCCCGTGGCATCGGCCAGCCAGCCAAACACGGCCGGCGATACCAAGGCACCAACGTAGTAGCCGGTCATCGTCACACCAGTAGCCCGAGCGATGGCATCGGGCGCGCGGTCCACGACCACCGCATGCATGGTGCCAATAGCGGCAAGCTGCGCGCTCACGCCGATGAGTACGCCGAAAGCCACAAAACCAACGCCGATCGCGTCGCCCATCAGCACCAGGAGCGTCGCGACTGCATTGATCGAGACCAGCGCCATGAGTCGACGGATCCGAGCCTCGGGGCCCACACGGTCAGTTCTCAACGAGGTGGCGATCATGAACACGACGCCGCACCCCGACGCAGTCGCCGAGACCGCGCCCGCCAGGCCCGCTGACGCATCGAGGGACTCTTCGAGATAAGCCACGATCCAGGAGTACAAGGGTTGGGACCCTGCGATCAACAGCAGCGCTCCGAATGCGAACCATATGAAGCCGTCGGGCAGCTCGGCCCGCGAGCGTTCGACGTGGACAGGCCGATCGTCGGCGAAGGTGAAGAACGCGATCACTGCGGCCACCGCGGCTATCGCCCCGGTCACACTCAGGACCGCTTCCCAACTGCTCCGCGACGCGGCCCCAGGACCGATAGCCGCGGCGAGCATGGCCATCACCGGAACACCTGCGGTCTTGATCGACATGGCCAGCGTTCGGCGCTCCGGGGGAACAGCCCGACCAATGGCCACATTGGTGCCGGCGTTCACCAGCGCATAACCCGACCCACCAATGACGCCTGCGAGCAAGAGTGCCCAGTACGCACCAATAGCGGCGCTAAGGAAGGCAGCTATGGCGACGAGGACCATGTCGATTGTGATCACAAGCCGGGCCCCGAAGGCCTCGGTTGCCCGACCACCCAGCACCGACCCGAGGCCGGTGAACCCGAAGTACACGCTGACGAGAAGGCCAACTTTGCCACGGCTGATGTCGAGATCGTCCCGTAGGGCGGTGGCCAAAAATCCCGACAAGAACCCGAGCGAAGCACCAACTCCGATACAGACCGCAGAAACGACGACAATCCGCGCTCCCGCAGCGTCGATCCGGGGGGCAGGAGCCGTCACGAACCCATGCTCAGCTCTTGGGCAATGGTCTCGCGAAGGCGGATTTTCTGGATCTTCGTGGCCGACATCGGCCACTCGTCGACGAATCGTACGTACCGCGGCACCTTGAAGCTGGAGATCTTCCCGGTGCAGAACTCGATGAGCTCTTCCTCGGTGGCCTCAGCACCATCAACGAGCTGGACGTATGCAGCCGCAACCTCCAAGTACTTGTTGTCCGGCGCTGCGACCACTTGGGCCAACATCACCGCGGGGTGCTGTGAGATCAGACCTTCGATCTCGGCAGCAGCGACGTTCTCGCCACCGACCTTGAGCATGTCCTTGGCCCGGCCCTGATAGGTGACACGACCATCGCTGTCCACCGAACAGATGTCGCCGGTCCGGAACCAGCCGTCGGCAGCGAAGGACTCGGCATTCTTTTCGTCGGCCTTGTAGTACCCCTCGAACACGCAATAGCCCCGAATCAGAATCTCGCCGGGCTGGTCGGCGGCATCAAGGATCTCGTCGGTCTCCAGGTCACGGATCTGGACCTCGATGCCGCGGAAGGGGCGACCAGATGTTGTGACCCGATGCTCGAGCGAATCGTGGATGTCGCCCAAGCAACTGACCCCGCCACATTCGGTGAGCCCATACGCGCTGATCTGGATTGTGGTCGGCATCCGTTCTTGCATCGACACCAAGACATCAGCCGGGCCCACGTTGTTGACGATCCGAATGGACAACGCGTCGTCGTCCCACCGTGGGTGATTGAGGAGCGCCTCGGTGATGGTCGGAAAGCTCGCCCAGCTATGGGTCGCGCCCTCACGCAACATGTAGTCGATGGCGATCTCGGCATCGAAGTGTTCCATCGACAACAGCGCCGCTCCCGCGTCCATACAAGCAATGAAGGGGAACACGAAGCTCATGTGGAACATGGGGAGCGGATCCCACATGCGATCGTCCGGGCCCAGAGCTACCCGAGTGCGCCCTGCCTCCATCCCTGGTCTTACCAGCGCCTCGTGCGAGATTGGGCAGCCCTTGGGCATCGCCGTAGTCCCTGACGTGTACATCATCAGTGCGACATCTCGAACAGCCAGGCGAGAACGGCTGTCCTCAATCGCGGCATCGCTCACCGAGTCCGCCAGGGCGTAGAACTCGTCTCGTCCCATCATCCCGGGTGGGGTCCGGTCACCAATCAGCACCATCGACTGCAATAGCGGTGCTTGATCCAGGGCCAGCGCCCGCGGGTTGGCCTGTGAGGCCAAATCGCTGAAGCCGTCGTTGAGCAGCGCCACGAAATCGATGTGCTCGACCACGTTGTCGGTGGTCACCAGCGTCTTGAGATCGGCGTTGGCAATCACATAAGCAAGCTCGTTCGCCTTGTACCGAGCATTGATGGGCACTGGCCAGGCGCCGAGCAACTGCGTGCCGATCAAGAGTCCGGGGAACTCCTGACAGTTCGCCATCAAGATGCCGACCTTGTCGCCTGCGCTGACACCGAGCGCCGCCAGCGACCGCGCCGTCCGAACACACTGTGCATAGAGGTCGCGGTAGCTCGTCCGCGAATCGGGAAAGACCACCGCATCACCATCGGGGTCTCGCTCAACGGCGCGCACCAGCAGATCTGGCATGGTGTAGACGTCGGCAACGACACTCATCAAATCTCGATTCCTCTAGGGATGACCATGCAGCGAACAGTCGAACAAGTTGCCCGGGACCACTTGGCGGCGGTCGCCAGTGGCGATGTCGAGGCCATGGCGTCGGATTATGCCGAAACCGCCGTGCTCGACCGAGCAGGCGACCTCCATCAGGGCAAGCGCGCCATCGAGGCGTACTTCAGATCGGTCCCGGACCGGCTGGGCCAAGCGGTCGTCGTCTTCGACGGACTCGACATCGAAGGTGAGACTGCCACGTTTCAATGGCATCTGGAAGGCGGCGCCACGGAGGTATCCGGTACCGATGTTTGCCTGATCAAGGGCAACGCCATCGTTCATCAACGCGTGCACCTGAACGCCACTGATTTCTGAGCGCGCCACCGAGTTCACAAAGTCACCCGCGCCGGGGTGGCCGGTGTGCCGACCAGTTCTGCAACAGCGACCCGAGATCTACTGGCTTCACCCGGTCCGACCCTCCATGATGCCGTCTGCTCCACCGAGCCATGACGCGACTCCCGAGACGGGGATTGCGCAAACAACTGACTCGACGATTTCGGCCTCTGTGGCACCGGCCTTGCGCGCTCCATTGGCATGGACGTTCACGAACCGCGATGAGAACTCGGCGGCGTTGATCGTGCAGAGCAACAGCTCGACATGCTTGGCCTCGAGCAGGTTCTCGGCCAACGACCACTCGCGCATCAACACGTAGCCCTCGAGGGCGCGGGGCGCCTCGTCGGCCATCACTTCGATGTAGTCGGGAACGAAGCCGAAGTAGTCCTGGAAGTAATCCAGGGCTGCCTGGCGATCGAGCTCGAACTCAGGCGACTCGTCGGTGGGCTCGCCCACCTTTTCGCCGAACACCTCGTCTATGGCAGCGCTGAACTTGCTGTACACGCCTTCGCCACGGCTGATCATGACCGCCAGCGCCGCGCCACGCGCGTCGGAGAGCTTCAGGCCAAGTTCATGGGATCGCTGCATCTCGCGCATCAACTGCGCGTCTTGGCCTCGGACTGCTGCCGCGGAAGCCATATACAGGGCCTTGGCCCACGCGGCACAAGCGCCATCGTGGTCGGTCACGTCGCGGATACGGGCATAGCCCTCGGCGAACTTGTGGGTCAGCGCCGCGATCTCGCGCGAGTGCAACGCTGGGCTACCGGACTGTTGGTGGTTTGCATTGGCCATGGCTGGCCCTCCTGTTTGAAGTTCTTTGCTGGCGATACGTCAGAGTTTGGCGACCTCGCCACCATCGATGACGAAGCACGCCCCCGTCACGAACCCCGACAGTGGCGACACGAGATAGGCGGTGAGAGGTCCAATTTCATCGGGCGAACCCATCCGACGCAAGGGGATCTTGCGGAGCCGAGCGTCGAGGGTGGCCGCATCTTCGAAAACGGCGGCCTGAGCATCGGTTTCGAATGCCCCTGGAGCAATGGTGTTGACCCGGATTTTGTACCGGGCCCACTCGCCCGCAAGCGCCTCGGTGAGGCGCATCATGGCGCCCTTCGACGCTGAATACCCGGCCAGCAAGGCCTTGCCCTTGAGGCCCGACGTCGATGCAATGTTGACGACCGAACCAGCAACCTCGGCGGCAATCCAATGACGTGCGGCAGCCTGGGCCAACGCGGCCGGCGCAAGCAGGTTCACGGCGAGTGTCTCTTCCATCACCGAGAGGTCAGTCTCGACCAGCCGACCGGCAGGAGCGATACCAGCGTTGTTGACCACCGCGTCGAGGCGGCCGAAGGTTTCGATAGATGCGTCGGCCAAGGCGGCAACGGCCTCGCGGTCGCGCATGTCACACGTGACGGGATGGATGCGGCCGGGTGCCTCTGCGGCTAGAGCGTCCAACGCCTCGCGACTCCGGGCGGCGGCAACGACGTTGGCTCCCTCGGCCACCAACGAACGCACCATGGCGGCACCGAGTCCACGGCTGGCGCCGGTGACGATGACGGCCTGGCCGGCAATGGCGAGATCCATCAGGACACCTCTCGAACAAGACGAGCAGCAATGCCCAAGCGGAGCACTTCGGAGGAGCCTTCGTAGATCCGCATCGGACGGGCCTGTCGGTAGTACTTCTCGATCTTCGATCCCCGAATCAGCCCCCAGCGACCCATGCACTGCACGCAGCGATCGACCACCCGAGAGGCTGCTTCGGTTGCGTGGAGCTTGGCGAGCGAGCTGCGGTCGAGCGTCTCAGCTGGGTCGTCGGCCGCCATCGCAGCGGTCTGATAGGTCAGGAGACGAGCCGATTCGAGGTCGGCCCACGAGTCCGCCAACAGTGTCGCTACCGGGCCATGGCGCGCCAGCGGTCGACCGAACTGCTCGCGGTCGCGAGTGTGGCGGACGGCTTCTTCGAGCGCACCCTCCATCAGGCCGACAGCGGCACCGGCCACCGAGATCCGAAACACGGCCAGCGTGGCGAGCACATGCCCAAACGCCCGACCAGGCTCGCCGAGGCGTGCGGTCGTGGGCAAGACAACATCGTCGAAGGTGAGATCGCCGAGCACGTGCGGCGCGATGATTTCAGGGGCGGGTCCAACGGTCAGGCCGGCAGCATTGGATGGGACGAGCAAGAGCGAGTAGCCGTCGCCGTCTTTGGCGAGGGTCGTGTAGAAACCTGCGACGCCGGCATTTGATATGAACGACTTCGCACCGTTGAGTACCAACTCGCCGTTGCGCTCGACGACCGTCGTCATAATGCTTTTGAGGTCCGAACCAGCAACGGGCTCGGTGAGTGCAAGCGCCGCGAACGTCTCGCACCGTGCAACCCTCGGGAGCCACTCTTCGCGTTGGGCCGCGGTCCCGGCCCTCGAGATCGCATAACTACCAATGCCCTGCAGGGCAAACAGCGAGTCCAGGTGTGAGGACGTCTTCATCAGGGCCTCGCGTGCCAGACAGACCGCAAGTGGGTCGACCGACTCGAACCGGCCCCCATAGGCGGCGGGCACCATGAGCTCGCCCAATCGGCTGGCGCGCAGTGCGTCGGCGATGCCTTCGTGCAAGGTCGAGGATTCGTCGGCTTCCATTGCGATGTCCTCGACCGAGCTCGCCAACGATCGGGCTTCGGTGACCACTTCGAGGTGGGCGTCGCTGAGGTTCACAGACCCGTTCATCGAAACACCACTGCACGCATTGAATCCCTCTCGGTCCACGGCTTGGCCTCACGGGGATCGCACGGCGACCCCGAGACCAGATTTCTGCATACTATCCCCGTCAATTTTGAGGCGAGAAACCCTGGCCTGGCGTGTTGGGCTCACCGGGGAGACGTTTCACTGTCGCAGAAACGAATTCGTGCTTATGATTTCGGCACACGACGGGAGCAACCGATGACAACAACGGACGAACCAACATCGACCGCTATCACTACCGAGGAGATCGAGGCCGAGCTTGTGAGGCGCGGACACGTCGTGACGTCATGGGACGGTCTCGGCGCCGTCACTCTCGAGGCCACAGGCGCGGTAACCAGCCAGTACCGCATCGGCCTACCAAGCGAAGATGCCTCACCCACGGTGTTCAAGATCTATTTCCCGCCGGGCTGCCGGATCGAGGCCCACACGCATGCGTGCGACTATTCCGAGATCATCCTGCAGGGCTCCCAGAAGGTCAGTGGCAAGTGGCTCCACGAAGGTGACGTCCGTATTGGTCTGGCCAACAAAGGCTACGGCCCGCTCATCGCCGGACCCGAAGGTGTGACCGTTCTGGTGCTCTTCGCCAACGGCCACTGGACGCCAACCCAGATCGGCGCCGGAGACGGCTCCACGCTCGTGTCACCGGAGCTCACCGCCCGATTCAGCGCTGCCAGCGACTGACTCACAACCACAACCCAACACAAAACGCGTTCAGATGGGGACAGGGCCCCATCTGAACACGAAGCACTACCCCCGGGGGGACCGACCGCGGGGCGGCGGCGCCTCGGGTTCTCAGTACGTAATGGCTCGGGTGGGGCAAAGAGTCGCTGCCTCTTCGAGCAACGGTTCCTGGTCGGCCGCCGGGTACTGGTCGATCACCAACCCCAGTTCTTCGCCCAGGTCAAAAATGGCAGGCGCAACACGCATGCAGTAGCCGGTGCCCTGGCAAATTTTTGCATCGATGCGCACATCGAGACCGCCCGCCATCAGAGGTTCCGCAACACGATCGGGAACCGCCCGTAGGCGTCGTGGTAGCTCATCTCGGTATAGGTAGGCAGATCGTCCGGGTCGAGCTCGGCTCCCGCCTCCAACAACGCGGACATGATGTTGACGAGCGTGCCGTCGGTGCCCTCGTCGTTGTCGGTGCGAGCTGACAGGCCGGTCACGAGCGTTCGGCCGATGCAGGTGTGCTCGCCGCCACCGAATGCGAAACCCCACGGCTTGACGTCACCCGAATCCCGGTAGGGGTTGTATGACCGCGCATCGTCGCCGAACACCGAGACATCTCGATTGGCCGGCGTAAACAGGCATGCCACACGCTCGTCTTTGGCGATCTTGACCCCGTTGCTGAGTTCCACATCCTCGATGGCGATCCGCAGCAGCGCCGGTGACGGCAGATGAAGTCGCAGCGTCTCGTGCGATGCCATCTTCAAGAAGTCCTTGTCCTGCGCCTTCGGCAGGTCTTCCGGGTGCTCCGCGAACCATTCGGTGAGGTGCATCATCATGTGCGGCAAAGCATGCGTTGTGGTCTGCGTCGAAGCCACCAGGTACAACGCTGCTTCGCGAATCGGGAGCTCTGCATCCCAAGAGTCGTCCCAGTGCAAGTAGAGCAAGGTCAAGAGGTCGTTGGGGAGTGCCTCGCGTTCGATCTCGCCCGCGTGGAACTGCGCGATCAGTGCTTTGCGACGCTCGACCGACGCTGTGTAGAAGTCACGTTCGAAATCGGCCCGGACGGCGAGAATCCGCTCGATGACCGAATCATGATCCTCGGTGGACCATTCGACGGTGGCCCCAACGCCGATCTGTTCGTTGTAGGACCGGAAAGCATCGGTGCGCTCGGGCGTGTCGACACCATCGATACCGGTCGTCACCGCCGAGATACGGGCCAACATCGTGCGCAGCAAGCTGCAGAGATCTGCACGCACGAGGCCGTCGGCGCCGCGATCGGCGGCCGCCTCCTGCAACGCCTTGTCGATCAGCGGGACGAGCTCTTCGCGCTCGTAGTACTCGAGCGCAGCCTTGCGGAACAGCGGGGCCTCTAGCCGGCGCCGTTCGAAGTGTCGTTCGTGATCGATCGTCAACAGCGAGTCACCGAAGAACGGCTGACTCTCTTGATGTGAGCCCTGACGGAAGCTCTTCGACCGAAGAATCTCGTCGACATCGGTGTACTTCGTGAAGTGCTGGATATCGGCGATATGTGGCGCCGGTTCCATGTCTCGAATGCTGGTCACGTCATCCCCCTGGGCCGCGCGGGCCGCTGATCTCGGAATTCTCCTGAACTATTGCCATCCAATACTAGGCGGCAGCGAAAACGTCGGACGACCCGACTACCGCGACCGTCGACGAAGGGCACCTCAGGTAGACGTCGCACGACGTGTGGCTTGGGTGGTCAGCGCTCCAATAACAAGCGCCATGCCCACCAGCTGGAGTCCGGTAACCGACTGATCCAGGAAGAAGTACGCCATGAGGGTCGCGTTGACGGGGACCAAGAGCTGAACAACGCCGATCAGATTCAGTGGTGCCTTGTTCTGCGCGAAATTCAGAAGGACATGACCAAGGCCGGGGGCCAACCCGACGGCGAGAATCCGAAGCCAGTCGGCGCCGGTATCCGGCGGGATTCGCTCGCCGGACACGATCACCACGACCGTCAGTAGTAGACCGGCCCACAGGAATACGCCCGTCATGAACGGCATCACTTCCACGGTCTCGAGCACACGCTTCCCGAAAATGAAATAGCCGGCGCCGACGATGACCGAGCCCCCGGCGAGGAGATCGCCCCGAATATCGCCCGTCCCGCTCGAGTCGCCGGCCAGGACCAGCGTGACGGCGCCCGTGATCGCAATGGCCGACCAGAACACGTCTCGCCTGGTGACGACTTCGGCAAACATGAACCGGGCACCCACCATCATCACCAACGGCTGCAGGACGGTGATGAGGCTGGCGTTGGCGACACTGGTGAGCTGCGCGGCCCAAAAGAACAGGCCGATGCTGGCACCGAAACAGAGGCCGACGGGAGCCGTTCGTCGCACGGCCTCCCAGGTCATGGTCTTGCGCGTCATCACAATCGTGGCGAGGACTACGAAGCCCACCCATGATCGCCAGAACGCGAGCGAAATTCCGTGGATTCCGGCTCCAGCGACGATCACCGGCGAGAGCGAGACCAGCCAGAATCCGGCCGCCGAGCTCGCGATCCCTTTCCGAACGAGACGCACGTCGGCATCACCTGTTGCCGACACCTGCTCGTTCGCCATCGGCTCCGCCATCTCTTTGTTCAGATGGGGACAGACCCCATCTGAACGTCGCTGCGCGCACCCTAGAGCTCCGGCCCATCCGGTGCACACCAATGTTGTCGATGACCCCACCCGAAATTGGGGGATGCCCCGTGTATCGGGCCGGCCAACATCGTGGTCCAATCGCGTCTCACGACAGATCGGCGACGCCATGGCACTGGTCGGCCCAACCATCACAAACCGCGCACGCATCGCGACGGCGACGCTTGGGAGCATCCTCTTCTTGGCGAGTTGCGGGACCACGCCTACCGGCGTGATCTCGGGGGTGGGGCCCGACGAAGCACCCTCGGTAACACGAGCACCGTCGACGCAACCCACAGCCACTCCCAGGCCGGTGACATCAACAGTCACGGACACGGACGATCTGGCCACCTCGACTGTCACCGACGTCGGCGATGCGGCGACCGAGTTGCCGATCGAACTCGTGGCCCTCGACAACATCGACCTCGACGCCGTGTTTCGGCGGGGGTGTCTTGCCTGGGACTTCGCCAATCCACGCGATCACTCAGCGATCAACGACCCCATCGCCAATTTCTTGGACAGCGGGCGCGGTGAACTCGACGGCGATGTCTTCGACCTCAAGAGGATCCAACAGGCCGAAGACCGACTCACCAAGGACGCCTGTCGGGCCGAAACAGCCCTCGAAGGGTGGATCAGCCTCTCGCAATCCCTTGGCCTCACAAACGCTGAGTTCTCCGATCTGGCCGACGCGTCCTGCATGAACTACTCGAGGAGTCAGTCCTTCCGAAACGAGCGGGCGGGGCAACACCGGTTCATTCTGCAGGTATTCGGTGTCGACGATCTGACCGACCTCATCGACCAAATCTGTGACGGCATCGTGATCGCTGTTTGAGCTGGCTCAGCGGCCGAGGATCATCGCGTTGTGGTACTGCGCGCCCGATCCAGCGCCGGTGACGAACACGTGATCAACGTCCGCCACTTGCCCGGGACCGGCGATCCCACGGAGCTGGCGCACGGCCTCGACCACCTTGAGGTTGGGGCCCCCGTAGCCCGTGTGACTGAACGACATCAGGCCGCCGTCGGTGTTGATGGGTACTCCCCCATCAACACCAATGCCCTGCTCGAACAAGAAGTCGACGCCGTCGCCGTCGGGGCACAGGCCCAGCGTCTCGATCTGCCGTACGACCTCCCAGGTGTTGATGTCGTAGAGCTCGAAGACGTCGATGTCAGCCGGCTCCAGCCCGGCCATCGCCAACGTGCGGGCGTAGGCATCCGCACCGACGCGGCCCACCTCGTCATAGCGAGGCGGGTCGACATATTGCTGACGGTGCCATTCTGACCCTCCGCCCACGATGTGCGCCGGCGGGTTCGGACAATCCCGAGCCCGCTCCGGCGACGTGACCACGAACGCCGAGGCACCCTCGGTGGCCAAGCACAGGTCGAGCAGGTGGAAGGGATCGGCAATCATCGCTGAGGCGGTGATGTCCGCCGGCGCGTATGGGCCCCGGCCGGTCATCACCGCATTGGGGTTGGCGGCGCCGGCGTTTCGGATGGCCGCAGCGATGGCCGACATCCGATCACGATCGGGTGAGAACCGGTGCAGATAGACCTGGGCAATCAGCGCGAAGTGGGCCGCGGTCAACAGGCCCCAGATGGACACGAACTCATTGTCGGGTCGCGTGTAGGAAGCAACCTTGGGTCCGCCGAGCACGCCTGCCTGGCCGCCAACCACGAGAGCCACATCACACTGCCCTGTTGACACTGCAGCGGCGGCGTCCATCGCGCCTGGCACACCCTGGGGATAGGTGTCGCCGATCCAGCGGAATGGCTTGCCGAACAGACCGGTCCAGTCCCACGCACCCGGGCCGAAGACGGTCCCGCCAGGTCCTGGCCATCTCGCGGCGATGCCGTCGACATCCTCGATGGTCATGCCCGCATCCTCGAGCGCCAACATTGCTGCTTTCACACAAATCTCGACGTTTGTACTGTCGATCGACTTCGCCTGCTCGGTCAATCCAATGCCGGCAACGGCCGCCTGGGGTCGTCGCGAACTCACCGACGCACCGCTTGCCTACGCGCCGCTCGACCAGCCCAGCTCTGCTGACGCGCTTGCCCACTCACGAGACGCCCACTCGAGCTCTGCCCACTCACGAGGTGCCCACTCAAACCTTGCGCCCGTCGCCCCAGAACCGGTCCCGGATCTCGTTCTTGGCGATCTTGCCGACCGCGTTCTTGGGGAGTGAATCCATGAGCTCCACGCGTTCGGGGATCTTGATCGACGTGAGCTCCGACATGCGGCAGTGCGTCCGGAGGTCTTCGGGGTCGACGCTCATCCCGTCCTTCAGCGCCACCACCGCAACGATGGCCTCGCCCCACTCCTCGTCGGGGATCCCCACGACCGATGCCTCCAGCACCGCATCGTGGCGGTAGAGAACGTTCTCGATTTCGGTGGGCGCGATGTTGAGCCCACCGCGGATGATCAGGTTCTTGATGCGGTCGACGATGAAGATGAACCCGTCGTCTGAGACCTCGGCGATATCGCCCGAGTGCATCCAGCCGTCGATCAGCACCTCACTGGTGCGTTCGACGTCTCGGTAGTACTCCTTCATAACGTGCGGGCCGCCGAACACGACCTCGCCGCGCTCGCCCGGGGCAATGTCGTTGCCCTCGTCATCGACGACGCGCACGTCGACCGCAAACGACGGCTGCCCACAGGAGGACAGCAATTCGGGGCGTCCCGCCAACCCAGCAACATGATCTTCCTTACGCAGGATCGTGCCGATCGACGCAATCTCGGCCATGCCGTAGAGCTGGTTGAATATCGGTCCGAATCGATCGACAAGGTCGGCCAATCGGTCCGGCGAAATCGGCGACGAGCCGTACCCCAGGGTGATCAATCCGCCGAGTTGCACGTCGCTTTCGCGGGGCAGGCGGTCGAGCATGCGCATCAGCTGTGTGGGAACCAAGAAGCTGTGGCTGACACCTTCTTCTTCCACCATCCGGGCGAACGCCGCCGGCTCGAAGGATCGGCTGTCGCGGAATCCAAGGGCGGCCCCAACCAGAAGGCACGGGACGATGGTGATGTTCACGCTCGAGTTGTGCGGGATCTGGACGAGGTAGCGACTGCCCCGCTCTATTTGGTACTCGAGACAGGCGACCGTGCCGTGTTGGAGCGCCCGAGCGTGGTCGAACAGCACACCCTTCGGCCGACCGGTCGTCCCGCTGGTGTACACGATGCAGAAGTCGTCGTCGTGGCGCACCTCGTGGAGCGATACGGGCGCCGTCTCGACCGC
>Ga0302127_10001033_pt1 | contig 16136 bp, 20 predicted proteins | sample CB4_SCM_MG_FD_204452 | JGI IMG/M metagenome (GOLD analysis project Ga0302127, IMG submission 204452) | Marine microbial communities from Western Arctic Ocean, Canada - CB4_SCM | ecosystem: Environmental > Aquatic > Marine > Oceanic | place: Canada: Western Arctic Ocean | collected 2017-09-24
GTCCTTGAGATACCGAGGGAAGTTCCGAACGGATCGGCCGAGGTCGGCGATTTCGGATTCGGCCGTCAGGACCAGCCGACGCAAGGTGGACTTTGCCACAGCAGCAAGCGCGAGTGCCGGGTGAATCAGCGTCCCATCGGCGAGTTCGGAGCGCTGGTCGGGATCGCCGAAGCCGATGGGCAAGGAATATGGATCGACATCGTCGGGGAGCAAGGCTCCTTTCGCCTCACACGCCAACCGAGTGATCATGTCTTCGGCGACTCGTTGGCTGAGGACGATGTGGATGAGCGGTGCAGGGATGGTTCCGCCAATGCGGGCACCGCGGCCAACGAGATTCACCAGAGCATCGACATAACGTTGGGCGTGGGACCGAAGCGGCGGGGCCTCAGACGACGCAGGGTTGTCTGATTCGGCCCGAAGAAGACGTGCCGCCTCTTGGCCCAACGCAGAGCGGACAAGGGCGCCGGCGAGTGGATCGAGATCGAACGACCCGGTGGCCATACCGTCGCCTTTGCGACGCATCGACAGGCGACGAGCTGCAACTTGGCGCTTTGGTTCTTCGCCATCGGGATCAGCCGCCAGCACCCAGTATTCGACGACGGCGCAGAAGTCTGACCACCCCAAGTGCTGGGCTTGCTCGATGAAGAAGGTCTGGGATTCGACCATGGCTGAGTGCGTTCGGGCGTTGTCCTTGGCTTTTAACAACTGAACGTGACACCGAGCGATCAGTCCAACGGCAAAGGCATTGGCGAATTCCGGGAACCGAGTAAGCCACACGCCGGTCGCTCGGTCGCTGCCGACCACCGCCGGATCTACACGAGTTCGTGCGCCGACGAGCGCGGCCACGGATCGTTGTGAGTCCAATGCGGCCACTCCCGAGGCGTGGGCTTCGGCCGTCGCCGCGCACAGTTGTGCCTCGAGCCTGCTGCGCACTTGTTGCAACGAACAGAGGTGGTTGGCCAGCTCGTCTGAGGACAAGCATGTCAAGGGCAGCGCCGAAGAGGTGTCGAGCGCGTCGTGGAGTTGTTCCAACGCCTTGGTGGGTGAATCGATCAACGCTGATATGTAACACCTCCTCCAGAGCAGATCCGGCGAGTGACACCATTTCAGCGGAACCAGAGTTCGCTGAGAACAGAAGTCACAGGGACAACCGGGCGACCTGACAGGTCGAGTTCACATGGATGTCAGGTCACCAAGTGCCCGGGGAAGCGTGAAGTCACTCTATCGAACGTACGTTCGATCCATAAGGGAATGGCCGGATTTCTTTGTGTCGCACCGCAGGGTTGGGTGCGCCGTACCGCGCTGACCAAGGGCGGCCCTCATGCTCCCGTCTCCGGTGTGATCATGAGCTCCCACAAATGACGGTCGGGGCCGCCACGAAAGGAGACGCGACGTCTGCCGCCGCGATGGTTGATCTTGCCGTCGTCGCGCTGAATGGGCCCGACCGATAACTCGTAGGGGAGGTCTTGGTGGAGCTGAACATGTCGTCGGCCCGCACGTTGGTGGTCTCGATGTCAGTCATGGCGTCGGCGGTCGGACCTCAAGTACTTGCGCAGGCAAGGGCGAGTCACGAGAACCCAAGCGCCCCAGAGCTCAACGTGAACGGCGACGGTGCATTTGGCCGCTACCCTGAGCCAGGCTCGAATGGCCGTCCAGCGCGACGATGCGAGCATGCAAGGACAGACGGTGAACGTCTCGAAAGCAGCCAGCACGGCTTTCGGTGTTCACCAAACTGGAGGAGTGCGAGAGCGGCCGAATCGGCACGCTTGGAAAGCGTGTGTGGGGAAACTCACCGTGGGTTCGAATCCCACCTCCTCCGCGCTGTTCGCTGACGCTCGCTAACCGCCTTTTGGCCTGGCGGCCAAAACGCTCTATCAGGGACGCGCACTACTTAGGACCGCGTGGCATCAGAGCGGTGACATCACGAAACCGTGGCAGACCGGCGCTTAGGTGATGAGGTGGGAACCGGTGGATTCACTGAGGCTCGGTACGGAATAGGGCTGTGAGACGCCGCTGCGATGGGTCGAACGATCCCAAGAACCGCCCGCGACGTAACGAACCCGCTGCCACAGGCGATGATCTGGTCATGACGAATCCTGTGCTTGTATCCCTCGGCAGACTCCGGCAGACTCCGGCAGACTCCGGCAGACTCCGGCAGACTCCGGCAGACTCCGGCAGACTCCGGCAGACTCCGGCAGACTCCGGCAGACTCCGGCAGACTCCGGCAGACTCCGGCAAGCCGGCCTGATGCGCCGCCTCGCCACCCGTACCGGAGTGCTCGCCGTCGTGGGTGTGCTCGGCGCGGCCGGTGTGGCTGCAGCGGCCGTCGGCGTCCCAGTGCCGGTGTTGGGCGAGGTGCTACCTGAAGGCGGCCCGGAGTTCGTGGACGTCGAGGAAGGCCTGGAGTCGGACGAAGAAGCCGAGGAGACCGTCGCAGAGTCGCAGGAAGAAGCCGAGGAGATCGAGGCGGAGTCGGACGGGGAAGCCGAGGACCGCGTGGCGGAGGCTCCCGAAAAGGCCGAGGACGCAGAGAACGAGGTAGCAGCGGCCGCCCAGAGCGACTGCTTCAAGAAGGATAAGGATGGCGAGGAGACCGAGGGTTCCGGCCAACCGGATGCAGACGTTGAGTCGCCCGAGGTCGCCGGTGAGGATGAGTACGACTGCGGGGACGGCGAATACAAGAACCATGGCCAGTTCATGTCGGCCGCTTCCCACGACCGCAACCTGGCGGAGCTTGCCGACATGTGCGCCGAGGCGGAAGGTGAGCAGGCAGACAAGTGCGCTGCCCGACTCGCTGACAAGAGCGCGAAGTGGAATGCCAAGGATGCCGACCGGGTGACGAAGCACGAGGCCAAGGTGGAAGCCAAGGCCGAGAAGGCTGTGGCCCGAGCCGAAGCGAAGGCGAAGAAGGGCCCGAGTCGAGACTGATCACTCGCCTCGAGTCCGGCAAGTTCACGCTAGCCACTGCATCGCCAGGCTCTTGTGGGTGCCCAGGGTCGAGAACGGGGCCTGGGTTCGGTTCTGTTCAGGCCCAGCCGAGTTGTTGGAGCGAGTGGCCATCGTTCCAGATCTTTGTCATGTGCTGGATCCGGTCGCCGTCGAACTGCATTGAGTACACGTAGTCGGCGGCAATGGATTTGCCGGTAGGCGGGTCCAGGGGGCCTGGGCCGGTCTGTGTGATGTGGGCGGCTAGACCAGTGATAAGAGCGATGGCTTCTTCAGGCACCGTGTCCAAGATCTCGAGGTCCTGGAGTGCTCGAAGCCTTGATGCCGCGTTGGGCGGATGTGACGGTGTCATCAGACCTCTCAACGTCTCAGGCCTGGTTAGTTGGACCTACAAACGCCGTCCAATAGTCGAGCCAGCCAGCGCGTCGTGAGCGTGTCGCGATTGAAACTCCAACGGCTGTGCGCCAGAGTGGTCTGGCTACCCGGCTGGTGACCCATGGACCTGGACTACTCAAATATCGACGCCCAAGTGCTCACTGGGCTGCACTTGATGCCCGCTGGGCTGGGCGATCTCACCCGCGACACGGTGGTTAGCGTTCGGTCCATGCGAGCCGAGGCAGCTCCACCGCCCGCCGAGACGAACCTCTCGATCGAGGAACGCTGGCTCACGGCTGACCACGGTGAAGTACGGGTCGTGATCTATGGGCCGCCGCACCGTGAGGTCCGGCCGGGCCTGCTCTGGGTACACGGCGGCGGATATGTGATTGGCACGGCCGAGGACGATCGCGCTCGGGTGTTTGCCGAAGAGCTCGACTGTCGTGTGGTCTCGGTCGACTACCGCCTCGCTCCCGAGCATCCGTTCCCTGCGGGAATCGACGACTGCTATGCAAGCCTTGTCTGGATGGCCGAGCATGCCTCGGAGCTGGCGATCGATCCTGCCCGGATAGCGGTGGGTGGCCAGAGCGGTGGCGGCGGGATGGCGGCCGGGCTTGTGTTGTTGAATCGTGATCGGGGCGGGCCAGAGCTTGTTCTCCAGCTGCTCATGTACCCGATGATCGACAACCTTCACGACACGCCGTCGGGCAGCTACGCCAACCACCCGGTCTGGAACCGCGCAACCTCGCTGAGAGCGTGGGAGATGTATCTGGACGGTACTCCGGGCCTTGATGCGTCTCTCTATGCCGCGGCCACCCGCGCCGACGACGTCGGCGGCCTCCCTTCGACCTTCATCTGTGTGGGTGCCGAGGACCTATTTCGCGACGAGAACGTGGACTACGCGCGACGACTCATCGCAGCAGGAGTCCCCACTGAGCTGGCAGTGTTCCCCGGCATGTATCACGGCGGCGACATGTTCGTCCCCGACGCTTTGGTCAGCCGGCGACTTACCGCAAGCTTCATGCAGGCATTGTCCGACGCATTCGCGCAACCCAGGAGCTAACCATGAACCCTGTAGGAACCACCATCTTGTTGGAGAACGACAAGATGATCGTTTGGGACCTGACGCTCGAGGTTGGCGAGAGCACCGGCGTGCACCGCCATATACACGACTACCTCATCCACATCACCGAAGGCTCCACGCTGCTCGCGACGGACGGCAACGGCGAGAATGCAACCGAGGTCACCGTGGAGTCAGGCCAGACGCTCTACTTTGCGGTCGACGGCGACATCGCGTCGGCCGGTGATCTCGAGACCACCGCCGTCCACGATGCGAAGAATCTGGGCCCCGGCCGCTACCGCGAGATCATGGTCGAGATGAAGTAAGCGTCAGTGGGCGGCACGACGGCGCTGACCCGTAGCCCTAGAGCACAGCGAACACGGTGTTCGTGAACCCGGCCTGGGTGAGCGTCCCTATCCCCACCGAGACGATCTCGTTGAGCCACCCGTAGTCGGTCGACGCGGTCTCGAAAACCGGTGCTGACCGCAGGTAGTACTCGGACTCGTCGACACGTTCCCCCGCGCGCACGCTGGCATGAACCTCGGGCGAGACCTTCATGACCGCGCGATAGGAGACCAAGATGATCTCGCCGTCATGGGTGCGCAGCGCCATACGAATATCGCCGATACGTACACCGTCCGGGCGAACGATCATCCAGTCGCCGTAGCCGGGCAGAATCTCGCCCCGAATCCTCGGTCCCTCGAAGGACCCGCCGGCGATCCCCCCAACGAGCCGCGAGCCAACAGGCGTGTCGCCCAACTGGTGCACAGAGTTGAAGTCCACTTGGCCCTCCAACGTGAAGACAAGCTCACCGCGTAGCTCTGGCATTGGTCACGCACTCCCTCGGGTCGGGCGCTGGTCGGGCGCCGCCGACCCTATGGCGACCTCGGCATGTCAGCACCATTTCGTTCCACGATTGTGATTGGCGCAGTCATCATTGGCTACCCCATGTTCGGTGAGGTTCCGGGTCGACTGACCGCGAGCGGCAGTCTGATCATCATTGCCACGGGCCTCTACGCCGTGCGCCTCGAAGAAACCCCGGCAACCGCGCTATGCGATCCCCGTGCGAGTTGACATAATTGCGCCATGGATGACCGTTGGTTCACTGACTACACCCCCAGCACGCGTTGGCCGCACTACACGCGTGCGAATGCTGGAGAGGTCCTTCCGACGCCCGCTAGCCCACTCGGACAGAAGTACGCCCTGGACAATGGGATCGCGCAGGGAGCGGGAGTCGGGTCGGTCCGAACCGGGCTCTATGAGATCGAAGAGTACGACCGGGACCCACCCGACGTGTTCGGTTTCTTTGGCGGGTACTTCTACATCAACCTGTCCAATATTCGCATGCAGGCGGTGCGGAACCCGGCGGTGACCGTTGAGCAGTTGGACATGGCATTCTTCGGCGACCATCCCGATGTCCCGCCCTACGTTGCACATCCCGATGACGACAAACCTCATCTTGTTCCCAAGGTCGAAGCGCACACCGCTTGGGTCATGTCGACCACTGAATGGCCCGAACTCAACGACGACCGCGCTGTTGTCAACCAGCTTCGTGCCGATCGTCCCGACCTCACTTTGCTGACCGACCAGGAGCTCTTGGACCGAGCTCGTGTTGCTCAGCCGCTCATCGTCAGCAACTTCAGCCAGCACTTCCTCGCGTCAAGTTCGTCTGGGATCGCACCCGGGATTCTCGGAGCGGTTGGCGAGGCAATCGGTGACGCAACGATTCCCATGAAACTGTTGGCAAGCCTTGGCGATGTCGACTCCGCAGCGCCCTCACATGCGCTCTGGGATATGTCTCGGATTGTCCGAAAGTCACCCGCTCTGACGGCCGAATTTGATGCCGGAGTCGACGGCCTACTCGGTCGCCTGGGGGTCAACCCCGAAGCCGCTGAACTCATGGCCAAGGGTGCCGCGTTCCTGCACGAGTTCGGATCGCGCGGGCCCAATGAATGGGAGCTCAGCGCCCCTACTTGGGAGACGAAACCAGAGCTGGCGCTTGCCGCTCTTGATCGCGTCCGTCTGCAGACCGACGACCAGGCTCCCGGACGACGCGCGGAGGTACTTGCCAACGATCGCGAGGCCCTCGTCGTCGAGGTTCGGGCCAAGCTGGCCGAGATTGGTGACGCCGCGCTGAGTGGCATGTTCGAGGCCGCATTGATCGGCGGCAACATGATGGTGTTTCGCGAACGTACGAAGACGACGATCATCAAGGCGGTTCACGAGGGTCGGATGGTGTTCCGCGAGCTTGCTCGGCGCCATGTCGAGACCGGCGCGCTGCGCGATTTCGAACACATCTGGATGCTCACCGACGATGAGCTCTCCGACTTCATCGCCGACCCGCCCTCGTTCACCTCGGTCTTGGCGGACCGCTACCCGAAGTGGCTCGAGCTCTGGGAGGTTGAGCCGCCGTTCATCATCGCCAACGGTGAGGTGGCCCCACTCCATCAGTGGAAACGGCGCACCGACCCATCGGCACCGGCTGCCGTCGCCGGTGATGTCCTTGCCGGCATCGCGGGCTGCCCAGGCGTGGTCCGAGGCCGGGCTCGCGTGATCAGCGATCCGGGTGATCCGGGCGACCTGGGCCCAGGCGACATCATGATCGCGCCCGTCACCGACCCTGCGTGGACACCGTTGTTCATGGCCGTTGACGGTGTCGTTGTCAACGTCGGTGGCCAGATAAGCCACGCCATCATCGTCAGCCGCGAGCTTGCGCTGCCGTGTGTTGTTTCAGTAGCCGACGCGACCGAACGGATCCCCGATGGCGCAATCATTGAGGTCAACGGTGATGAGGGCACCGTTACCGTCGTCGAGGTGCCGTGAGGGTCACGCCGACATTCGTCACGGTCGCCAACGACGACATCGAACTGGAGGTTGCGGTCGCTGGAGACGGGCCACTGATTCTCTGCATCCATGGCTGGCCCGAGCTCTGGTACTCGTGGCGTCATCAGCTCGACCACTTCTCCGAGCGCGGCTATCGCGTCGCGGCGATGAACGTCCGTGGCTACGGAGCCTCGTCATCGCCGCCCGAGATAGACCGCTACTCGCTCAGGCAACTGTGCGGCGACGCAGCTGCGGTGATCGACGAACTCGGCGACGGACCCGCGATTGTCTGGGGTCACGACTGGGGTGCACCAATCGCGTGGAACACCGCACGGTTCCACGCCGACAAGGTGCGAGCCGTGGTGGGACTCAGCGTTCCCTATTTCCCCGTGGGCCCGGTGTCGCCATTGGCTCTGTACAAGAACTTGCACACTGACAAAGGGAAATTCTTTTATCAGGTCTACTTCCAGCAGGAAGCCGTGCCTGAGGCCGAGCTGGGTGCCGACTCCCTCGAGAGCATCCGCAAGATCTACTACAGCGCCAGCGGAGATGTTGTGGGCGTCGGGCTCATCGGCGACAAGGGGGTCGATGCAACGATGCTCGAAGGTCTCGTCGATCCCGACCCGTTCCCGGCGTGGGCCAGCGACGCTGATTTGGCGGTATACGCCGACGCTATGGATGCGAGCGGGTGGCGAGGGCCATTGAACCGATATCGCGCGCAGGGCATCGACGCCGCCGAACTGGGCTCGTTGCCGGACCCCAACATCGTCCAGCCGGCGGCGTTCATCGGCGGCGCGCTCGACCCTGTTCGCCGGTTTTTGTCAGGCGTTGACCTCTACGAGCTTGCCCACCGGTCATGCGACGACTTCCGCGGCACCACGCTCATCGCCGACGTCGGTCACTGGGTCCAGCAGGAAGCGCCTCAGGCAACCAACGAGGCGTTGGAGAACTTCCTGAACGATCTGGTCTAGCCGGGTTGCCTGGCAGCGGGTGACGGTTGGTGCCAGGCACCGGGTGTCACTGGTTTCTCGACTGGTCAGGAATAGAGCTGCGCAGCGTGATCACGTTCCGGGAACGACTGGTCTGCCTCCGCGCCACGCCCGCGATGGATCGACGGCCTCGGTGGCCGTCGGCACCCAGCCCCAGCTGCTCACGATGTTCATCTCGACGATCTTCCACTGACCGCCCTCGGGAGCCAGCTTCGCTTGGTAGAGGCCGCCCTGTGCCACGGCAGCACCGGTGAAGAGGTGGTAAGCGCTGGCCTGGGCCGATGTGGCGTCGGGGTTGACGCTGACGTTGACGTTGGTCATGTGGTGTCCGCCGGTGAGCATCGGGGACTCGGGCGCCCACTGCGCATAAAGGGCCTGGACCTCATCGGCGCCCGACAGCTCGATGTTGGTCTGCTCGCCGGGCGGGAAGTTGATGAGGTGCAGCTGCACATCAGCGGACAAGACCTCGGCTACCAGTTCGTCCAAAAGCCCGATGTCGACCAGACATGCATACCGATGCATGACGCCGCGTACCTCGTCGGCGGCCTCAAGTCGCTGGACCCGCGCTCGAAGATCCTTGAGTTCTGTTTCGTGGTCCATAAGCGAGCTCCCGAGTCCAGCACCATTTAGGTGGGCGGACCCTACACAGCGACCGTCGCTGATTCGGGCGAACTCCAGGGTCCGTAGCCGCCGACAATGTCGGCGACGTCGATGAAGCCCGCGCTCCGCAGGTCGACCGCATTGACCAGGCCGCCGCGGACTTTCGCTCCAATATTTTGCAACTGGCAGCCGATCGTCTCAGCGAGCCCGCCGATGACCTCATCACCGCGTTGGCCGCGGGGGAGGAGGACGGCGATCGTCTCACCGAGGACGAGCTCGTGGCCAATGTGGGGCTTCTCGTGTTTGCCGGCCATGACACGACCACCCACATGCTCGGCAATGCGATCGTTGCGCTGGCGGCAAACCCCATACAACGAGCGTTGGTGCGCGACAACCCGGATCTGTGGCCGAACGCCATCGAAGAGTTGCTGCGCTATGACTCCACTGTTGGCGTCATGAGTCGGAAGTTGAGCGAGGACATCGAGGTCGGCGAAATCACGATTCCTGCGGGTTCCAACGTGAGTCTGCAGCTCAATGCTGCCAATCGAGATGCACGCCGTTGGGTCGACCCCTATGAGCTTCGACTCGACCGGGACAACCCCCGCCCGTTGTCGTTTGGTCACGGCCTGCACCACTGTGTCGGCCATGCGTTGGCTCGCATGGAACTGCGGGTCGCTCTGCAGGCCTTCGTGGAGGACTTCGGCGATTACACCGTTGACACCGAGGCAACGCGGTGGCGGCTATCGACTGTGCTGCATGGTCCGACGACGCTCCCGATCACGGGAGGTTGAGCGTTCACGAGGCCGATGTCGCCATCCGGAGTGGTGCGCAGCGGTTGCATGTGGTGGTGCGACACCCGCAGCCGGCGTCTGGCGCCCGGACATAGGCTGGGGCGACCATGTCGTACCGCCGTCTCACTGTGCAGTCGCCTGTTGGCCGCCTCATACTGGTGGCGGACGATGAGGGCCTCACGCATCTGATGCTCGCCAACAATGACCTGGGTGCTGCGGGGCTCGATGCCGACGACGTGCCCGAGCGAGCTGACGATCCCGTCTTGGCCGAGGCCGCTGCGCAGCTCGACCAGTACTTTGCGGGGCAGCGGACAGCGTTCGACCTGCCGTTGCAGCCCCAGGGCAACGAGTTCGAGCTAGATGCCTGGATGGCGTTGGCCACGATTCCGTACGGGGAGACGATCAGTTATGGCGAGCAGTCCCGTGCCATTGGTCGCGAGGGTGCGTTCCGTGCAGTGGGTTCGGCCAACGGCCGCAACCCAATCGCCATCATCTTGCCGTGTCACCGGGTCGTGGGCGCCGATGGCACCCTCGTCGGTTTCGGCGGTGGCCTCGACGTCAAGCGCGCCCTCCTCGACCTCGAGTCCGGCGTCCAACGCCTTTTCTAGCCACCCACCCAACGAGTGACGCCTGGTGCCTGGCACCGACCGTCACTCGCTCGGAGCCTTCTGGTTAGCGGCTGGGATCGAAGTACGAGGGCGCGGTCTTGTCGTGGAACTCGATAATCTCGATGATGTTGCCGTCGATGTCACGGCCATACATCGCTCGCATGGTGCCACCCATGTCCTCGGCCTGGGGCACCGGGGCGTGGAAGGTCATTCCGAGTCCCTCGAGCCGCTCGACCTCGGCGTCAATGTCGGTGACCGACACGCAGAAGTGGGTATAACCGGCGTTGTTCACGGGCCGGTTGGGGACATTCGGCTCGCCAACCGGGGTCTGATATTCGAAGACTTCAATCAGCAGGTTCGCCGCGCGCAAGAAAGCCGACTTGGCTGAGGAGCCGCGCAGGCCGACGATGCTGTCGGTGGTTTCGTTGCCTGGTTCCCAGCCTCCCCGCGAGACTTCTTCGAAGCCGAAGGCATCGATATAGAACTGGCACAACCGGTCGATGCCGGTCGTAGTGATGGAGACGTGATGAATCCCAATGATCATCTAGCCAGTCTGCCACTTCGCCATGTTCTGGTCACTCGGAGAGCCTGCGAGCCGGCCCACCCTGGCCCGCAATCATGGTTCAGGTCAGGGCCGCCGGTATCAGCGCACTATGGGGTCAGCTTCGATCACACGCGGGCTGTGCAGTGCGGCCACCGGGCACGAACCGGCCCCAGCCGGTGGTTGCCGCCGACCGATCCCGCTTGGGTGAGCAACAGCGCCAGCATGCGACGCTGACGCGGGCCGCCAACGTCGATCGGGCCGGTGGGTCCGTCAAGCCCAACGTTGCCAAAGACCCGAATCATGAGCTCTGACTCGGGAAGCCGATTCGTCTCCTTGCAGTCCTGCACGTCGTCCATGGGCATCATTGTCTCGGACAGACATTATTACAGGCGCCTGTCAGCCCAGAGACACGCTGATCGGCGGCTCCCAAACCTGTCACCCGCTCTCCCGGTACCGGTGGCGCCTCGTCAGCCCTCGCCGATTGTCATAGCTAGCGAGCCATCAACGGAGCGCGTCGAGCTCGTCGAAGATCCGCACGCCATCAGACAACGACTCGATTCTGTGGCCCTCGCCAGGGAGGATCTCCAGGGTCACGTCCGCGCCCGCGTTCAGCAGGATGTCGTGGGTCTCCTGCATCGCAGGGATCCAGCCCATGTCATCGGCCCCAACGAAGAGTCGGACCGGTATGTCCACCATCGACGGGAGTGCGGCGCGGTCTTCGTCGCTGCGAGCGAAGCCCGGGAACACCAGCAGCGACTGGATGGAGCTTGGATCCTGTGCAGCGATCCGGAACGAGCTGATGCCGCCGTTGGACACTCCGACCAAATGGGGGCTCCCACCCTCGGAGACCACCCACGTGTCGACCCACGCGAGCAAGCCTGGTATCAGGGTCTCTGACCCCTGGAAGTAGAGCGTCGAGTTTGGGGCTGCTGGGCTGATGACCACCCAACCACGCGCCAGCGCTTCGGTTATATAGGTGCTTTCAACGATCCGCCGCGTCAGTTCGAAATCTTGCGATCCCGGTGCTATGGCCAGCATGACCGGCGCCGTCTCGCCGAGCTCGAACCCGGTGGGTACGACGGTCACGTAGTCGATGGGCGTGTCATCGATGACGACTTGCCCGGTGCCGAGCCCTCCTGGGGTGATGGCAGGCGCAGTTGTCGGTGCTTCACCGGCAGGTGGAGGCGACGAAGCCGTCTGGGACGCAGCGGGCGCTTCGGTGGGGGAGGCCGGCGCCGCTGGTTCGTCCCTGTTTGTGGCTGTGGGTTGAGCGCCAGGTGATGTCTGTTGAGCGTCGCCGCCGCATGCTGGCGCAGTCACGGCCATCACCAGTGCCAACGCAGCAGACCTCGGGCCGAACCTCACCTCACTAACGTAGGTGCGCTGCGAGCGGTAGTCGTGTCGCAGCAGCTATGTCTCCCTAGTGTCGGTGCCACTAGGTAGGTTGCCTCTATGTCCGCACCACCCGTGTCCGGCGACGCTCATCCGGCCGAACCACCAAGGCCCAGCCCCGCCGAGGTCGATGCCGAGCTGCGGCTCCATATCGAAGCCCTCGCAGGCCCGGGAGCCCAACCACGTCCCGAACAGACCGAAGCCGTGGCTGCGATGGTCGCTGGTCGTCGGCGGACCTTGTTGGTTGCTCGGACAGGGTTCGGCAAATCTGCGGTCTATTTCTCCGCCACGCGGATGCTGCGTGATCGGGGTTGGGGCCCAACTGTTGTCGTGTCGCCACTGTTGGCACTTATGCGAGACCAGGTCGCTGCAGCTCGGTCGCTCGGGCTGGTGGCCGAGACCATCAACTCGTCCAACCTCAACAATTGGGGCCACATCGAGGACGCCGTCGCGGCGAACGAGGTGGACCTGTTGCTGATCTCCCCCGAGCGCCTCGCGAATCGGGGGTTTCGAGAACGGGTCTTCGCCTCGTTGTTGCGGCAGCCGTTCGCGCTTGTGTGTGATGAGGCGCACTGCATCTCGGACTGGGGCCACGATTTTCGGCCCGATTACCTCCGCCTGCGCCACCTCATCGACGCCCTGCCCCCATGGACACCTGTACTCGCGACCACTGCGACGGCCAATCAACGTGTGACTGACGATGTCGCGTCCCAGCTAGGGGCCGACACGCTTGTACTGCGCACCAACCTGGATCGGTCGTCACTGCACCTGTCCTGCGTCGAGCTGGCCAACGATGCCGAGCGGCTGGTGTGGCTTGCGCAGAAGATGCCCGAGCTCGATGGGTCGGGCATCGTGTACTGCCTGACGCAGAATCAGGCTGAACAAACGGCTGCCTGGTTGACCGAGCGGGGCCTGACGGTGGCCGCTTACACCGGCGCCACCGATGCCGATCGACGTGAGGTGCTCGAAAATCGGCTTCGTTCCAACGACCTCAAGGCACTCGTCGCGACCTCGGCGCTGGGCATGGGGTTCGACAAGGGCGACATGGCATTCTGCGTGCATCTTGGGCTGCCCCCGACACCGGTGGCGTACTACCAACAGATTGGTCGTGCGGGTCGAGCGATCGACCGTGCCGAGGTGATTGCGGTTCCCCGCCCCACCGAGGATGCCGCAGTCTGGCGCTGGTTCGAGCAGGTCAGCCTGCCACCCGAGGAAACCTGCAAGGAGGTCTTGCTGCAGCTCAATACGAGTCGTCCAACGTCGATCGCGATCCTCGAGGCGACCGTCAACTTGGGCCGGTCCCGTCTGGCCACGCTGCTCAAGATTCTCGAGGTCGACGGCGCGGTCGAGCACGTTAAGGGCGGCTACATCGTGGCCGACACCGCTTGGCGCTACGACCACGAAAAGGTCGATCGTCTTCGCAAGCTGCGTCGCGAAGAAGCCGACGAGATGTTGGCGTTCGGACCGCTCGAAACCTGCCGACTGCGGTTTCTGCGTGAAGCGCTGGACGATGCCGAAGCGGTCGATTGTGGCCGTTGCGATGTTTGCCTGGGCCAGGACATGGCCGTGTCCGAACTCGACCCGTCGCTGGTGGCAACAGCGCATGCGCTGTTGCGAGGAGACGACGTGATCATCGAACCACGACGTCTCTGGCCGTCGGGGCTGGGTAATCCATCGGGCAAAATCGCGCCGGACCGACAGCTGCTACCTGGCCGGGCATTGAGTCGCCTGGGCGACGGGGGATGGGGCTCGGTCGTCGAGCGGATGTTTGCTGCCGCCGAATCCGTTGGCGCCAATCCGGACTTGGTCGCCGGCTCCGGCCTCGCGACGAGTGAGAACGCGAGTGTAGCCGACGTTCGGATTCCGGTCCCGGGGATGGAAGCTTCGGAGATGGAAGACTTGGTGCGGTCCATCGCAGGCATCCTCAAGCGGTGGGATTGGCCGGCCAGGCCAACATGGATCTGTCCTGTTCCTTCGCGCCGCCGCGGGCCCATGATCAACGAGATTTGCGCGGCCATCGGCTCGTTGGGCAACTTGCCGGTTCACCCAGCGTTGGTTCGTGTCGCCGAGGGCGCGTGGCAGGCCGATCAGGCCAACAGCGCCCACCAGGTCACTAATGTTTGGGGAAAACTCGCCGTCGATCAGGCTGCGTTCCCTGACAGTGATGTGCTGCGCGGACCCGTCCTTTTGGTGGATGACGAGGCCGACAGTCGCTGGACACTGACGGTCTGCGCGGACCAGCTGGTTGAGGCCGGTGCCGCCCAGGTCCTGCCCTTCGTGCTCCGCTCGCGCTGAGCCTTCAACGAGCCGTCCGCGAGGCCATCGCGCGGTCGTGCCTGGCACCGGCGCGCGATGCGTCGCTCTTTCGAACCGTCGCGCGGTCGTGCCTGGCACCGGCGCGCGATGGTTGCCAGCACGTCCAGCGCTTGGAATCAGGGCCGAGGGTCCCCTGGGCGAAATGAGTGAGGAGGCCGGTCTCGACGAGGTGGGCATCCGCGTCGAAGTAGGTGAGGTGGAGCATCACCTCGCCGACATGGTCGAAAATCCGATTTGGTCCTGAATTGCCAGGTTTCTCCTCGCAGTCGCCCCTGACTGCGATTAGAACGAGGGTATGACTGACTCTGAGAATCTTGCGGAATGCTGGCTTGATGACGAAGTGCGCGAGCAACTCCTCCACGAGCAGAACGAGTGCTCCTTCACGTGGGTTAACCAGGCTGGCCAACCGTTCGGGGTCGTCATGAGCTACATCTGGCGTGACGGGAGCTTCTGGCTCACGTCGGCCGAAGCACGTGTGAGGGTCGCAGCGGTGCGGCGCACCGAGTACGCGGCGATCACGATCACGTCCAAGGGCACAAGTTTGGGAACGGGCAAAACCGCCTCCTACCGCGGTCCCTGTGTGGTCCACGCAGATCGTGCCACCCTCGATTGGATGCTCCCGGAGCTTGCCGGCGCGATTCGGCCCGAGAGTGTCGAAGGTGCCGAGGCCTTCCTCAAGCACATCGACACGCCCAACCGAGTAGTGCTCCAACTCACGCCCGACTATCGGCTGGACTTCGACAGCTCCAAGATGTGGCAGCATCGCCCGGATGCTGCACCGCCAGGTCGGCTGTCGTGAAGTCTAAGCGGCGGGCGACCACCACCATGCAGTTCGTGGCGGCGGACCTTGGTCTGACAATGAAGGGTGGAGCCTTCCGCCGCTCGCGTGCCGCGGGTAGATTCGACGGTATTGACATCACGCTCACGCTGGAGCCCGGCCCGCTGCCCGGTCCTCCAACAACCGATGTCGAGACCAGCGACCAGACGCGATCGCAAGCCGCGACGGGGCTCTTGCACGAACGCTTCGACTGGACGCTTCGTGCGGTCAGCCACCACCGAGACGTCGGTGCGGGCTGGAGTATCACCGCGGGTGCCGGGCGTAGCAACAGCGACGCTGACGCCGAGGTTCTGGTCATGAACGACCGCGACTTCGACGACACCGTCACGGTGCACGCTGCGTCTCCCGACCACGCTCGCCGGGTACTCACGGCGAATGTTCGCGAGGTGGTGCTAACCCTGTTCGAGGCTGGCGTTGAGGCTGAAATTCGTGACGAAGAGATCGTGCTCCAACCTCGAGATGGAGCGCGAGCGCTGGCGGCACGGCTCCGTGATGCAGCCCAGGCCAGCCGCATGCTCCAAGAACGCTTGGCCGAACTCACCTAACCTGTTGCCGCGATGGGGGCACAGCGCCGATCGCCGTTTCGGCGCTGGCACCTAGCCTGGATCCACCGATCTTGGCAGGCGTCGCCGTCCAGGCTGTCGTGATCGCTGCCCTCTGGGCGGGTGTTCTTAGGCGGGCCAACGGCCACGCGGGCCCGTGGCGAGACTCACCGAATGTGGCCTCCTGAGGGGGACCGGGTTGTTGTACCAGTTGCTATGAGAGCATTTGGTTGTTCTGGTGGGTCCACCGTAGGGCGAACTCGGTTGGTGTGAGGTCGCCGTGGGCGGTGTGGGGTCGGTTGTGGTTGTAGT
>Ga0302127_10001035_pt1 | contig 16117 bp, 8 predicted proteins | sample CB4_SCM_MG_FD_204452 | JGI IMG/M metagenome (GOLD analysis project Ga0302127, IMG submission 204452) | Marine microbial communities from Western Arctic Ocean, Canada - CB4_SCM | ecosystem: Environmental > Aquatic > Marine > Oceanic | place: Canada: Western Arctic Ocean | collected 2017-09-24
CCTGGACGGCCAAAATCGATCCGAGAAACTATTGATGAAATTTGGAAAGCGGTTCCGTATTGTGTCGACCTCATCGGTGGCCCCTACATCGATACTGTGGACCTTGTGTGCGATGCATTTAGGCCGAAATCAGCCCGCCGTCGTTAGGATATCAAAGCGAGAGTTCATTGAGTGGATGCGCTCAAACCCATACATGGAGTCTGTTCATAGCCTTGGTAATATGCTCGTTCTTGGGGCAACTGTTGTCATGCCGGATTCGACTCGTCTCGCTGATGTTCGCGTTTCAAACGGCATCATTGAAGCAATAACTGAACCTCAACAACTTCAACCTCTTGATGATGAACTTCTCATCGATGGCTCTGGCCTACATCTCTTGCCTGGTGCAATTGACCCACAGGTACACTTTCGAGACCCTGGTCAGCCAGAAAGAGAAGACCTCGAAAGTGGCTCTGCTGCTGCAGTAAGTGGAGGAGTGACTTCATTCCTCGATATGCCAAATAACAAACCTGCCATTACAGACATGGCAGGAATGCAAATGAAATTGGATACTGCTGCTGCGAAATGCGTCAACAACTATGGTTTCTTCATCGGTGCAACACCTGAAAATGTAGAAGATTTGCAAGAAGTTGTTGGGACTCCCGAAGCACCCCTTTCAATTCCAGGAATTTGTGGAATCAAAGTATTCATGGGTTCTTCAACAGGTACTTTATTGGTCAATGAACGAGATGCATTGGAAATTATATTCTCTAAAACTGCTGGACTAATCGCTGTTCATGCAGAGGATGAAAAACGTTTGAATTCACGGTTCCCAGACTTTGAACATCGCACTGACATCGCTGCTCATGCTGAATGGCGTGACGATACTACGGCATTACTTGCGACTCAACTTGCAGTTGAATTGGCTCAAACCTATAATCATCGATTACACATTCTGCACCTGACTTCTGGCGTTGAGGCGGATTGGTTGAATGGAATCACTTCCTTGCCTTCTGAAGCAGGAGAAGGAGCAATCATCACAACGGAAACACTACCTCAACACCTCACCTTTAACGATAAAGACGTTGAAATCCATGGTACACGTTTGCAAATGAATCCACCAATTCGCTATCAAGCTGACAAAGAAATTCTTTGGAACCGTTTACTCGATGGTACAATTCAGTGTATGGCTACTGATCATGCGCCTCATACCTTAGAAGGTAAAGCGCTCGGATTCCCTCGTGCACCAAGTGGGATGCCTGGCGTCGAAACTTCACTTGCAGTCATGTTGACTCATGCAAAATCGGGTAATTGTTCGATTGAACAAGTTGTTCGCTGGATGTCAACCAATGTCGCCGATTGCTACAACATGATTGGCAAAGGACGTATTGAAGTTGGTGCAGATGCCGATTTTGTCTTGGTTGATATGGAAACAGAACATGAAGTCAAAGATGAGCATGCTTGGACTCGAGTTGGCTGGAATCCATTCAGTGGCCGCCGTTTAGTCGGATGGGCAAAAGTCACAATTGTAGGTGGCGTCCCTGTGTTTGAGAGAACTGAAGAAACTGGGCATAAGGGTCAAATTCTGGTTGAAAAGGGGACTTCTGGCACTCCAATCATTATGGCGCCTTGGAAATAGGTGTTATTTTTCACATTTATCCTCTTGTATTGGGATATAATTATACACCCAGCCCAATTATTTACATTTGGGATACTATATGAGTTGGCTCGAAGAAAATATTGGAGAAGGATATCAACAAGTCGTTATCGGCTTTACTGTGTTTATTATTGGCGCATTACTTGGTTGGATGGAAGCAGCAGATGGTTTGATGAGCGCATCAGATGTCTATATGCCGGCGGTAATTATGCTGTCCGGCGCTATGGTCACTATGCTTGGATTATCATTTGGTACGGAACATGAAGATGACCGGACAGATGATTTGATGGGCGCTATCAATGAACTTACAGCACGTATGAATTCGATGTTGGGTTCAGAAGAAGAGTGATTACAGACCATACAAAGCACCGTATTTACCTTCTACATAGCGAAGGAAAGGTTCGGGTGAAGGTGGAGAACCTGTGGCGAATTCAATGAGTTCTGAAGGTGACATTTTACTTCCTTGCTCATGGATCCTTGGTCGAAGCCATTGAAGTAAACTCGACCAGTCTCCAGAGGTGATGAGCGCATCAATATCTCCTAAATCATTAGCCATCGATTCGAGTAATTGGGCTGCGTAAAGATTGCCTAATGTGTAGGTTGGGAAATACCCAAAAGCCCCCATTGACCAATGAATATCTTGTAAACATCCAACTCTGTCATCAGGAACTTTGACCCCAAACCATTCTTCGAACATCGAATTCCAAGTTTCAGGTAATTGCGAAATTGGTAAATCCTCATTGAATATTTTCTTTTCTATTTCGTAGCGTAACATTACATGTAAGTTATAAGTTACTTCATCTGCTTCAACCCGTATGAAGCCCTTTGAAACCGTATTAGCGATCCGATTAAGTGTTTCTGGACCCCACTCAGGTGCATCTGGGAAATGTTCTCTAAACCAAGGTAAAGCAATACTCCAAAACGCAGTTGTTCTTCCAATTTGATTCTCCCAAAATCGACTTTGAGATTCATGAACACCAAGTGAAACTGCTGCACCTCTAGGCGTCAAGGAAAACTCTTTCGAAAGTCCTTGTTCATACAGTGCATGGCCGGTTTCATGCATGACTGCATACAAACATGAAAACGGATCTAACTCATCGAACCGAGTTGTAAAACGTGTATCACCTGACCAAAGACCTGCGGAGAAAGGGTGGGTTGATGCATCCATTCTCCCAGCATCAAAATCAAATCCCATCGCTTCGGAGACTTTGATACAAAAATCAGTTTGTGCTTCTATCGAAAAACGAAGACCGTCCGGTAATACTGGGTCGGGATTTGTTTCCTGAGCAGTTGTAATCTTTTGGAGAAGAGGTACTAACCGTGAACGAAGTCCTGCAAACAACGGGTCATAATCAGTTACTTTCATTCCAACTTCGTATTCATCGAGTAACATATCGTATGGATTGTCTTGGCCTCCATAATAAGCAATTTTTTCTTTAGTCATCCCGATGAGAGTTTCTAATTGAGGCAAAAATGATTCGAAATCAGAATTAACCCTGGCTTTTTGCCAAGTCAAGAGGGCTTCGGATTTGGCTTTGGCAAATGCAGCGACAAACTCCGATGGTAGTTTCACAGCTTTGTCATAGGACCTACGAATTTCTCGGACATTGGCCCGTTGGTCATCATTCAAACTTTCATCTTGCTCAAGAGAATTCAACATTTGACCCATTTCTGGTTCAATTAAACGGTTATGTTGTTCTGCTGCAAGCCAAGATAAGATATCAGAACGTGCCTCTGAACCTTTTGCTGGCATAATGGTCTCTTGGTCCCAACCCAAATGTCCCTGTAACGCTCCAAGTCGGTGGATGTCTTTGACTCGTTCAATGAATATAGGATAGGCCGGCATGAAATGAGCCACCACTTTCCCCATCATGAACACTTGTAATTTCCCTTTCTTTGTATGGCTCAAAAACATTTGACTCGTAATTATTGCCACACATTGAAAGTATAAGCCCCTCTCGCAGTTATATGGTGCGACCTTTTTCCCGTAAGGAGAAGAAGAGTGAACCTTTGAACACTCAAGATGATGAACTCGAAGAGGTCGTCGATGCCATCAAAAATATTGGTGAAGAACCCGTCGATATGATGGGTCAACCGAATGAAACGACTAAAACTGAAGTTATTCCATTTTCCGAACTTTCTATAGAAGAAGTTGCAGAGCAATTGAAAGTAAGTGCTCAAACCGTCATTAAGACATGCATGGATATTCGAAGGGGCGAAAATGTCCTTATTGTCTGTGACCCAACTACAGGTGATATTGGTCAAGCATTGCATGAAGCAGCAAACGAACGCTCCGACCGTGTTCTTCTCATCGTCATGCCAAAAGCTCGACATCATGGGGAGGAACCGCCCCCTCCTGTGGCAAACTTGATGCGCCAACAACAAGTGATAATTGCACCAACTCGCTATTCGTTAACACATACACGTGCCATACGTCAATCTCTCCGCGGTGGAGCTCGTATTGCGACAATGCCAGGAATGACAAATGAAATGTTTAGTCGTGGTGGGATGTCGGCAGATTTCTCCCTAATCAAGCAAAAAATTAGTGGCCTGGGAACTTACTTCCGGCGAAGAAGGGTTGCCAAGGTAACTTCTGAACAGGGTACTGATGTGACATTTGAAGTCAATTGGAGGGAGTGGAAACTCGATGACAATGGTATTTGTAATCGTCCGAAAATGCTGACAAATCTACCTGCTGGGAAAGCCTTCATCATGCCACGAGAAGGTTCAATGAACGGAACCGTTGTGATCGATGGTTCATGGGAGTCGAATTTGGTTGACGAACCAATTACATTGATTATAGAAAATGGAATGGTCATGGATGTCAAAGGAGGCACAATCGCTGCTACAATTCGACAAGAATTCGGCGAGGCTGCTAAACGTCTACGAACCAAAGACCGAGAAAATGTATGGACAATGGCTGAATTTGGTTTTGGAATGAATCCACAAGCTCGACTTTCTGGCAATGTTCTCGAAGATGAGAAGCGCCTTGGAACATGCTACTTTTCAGTAGGGGATAACACTGCATTGGGCGGTGCTTCATCCGTCGGCATTCACATTCCGGGTGTTCTCAAAAATGCCAGCTTTTGGCTTGACGATACACTCTTTATTTCAAAGGGTGAATTCCAACTTTGGGAATGATCAACGAACTGCATTTTGCATTCCACATATCGGACAGAATCTCCAATAGGGGTCGAGTCCGATTCCACAACCTCGGCATAAAACACCTGAACGTATGGTTGGCTGTATGTTTTGCATAGGTTGTTGTGGTTGTTGTGGTTGCTGATTCCAATTTTGTTGCTGTGGTTGCTGTGGTTGCTGTGGTTGCTGTGGTTGCTGTGGTTGCTGATTCCAATTTTGTTGCTGTGGTTGCTGTGGTTGCTGTGGTTGCTGTGGTTGCTGTGGTTGCTGTGGTTGCTGTGGTTGCTGCTGTGGTTGCGTAGGAGCAGGTTGGGAGAGGGGTTTACGGACTGGAGCAACGGGCCGAGGGAGTGATTGCGTTTTTTCAGCAGCCGGTGATGATATAAATTCAGAAAGTGAAACGACACCATCGCCATCTGTATCGGCTTCTCGGTGGAGTATTTTTGCTTCTTCAAGCGAAGTACCCGTTGCAATGGCTAATTCTTCAATTGAAAGTTCTTGACTTCCATCGGTATCTGCTGCAAAGAAATGTTCTGCTGCACTGACAAATTCAGGTTCAGGTTCAGGTTCAGGTTCAGGTTCAGGTTCAGGTTCAGGTTCTGGTTCAGGTTCTGGTTCTGGTTCAGGTTCAGGTTCTGGTTCAGGTTCTGGTTCAGGTTCAGGTTCTGGTTCTGGTTCTGGTTCAGGTTCTGGTTCAGGTTCAGGTTCTGGTTCAGGTTCTGGTTCTGGAACGATAACTTGTTCATCCTTACCAATATTCATGTCAAATGCCCCTGAGAAGGCATCTTCCTCTGCCTTTGCAACTAATTTATGATTGCTGGTATCGAGTGTTGGCTCTGGTTCAAGCGTTGTAAGAACCGAAGGTAATTCAATTAAAGATTTTGGAGTGCTAGGTGCTAATGTTTGAGGCAAGGAGATATTCCCCTCTACTTTTGCCCCAGGTAGCGGGATAGTTTCTACTGCGGCAGGCCGAGGCACCGTAACAGATGTCGGTGAGGGGAGAGTTGCGATAGCTGCAGTGGCTGCTTCTCCACTTGCTAACGAAGGTATTGGCAAAGCATGACCGATTACATCCATGGCTGCATCGAATTCATCAATTACGGTGAGAAGAGTATCTGCATTTGCCGCTGGGTCGGCAAATAGCCCCATCATTGCATTGTGGTATCGGGTAACTTCGCCTTCCGAGCCGGTGGTCGAAGCAATTGCTAAGAGTTTGATAATTCCCATTGGGTTCGCAAGTGTTGCGAGTTTGTTTTGGTCTTCAATTGAAATTGAAGGAGTGTTGCCACTGGTATTTCCAAATGAATCAGGTAGGCCAAGATAGTTCGAAAGTGAATCTGGTAGACTCATCAGCCCAAGATGTCCAGCAACCAAGTAGTAGATTTCGCCGCCTTCGCATTGAATTCGCTCACTCGCAGCTTCAAAATCAAAATCTCCAGGCAGAAGAACAATATCAGATAAAATAGAAAAGAATTTCTCCATCGCCTGACTGCGCTCCATTGCCATCAAACTATGAACCATATCAGAAGATTCAGTAATGCCGAAATAGGCTGCTGCCTCATCGACTTCAATTCCATCGGGCATAGAAGCGCCTTCGAGATCTTTACCGGCCATTTTCTACCCCCCTCTTTCGCATCCAATTGAATCTCGTTCTTGAGTATGATGCTGTGAAGCGTTCCTTCACTATCGAACACAACTCCATTTCAGCGGCTCCGTCCCATATTGAAAATCGTTCTTGATTGTGGTGCGGACCAACCAGTTTCTTGTAACTGCATCATGATTGTACGTTCTTCATCTCCTTCATCAAGAGAACTTCGAACCCAATCAGCAGCAGATTCTCTGTCTTCAGTTTGCCAATCTTCAAATATTGATAAATCGATTTTTAGGGTTGCCTTTCTAACTTTAGCGGAACCTTCGTCTTCAACTTCGGGTTCAGGTTCTGATTGTTCGGCAAAGGATTGGCTTGTTGGTGAGCGCCCTTTTGGAGAGGGGCTGCCGCGTTTAGGACCACTTTGAGATGGTGGAGAACTTGGTCCTCGTCCTTGTGGACCTTTTGGAGCGCCTCTCGAAGGACCACTTGGAGGGGCGTTTGGACCACTTGTGGGACCACTTGTTGGACCACTCGATGGTCCTCGAGAGGGTGTATCGCGTGGTGGCGATGAAGATTGTGTGCTTCGACTGTTTCTAAATGGAAGAGGTTCATCATCATCATCATCATCATCCCAATCATCATCATCATCATCATCATCATAATCGTAATCATTGCCTCGGCGGCGCATGAAAATTACTCCGGCAACAAGCAGGATTACGATTCCAGCAACAACCGAAATCAAAATAGTAGATGACCCAAATATCGAAGATGCATCGTCACCTGAATCCGTCGATTTGAGAGGGCAACCATCAGAATACCCATTTTCTCCTTTCGGTTCATTCGGACAATTATCCCAGAGGTCAGAGACATTATCGTTATCGGAATCTAGTTGGTCTAAAATACATCCATTTGAATCAACATCTGCCCTTTGTGAGTAGGGGGTCTTGGGGCATAGGTCAGGTGAAGTACCAGTTAGATTATCTCCAAAGCCATCGTAATCTTCATCCAACCATTGAGTCGGATTGTCCGCAAGACCGGAAGGTTCGAAGGCATCTGCATAGCCATCACCATCATCAATGCAACCGAAGAAGTCTAGGTATGAGGTCCCAAATTCTGTCGGACAATAGTCATATTCTGAACCATTCGGATTATCTCCATAGTCATCTCCATCTTGGTCAGACCATTGTTCACTGTTTACTCTGAAGGCGTCACCTGATTGGTTTTCTCTCAAGCCTGTTTCTTCATTGAGTGTAAACGTGTAGTTGTCTAAATAGCCATCACCATCAAAATCACTTTCGTCACCGAACTGACTTTCATCGGTGCAACCATCTGCGAGAGTAGGATAACCGGCAGGGGTATCGAGACAGGCATCAATGTCGTCCGAAACTCCGTCACCGTCTGAATCGCGTTGGGATGCTGAGCAGCCGTTTGAATCAACCACATTTCTTTCACTATCGGGTGTATTAGGACAGAGGTCTGAAGGGCCAGCGACATTATCAGAATCGTCATCGGTTAGGAGTTGGTCAGCACTACAACCAATGGCATCAACTGGATCGCCAAACAGAGTCTGAGGACATAAATCGATATCATTGGCGATTGTATCGTCATCATCATCCAACTGGTTTTCTGCGCAACCAACTGAGTTGACTGGCAGCCCTACATCGGTATCCGCACAAAAGTCCTCTGCATTGGGTACAAAATCTCCGTCATCATCGGTAGCATCAATAAATCGGCAACCAATTCCAGTTCCATTTCCAGAAGGACTCGTTCCTTCAAACACACCAGCCAATTCTGGGCATTCATCGGCTTGATATCCTTCGGGATTGTCTCCAAATCCATCGAAGTCAAAATCAAGCCATTGAGATGATTCAAGTGGGAATTCATCTTGTGAATCCATCCATCCATCACCATCAGTATCTGGGCATCCTGGATATGGACTGGTCGAATTACCCCACGAACTTGGGCAACCATCGAGTATTAAACCTCCACCATTTGTTATAGGTTGACCACGAGATTGATTTCTAAATTCTGGTAGAGTATTACAGCCTTCATCGTCGATGACTCCTGTAAGATTAGAATCACCACAGCGGTCTTTACTGTTGATTAGACCATCATTGTCATCATCCCAAGAACCATTATAATATTCAGTCCACCTGTCGAGTAATCCATCTGAATCATTATCTTCTGCCGCAGCAATGTTGTTAGGGTATTGGTCAGGGTTTGTTGCACCTTCTGAACTGTTATCGCCGTAACCATCACCATCGGAATCTGCCCACTGAGTGCTGTCAAATGGCCATGCATCCGCGCCATGTGTAATGTTCCATTCGAACCCTCCAGTGCTTGATGGGTCTGAAGAACCATCATTGTCAGTGTCAAGACACCCGTTACGGTCTCTCCACGATGCACCCCAATCCCATTTGCATGCATCACCATCTATGATGTCTGATGAATTGTCACCCCATCCGTCACCATCTTGGTCCCTGTATTGCGATGGATTGAACGGGAACAAATCGCCATCAGGCCGAGATGAATCGTATTCTGTAATACAACAGTCTTGCCCGGAATTGTCCCCGTAACCATCACCATCACTATCAGATGCAAGTTTCCAATTGAAAGTGAAAGCGTCTCCATCATAATAATTGAAATTATTGTTGGACCAACCATCCTGGTCGTAATCATTACATCCCCTTCTATCAATCCAAGATGTTCCGTCATCATCGTTGCAGGCATCATCACTATCGGCATAGCCATCGTTGTCATAATCAAGACACCCATAGATGTAATTCGATGATGGACCGTTGCTAGATACACAGGTGTCGTAAAGAGGACCAAGTGGATTGTCTCCATATCCATCACCATCATTGTCGGACCATTGATTTCCTAACAGTGGCAAATCATCAATCAAATCGAATATAAGGTCCCTGTCAGCATCAGGGTACAATCGCAAGACTTCGACATCCCAAAGGATACTGTCTTGAATTGCAAGGTGCAATGTTTCGTTTGAATCGGTATACAAACCAACTGTTCCCGTAGCGGTAATGTCGCCAAATGAAAGGCTGCTCCAAAGGTACTGCGGTACTGCTTGAGTTCCAGAAATTGATTCAGTGTTGAGGCTGTTCCAAGTAAGTAGATTGGTTGAGCCGACACTAGTCATCAAAATGTATGTGCCATTATCGGAGGAAAGGTCCCATGCTCCATCGATGGTCGATGTAGGCTGTAGACCGAATGAATGCCAATCTAAGGACCCGTTTCGAACATAAAGAACATCACTATTGGCATCTCCTCTAACAGCCATTGCTGGTTCTGCTCCACCCGTAAGGTCGAGATTGAAACTGTTAATAGAGCCGCTTGGTTGAGTAAGAACGGTTGAATTCCAAGTCGAATTTTCAGCCCAAATTGATTGATTCAATTGACGTTCATAGAGATTCAATACTCCGGTCGATGTGAGTGTTGCCACCATCATCGTCCCATCGTCAGCAATTGCAAGTTTAATGTTACTAGAAAGGTCGGTCAAACTTGTGATGGTACTCGATTCAATATTTGTACCATCATACGTCCAAACAGTAAGGTTATGATTTTGACCGTCATCCGAAATCAAAGCCACTGCGAGGTCATCATTGGGCAGATATATTGCCGGGAAATCGCTGGACACAGCCTCTCCTTGAGAGCCGAGCATCGAAGTTGACCAACTGCCATTGAGATGAGCCAACATGAGTTGATTATCTGTAGAATCTCTGTACACTAGGCTGGTGGAGTCACTCGAATTCGTAAGCACAATAATCGGGTCAGCGAGATCCAGGTCGGTATCAACTTGAGTATTACTCCAGCCAGAATTATCTTCAATCGAGGCGAATATTTGGTGCCCTCCTATAGCTAATGTAGCATGAGCGATGTGTTGATGGCCTTCTGAATCAAGCCCAGAGCCAAGCAATGCGCCCATTATTCCAGCCGTTAGAATACTTTGTTCAACAGCCGTATAACTTGAAGTTGTTTGCATCTTCAAACCATGACCGCCTTCTGTTGTGAGGATAATCGGGCGACCAGAACTAGTACCTCCAAAGGCAAAACTCGTCGAATTTAAAGTCGGTTCCGCAAGAGTACTATCGGCCCATACACCTGTTGCTGTACCGTCATTGACATGTTCCAAGAAATGTAACGATTGCCAGTTCTTGAAAGACAATAACATACTTGCTTCACCACGACTTGCGGTTGAAACATCAAGGAATTCAAGTTCATCAGCATAAGTGAATACCGTTGACTCCCAATCACGTTCAGAATATAATTCATGAACAACTTGGAAGGAAGAAGAGGAAGTTGATTGACGGTAACTCAAACTAATTTCGTTCAGTCCATCACCATCGACGTCCCCATGTGTTGCCATAGACAGACCTTTGAATTCTTGCGCAGAACCAATAGCAAGTAATTCCGAATCACTTCTTAGGCCAGATGCAGAACCGAGAATTAACTCAACCTTGCCGTTCCGGGTTGCCCCTTGTTGCATAAGTAAGACATCGTCATATCCATCTTCATTGACGTCTCCAGCGCCCATGAACATTCGACCAACCATTGCATTGGCTTCATCACTGGTTTTGGTCCAATTCGGAACGACGGAGTGAATTCCAGCAGAAGAACCATGATACAGCCATACTTTTCCTGCTTGAAATTCCGATGTCCCATTATAGACTTCTGAGAACATCATGTCATCGTAGCCATCAGCGTTGACGTCCCCAATAAAATCGATGGTGTGGCCAAACATTTTACCTTGAACTATGGAACTGATAGTTTGGTCAGCAGAACCATTGAAACCAAAAGATGTACCAAAATAAATTTCTACAGTGGGAAAACCACTAAAAGATTCGAAACTAGCGGCGTTGGAAACAAGTAAATCATCGAAACCATCACCATTCAAGTCTCCCGAAGCACTTAGTGAACGGCCCAAAAGAGTAAACTCTTGAGTTTGAGTGATGTTGCGAACATGATTCATCATCGAATTGTTTCCTTTGTAGATCGCAATCTTTCCTTTGTGAACCACTTCACTTGGATTCGTAACCACAACGATGGAATGATTCGCTGCAACAACAGCCAAGTCAGCAAAGTCATCACCATTCATGCGTGCAATACCTTCGATTTTCCAACCGAGTGCTTCGCCTTCATTGCCAGAAACTTCCCACCATGATTCACTGTTGATTCCAGAAGAATTACCAAGGAATATTTCAACCAAACCATGATCACCAGATTCATTTGCTTGTGTGTTATTCCAGCCGGGAGAACCGACTGCGAGATCATAAAAGCCATCACCATTGAAATCTTGAACTGCAAAACCTGAACCAAAACGCTGTCCTGCTTGCGTACCAGTCATCGACCAAACATCAGATGAAGATATACCTTGAACAGAACCAAATGACACAGTCACTTGCCCAATTTCGGCATAATTATTGGAAAAACCAGGTTCAGCAAATATGAAATCATCAAAGCCATCTCCATTGACATCAGCCATTGACGAGTCACCTTCTTCGACATCGACTGAAGCGGTTATCTGAAAGTTTGGAACGGGGTTAATTCGGCCTGCTTCTTGACCAGAAAGGCTTCGTAGCAATTGCAGCGTCGTGGTATTATTTACAAACGTGGTGGTTGCGATTTGTTCGACTGCGTTGGTGTCAAGACCCATCCCGATGTGATCCGCAAGGTTGGAATCTCGTAAAAGTACACGATAGTCATATGTGCTACCATCATAGCGAATCAATCGAACTTCTTCACCAGCTGTATACAATAAATGAGCGACGCCGTTAAGATCCATTTTCAGTTCAATGGAGTGGCCCACTGGACCGATATCGAGTAGATTATCATACCATATATTACCGCTGTAATTGAGTTGCCAGAGTGCACCGTTTACATCTCGGAAAGCAGCGAATTCCAATTGATTTGGAAGAAGAACCATCTCGATATCGGTCGGTTGAACGTTATACCGAATAGTGATTTTTTGCCACGAAAGTTCAGAAAATACTGAGTTTTGATAAGCGATATGAGCGGATTTGATATTGCTACCATCGGCATACAAAACGTATTGTCGGCCGTCTTCATTTACAGCAAGAGCACAGTCAACAAGAGTGCTTTCATTTGTAGGTGAAACGGAGTCAACCAAATACATTGACCATCCCGATTGAACAGAAGAATAGGACTCAGACCCACCATTGAGAGAACCAACGTAAACATTTCCTTGTTGGGTTGTCCAGCACGCATCAAAGCCTTCATCGCGGTTGATTTGTATATCTGGAGAGCCCATGGTTTCATTTGGCAACATCTCAAGTATTTCGGTCATCCAAATATCCAGTGCTGATTCTTCACGAACTGTTGCATCATCCAACCCATCGAATGAGAGGCTTGTACCTGCAAACTCATGGCTATATGAATTATTGAAGGGTACGTATTCACTAGAAGGTTGAACCAGTAAATCATTAAAATCAGCATCGGATTCCACAGGATGTTGTACCAGTGGCGAGAAAAGATGAACGAAAAACAACAGAGAAAGCAGCACGGATACTGTGGGGAAAGTTCTGCTTGCCGCCGCCGCCATGCCCCCTTGTCGTTAGGCATCCTTGAAAACGCTTCTTGAAGTTTTTATTCATTGACCCCCGTAGGGGGTCATGATATTGAATCACAGAAAGGTACTTTCAGAGGCATCAATAGGTGGGTTTGAGAAGATGAACAACCTCGTCGTATTATGGCGGGAAAGAACTACCTTATCGTAGCCAATGGTCTTTGGCCGGGGGAGATTCTTTGGAAGTCATTGGTCCAAGAAGCAACACACATCATTGCATGCGATGGAGCTGCCCATCAATGTATTGAACATGATATTTCAATCGACACTGTCATCGGTGACATGGACAGTATTTCGGAAGAAGTTCGTATAAACCTACAGCAATCTACCCACCAATTTATTCATCAAGATGGACAGGAGAACAATGATCTTGTCAAAGCCATCGAATGGGCTGTTGACCAAGGTGCAGGCCAAATTGAAATTTTTGGAATTGAAGGCGGTGATCTCGCCCACCAATTTGCAGCGATATTTGCACTGTGCGAAGTACCTTCTAACACCCGATTACACACAACAAAAGCTACCATTCAATTACTTGAAAAATCCGGTTATAAAAACTGTTCTATAGAAAAAAGAACTTCCTTTTCGTTGTTCCCGATTGGTACAGTTGAAGGCGTAAATATCACCGGAGCCAAATGGAATTTGACCAACCACAAATTGCAACCTGGCACCCAAGGACTTCACAACCAAGTAGAAGACGATTGCTTGGATATTAGATATTCTTCAGGTCAATTATTGCTGTTTTTGGACCGGTGAAGTAGGTAAATGCTCACGTAGCATTTCTGAATAACTTCCCTCTCCATCCCATTTTTGAGCAATGATATCGATTCGGGCACGCTCAAGAGTTTCCTCCAATCCCCCCCAGTCTTCTATCAATCCGAGTTTAAGAGCTGCATGAGGGGTGTATCCTGGAAAGAAATTCCTCCACATAAACGGTACACGGCCTGGAGTAACTCGATTCACCATACGAACGATGGATGTGTTACATGTCGTCAACAAGGAATGGTACCATTCTGGCTCTTCAATAAGTTGGTTTGCTTTTTTTGCTAACCGGCGGAGCATCTCCTTATCTTTCCCGGGTGGAGTGATGGCTCGGAACATGTAATCCTTGTTTCCTCTAGCGTTAGTTCGTAATCCTGTAAGGTCGCTTTCAAAACCAACCAAGAGATACAATTCATAATTCCGCCAAAGACCATCCCATGGATGGTAGCGTTGCTTAGCTCTTCGACGAGCTTCAAAGGAAAAAGAAAGGCAGGTCCCATCATTGAATTCAAAGGTCAGGTAAGTGTGTGCCATGCCATGAATTGAATGGAAATGATCGACGATGAACCAAATGTCCTTGAGTTCTTCAACATCAACAACTACTTCATCAGCCCAAGCCTCATCTCGGTCTCGAGTGGTTCGCCAAAAGAAATCTCGAACTTTTCGAAACGTGATTTTACTTCCTTCTGTCGTCGTCGATGTCAAAAATTCGCAATCAGTATTCCATTTCGCATCATTTTGAGGTTTTCGAGGACGGACTCGAATGAACCAAATGGCGAAACAAATAGCGAAAAAAACCAAGAAAGAGGGGAGGATAAATTGAAACATAAGAATCATTACTCACCATTTGTGCCAAATTCGTAGTTGATTATCCCACCAATCGGTAGAACCATCTGGATGTTGGCGCCAAAGAACGCCTTCATTATCGGTCATTGTCGGATAGCCTTGAGCATCGGGTGAGCCATCTATAAGAATCATTGGAGTTGGCCCAAGGTTACGCAGCGAGCCAATCTCAGTTTCATCTTTGACTCGAACAAGGAGCATGAAAACGACCACACAGACGATGAGGCCAAGACCGCCTATCGAGAACCAACCGACAGATTTAGTCGGTGTTTCCTCACCGAAAGAGCGGCTTGGAAGGGAGGATGCTTCTTCTTCTGAGAGAGTCAGTCCTGGAAGCCTAACAAGATTGATACCGTGTATTGTTCGTATTTGTTCATTATTGATTACTTCCAATGTAATCAAATGAACTCCAGCAGGTAGAATTGAGCAATCATAAGTAATGCTACGATTACCTGGAAGTTCGGTTCCTTGTATGGTCCAAATCATCTCAAAGGTTGAAAAGTCAACACCATTCAAGTTTGGAGTCATGGTGATTACACATGGTTTGTCAGTGACATTTTCATTACCGATAACCGACATTGAGAAGTCCGGAGCCGGCCGGTTATGAATGGAAATATTGAGCCAATACTCTGCGGTTTGGCCCAAATCGTTTCGATAGGCTTCTTTGAGTGTATATTCACCTGCAGGCCAGTGTGAACAATCCAAAACCGTTTGATTATCAAGAACTGTAAAAGGAGCCCCTGAGAAAGTTCGTATCCCTAATGCATCGTATCGGGGGCCTGTTTCATCGGCAAAGATACGATTGATGGAGCAATCATCACCCGTTTCAATCCAATCTTGTGTATCAAAATCAAGTATTAGTTGTGGAGTTTTCAAAGCAGGCTTGAGAATATAAGATGGTAAGTCAAGTGTAGTTATTTTATCACCGTCTTGATTGATGAATTCAAGTCGGAGAGCATGCTCTCCCTCTGACCATGCATCATAGACTAAACTAGCATTGGATTGACCAGTAAACGCCATGTATTTTTCTTGTTGAACTTCCTTATCTTTGTGAAGCCCATACAAACGCAATTCAATTTCAGTCCATTCAGAGGATGAATTGAGAATTACAACTACACGTATTGCATCAGGTTCACCGTCTTGATTCATGTCCATTGTATCGTTTCGCAAGGCTACTAATGTCAATCCTTCAGCAGCTAGTGCATCTTCAACAGAAGAGGATTCGGCTTGAACCTCCTGAACAAGACCCTGTGGGAAAATGATGCAACCGACTAGAAGTGAAACAAGAAGCAACGGCAAAACTAGTTTTGAATCACGCATTGACTTCACCTCCTGGTTCCGGAATCGGTTGTTGAGGCGGCAACTCCATTCCCTCTGGAATCGGTTGTTGAGGCGGTAACTCCATTCCCTCCGGAATCGGTTGTTGAGGCGGCAACTCCATTCCCTCTGGAATCGGAAGAGGTGGTAAATTTTCCAACGGTATCATCGCTGTAGGCAACGTTTCCATCGTAAGAGCATCTAAGTTGTCCGTGTCTTTTGATTCAAACAATTC
>Ga0302127_10001036_pt1 | contig 16088 bp, 16 predicted proteins | sample CB4_SCM_MG_FD_204452 | JGI IMG/M metagenome (GOLD analysis project Ga0302127, IMG submission 204452) | Marine microbial communities from Western Arctic Ocean, Canada - CB4_SCM | ecosystem: Environmental > Aquatic > Marine > Oceanic | place: Canada: Western Arctic Ocean | collected 2017-09-24
GATCGACTTCTTCCTCTGTGAATCCGTTGAGGCATCCATCGCTGGCCCACTCAAGGGTCGTTCCTTCGAAAGCTCCAACGACTTCACATAGTGCAAGTAATTCAGATTCTGCCGCAACTCGTGACGGGACTGGGTTCCCATTCCCATCATTGTGTGTGTAAGACCGTGTTGTCGAAAATCCCAAACCGCCAGCATCTAAACAGTCCGCAAGTAGATCTTTCATAGCGTTGATTTCATCGTCAGTAGCTGTACGTTCAGTAGCTTCGGCTCCCATCACCGCAATGCGCAATGCGCAATGCCCAACCATCGTCGCTACATTTAATCCGATTTTTCCTTCAAGTCGGGATAGGTACTCTTTGAAACTACTCCAGTCCCAACTCACCCCGTTTTCAAGTGCTTCTAATGGCATCCCCTCAACTCGGACCATCATGCGGCGAAGATAATCAGCGTCAGTTTCGTTGTTTACTGGAGCAAGGGTGAAACCGCAGTTTCCCATAACGACACTTGTTACTCCATGGAGATTCGATGGTGTTGCATGTGGGTCCCAAAACAGTTGAGCGTCGTAATGGGTGTGGGGGTCAATAAATCCGGGTGCGACGATCAGACCTGTGGCATCAAAGGTTTCCTTAGCTTCCCCATTGATTGTCCCGATACTTACAATTCTGTCGCCTTTGATAGCGATATCGGCTACAAAGCCGACACTACCTGTCCCATCAATAACGGTTCCGCTTTTTATGAGGTAATCAAACATAGTTTTACTTTAGCCTTAGAACCCTTTTCAATTATCCGTGGGGGAGAAGAACTGTGCGTGCTTCCGCTCCGGTCTTCATTGAATCAAACGCTGCTTGGATCCCATCTAAGCCTGCAGTATTTGAGATCATCTCATCAAGCTTGAGTCTTCCACGTATATAAAGGTCGGCAAGCATCGGAAAGTCTTTCCGTGGTTTCGCCCCACCGGCGCGTATTCCCATCAATTGTTTATTTTGATGGAGGCTCTGAAATCCGTAGGTCACGGTCGCAGTGAGATCGGGAACTCCGACAGCGCAGATATTACCCCCGGGTTGGGTCATGTTTATGGCGTCACTTAAAAGTCCGGTATGGCCGACAACTTCAAAGGAATGATTCGCACCCAAAGGTAATAGTTCCTTTACAGCGGCTACAGCATCAAATTCATCTCCGTCTGCGAGAATAAAATCTGTTGCCCCAAAATCTTTTGCAAGTCTTTCTTTAGCTGAGACACGGTCAATGGCGACGATCTGGCTTGCACCGACAAGATGGGCGGCTTGTATAACATTCAAACCGACTCCACCGGCCCCGATCACAACTACGGTGTCGCCAATCTGAACTTTAGCCCGATTAAAAACAGCACCGGTACCTGTGATCACTCCACATCCAATAAGTGAAGCAGAGGCAAATGGAATTTCTTTCGGGATAGGTATGCACTGATTCTCATTCACGATTGTTTCTTGGACGAATGCTCCTATGTTTGCGAAATTATAGAGAAGCTGTTTGTCCTCGCGGTACGGCTGTGTCAATCCCCCCATGCCACCGTTTCGACAGTTCCCAGGGTGGCCCCCTTCACATTCTGGACAATGCCCACAATTTCCAAATGTAGAAAGGACTACATGATCTCCTTTTTTGCAGTATGTAACGGCTGATCCGACTTCTACGACTTTTCCAGCTGCTTCATGACCGGGAATTAATGGTGTTGGCATGTAGTACTTTCCATGCACGCAGCTCAAATCAGATCCACAGACTCCAGCAGCATGAATTTCGACGCGCACCTGCCGAGGGTTCAAATCATTTACGAGTTCAATATTGTTAGATAACCGCACACTATCTTCAGTTGTTCCTTCAAGAATCAGTCCTTGCATGCCTTCTACTTTCTTTGGGTGGTCCCACTATTGTCGCGTAACTTATCTTATGCGTATATCCCTAATCTAAACAGTAGACAAAACCTGCCACTGGTTCGAATAACAGATCCTATTTTTGGTTCGCTCTCCTGCTTGTTGTAACTTAACGTATGTCAGAGTAAGCGAAAGGGAGTTATGGGAACAAGAGTTGTTATTTGGGGGACCGGTAACGTGGGGAGGCCCGCAATCCGTTCCGTTCTAGCTAATAAGGACCTTGACCTTGTTGATGTTATTGTCCATAATCCTGAAAAGGTCGGGAAGGATGCAGGGGAGTTAGCTGGATTAGAACCGGTTGGTGTACTAGCGACAGATGATGTGTCGGTCGCACACCAAGACAACGTAGATGCTGTCGTTTACACAGTTAATGCTGATTTCCGCCCGATGGAATCCCTTGATGAAGCGGAAGAGCTCCTTATACGAGGAAAAAATGTTGTTACTTCAAGCTTCTACCCTATGTATCATCCACCTTCTATGCCTGAAGATCTAGCGGAAAGGTTTCAGCACGCATGCACAAAGGGAAATGCGTCTATTTTCGCTTCTGGTATTGATCCGGGGTGGACCTGTGACATCCTTCCTCTTCTTTTAAGCGGAGTTAGTGCTGGTATTACAGAAATACGCTCTCAAGAGCTTTTCAACTATGCGCTATATGATCAACCTGAAGCTGTGCGAACCCTTGTTGGTTTTGGTATGCCGATGGATCAAACACCACCGATGGTGCTTGATTTCTCACTCCAAATGGTCTGGGGTCCGGAAGTTAGAATCCTAGCTGATGGGTTAGGAGTCGAACTTGATGAGATACGGACACATGTAGAAAAAAGAGCGCTGGAAAAAACTGTGACGGTTGATGGGATGGGAGACTTTGAAGAAGGAACTATTGGAGCGTTGCGTTTCAATGTTGAAGGGATCGTTGATGGGAAACCTATGCTTGTCATGGAACATATCACTCGTATTGATGACGATTGTGCCCCTGACTGGCCATATCCACCCACAGGGCAAGGAGCGCACCAGATAAAAATTTCAGGTAAACCTGACCTCATAGTTACAATCCATGGAGAAGAACATGGTGAACCTGGCGCTGCTGGTGGAGGTAATGGAACTGCAGCGAACCGAATAGTTAATTCTATTACTGCAGTGTGCGCAGCTGCACCGGGAGTTCTTCACCCTCTGGATGTCACCCCTTTGAACCTCGGAGCTCAGTTTCAAAGCTCGTAGAAAGGATATGAGAGATGAAGAACCCAGAAGATGCTTTAACGAACTTGACGGGCAAGGTTGTTACCGTAACTGGAGGTAGTAGGGGGATTGGGAAAGAAATGTCTATGGCATTTGCCCGCTGCGGAGCGCATGTAGTCATTGCCAGCCGCAAGTTAGAAAATTGTGAAGCTCTTTCAAGTGAAATCACTGAAAAGACTGGGAATAAAGCTCTTCCAGTGGCATGTCATGTTGGTGAATGGGATCAATGCGATGCTCTTGTCGATGCAGTGTACGAAGAGTTCGGCCGATGTGATGTTTTAGTAAATAACGCTGGCATGTCACCGCTCTATTCTTCGCTTACCGAAGTCACCCAAGAACTATTTGACAAGGTCATGAATGTTAATTTGCGGGGTCCGTTTCGCCTATCAGCACTATTTGGTGAACGTATGGCTATCCGGGGGGTAGGGTCAATAATTAATGTGAGCTCTGTCGCTGCCGCACAACCAAGTCCTCATGAAGTACCGTACGGCGCTGCTAAAGCTGGGTTACATTCTTTTACGAAATCATTCGCACGAGCGTATGCACCGCATGTTCGAGTGAATTGCATTATGCCAGGTCCGTTTCTGACAGATATCAGCGATGCATGGTCAGAACAGACCCTTGATTCTTTGAAGCAACTCCCTCTCGGGCGAGGAGGAGAACCAGAAGAAATCGTTGGTGCTGCTCTCTATTTTGCAAGTGATGCAAGCTCTTTCACGACCGGTTCGATCCTTAAAATAGATGGTGGTTTAATAGCTCCTGCTTCGTAGGATCAGAGATTTTTGGGTCGGTTCACGAAACGCTTCTCGTTAGGGGAAAAGAACCAGCCACCACCCACATGACTCCCTCCGTCAACAGGGATATTGTGACCAGTCACATAAGAGGAAAGGTCACTCGCGAGGAATAAAGCAACACGGGCTTGGTCTTCTGGCCAACCTAACCGGCCGACTGGAGCCCATGATTCCCAAAGGTCTTCGACGTCCTCATAACCGCTTATGTAATCGACCTGAGGGGTTTGGGTCAGATCCACTCCAATGCCGTTTACCCTAATTCCATGTCGTCCATATCCTGCAGCTAAACAAGTGCTGAAATGGTTCGCTGCTGCTTTCAACGCCCCGTAAACCGGTTCACTTGGATAGGCTCGCATCCCTTCAACGGAATGGATATTAATAATCGAACCGCCTCCACCATCGATCATGGATTGTAAAAAAGCATGAGTTACCAGCAAGAGGTGATGAAAGTTGATGTCGTACATTTCTTTCCAACTTTCTGGACTTGAATCAAGAAAACGGACAAGTGGTCGGTAATCCCCCACATTGTTCACAAGGATGTCGATACGTCCATGCTTGGCAAGTACCGTTTCCTTAAAACCGTCGACATCATTTTTATTCCGGACATCGATGATATGACTGAATACATTCCCTCCGTCTTTACGTATTGTCTTAGTGACAGTATCTGCACGGTCAGGGTCTATTTCCGCTATTTCAAGATGGGCCCCATGCTCAGCGAAAAGCTCACAGATCGCTTTTCCTATACCGGCGCCACCTCCAGTAACCACAGCGACTTTTCCTTCGAGTAATCGGTTCCAGTTACTGATTTCGGGGACGTTATCTGGAGTTTGTGTTGACATAGGTTATTTTTTAAGAATCAAATCTTTGGCAGTACAACAGGGGGGAGAGGATGCCGATACAGATTGGCAGCATTTTCGCAACAGATCATTCGTAGTTCATCTACTGGGAGATGCCCCCAGACATCAGCTATCACCTTTTGTGTATAGGGCCATGTTCCGTCCCCATGCGGGTAGTCGGTCTCGACACAAATATTTTCAACCCCAATAGTATGGCGAGTATCTATTGTTGAGGGATCATCAATAGTGCAGAACCAGAAATTCCTGCGTAGAACATCTGCGGGTCGTTCACTCCAGCCAAGTCCATATCCGGATCGGTCAATGATGTTATCGAGACGGTCGATAAGCATAGCTACCCATCCGATTCCGCCTTCAGACATGGCAATTTTTAAATTAGGGTGACGAATCGGATACTCACTCCACAACCAGTACGCGCAAGCTCCGAGCGATAGTTGCCCAAAGAGCGTCGCCCCTATTTGTAATGCCGGAGCACCAGGCGGAAACGGAGTCATTCCTGAACTCCCCACATGAAGAGAAATTACAGTGTTGGTATCAGCACATGCTTGGATGATCGGGTCCCAATAGTCCCGATCCCAGAGGTTCGGTAAGCCGGTATGATGTGGCATTTCAGGCAAGGTGACCGACACGAAACCCCGTTCAGCGTTGCGGTGGATTTCTTTCGCCGCTTCATTAGGGTCTCCAAGGTAGGTGATACCTCCGGGAATAACACGATCAGGGTAGGGCGTGTACCATTCGGTGAACATCCAGTCATTCCATGCCCGTACCGCATCTATACCTACTTTAGGGTCTTTGGCATCGGCGAACACACGGCCACAAAACCCTGTTATTTGAGAGGGGAAATTCAACATAGCCCATATTCCTCCGAGGTCCATGTCCTTCACTCGGGCATCAATGTCATAGCATCCGGGGCGCATCTGGTCGAAACGGAAGGGTTCGATCTTGACGGTTTCCGGGTCTCTTCCGGCAACAGCATTCATCCCTACCTGTGTGTACACGTTGCCGTCGAACTCCCAAACTTCGTGGCCCTGATCGGTTTCAACAAGCTGCGGACCTAGATGACGGAACTGGGGTTGCATGTACTCTTGAAATAAATGGGGAGGTTCAACAACATGGTCATCAACCGATATGACCGTGTAGGAAACCTCAGCCTGTTCTGGGTCCGGAAGGAAAAGATTAGGATCAAGGGAAGTAGACACAGGACGCTCCGTAAATTAATTCTGCGGATAAGGCATATTTCATGAAGAGAATCACTCCATTACCCTAGAGTTTGAACATCAAGGAGAAAAGGTGAAGTCAAGAAAAGTAGCTTTTGTAACTGGAGCCAGTCGTGGTATCGGGCGAGCATGCGCTATTGCTCTGGCAGAAGCGGGATATGACGTTGCTGTAGCAGCACGCACCATGGTTGATGGCAGCGCACGTTTGGATGATGGAGTGACTGCTGTTCCGGGTGGTTTGGACACTACGTTGCAAGAGATTCAACAACGGGGACAACAGGGATACGTCATTGAAATGGACCTTCTCGATAGAGGTTCGGTTCTTGCAGCTGCCGATGCCATTTACGACCATTTCGGCCAGATCAATGTTCTAGTAAATAATGCTATCTATCAGGGGTTAGGAGCTATGCTGCCGTTCAAAGAATTAGAAGACAGGTATCTTTCCCTATTGTTTGAAGGGAATCTTTTTGCACATATAGCCCTCATCCGTCACCTTCTCCCTGCTTTCGTAACCCAGGGTGGTGCCACGGTCATCAATATGATTTCTGCTACGGCGTTCACAGATCCACCGGGGAAGATCGGTGCTGGAGGTTGGGGCGTCGGGTATGCGATGACTAAAGCTGCTTTTGAAAGAGTCGCCCCCTTGCTCATGGTTGAACATGGGGAAGAAGGTATCGTCGCTTACAATATTGACCCAGGGCATGTCGTAACCGAACGCCAGAAAATTAGGCGGAAGGATAAAGAATATACAGCTTTCCCTAGTGCCCCTCCAGAGGTAATTGGAGCGGCAGTAGCATGGATTGTTGACGACCCTGAAGCTCCGTCACAATATGGAGGAAAGATTTGTAATGCCCAGCGGGAGGTTAAAAAACGGGGTCTTCTTCCTGAATGGTCAGAGAATCTTTAGGGACTAAGATCGCCAGTTTCGAGGGCCACCGCGTTCGCCTGGCCATCTGGAACCACCGATAGTGTCCGCATAGGGCCAGAATGCATCTGGATCCAAAGGCCCAGCATTGGATATCTCACGGCTCTTATGAGCGGACCGAACCAATTGGGCTGATACTTGTTCCCGAATGGGAAGCAACGTTGTGTACGGGTCCCAAGGGCTGTCTCGAAGAATAAGCTCCCCATTAAGATTTTCTATTTCAACTGGTTCGCTGACACTGTGTACACGAACGACATGAGGAGGGAAATCGTATTCTTTTTCAATACTGCCGATTTTTCGTGATGATTTAATCCACCACTCATTTTCTTCAACATCTCCATTTGAGGTTTCTTCTAGACCAGCGCTCTGTCCTTTAAATTCCATAAAGGTGTACCCCTGATGTTCACAGACCGCCTCCACATAGTTTTCGATCCTATAGAACGATATGTTGCATGGAAATTTTGGTTGGCCGTTTAGTTCTTGACTGATAAAGATAGCTGCTTCTTGATCGATGCCCATGCCAACACAATACAGACCTTCCATCCCGTCAAAGGAGGCACTGATCTTGGTACTGACCCCATATTCAGGCTCTCCTAAGATTGGGACACAGTACACATTGATTTGCACGACCGGATCTCCAATAGGATCTAATCCGGGCGGGAGCAACTCAGCGATCCTCTCCGGATCAGTCAAGTAGGCGATTTTTAATTTTGGCCAGCCGCCTGTTTCTCCGGGACGCGTTAGATGCTCACTCACGGTTTTCTCCTTGTCATAGGGGGACACATCATTTTTTCTTATTCGTTATTTTCGCACAGTGAGGAGAGTTTTGCGAAATAAGAGAAAGGTTCGATAAGGAGAAGCGAAGAGAAATAATCAATTACAGAGGGTAACTTCTGTCAATTGAAATGCATCTTAAACTTCAATGGAAGTTACAAATATTCTTAAAAATACTATTTGATGTTAAAGTCTTAATAGGTAGAGAGGTATTCGGTGCAGAAATCATCAGTAATTGCTGAAGGAATTGGGTGGCCAGAGGGTTTACGCTGGTACGAGAACTTACTTTGGTTTTCTGATACGTATGGCACTCGAAAAGTCCATACGATTAATTCCTCCGGAACCATGACCGACATAGGCTATGTTCAAAATGCGCCTGGTGGTTTAGGTTGGACTCCTAATGGTGATTTGTTAGTCGTTTCCATGGAAGACGCTACTCTCATGCAGATCTCCCTCGGGGGGACTCGGGCTGTGGTTGTCAGTGATCTCAGCCCGCACGCTACCTGTTTGAACGACATGGTAGTTGATACCAAAGGTAATGCGTATATCGGTGATATCGGATTCAACTTTGGGCTGGATGACCCAGCCACAGGAAAGATTCTCATGGTCACACCAGATGGGGGCATAAAAGTAGTTGCAGAGGACCTCTTTCTCCCTAATGGGCTCATAATTTCCCCTGACGGCGAGAAGCTGATAGTCGCTGAAACATTTGGAGGTCGACTGAGCATCTTCGAAATTCAAGAAACAGGTTCTCTCGGAGAGAGAAAAACATTTCATTCCTTTGATGATGAACCCCCAGCGATGGACATGGAGATTCTTATGAGCCGGCCAGTGATGCCAGATGGGATCTGTCTAAATGCAGAAGGTGGGGTTTGGGTTTCTAATCCGCTTCAGCCGTTGATCACATGCGTAAACCGCGATGGAGAAATACTCGACGAAGTGATTACATCCCAGCCAAGTATTGCTTGTGTACTCGGCGGTTCAGATCGAAAAACGCTCTATGTCTCTACTGGAGATATGTCTCAACAAGATGGGACTTCAGGAAAAATTGAAACGGCTAACGTTGAATCCCCTGGGGTTTGAACAATGAATCTATTAAGTACAGATTCATTCACCTAAATCTGGGGCACATGAAGACCCGTTGATATGTGATCCACTATCTGCGATTAATATATTTCCAGTTACAAATCCAGATCCTTCACTTCCGAAAAATACCGCAACCGGGCCAATATCTTTTTCACAATCATCCATTCGACCCATTGGGTTTGCTACACCGCTGCCTACCCCTTTTCCTGTGGTCACAGCGACTCTATCTTCTGACTGTCAAATCATTCATACTCCTTTCATTCCAACCGCATTTTCCCCTTCGATATGAGATTCTAAGGAAAATGAAATTAGCCCCTTTCTCGTGTCGACGGTAAAGTTTCACAAGATGGGATAGTTAGTTATGGAAAACCTAAAGGAGTATGAACTCCGTAAAATTGTTCGCCAGTGGGTTCACCAGCATTGGAATCCAGACATGGGACTTCAAGAGTGGCGTGAACGACTAGTGCTTGACAGGTGGGCAGTCCCATCATGGGCTACTCGATGGTACGGCCGCGACCTCCCTGCATGGGCAGATGATGTTGTACGTTCAGAAATCCTTGATGCAGGAGCCGTCCATACTCCGATCGGAGCCGGAATGAATCTAGCTGCGCCGACTATCCTTCGCCATGGTGGCGAAGCCCAAAAACAACGTTTTCTCTTTCCATCTCTCACAGGACAAGAAACATGGTGTCAACTATTTAGCGAACCAGGTGCAGGATCTGATCTTGCTGGGTTAAGCACCCACGCGGAACTCGATGGTGATGAATGGGTGGTATCAGGACAAAAAGTCTGGAATACCAGCGCCCATCACGCCGACCTTGGGATGCTTATCGCACGAACTGACTGGGACTCTCCGAAACATCGAGGCCTCAGTTACTTCGTCTTGCCTATGAATCAAGAAGGAGTTGAAGTCCGGCCGTTAATGCAAATGAACCGGCATAGTTCCTTCAATGAAGTTTTCCTTAGTGAAGCCCGTATCCCCAAAGATTTTCTCATCGGAGAAACTGGGGAAGGTTGGGCGGCTGCACATACAACACTTGCTTTCGAACGAGGGTTCGCAACCTTGAAGAAACCAAACTATGCCACCAAGCAGGGGAAAGCCTTCGAAGAAGCAAAAGCAGAATCCGAAGAGTATTTCAAAGTCTATTCCTGGTACCCGCAACGAGCAGGACGCGCTGATCTCATTGAGGCTCACGCTATCGAACGAGGACAGAGCTCCAATCCAATTACTCGACAGGAAATAATCCGTTTGTACTCCATCCACCTAATAGGTCAATGGACCGCTGCGCGTGCCAGAGAAGCAAGAAAGTTAGGAAGAACTCCCGGGCCGGAAGGTTCCATAGGGAAACTCATGAGTAGCAATGTTGCAAGACTTGCAAATAAAGTGCATACCAGTATCGCTGGGGCAACTGGGATGCTTACCGGTCACTCCTCGCCTTTTAATGGAGTCATTGCGGAAATTCTGATTTCTACTCCTGCACAGTCAATTGCTGGCGGAACCGACGAAATCCAACGCAACATCATCGGGGAACGCGTTTTAGGACTTCCTCGAGAACCATCAGTAGATAAGGACATGCCCTTCCGAGACGTTCAACGCAATTAGTGACAGTCATAATTTTCGCCTATGTCGGTTACGGTAATGAAAACGAAAGAAAGAAATATGCCTTCAAATACGAAGAATAAACGTCCTACATTCGCCGTCATTGGCGCAGGGATGTCAGGTGTTTTAGCAGGTATTAAACTAAAAGAAGCTGGCTATGATTTTAAAATATTTGAAAAAGCAGATCGGGTCGGTGGCACGTGGAGAGAAAACACTTACCCGGGCATAGCCTGTGACGTGCCCTCCCACATATACAGTTATTCGTTTGAACTCAACCCCGATTGGACCGAGTTCACTTCTCCCGGTTCTGAAATTCAAGACTATTTCGAAGGGGTAGCGAAACGGTATGGTGTGGAACCATTCATACGGTTTAATGAAGCCGTCGTGCGCTGTACGTGGATAGACGACCAGTGGGAAATCGAAACCGAGAAAGGCCATATCGAACGGTTTTCATGGATAATTGCAGCTACAGGAATACTTCATCATCCGAAAATACCAAATATAGAAGGCTTAAGAAGTTTCGATGGTCCTACGTTCCATACCGCACAATGGGACTATGACGTGCAAATTGCTGGTAAGAAGGTCGGCCTTATAGGGACAGGTTCAAGCGGTGTACAAATAACCGCTGCCATTGCTCCCGAAGTTGAAAAACTTACTATCTTCCAACGCACCGCCCAATGGATCGTTCCCAATGATCGGGTCGTCTATACCGAAGAAGAAAAGGAATTATTCCGAACAGATGCTGACCTTCTTCGTAATCTACATGTGGAAATGTCGAACGCTTTCAATGATGGTTTCGCTACTTCTGTCATCGACGGAAACTCACAACTTATCGGAGATATCCAGCAACGCTGCTTAACAGCGCTTGATACGATCAAGGATCCTGAGCTTAGAGAGAAACTACGACCCACGTACACGGCAGCCTGTAAACGTCTTGTCGTTTCCCATAACTTTTATGATGCTGTACAAAGTCCTAACGTAGAAATTGTCACTGATACGATCGATAAAATCGAGAACGAAGGCGTCCGTTCTGGTAATACCTTCCATGAATTAGATGTTCTCTTGTTAGCTACAGGATTCCATGTAGATGCATTTATGCGACCTATGAACATCACTGGACGAAATGGTATTGTCCTCGATGAGGTTTGGAAAGACTGGCCATCAGCCTATCTTTCAATCGCTATACCTGAATTCCCCAATTTCTTTATGCTTAACGGCCCTAATAGTCCGGTCGGGAACTTTTCTCTTATACAAACAGCAGAAATGCAATTCGATTATGTACTCCAAATGGTTGAACATGTTGTGAACGGGGACCTTGACATCGCCACGACAACTCAGGAAGCATACGAACGATTCGATGCAGAACGGTATGAAGCAGCAAAAGGAACCGTATGGGCGACGGGATGCAACAGTTGGTATTTAGATAACAATGGTGTGCCGTTCGCTTGGCCATTCCCATTCTCCCGATTTCGAAAAGAAATGGCTAAACCACGTCTTTCTGACTATGAACCCGCAGGTAAATGATCAAGTCCCAGTCCAATTCGGGTCTCGTCTTTCAACAAAAGCCGCTATTCCCTCTTGCCCATCATGTGTTCCCATCGCTCCAAGAATAGTGCGCGCTTCGAAACCACTAGCATCTTCTAAATTTGTTTCGTAACCTTGATAAATAACGGTCTTAGCATTTCCAGTAGCGTACGGGGATCCGTCCGCCAATTGTTGAGCGAGGGAAGCAGTTGCAACAGCTATTTCTTCATCAGGGACAATACGGTTCACCAACCCCCAACTTTCAGCTTCTTCTGCTGAGAGAACACGATTAGTTAAAGTCAAGTCAAGCATCCGACGTAACCCGATATGGCGGGCAAGGAAATAACTGGAAGTCCCATCAGGAGTCATGCCGGCTCTCGTATAGGCCATTGTGAACTTTGTTGACTCCCCGCACACAACAAGATCAAATGCGCTCACAAGCGATAGGCCAGCCCCACCCGCAGCTCCTTGCACACCAGCGATAAATGGTTTTGGTATTTGGTTCATTTTGATGATTCCTTCATGGAGGTCATCCAGCATGCTTTCAGCTATATTCGGAAGGTCCCAACCCGCTGCATGGAACTCTTTTAGGTCACCTCCACCGCAGAAAACTTTCCCTTCAGCTGTTACTGAGACGGCGCGCACAGAATCATCAGACTCGATCTCCATCATCACATCCTTCAGGTCATGGCTAAACACCGGATTTACTGCATTCGCTCCTTCGGGACGGGCAAAACACACATGGGCGACATTGTCACTCACGTTGTAAGTCATTGTTGTTAGATCCATCACATTCTCCTAGTTTCTATAATTTAATTTTCTAACGTACCTGTTGGTCGTTGCGAACGGTATTCATCTGGGACATCATCGCCAAACCAGTCTCCTAAATCTGCTTGTTCCCAATCGTCGGGTCCGTACACGGTCCCTGGAAGCGGCGTCATTATGTGGGTGTCACCACCCTGTACGTATCGAATAGATTTCTGTTCCCACAGAGTTAGACGTTCATCAACGTAGCCGGTGTTATCTAGCCCGCGGGTCGTATCAAAATCTTTCTGTAATTTCACCCAGTCCTCTATTGTTGTCGCCCATACCATGACAACTTCCCGAGGGTTATTGATGACTTCCCACAATCCGGTGACATGTACCCCATGGTCAGCGAGCATGGGTACCCGTTCCGTCGCTACAGTATTTAAAAACTCAATCTGGGTTCCAGGAAGCACAGTGAGGACTTCATTGACAAACAATGTTCCCTTGATACCCTTGTCGGCGATTTCCTGAGTTGTAGGGGATTCGGCAATGCCGGCGCAAACTCGATCGAATCCGCCTGTGCGCCACGTGGCAGCTTCATCCCACCAGTCGCCATAGAATGCGTTACGTCGTTTGAGATTTAACCGGTCAAGATTGCGCGCCCATCCATCCCAACCTTGGTCACCACAGTCCCAAATATTAATTACTTGAGGCCATCGACCACCACCGAAACCCAAGATGTAAAAAGTTCCCTGTAGCGTCGCCATATCTGGCATGTGTTGGACCGGTTCACGGGAAATCATTTCCATATAGTCATATTGGCCCTGACCGACAATATCGATAGTTTCGTGGATGAACACTGAACGTGGCACAGTTTACAATTCCTATAATTCGTGATGTTGTGTCAGGGGAAGCAGATAGTACCAGAAATAGAAATTCGCCCCGCTTTCTTTCATAGCAATACGGGCCTGTTGGATTATCCGCCCTGCTTGGGTGTGGTCAACGAACCAAGTTTCTGCTTGTCGTGCTTCGGGAGTGCCACCTGTAAGCGAGAGAGATGCCTCTTCATAGAAATTTCGAATATCTGCAGCAATCTTGGTGGGGTCACCGGGCAGCCCGACGGTTTTCCAATCTTCCCCTTCAGCTACACGTACGAATATGTCCACCATGTCCGCTACTTGTTCAGATGTGACGACCTTCCCAACTGTAGTTCTGTCGTATCTTTCGTATGTACGACGCCATGCGGGAAGTAAGCCAAGAGCTTCAGCAGCTCCAGGATGACGATCACCAGTGTCTGCAGGGGGGATCACACAGGAAATGGGGGCATCAGCTTTATCAGTTATTATCTCTGGGTAGTCGACTAGTACAGGGCCGGAGTCTTCTTCGAGGAGGATGAAAGCGGCATTAAGTACACTGCGTTGGAAACTTGGGTCTTCAGGTTTCCCAAGTGGTCGACCGAGTGGGAATTCACAGTGCAGGACTCGGGGCGGTCGAGTTGTTTCGGCCTGTTTGCGTATGTTGGAAAGCGCTACAGTGCTTAATCCTGCTTGTTCAAGAACAGATGCGAGCGTACCTACGGTACGCGTACATAAAGGTCAGACTGGCGTGAGCAGGACAACATCTACTTGATCGTCCTTAAGTACCTGAGCTGCGGCGGGCCCAGTGTCTAATCTGATTGTTTCTAGGGTGCTGTCCACTTGTGCTCCCATGAATGAGATATGGACGTCAGCGACAGATCCGATTTCTCCATCTATGACCATTTCATCGAGTCGGTCAAGTGGCAGGACAACATTTGGGTCAACAATCCAACCGGTCCGGTCAAAGTTTGGACTGAAATGGGCGAGTGTGAAATCCCGATGGTTATTAGGAAGCACCGTAAAGCCCTGATCTCCGGGATTCCAATCGGTATCACCGTCGGTAGTCAATCCGGCTGTGGTAACGACAGCGACACGACACTCGGATAAGGGCTTCGGAAGAGTCCATGGAACGTCATCGAATACATACCCTTCTAAATCATTGAGTTGGTCTCTTACTTGTTGATCAGCCACATCTTAATCTTAGTGTCGGTCTCCTTATGATCTAAAATGTTAATGATGATTAATATTTTCAATAGCTCAAGTTCGGAAAATAGGTAGACTCCTATGATGCGTCTGACCCGATCTATCGCCTTTCCCATGGTCTTGTGTTCGACTGTTTTACTACTAGTTGGTTGTGTTCAGTTGGAGAACGAAGCACCTTCCTCTGATGCTGTTTCTTCACCGGAACCGACGAGTGTTCCAACTCAACCAGAACCGGAAGCAGAAGCTCCTACCGCTACTGAGGTAATACCACCCACTCCAGATAATGAGGATAAGCCCGCTTACAAAACAGGTGACGCTTCGTACATATTTGATCAGGAAAAACTCCATACCTTTGAACTAACACTTTCCGAGAAAGACCTTGCTTTTTTAGATGAGCAACCAGGCCGAGAAGAATACGTAGAAGGAACACTGACGTTTGAGGGTGAAACGATCGGTACGGTCGGTATCCGTTATAAAGGTTCAGTCGGTGCATGGGTTTTTTGCCTTTCTGGTGATTTCTTCGAGGCAGAAGGCGAAAAAACATGTACGAAACTTTCTATGAAGGTTAAGATCAACTGGAAAGACTCTGACGATACTTTTTTTGGGCTCAAGAAGCTTCAATTTCACTCGCAGAACCTTGACCCCACCAAAATGCATGAACGCCTCGGATATTGGCTTTTCCGAGAAATGGGAGTTCCTGCTCCCCGTTCGGTGCACGCTCGCCTTGTGATCAATGGGAAGTACAACGGAATTTTTGCACTAACCGAGCAGATTGATGGCCGGTTCACCCGTGAAAATTTTGATGATGGAACCGGCAACTTGTACAAGGAAGTGTGGCCTATCCACTCTGATGGTCGTACGAAAACGGACGATGAGTACCAACGGGCACTTAAGACGAATGAAGATGAAAATCCAAGCTTTGACCTGATACGGGGCTTCGGTGAAGAGATCGCATCTGCAGAAGAACAGAATCGTCAATCGATAATGGATACATGGGTAAACATGGATCAGGTTCTCGCCTATGCCATCGTAGATCGAGTAATCGCAAACGACGATGGTGTCTTCCATTGGTACTGCGATGAGGTAAGTGAGATTTTGGATAGAGACCGGGATGCTCAAGATGAAGATGCCGAAGCTTATGGATGTAATCCACACAACTATTACTGGTACGAGGATCCGACTGCTAAAACCATGCATCTGATCCCGTGGGACCTTGACAACGCTTTTGAAGTGATTAAGGGTCAATCAAATCCTGTCATTCCTATTAAAGACGGATGGGGAGAAACGACCAATGAATGCAGGCCCTTTGTCTACGGTGCATGGGGTTTAGCTCAACAATCAGCTGCCTGCGACATAATCATTGGAAC
>Ga0302127_10001038_pt1 | contig 16085 bp, 8 predicted proteins | sample CB4_SCM_MG_FD_204452 | JGI IMG/M metagenome (GOLD analysis project Ga0302127, IMG submission 204452) | Marine microbial communities from Western Arctic Ocean, Canada - CB4_SCM | ecosystem: Environmental > Aquatic > Marine > Oceanic | place: Canada: Western Arctic Ocean | collected 2017-09-24
AACTCGATAAAGACCGCTTTCGCCAGGGTCTGGGCGGTGTCGTCGAGGCCTACGAAGAGGTTGCACTGCGGCTCGGGGTCGATCTCGCAAAACCCATCTCTTCCTGACCGGGCAGGTTGGGTAAGGCCGTGCTGATTCTGGGCGGCGCCTCTGCAGTATCCTCTTTTCGTCTAGAAAAACTGACCCATGATGCCGCCGGCCGGGGTCATCAGATAAAGAGCCTGAGGGCCTTTTTCTTTTACCTCGCAGACACGAGCGGCGAACTATCCTCAAATGACAAGGCCAGGTTGCGAAATCTGGTCGATGGCACTCAAGAACGCACGGAAGATGTCATCGCTTCGGCGGGTGCTTTACTAGTTGTTCCCCGGTGGGGAACACGCTCGCCATGGTCAACCAAGGCCAGCGAGATCGCAAAACGGTGCAGCCTTTCGGGATTGAGACGCCTCGAACGAGGGATTGCATGGCACTTTGATGGCATGAGTCACGATGCCAAGGCCCGTAGGTGCTTGGCCCAACTCGTTCATGATCCAATGATCGAGTCGATTGCCTCGGAGCCGGCTAAGCTCGCCCAAACTTTCTATACCGCAACTGCGGGGCCCTTGGGATTCGTAGATGTCCGCGACGGTGGCCTAGCGGCTCTTGAGGATGCTAATCGGCGCGAAGGGTTTGCGCTGAATCACGACGAAATCGCCTACCTCGTTGAAGAATTCAAGCGGCTCGGGCGCAACCCAACAGACGCTGAATTGATGATGTTTGCACAGGTAAATTCTGAGCACTGCCGGCACAAGATCTTTAACGCACGCTGGAGGGTTGATGATGTAGACCAGCCGCATTCCCTTTTTGAGATGATCAAAAGTACTCATGCTGCAAACGGCGACAAAACACTGGTAGCTTATCGGGATAACGCTGCAGTTATTACAGGTTATCCATCCTCCTGGTTTTTACCGCGCCCTGATGATGGAGAGTATTCGCAACTTGCCGAGCCGATGCATCTGGTGATGAAGGTTGAGACTCATAATCATCCCACCGCTATCTCGCCTTTCCCCGGGGCGGCGACTGGATCTGGCGGTGAGATCCGAGATGAGGGCGCTACCGGCCGCGGTGGGAAACCCAAGGCCGGCATTACGGGTTTTTCTGTCTCTGACTTGCGTCTGCCGGGTTGGCCGATGCCCTGGGAACTCGAGTTGCAGCACCCGAGACGGCTCGCGAGCCCACTGCAGATTATGCTGGAAGGGCCGATCGGTGCTGCATCGTTCAATAACGAGTTCGGTCGACCCAACATCGGTGGATATTTCAGAACTCTAGAAGTTCTTTGTGATGCTCAGGATAAGGCGCTTCGTCGGGGTTATCACAAACCGATTATGTTGGCCGGCGGAATGGGCAATATTCGACCAGAACATGTCGCCAAGCAGCCCATAGAGCCCGATGCTCTGATCGTGGTGCTTGGGGGCCCGGCTATGCTGATTGGCCTGGGCGGCGGCGCGGCTTCCAGCGTCGATTCCGGACAAAGTGATGAGGCATTAGATTTTGCATCAGTGCAACGTGGCAATGCCGAGATGCAGCGGCGCTGCCAGGAGGTGTTAGATCGGTGTATTGCGCTGGGTGCACAAAGTCCAATTGTGTCCTTGCATGATGTGGGTGCCGGCGGGCTATCGAATGCGCTACCGGAGCTTGTGCACGATGCGGGAATCGGCGCTGTGTTCAACCTGGACGCTATTCCGAGTGATGAACCGGGGCTTTCGCCGATGCAACTTTGGTGTAATGAAGCGCAGGAGCGTTACGTCTTGGCTGTCGCACCAGAGCGGATCGAAGATTTTAAGGCGCTATGCGCGAGGGAGCGGTGTCTTTTTAGCATCGTGGGTAACGCCAGCGCGGATGAGCATTTGCGTGTCTCCGGTGTTACCGGGACGGCCGGGCCGCACCCGGTGGATCTGCCTATGACAACCCTGTTTGGCAACGCACCACGCATGCAGCGCGATGTCCGGCGCCAGGCGGCCAACTACCCGGCTCTGGATCTTTCTGACATCACAATGGTTGAAGCCTTTGATCGGGTGTTACGCCTGCCGGCGGTGGCTGATAAAACTTTCCTGATCACGATTGGCGACCGAAGTGTTGGAGGACAGGTGGTTCGTGATCAGATGGTCGGCCCCTGGCAGGTCCCAGTTGCCGATGCCGGGGTTACGGCTGCGGGGTTCGATGGCCAAACCGGAGAGGCAATGGCAGTGGGTGAGCGAACGCCCCTGGCCCTCGTGAGTGGGCCAGCCAGTGGTCGAATGGCCGTCGCCGAGGCAATTACCAATATTGCTTGCGCCGGGATTCACACTCTTTCAGATGTCCATCTGTCGGCCAACTGGATGGCTGCCGCTGGCGAGCCCGGCGAAGACGCGGCACTTTTTGATACGGTACGCGCGGTTGCGAGTGAACTTTGCCCGTCGCTTGGCATCTCGATTCCGGTAGGTAAGGATTCGATGTCTATGTCGACCCGTTGGCAGGTTGGGGAAGTCGAGCATAGCGTCTCCTCTCCGTTATCGCTCGTGGTTACCGCTTTTGCATCGGTTGGCGATGTGCGCAAGTGCGTTACTCCCGAACTCAACTTGGAACTCGACACCGAGCTCTTGCTGGTAGATCTTGCCCGTGGCTGCCAGCGCCTTGGGGCCTCCGCATTGGCGCAGGTATACGGGCAGGTCGGCGATCAGGTTCCGGACCTTGAACATCCCGAGGATTTGGTCGCATTTTTCGAGGTGACCCGAGAACTGCTGGCACAGGGCTTGTTGCTGGCGTATCACGACCGCTCCGATGGGGGCTTGGGAGTCACGCTTGTTGAAATGGCGTTTGCCAGTCGCTGTTCGCTCGACATTGATCTGGGCGTTGTGGATGATCCGTTGGCAGCCGTTTTTGCCGAAGAAGCGGGAGCAGTCCTGCAGGTACCTCGTGATGCACTGGATCACGTCTGGGGTCTATTTGAGCGCGTTGGCTTGCGCCAATGGGTTCGGATTATCGGAAGACCAGGCGGTCCGCCTGACACTGTACGGATTCGGGCAGGCAAAGAGGTAGTACTCGAGGCCCGGCGCAGCGACTTGCATTGTGCCTGGTCAGAGTTGAGTTCCCGCATGCAAGGGTTGCGCGATAACCCGCAATGCGCACTCGAGGAATACGCACGCCTGCGTGATCTATCTGATCCGGGCTTAAGCCCCTCGGCGGCGTTTGATCCAGAGCACAACCCCGCGACAAAGGCGATTTTGAGTGGCAAACGCCCCAGGATTGCTATCTTGCGCGAACAGGGGGTAAACGGCCAGATGGAGATGGCAGCCGCATTTGATCGGGCGGGATTTGCCGCCGTTGATGTCACCATGTCTGATCTTGCCGAGCGCCGGCACGATCTGGTGGACTTCAGTGGCTTTGTAGCCTGTGGCGGGTTCTCGTTTGGCGATGTACTGGGTGCCGGACAGGGTTGGGCTAAGTCAATTCTTTTTCAGCCGAATATGCGGGATATGTTTGAAGAATTTTTTCACCGCGACAATGCTTTTGCGCTGGGAGTGTGTAATGGCTGCCAGATGATGGCGGCGTTGAAGGATCTGATTCCTGGAGCGCAGCATTGGCCCGAATTCGCCAACAACCACTCAGGACAGTTTGAATCACGTGTTGTGATGGTCGAGGTTCTGGAAAGTGAGTCGGTTCTGTTTAAAGGAATGACGGGGAGTCACCTTCCGGTTGTGGTGGCGCACGGCGAAGGCCGGACCGTATTTTCTGAGTCAAATAAAGCGTCAATCCCGAGTGACGTCGTGCAGGCCAGCCTGCGATTTGTCGATAACTACGGCAATGCTACCGACCAGTATCCGTTCAATCCGAATGGCTCTGACCACGGCATTACCGGTCTGTGTGCGGCTAAGGGCCGGGTTACCATCATGATGCCGCACCCTGAGCGCAACTTCAGGACGCTGACCAATTCTTGGCATCCAAAGGACTGGGGTGAACACAGCCCGTGGCTGCGCCTCTTTCAAAATGCCCGCGCGTTTATCGGTTAAGTAAAACAGTACAGGAGTCGATAGGCCTGCCTACATTGCACTATAGGATGGCCCGCCACCACCCTCGGGAGTCACCCAGGTGATGTTCTGGCTGGGATCCTTGATATCGCAGGTCTTGCAATGAATGCAGTTCTGGGCATTTATCTGAAAGCGCTGCTCTGAACCTTCGCTGACAATCTCGTAGACTCCCGCCGGACAATATCGCTGCGCGGGCTCAGCCCAACGGGGCAGGTTTACGCTAAGAGGAAGATCCGCATCGCCAAGATGCAGGTGTACCGGTTGATCTTCTTCGTGATTGGTATTGGTCAGGAAAACCGAGGAGTTTTTGTCAAAGGTCAGCACTCCGTCAGGTTTGGGGTAGTCGATCGGCGTAGCGTTATCGACCTCTTTGAGTGAGTCGTGATCGACAGTGTTGTCTTTTAGCGTGAAAGGTAACTTGCCGCGCAGCCAGTTTTGATCGACGTAATTGAATGCTCCGCCCAGATAAGGGCCAAACTTATGCAAGGCTGACCCGAAATTACGTGCCGACTTCAGTTCCGGGTAAAGCCAGGAGCAGCGCATGTGCGAGTCGTAGTGGGTGTGATCTTTGCCGCCTGGGTCCCCCTCTAAGAGCACCTCGACAATGGTCTCGGCGGCGAGCATGCCGGATTTCATGGCGGTATGGGTGCCCTTGATCTTCGAGAAGTTGAGTGTGCCGGCATCACAACCTACCAGGAAGGCTCCCGGCAGGGACATTTTGGGCAGGGAATTAAGACCCCCTTTGGTAATCGCTCGAGCACCGTACGATAGTCGTTCACCACCGGCCAGAGTAGGTGCAATTTTGGGGTGCGTCTTAAATCGCTGCAGTTCGTCGAAGGGGCTTAGGTAGGGGTTGTCGTAATTCAAATCGACGATAAGCCCCAATGCAACCTGGCAATCTTCCAGATGGTACAAAAAGGCACCGCCGGATGCATGGTTTTCTGACAACGGCCAGCCGGCGCCATGCACAACCAACCCCGGCTCGTGGCAGGCGGCATCCACTTGCCACAGTTCTTTAAGGCCAATGCCGTAGTGCTGCGGTGATTTTTCATGATCAAGCCCGTATTGGCGGATCAGCTGTTTGCCGAGATGCCCCCGGCAACCCTCAGCGAACAGCGTGTACTTGGCATGCAGTTCCATGCCTGCCTCATACGCGGCTTTGTGTTCACCATTTTTAGCGATACCCATCTCACCGGTGGCTACTCCCTTTACCGCGCCGGTGTCATTGAACAGCACCTCGCTGGCAGGAAATCCCGGATAGATCTCGACCCCCAAAGATTCAGCCTGTTCGCCAAGCCAGCGGGCCACCTGACTCAGGCTGACAATGTAGTTGCCGTGGTTATGCATGGTCCGCGGAGCGAGGGCATTGGGGATCTTTAACGCTTTTTGGGCGCTGGTAAAAAAATAGATCTCATCACGGGTAACTGGTGTATTCAGTGGGGCGCCGCGCTCTGCCCAATCTGGAAACAACTCGTTCAGTGCCGTGGGCTCTATCACGGCACCGGAGAGGATGTGATCGCCCACGGCCGCCGCTTTTTCAAGCACCACCACACTGAGATTCAGCTCATGTTGTTGGGAAAGTTGCATCAATCGGCAGGCGGCGGAAAGCCCTGCCGGGCCGGCGCCAACGATAACGACGTCGACCTCCATGAATTCACGTTCGATGGGTGCGGTGGACTCAGTCATATTAATCCCAGCATTTAAGGCCAATAACCTTAGAGTACCTGCAGGATGCCGATGAGGGAAGTCTTGCCGGGGACAAGCCTGATCCAGCCCTGATCGGGGAGGGGTGCTGCAAGCGTTAACTCTTCTAAATTTTAGTAGTGAGTCTGTGAGCTAAGATTAAACAAGACATCGCTGCTCCATTTTCTATGACAGACGCTCGCCATTTGGGGTTAGTGGCCCCGACCGGCGTTTTGAGAAAGATTAACCACTTTTGATGGGGGAGGTCATAGGGGGAAAGCCTTCGTTGCCATATCGACTCATAGCAATTACTACTTTTATAACAGGCGTGCAATCCACAGGCCAGTAGTCGTATTATTCGGCTTGTCTGTGCGTAGCACACGTTAGATTACAGCCTGAGGGCGATGTCACCATGGGTCAGGACAGTACGATCATGAACAAGCTCCCATTTGCCTCACCTGGGCGTTTCTACAAGGGGAACTTGCATACCCATTGCACCGGCTCCGATGGCGACTATTCGGCTCAAGAGGTGGTGCGCCGTTACCGGGACAAAGGCTACGACTTTTTGGCAATAAGCGATCATTTCCTTGAGTGTTACGACTACCCGGTAACCGATACCCGATCCTTTCGCCGAGAAGACTTCACCACCCTTATTGCCGCGGAGTTGCACGCCGGCAAGTTATTGAACGATGAGTTGTGGCACGTACTCGCGGTTGGGTTACCCCTGGATTTCGCACCCAAAGGCGTCGACGAGGGTATTGTGGCATTGGCCGAGCGGGCATTTGCGGCCGGTGCGTTTATTGGCATCGTTCATCCAGCATGGTACGGACTCCAACCTGAAGACGCGCAACTGTTGCCATTCGCCCACGCTGTCGAGGTATATAACCATGGCGCCGAGATAGATAGTGATCGCGGCGACGGCTGGGGGTTGTGCGATATGTTGCTGAACGATGGCAGGCGACTACACGGCTTTGCAACAGATGACGCTCATCATATGGCGCATGATGCTTTTGGCGGCTGGATTCATGTTAAGGCCGAGAGTCTGGATCCGCAATCGATACTAGAAAGCCTAAAATCTGGGGCGTACTATTCATCTCAGGGGCCGCAGATCGAGAATATCGAAATCAGCCCCGATGAGGTACTCATCGAGTGTTCGCCGGCGCGTGCGGTGATGATCTCCGGGCGTGGTGCACGGGCCGACAAAGTGCTGGGCACCGGGATCAGGTCGGCACGCTTGTCATTGCAGCGCTTTACGCCGGGGCATTTGCGGATTACGGTTGTTGATTGCGATGGCCGTAAGGCCTGGTCTAACCCGATTTGGCTGGAGTGATATTGGAGCTCGCGATATGATGGATCTGAATGGCGTAACCGCGTTGGTGACAGGTGCGGGTTCCGGCATGGGCGCTGCCACCGCAAAAGCGCTTGCAAAGCGTGGAGCCCGAGTCGCCGTGGTTGATCTGAACCTCGAAAGCGCACAACAGACTGCGGATTCGATCAAGGGTCTTGCTTTAAGTGCTGATGTCTCGAGTGGCGAGTCGGTTGAGATGGCACTGCAACAGGTGGTTGATGAGTTGGGTGCCCCCCGTGTGGTGGTGAGTTGCGCAGGGATTGCGGCGGCGTCACGCATTGTCGGACGCGAGGGGCCGCACGAGTTGGATCTGTACCAGCGGGTGATCAACGTAAATCTGGTGGGCACTTTCAACGTATTGCGCCTTACGGCCGAGCGGATGAGCACCCTTGATCCAGTATCAGATAGCGGCGCCCGTGGTGTTATCGTCAATACTGCTTCCGTTGCAGCCTATGATGGGCAGATAGGCCAGGCCGCTTACAGCTCATCCAAGGGCGGTGTGGTGGCCCTCACTTTGCCAGCCGCCCGTGAACTGGCACGTTTTGGGATTCGGGTAATGACGGTGGCACCTGGGCTCATCGGCACCCCTATGCTGCTTGATATGCCTGCCGAGGTTCAACAAAGTTTGGCTGGTCAGGTGCCGTTTCCGCAGCGATTTGGAACGCCTGAGGAGTATGCAGATCTCGTTTTGCACATTGTGGATAACGAGATGCTGAACGGCGAGGTGATTCGACTGGATGGCGCTATCCGCCTGCAACCGAAGTAGCTGTTTGGGTTAGCTCGCAACCCACTTTCTGCCATGCCTCCTGACTCTGAGCATTTTGTTTTATTCGGTTTGTTGCTGGTGGTCTTCGCCCTGCTGATCTGGGGTAGGGTGCGCTACGACCTGGTCGCATTCAGTGCACTGATTGCTGCCCTGATCCTGGGAGCTGTCCCAGCTGATCAGGCGTTTGCCGGGTTTGGCCATCCGGCGACCATCATTATCGCCCTGGTATTGATTGTCAGCCGCGGGCTATTTAACTCTGGAGTGGTTGAAGCGATAGCGCGCATGTCGGTTTCGCGAGTAAAACGGGTTGCCAGCCACATCGCCCTGATGGCCGGTGTTGGCGGGGTGTTGTCTGCCGTAATGAACAACGTCGCGGCCCTTTCATTATTGATGCCAGTGGATATCGAGGCCGCCCGCCGGGCCGAACGCGGGCCGGGCACAACCTTGATGCCGTTGTCTTTCGCCACGATTCTGGGCGGCATGATTACGCTCATTGGCACACCGCCTAATATCGTCATTGCGACCTTCCGCGAGCAGGCGCTGGGCACGCCCTTTTCGATGTTCGACTTTGCCCCAGTTGGCATCACGGTGGCGATTGTGGGCATCGCTTTTGTTGCACTCGTGGGTTGGCGACTGTTACCTGCGGCGCGACATCAGGGCAATGCACAAACGGCGCTTGCTGATCTGAGCGGGTATATCTTTGAGGCTCAGGTTGGCAAGGACAGCAATCTTGTGGGCCAGAGTCTTCAGGGCGCTTTTCCTTTAGCCGAGGAAAACGATGTTGTGATCACCGGGTTGGTACGCAACCATGTGCGCCTTGCCGGCTCGGCCCGACGAGAGGTGGTACGCTCGGGTGATGTCCTGGTGTTGGAGGGCTCGGCCGAGGCGATGGAACAGTTTGTGGGTATCGCGGGCCTTTCCAATGGCGCAACCGACTCAAAAACCGAACTGCTGGGCGAGTCGATGACGGTCGCCGAGGTTGTGGTGCCGGTCGGTGCGAGAATCGCCGGCCGCTCGGCAACGGATATCCGGCTGGCCTACCGTTATGGCGTGATGCTGCTTGGTGTTTCGCGCCAGGGCCAACCTTTTCGCGAGCGAGTACGTCGCTTACGCATTGCCCCTGGGGATATTCTTTTGCTTTGTGGGCCGGAGGAGCGCATTGACGATGTCATACACTGGCTGGGTTGTCTGGCACTGGCAGACCGAGGCCTCAAAGTGCTGCAACGCGATAAGATTTGGCTGGCAAGTGGTCTGTTTGCTGGAGCGATTCTTGCGGCAAGTATGGGTTGGTTATACCTGCCCGTGGCGCTGGGTGTGGTGGCCGTATCATATGTAATTCTGGGCCTGGTCAGAGCGGGCGAGGTGTATGAATCCGTTGAATGGCCGGTGATTGTGCTGTTGGGTTCGTTGATTCCACTGGGCAGCGCCCTTGAGCGAAGTGGCGGTACCGCGCTTATTGCCGAGTGGATACTGACTGCTACCGATGGTCTGGCGCCGGTGGTCGTGCTTGCGATCCTGATGATCGTGACGATGAGCCTGTCTGATGTATTAAATAACGTGGCTACAGCACTGATTGCAGCGCCCATCGGCCTTGAGATAGCGACTCGGCTGAGTCTTAATCCCGATCCTTTCCTGATGGCAGTAGCCGTTGCAGCCTCCTGCGCCTTTTTGACACCAATCGGGCATAAAAATAATACCATTGTGATGGGTCCAGGCGGGTATCGGTTCGGCGATTACTGGCGCATGGGTTTGCCGCTTGAGATTATTGTTGTTGCGGTCAGCCTTCCGGCTATCCTTTATTTCTGGCCTCTGAGTGCATGATGAAGCTGCCATGACGGTCTCCCGAGGCTGGTTTTCTTGATCGGCTGGAAGAGTCTGAGCCGGACTCACCCATGAGCAGAACTCTTGATGTCGCTCGGCAACGTATTCATGACGTCCGTAATGCCGGGGAAGGCCCGCGTGTCACCGATCTGCTGAATGATTGGCGTCCAGGAGTCAGGCTAAAGGCTCAGATTAATGATCAGGCTGTCAGCCTGATCGAGCAGGTTCGCACTCAGGGGTCAGCCAATCTGCTTGAAGCGTTCCTCGCCGAGTACGGGCTCTCCACCGGCGAGGGGGTTGCGATGATGTGTCTCGCTGAGGCACTGTTGCGGGTGCCGGACAGTCTCACAATTGATGCCCTGATTGAGGACAAGATTGTGCCTGGGCAGTGGGGTCGGCATCTCAATCGCTCCAGTTCGTCTCTCGTGAATGCATCGACCTGGGCACTGATGTTGACCGGGCGCCTGTTGAGTCCGACCCAGGCCGGCAGCATGGTGGCAACGCTGCGCGGTGCGGTCAAGCGTATGGGCGAACCTGCGGTGCGCGTGATCATCGCTGAAGCGATGAAAGAGTTGGGGCGCCAGTTTGTGCTGGGCCGCGATATTGGCGAAGCCATTGAGCACTCGTTCGCTGCGCATCAAAAAGGTTATACCTTTTCATACGACATGCTGGGGGAGGCAGCCCGCTGTGAGGCCGATGCCCGGCGCTACCACCTGTCTTATTCCGAGGCGATCTCGGCCTTGGCGCCGAGCTGTTCCAGCACCCATGAGCGGGATAACCCCGGTATCTCAGTGAAACTTTCGGCCCTGCACCCGCGTTTTGAGCACGCTCAACGCCAGCGCGTGCTGGATGAACTGTTGGGGCGCGTGGCGGCGTTGGCGCAACTCGCCCGAAGCGCTGGCATGGGCTTTAACATAGATGCCGAAGAGAGCGAGCGACTCGATCTGACTCTGGATATTGTCGAGGCGTTAATATCTGATCCCTCGCTTGTGGACTGGGACGGATTTGGTGTGGTGGTCCAGGCCTATCATCTTGGGGCGGGTGCTGTTATCGACTGGTTGTATTGCCTGGCTCAGCGTCATCGCCGGCGCATCATGGTCAGGCTCGTCAAAGGGGCTTACTGGGATACTGAGATCAAGCGCGCCCAGGTACTCGGCCTTGCCGGGTATCCAGTTTTTACCCGCAAAGCGAGCACGGATCTGTCCTATATCACCTGTGCCAAAAAGCTGCTGGAACGGCGGGAGTTCTTTTATCCGCAGTTTGCTACCCATAATGCTCACACCGTGTCAGCGGTGATGACGCTTGCGGGTGACCCCGATGAGTCGTTTGAGTTTCAGCGATTACACGGCATGGGTGAGTCGTTGCTGAGTCGTGTGAGCGAGGTCGGCGGATATCGCTGCCGGATCTATGCTCCCGTTGGCGCCCATAAGGATCTTCTCGCCTACCTGGTACGCCGACTGCTGGAAAACGGCGCTAATAGCTCATTCGTCAATCGGATTCTGGATCACGAAATCAAAGCGGTCGATGTTGCGCGGGATCCATGGGGTGAGATTCGGCCAGTAGCCCGGAATCCGGCCCATCCGGCTATCAGGTTGCCGTGTGAGCTTTTTGCACCCGAGCGACCCAACAGCCGTGGATGGGATCTCGACGACAGTATCTGTGTTGGCGCGCTACAACAGCAGATGCAGCCGTTTGTGAATGATCATTGGGATCTGACCCGCACGCAGCCAGGGGTTTTGGACGGCCCCGAGGTGATTGTGCAAAACCCCGCGATACCTGGCGAACAGGTCGGGCTGATACGGGTGGCGTCGCCCGAAGACATTCCTCGAGCCTTAGCGCAAGCTCAAAGGGGGCTCCGTACCTGGGGTAAGAGGGCTGCTCATGAGCGGGCTGACATACTGTGTCGTGCTGGCGATCTTTATGAAAGTCACGCACCCGAGCTTATCGCGTTGGCGGCCCGTGAGGCCGGTAAGACGCTGGCCGATGGTGTCGCTGAGGTGCGCGAAGCGGTGGATTTTCTGCGGTATTACGCCAGTGCGATCGATAACCTTGGTAAGACCCAACCGCGGGGCATCTTCGTTAGCATCTCGCCGTGGAACTTCCCGTTGGCGATATTTACTGGGCAGATCAGCGCAGCGCTTGCCGCGGGAAATGCGGTCATCGCTAAGCCAGCCGAGCAGACGTCATTGATGGCGCTGCGGGCTGTTCAGTTGCTGCACGAGGCAGGGATTCCAAGCGATGCGCTGCAGTGCCTGCCTGGCGATGGGGTAAGGGTGGGTGGCGCATTGGTGCAAAGTCAGCAGGTCAATGGCGTTTGTTTCACTGGCTCGACCCAAACAGCCCGCAATATCCACCGCACACTTGCTGCCCAGGGCAATGCGGGTGCTGTGCTGATTGCCGAGACAGGCGGGCTCAACGCCATGCTGGTCGATTCCACCGCGCTGCCCGAACAGGCGGTGCGCGATATCGTGGTGTCGGCATTTCAAAGTGCAGGGCAACGCTGCTCGGCGCTGCGCATCTTGTATCTGCAAAGCGAGATACGTGAGCGGGTGCTCGAGCTGCTCTTTGGCGCTATGGACGAGCTATGCGTGGGCTATCCTTTGGATCTTGCAACCGATGTGGGTCCGTTGATTGATCTTGAGGCGTTGGAAAATATCCAGACCTATTGTGCTCAGCGCCAAGCGAAAGGGCAGGTCCTCAAGCAGTTACAAGCCCCAACGCACGGGCACTTCATGGCCCCCACGGTGATAGAGGTAGGGGGGATCGAAGATCTGGATCGCGAAGTGTTCGGTCCTGTGCTGCATGTGGCAACCTACCGGGCAAGCGAGCTTGCCGAGGTCATCAGGACAATCAACCGGTGTAGGTACGGCCTGACGCTCGGTGTTCACACACGCGTAGATGCGCGGGTTCAGCAGGTTATTGACATCGCTCAGGTAGGAAACATTTACGTCAACCGTAATCAGATCGGCGCGGTAGTAGGGTCTCAGCCTTTTGGGGGAGAGGGTCTTTCCGGCACCGGGCCTAAGGCCGGGGGTCCGCATTATCTTGCCCGCTTTGGTAAGTGTGACTTCGCGGCATCTTCGATGGAGCAAAGCGATGGGTCGCGGGTAGCCATTGACCGAATCGACAACTGGGCAAGTGCGCACAAACAAAGACCCGGCCCACTGGACCCACAGCAAACTGCCAAAGTGCTTGAAAGCGCTTCTGATTGGTTGGCGCCCCAAGCAGCCCAGGCGATCATGCGCATCGCTCAAAATCCCCTTGAAATGCCGGGTCCTACCGGGGAAAGTAATCGTTGGACGCTGTACCCTCGCGGCAATGTGCTTTGTCTGGGTCCTGATGCACCAAGTTTGCGATCACAGGTCTGCCAGGCGCTGGCACTGGGTAATCGTGTACTTGCTATTGGCGCTGATACTGATCTGCTTGGGCCGTTCCGATCCGGCTGGCCTCTTGAAGTTATGCCCGGAATCGTTGATCCCGATAATTTGGAAAAACTCTGTGGCATTGATGCGGTCATTCTTTGGCTTACCGGGGAAGCCCTGCGGCCATGGCGTCAGGCGCTGGCACAACGCGAGGGGCCAATCATTTCGCTGATCAATGAGCCGTGCGCGAGTGAATGTCTGGTTATTGAGCGCCATGTCTGTGCCGACACGACCGCATCCGGGGGTAATACTGCGCTGCTGGTGCAATCCGCTTAAGTGCGCAGAGGACGGTCGGCCCGCGGGTTTGGTTTAAACGGTAGACTGAAACAGCGCAGTTGGATAAGACAAGAGGAGTGGCTATGACAGAAGGGGTAGGGGGATCATCGGCGCAAGCCGAACTTTCCGAATTATCCCGCCGCACGGGCTTTACAGCCATCACGGTGCCAGAGCGCCTGGACCGTATTGAAAAAGCCCAACGCCTGATGATCGAGCAGGGTATCGATGCCCTGTATCTCGATGCCTCCACCAATCTTTTTTACTTCACGGGCCTGCGTTTTTGGGCCACAGAGCGACTGCATGAAGCAATTATCCCGGCCCGTGGGGATATCACCTATATAAGCCCGGGATTTGAGGAAGAAAAAACCCGCGCCATGTTGCTGTTGGGTAATGACGTGCGCACCTGGGAAGAGCACGAAGATCCTACCGCGCTGGTGGGTCAGTGTTTCGCTGAGTTAAGTGGCGTCAAAGGTGTGCTGGTGATCGATCCCGCGACACCGTTTTTCGTTTTTGACGGCCTGCGGCGCGCCATGCCGCGAGTGCAGTTTATTAATGGGTCGGGCGTGACGGCAAGTTGCCGTATGCATAAGTCCGACAATGAGATTGCACTGATTCAGTTGGCAATGGATCTTACCTTAGAGGTTCAAAAAAGCGCAGTACGAATACTGGAACCTGGCATCAGTACCATTGATGTGCAGGAGTTTCTTACCGACGCGCATCTGAAGCTTGGCACCGATGGCCCGCCGGCCTTTCGCATTGTGCTTTTTGGTGAGCCCACGGCTTACCCGCACGGAGTGTCATACCCTCAGGAACTTAAAGAAGGCGACATGGTACTGATCGATACCGGAGCTCCCATCGATGGCTACTACTCGGACATTACCCGCACCTATGTTTTTGGCGAACCCACGGCCCGCCAGCGCCAGGTCTGGGATCTTGAAAAAGCGGCTCAGGCCGCGGCGTTCGATGCAGCTCGGGTGGGCGTTCCCGCTGAAGCAGTGGATAGAGCCGCGCGTGATGTGATCGAAGCCGCGGGCTTTGGACCGGGTTACGCGGTACCCGGACTAGCGCACCGCACCGGCCATGGCATTGGCCTTGATATCCACGAGGAGGCCTACATTGTCCCGGGTAACGCCACTCCGCTGGCACAGGGCATGTGCTTTTCTAATGAACCGATGATCTGTATCTACGGTGAGTTTGGCGTACGCCTAGAAGATCACGTTTACATCACCGGCCAAGGCCCGCGCTGGTTTACTCAGCCCTCTTTATCTATCGATCAACCCTTCGGTTGAAGTGTGTCGATGGCTGCGGTGAATAGTTCGAACCACAATCACTTTATGACCGGTGAAGTGGTTTAAGTGGTCTAAACGGTTTTTTATTAAACTTAAATTTTTGTTCTTGGTTGGACGCCAGTGGTTCATGGTGTTGAAAAACCACAAATAGGGGTCGGCGACATCGTAGTAATGGATGATGTTCCAGGGCAGGCCGGTATTGACTTCGCAGCGATGTTAACAACATCTCTGGTAAAAACTAGAAAGTTCGATGTCATTGAACGCGCCAGATTGAAAGACATATTTAAAGAGCAGGGAATATCTACGATCTCGGGTATGGTTGATGGCGGAGTAAAGCTGGGGGGTATTAGTGGAGTAGGGTATCTGATTTATGGCTCTATCACCCAATTTGGGGAAACCTCCGAGGGTGTCGCCCTTCAAGGGTTGTCATTGGGTGGCGGCACTATGACAATGGGCGTCGACATCAAGTTGGTCGATGCCCAAACAGGCCGAACATTAGTCGCCGATTCGGTCACCCACGAGATTCAATCTGCTCAAAAAATCAGCATCGCCGGGTTGAGTTCAGAATCGGATCAAGGTAAAAGCGCAGGCGGTGATCTACTGAGGGCAACCGCGACGGACGTTGCCAATTTAATCACAACCAGTATCTTTCCAATGAAGGTGGTAGTGGTTCAGAAAGATGGAACCGTTATTCTGAACTATGGAGATGGCGCTTTAGAAAAAGGAATGATACTTGAGGTCTATGAGGTTGGTGAGGGATTTAAAGATCCAGATACAGGTGAGGTGCTTGGCGCAGAAGAGACGTTGGCTGCGACTATTGAGGTTTCTCAAACAACAACCAAATTTTCAAAAGCGATTGCTTTAGAGGGTTCTGATCCCAATGTAATCTCGAAAGGCTCGATAGCTCGAATTGTCAAAGGCGATCCTGAGCGCGATAAGAAAAAGGGAGGTCTTTTTGGATTAGGGTCAGGCGACAGTGACGATCAGGGCCAGGGTACCGGGACGAAGATCAGTAATATGTGAAGGGAGTCGAGGATCGGAAAAAAACAGCGACAATAGTGGTGAGGCTGTGGGTTCTCTCAATATTTTCCCCCAGTGGCTGTTGTTAAATTAATGAGCCTGCTTTTGCTCCTATTCGCTTTGGTTAGTGTTGGAGCAGCAGGGGGCGAATTCGAACGATTCGAGCGAAAGGCGACAGCTGCACGACTCTTGTGTGAATATCAAGGGGACTACGTAAGGTCTCATCGAGACCGACATATAGTGTGGTGGGCGTATGATGGCGAAGGATTGGTGATGAATGGCCTACCCCTAAAGGCAGATTTATTCGGAGCTAAAGCAAACAGCGTAATTGTTGATATAGGCAAACTCGTAGATAAAGCCGCCCTGTTTTCTCCAAACGGAGAACTACCGTCTTTTCTGAAGCGAAAATATTACGTG
>Ga0302127_10001039_pt1 | contig 16080 bp, 15 predicted proteins | sample CB4_SCM_MG_FD_204452 | JGI IMG/M metagenome (GOLD analysis project Ga0302127, IMG submission 204452) | Marine microbial communities from Western Arctic Ocean, Canada - CB4_SCM | ecosystem: Environmental > Aquatic > Marine > Oceanic | place: Canada: Western Arctic Ocean | collected 2017-09-24
ACCACGCCTTCTTCAACGTAGTCTCCAACTTCTGCTCCCAAGAAAAGCACCTGCCCCGAAGCCTTAGATTTAATTTCTATCGAAGAGATAGCTTCAACAGTGCCCGATGCTTCAACAGTTAGCTCTAATTGTTGAGCCCCTGCTTCTTTGAGCGTATAAAATTTGAATTCTTCTTCTTTATCTCCGCCCCCACAGCCAACTAAGATGGCAGTAGATAGGAGTACTGTTAAAAATTTAACATTAATATATTTCATTTTTTTCCTTGGTGGTATCTGATTCTATGAGGCCGTCTTTAATAAAGATAGTGCGCTGAGCCTCAGCAGCAACCTCATTCTCGTGAGTAATTAAAATTATAGTCTGCCCTTGGTCATGCAGGTTATGAAAAAGCTGCATGACATCATGGCCCGTTTGACTGTCAAGATTTCCCGTGGGCTCATCTGCAAACAGAATTGATGGATTATTAACAAGAGCTCTAGCAATAGCAACTCTTTGTTGTTGCCCCCCTGAAAGCTCGGATGGCTGATGATCCATTCTATCTTCCAAGCCAACTTCAGATAATGCGGCTTTAGCCCTAGTTATTTGATCTGCTTTTTCAATACCAGCATATTTTAAAGGCAACATTACATTATCAAGAGCACTGTTTCTGGCTAAAAGATGGAAGTTTTGAAATACGAATCCAATTTCTTTGTTTCTAATTCCTGCCAATGCATCATCATCCAAAGAACTAACCTCTTGATTGTTCAGCAGATAAGTTCCATGGGTAGGAATATCAAGACAGCCAATGATATTCATAAGAGTAGATTTACCAGAGCCAGAAGGTCCCATAATTGCTATGAATTCGCCTTTCTTTATATCGAATGAAACACCTCTTAGAGCCTCTACCGTCTGAGTGCCCAAAGCATAATGCTTGGTGACTCCCTCTACGCTAATAATGCTCATGCTGACCTGCATAAAAAAACTGGTATTTCTCGAGAAGTATTATTTTGATAAGTCTCATAAGCTGGATAAAATGAACAGATTAAAGGCCAAAGTTCGTCTTTCTTTTCTTTAGACACTTCTTCAGCAACATAGTTCCCAGAATCATGGACAGTTGAAATTTTAAGGTCAGGGTTTGCTTTTACGTTGTAATACCAATTTGGATTTTTTGGCATGCCTCCCAGAGACGCAACCAAAATTGGGAGACCGTCTTGATGAACATATATTAAAGGGATATTTCTAATTTTATTGGTTTTAGCTCCCTTGGTTCTTACTACCATTATTGGAAAACCACCAGGCCACTTATTCCAGAGCTTTCCATTGCTAAGTAAAAAAACTCTGGCCTGAAACTTAGCAAAATACTTGATAATGCGTTTAGCAGTTTTTGCTTGTTTTAAGGTGTATTTTTCTTGCTTCATTATTTTGGAGGACTATTCAAATGCAGCAATGCCAGTCTGATAATTGCCAAGAATTAATGCATGAACGTCATGAGTTCCTTCGTAAGTGTTTACAGCTTCCAAATTCATTGAATGTCGAACAACATGGTATTCATCAATTACTCCATTGCCGCCATGCATGTCTCTAGCCATTCTGGCCACATCAAGAGCTTTTCCGCAGTTATTACGCTTAATCAAAGAAATCATTTCAGGAACCATCTCACCCTCGTCAATTAAACGACCAACTCGCAATGCTGCCTGGAGTCCCAATGTAATTTCTGTTTGCATGTCTGCTAGTTTCTTTTGCACTAGCTGCTTTGCTGCCAAGGGAGATCCAAATTGAATTCGATCTAATGTGTATTGCCTTGCTGCGTGCCAACAAAATTCAGCAGCTCCCATTGATCCCCATGCAATGCCATAACGAGCAACATTCAGACAAGAAAAAGGGCCTCTAAAGCTCTGAGCCAATGGCAAGACATACTCTTCTGGAATAAAAACATCTGACATAAATATCTGACCGGTAGTTGATGCTCTGAGTGCAAACTTTCCTTGTAACACTTTGGTATCAAGGCCCGAAAAATCTTTTTTAGCAATAAAGCCTCTTAGAACCCCTTGCTCATCTTTAGCCCAAATTATAAATACATCTGCTATGGGAGCATTTGTTATCCAGGTTTTGGAGCCATTAAGTTTGTAGCCACCCTCAACTTTTTTTGCATTAGATAGCATGCTGCCTGGATCTGAGCCCGCATCTGGCTCGGTTAGTCCAAAGCAACCTATTAAGTTTCCTGCTGCCATTTCAGGCAAAAGTTCTTCTTTCTGAGCTTCTGAACCAAATTTGTAGATTGCGTACATTGCTAGCGAAGACTGCACACTGAATGCTGAGCGATAGCTAGAGTCCACTCGCTCTATTTCTCTTGTTATGAGTCCATAGGAAACATAGCCAACTCCTGCGCAACCATAACCTTTAATTGTTGCTCCTAAAATACCCAATTCACCCATTTCTTTGTATATCTCAGGATGAAATGTCTCATGCCTGTTGGCTTCAAGGATTCGTGGCATTAAAGTTTTTTGACAGTACTCATGCACATTATCGCGGATCATTCTCTCCTCTTCGGTGAGCTGATCGTCAAGATTTAAAATATCTTCCCAGTTTTTTCCCATAATTTACACAAAAAAAAGCCTCAGCAAAATGCTAAGGCTTTTATTATATTCTAATACTAGAATTTATAGTGGATATCCATTCCAATGGTCCTAGGAGCATTGAAGTAAGACAGCGTTAACTGGCCGAAAGCTGGTCCAAATGGAATTGAGCTCATTCTATGGTCTTTGTCAGCTAGATTCTTAATCCAAAAGTTTAACTGAAGATTTTCCATTGGCTCTGTTAGCAATCTAAAGTCAGTAGTTCCTCTCGAAGCCAAAGTAGTCAAGGCAGCCCTTGGATCTTTTGAGTTGTATGGAAAAGTTGGATGTTCAGCAATTCTACTGTGATCCAAACGCACTCTATAGTTGCCATAATCTTTTTCTAAAGACATATAGAGAGTGGTTTCTGGAGAGTAAGGAACTTGCTCTAAAAGATATCCATCACTTGCCACTTTGTTGCCTGTAAATGCAGAGTCAAGCGTGCCTATGTTTACCATTAGCTTTGTTGTGTCATTTATCAAAGTAATGGTTTCAATTTCAAGGCCTGAAATTTCAGCTGAATTATTGATTACTTCAGAGGCTGCAGCAGCATTAGCTGTGAAATAAGAAATTTGCATATCCTCATGTTCATTATCAAAATAAGCTACGTTTAACATCATTCGATTGTTAAAATACTTGCCCTTCAAACCAAACTCTGTTGAAGAAATAGTTTCTGGAGCATAAGGCGTTGATGCTGCAAAAGGATTGGAGCTTTCTCCATTAAATCCACCAGCTTTAAACCCTTCAGCGACTTTGAAATATAAGTTAGTATTTTCACTGTAATCATGAGACAGGATGAAAGTTCCTGTTGTATCGTCAAAGCTACCTTTACCAGAAGCTGAAATAATTCCCACATACTCTTTAAAACCAGACTTATCTTCTTCTGTTGTTCTTGCTCCTAGGGTTACATCCCAGTCTTCAGCAACAGCATAAGTGAACTGACCAAAGAATGCTTTAGAGTCCCCACTGCCTGAATAATTCTGAGTAATGGCTGTGCCACCTCCGAAGAATGACTGAGGGTTAGAAGTGTAAGCATCGTCTTTTAAAGCGTAATACCCAAGAACATATTCCATTTTATCGGTAGATCCTGATAACTGGACTTCAAAAGTTTCAGCGCTGTAGTTTGTATGTCTTTGAGTGTTAGCAATCGGAAAAGGTCCGCCATCTAAATCAAGATTATCATCCCAATCTGTTTTTCTCTTTGCCCAAATTACTTTTAAATTACCCAAGCTAACTTCACGATCAATGGTAAGGCTGGTGCCTTCAACTACAGATAATTCATATGTAGGTGCATTAATATGAGAAACGGCCTGTCTATCAGTGTTTGTAAATAGCTCTATTGGCCAAAGCTTTAAGCCGCCAGTTCGTGCAGAAGCACCCACTCCAAAAGCTGTGCTCCAGCCTGGAATTGTATTCGTGAGCTGAGCAAACGGAGGAATGTTATCTTGGTCTGTTTTATCAAGCGATAAATTAACGCTTGTTTTTTCACCTTCATAAGCAACTGTAAACTTGAAGCCTTTAGAATCAACAGTATCTAGCTCAGTATGATGTGTAGTATTTGGAACCACTCCTTGAGCAGCTTGATACGGGGACTCGTTATTATTAACATAGCCTCCTCTTTTTTTATTGTTTATAACAACTTTAGTAAAAATATTTTTGCCGATTTCATAATCACCTATTAGCTGTGTTTGCCTTAGACCATAATTACCAAAGGTAACTTTAGCTGAAGTTCCAGCGCCAGAAGGTTTCTTGCTAATCAAGTTGATTGCACCACCCAATGTATTTCTTCCATAAAGAGTTCCTTGAGGACCTCTTAGGATCTCAACTCTTTCTAAGTCGACCACATCAAAAATAGAGCCCTGGCCTTTACCAATATAAACTCCATCAAGATACATCCCAACGGTTGGTTCCCATGTAATAGCTGGATTAATAGTTACCCCTCCCCGCATCGCCACTGTTGCAGCTGTATTGTTAGAAGGTGTGTTAATAATATGAACATTAGGTGCCATTCCAGCAAGATCAACAACATTGGCAATATCAAGATCATCAATAGTAGATTCTGTGATAGCTGTAATTGCGATCGGAGTATCCTGAAGACTCTCTTCTCTTTTTTGAGCCGTAACCACCACTTCTTCAAGCGTTCCAAAAGAGCTGCTGGATGAGGTGCCGCTTGAGCTCGTCGTTGATACTGAATTAGATGTTGCCTTTGTTTCAAGAATGACTTCAGTGTCTGCGCTTGCATTAAAAACAAAAATTAGCGGGATCGCTAAAAATACTTGTCTGAGTCTATTCATAATATTCCTCTTTAAATTGAATAATTTTAATGATTATTGCAAAAAAGTTACCTTTTTGCATCTTTAGTAAAAATATTTATAAATAAAACTTGCACATTATTATTTTAACTGACCTTCTCAATCCTGATAATTCCAAATCTGGGCGATGAAAAGGCTATCTCTGAATCTTCTAGGCACTTGGAAGTTACCTGAATCATCTTGTTGCTATTCCCGCAGATAATAATTAATGGAAGAAGCTCTTGATGTTGGTATGTAAAATTTAATACTTCTGATGGAACATCTTGATGCTTTGTTCCATGGAGATCCAAATGAGTAATGCCCCTTTCCTCAAAAACTCTCATGCATTAAAAATATCGAGAGTTAACTAAGATTTGTATTGACCATCATGACATCCATCCTTCTTGCATTGTGATGACCGTAATCATAGACAACTTCATCTCCAAGACTAAGGTTTGGAAAACGTTTAAATAGTTCTTTTAACATGACTTCAGTTTGTGATCTGACCAAGGTAACTCCAATACAATAGTGCGGTCCTTGCCCAAAAGAGATGCTTTTGTCGTGGTCTCGCTGAATATCAAAAGTACTTGGATCATTATAAATTAATGGATCCATCCCAGCGGTGCTGGTAATTAACTGCACCATTTGCCCTTTTTTAATTTGATGTCCTTGAATCTCTATGTCCTCAGAAGCATATCGAGCCAACCCTGTTTTGCCAGAGGACTCATACCTAAGGGTTTCGGAAATAGCGCCTTGAACAAGTGTTGCATCTGCCATCAATGCATTGTATTGCTCAGGATGCTGCAATAAATTTTTAATTAAATAGCTGTGCAAATCTACCGCAGTATCTGAACCAGCCCCAAGAACAGCTCCAACCAAAGCACACATCTCAAGATTTGATAATTTTGACCCTTCGTCCTCGGCAAGGATAAGGGTTGATAAGAAGTCATCTCCAGGGTTTGCTCTTCTCTCATCTATCAGCTCATTTAATAAATCCAACCCTTCTGGCACACCTTTTATAGCGTCTTGCCTTTCTTCCGGAGAAAGCATTGGGTTGATGCCTCGAACTACCCCATATGCCAAGGAGTCAAAAATAGGAAATTTATCTCTAGGTATGCCTACAAGACTGGCAATAGCCTGCGTGGGAACTATCTCAGCAATCTCGGCGCCAAAGTTAAATGATTCAGGAGTACCAATTTCATCAAAACGCTCTTTAACAAGAACTGTAAATCTCTCTTTCATTTTTTCCATGATCCTAGGAGAGAATGCTGGAAGTGCTAATTTTCTAAGGCGAAGATGATTTTTTCGATCTAAAAAAAATAAATTATTATTCATGAGTTTCTCAAATGCATCCATCTCAGCGAATGGTTTTTTTGCAGGAGCAAACTCCCATAAATTAAAGTCAGTTGAAAGCCTTTTATCAAGAAGACAAGAAATAATATTTTGATGGCCGGTAATCAGCCAAGCCTGCCAAGCCTCAAATCTAGCAATTGGAAATTCGGCACTAAGTTTCTCTAAAGTTGGCGCAGGATCGTGAATAAAATCTTTTGATGACGGATCAAAGAAATGATCAACAGAGATTTTTGTTTGTTTGCTCATAACTTTAGTTTTAATTAAAAAATATTAGGATTGGGTAAATCACTTCTTGTTAAAATAGATTCAACTCTATCTTTAAAGGCTTGCTCACTTTTATCATTGACTGGGTTAATCCAATAATTAGATTTTTTAATTTCAGCCAAGCAAAATGATGCAACTTCTTCTGGTTCAGTTGTTTCCATCTCAATGCCCATAGAGCTCATCATTTCTAACATGTCCTCTACAGAAGAGATTGGATGCTCGGGTGCATTTGGATCTCTTGCAAGTTCTTCTGGTCTATTGCGTTCAGCAGAAAATAATTTTGTTCTTACTGTGTGCGGTCCTGGAAATAAAATAGAGACCTTAATATTTGATTCGGCCTGCTCGAGTTGAAGTTTTAATACTTCAGTAATACTGGAAACTGAAGCTTTGGAAGATGTATAAATAGGTGTAGATGGGAGATTGATAAATGCTCCATTTCCAGAGCAAGTATTAATAATTCGGCTTTCCTGCCCATGCGCCATCATTGCTGGAACGAAGGCTTGAATGCCATGAAGCACACCCATAACGTTTACACCATAAGCCCATTGCCAATCATTTGGTTTGGTTTGCCATATTGGCAAAAGCTCTGCAGGTGCTACGCCTGCATTATTGAATAATAAATGTACTGGTCCGTGTTCAGCTTCGCACCATTTAGCCAGTTCCATCATGGACTCTGGGCTAGAGACATCTGCAACCTTAAAGTGCACATTGAGAGATTGGTCTGTCAAAGACTTCGCAGAAGTCTCAAGACTCTCTGCTTCAATATCTGTCAGAATAACCTTTGCTCCCTCTTTCGCCAGAGCTTCTCCAATAGCAAAGCCGACACCGGATGCTCCTCCGGTAATAACAGCTAACTTATCTGTAAAATTTTCCATACTTAATACCTGTAAAACTATACTGAATCGTAACGAGAATGCATGAATGGAACGTAGGACATAATATCTACTTCCTCTACAACAGATGCATTTGATGATGATGTTCCCTCTTCCCAGACAAGAGAAACCATTTCTTTGACTGGAAGGTCAACAACTGGATCCATCGGCGATTCACGCAGAATAATTTCACCATCTAGTTTTGTAAGAACACTTTGAGTTCTGTGCATATTAATTCTTACTAACAGGGGATTTTGATCAACTGGCTTATTTTGCTCGCAGGATGGAAAAACTTTGAAGCAATAAACGTCATCGGTAAATGATGAGGTATCCAGTGATTCTGCTGTCTTGCCTTTAAGCTCAAGATAAGTAATACCATGACGGGTAACGGTTGCAACGCAATCGTCTCCGTTCTTTGAAGCATTAACGTCAGCTATTTTTTTAGGTTCACCGTATGTCTCTCTTCCGCCGACGACAACACCCTCGCCTTCCATAGGCATAGTAATTTCATAAATCCCTTCTTTGCCTTGGTACATGCAGTTAACACCAAATGTCGCTGCCCCAAATTCCATGCCACCCATTAAGTCAACAAACACTCTGGAGATTACAATCCTGACCATTGGATCAGCATGAACCGATAAAGGGGCCGGGATTAGCTTTTCTATCAAGCCAGGTTCAGTTTTATACCAAGCTTTGATTGCATGCATTTTCGCATCAAAGAATTCTAAATTATTTTCAGCAGCTTCAATTAACTGCTCTTGCGTTTTCACGAATCTTAAATCAGACATTTTTTCCCCTATGTTTTTTATACTACCCAATGATACATTTTATAAAATATAATTAACAATTACATAACTCGTAGTCTTGAGATCATCTTTTATGAAAAAATAAGTTGATTCAAATTATTAATAATGAAATCATGAGTTATTAAATACATTCTTACTTAGATGTATTTAGTATGTAAAGTTATAAATTAAGGGAAGAATTATGCCAAAACAAGAATTTCCATTTCCAATGCCAAACGGTTGGTTCTGTGTCACCAGGGTTGGTGATCTCAAGAACGAAGAAAGTAAATCGTTTATCTTTTGTGAAAAAGAGGTCGTAGCCTTTAGAACTAAATCTGGAAAAGTGTCTGTGCTCGATGCATTTTGTGGCTACTGCGGAATTAACTTAGCCATTAGTGGCAAGGTGGATGGTGAAACCATTAACTGCCCTAAGCATGGTATTAAATGGAACATAGATGGTACTTGTGCTGAAATTGATAAAGATGGCATGGTGCCGCAGAAAGCAATGGAAGTAGAAACTTTTAGCTATCCTTGCCAAGAATTGAATGGCTTTATATGGGCTTGGCATCACCTACTTAAAGAGGAGCCATATTTTGACATACCTGCCATCGACGGGTTTAATGATAATGACTCAAAGTGGGGCAAAGAGCATCATTACGAATATCATATCAATACTGTGCTTCAGGAAATTGCTGAGAATGATGTTGATCAAGCTCACTTTCCTAAAGTTCATGGCTCACCCAGCCTTCCAGAAACTGAAGCCATAATTGATGGAATATACAGAAAAACAATTGCTGAAACCTTAATGAGTCCCAATAATGATAGTGTGTCTGAAGAGTTCCATGTCGCAGATCCAACAATGTTTACAACAACTTTTACCAGAGAGTCTTGGGGGCTAGGGTGCGTAGGTCTTCATATGGTCAACTTGCCAAAAGGTGTAAATGAATTTGGAGGCGAATTTATTATGATTAATGCATCGTGTCCGGTGGACAACAAGAATTCCATACTTCGATGGTCAATGCGTGTTACTAAAGACATTGAAGACGAGTTAGGCATGGCTATTATCGATGGCATTGCCAATGGAGTCTTAGATGACATGCCTATCTGGGACAATAAAAGCTATGTTGCTCAGCCTCTTTTATGCGATGGCGACGGGCCGATCAATAAATTCAGAAAATGGGTTAGTCAGTTTTATTCTGATCCTCTTCAAGCTAGATAATTGGCAAAAGTTCACTTTTTTTATTCCACGATGAATGCAGGGAAGTCTACTGCTCTCTTGCAATCCAATTACAACTATCAAGAGCGAGGCATGCAAACTTTGCTGTTTCTTCCCAAAGTTGATGCTGATATTAACGATGGCATGATCCATTCTAGAATTGGCTTAACTGCTCAAGCGCACTCTGTAGATTCTGAATTTAATTTTTATAGCTTTGTCTCTCAAGAGCAAATAAAAAAACCCATCAATTGTATTTTAATTGATGAAGTGCAATTCCTTTCAAAAGAGCAAGTTAGGCAAGTATGCAAAATTAGTGATGAGCTTAATATTCCTGCGATGTGTTATGGCATCCGCACCGATTTTCAGGGTGCTTTATTTGCAGGCAGTGCAGAGCTTTTGGCGCTTGCAGATAATTTGATAGAACTAAAAACAGTTTGCGATTGCGGCAGAAAGGCAATCATGGTGATCAGGCTTGATGAAGCAGGGAAAGTAGTTACCGATGGCGATCAGATTAAAATTGGTGGCAACGATTCCTACAAGGTTTATTGCAGAAAGCATTTTCGAGAATTAACACAATTAATTTAGCTGTCTCTCCCCTCGCTTAAAAGACTTTAGGTATTTATAAGAAGGATCTTCCGAATTAGCTGTGCCGATGTTTGCCCCTTCAATCATTGGGTGAGTAAGATTAACTTTTGAAGGATCGCTTACGTATGCCCAATCTGCATCCACGGCTCTACTGGAAAATTTCCAAACTCCTTCTCTTTTTTCATACTCATCAAAGTACCTGCCTCCAATTAGCACATCAAAATTTTGATCGTCAGTAAGAACTTGATGAAATGCCAAGATGTAGGTCTCGCCCTCAGCTTTGTTGCCCATTAAATTAATATTATGTGTCGTAACGTTGTGATGCAAAATCCCCATCGACTTTTGTATTTCAGGCAATAGATCAATAAAGTCCATGGCTTTGCCTTTAAAAAAAGATCCATGATCATCGTGAGCATCCCCATGATAAAGGGTTCTCATAAGCTCATGATCGTGACGATCAGCGGCCCTGCAATAGGTATGAACTAAATCTCTGATAGATTCCTTATCAAGGATTTCTTGAATTTTACTGTCAACTTCGCTCATACTAATATCCTATAAATTAAATATACAAATTAATATAAATTAAAATTTCTATTAATAATATGCTCAATGAAACCACATATTAGACATCCCCTTCTTTCATCGCCTGCATTTATAGGAAAGTTACAGCTCAAAAATAAGATCGTCATGGCTCCCATGGGCTCTAATTTTGCTGGAGACGATGGTCATACCACCGAGCAACTTGAGTCTTATTACGAGGAAAGAGCCAAAGGTGGAGTTGGATTAATAATTCTTGAGACATCAGCAATAACATGGCCAGCAGGTGCTTCAATGCCATACATGATTGGCTTTTCAAAAGATGAGTTTGTTTCAGATTTAAAATCTTTAACACAAAGGGTCCATCAGCACGGTGCAAAAATTGCTGCTCAATTAAATCACAGCGGGAAAATTGCTCAAGAGGACACCATTGCCGGAAGACCCATACCAGTGCCATCAATACCAAAATCTCAACCGAGCGATATGTTTGGGCTGCTAACTCAAGATGAGATTATGAATTTTATTAAAGCAGGAGGTCCAGACGGAAAAGGTCCTCGCTATCATGAGCTGACTATTGGCGAAATAAAAGAGGAAATTGGTAATTTTGCAAAGGCTGCGAAACGAGCAAAAATGGCAAATTTTGATGCAGTAGAGGTCCATGCTGGGCACGGGTACCTCATTTCGAGTTTTCTCTCACCTGCTGTGAACAAAAGAATAGATGAATATGGTGGCACCCCTGAAAAAAGAGCACGATTTTTAGTTGAAGTTATAGAAGCAATCAAACGAGAAGTATCTGATGACTTTCCTGTTCTTGTTAGATTGGATGCAAACGAATACCGAATTGAAGGCGGTATTACTCCTAAGGATTTTCTTATAACCTCTATGCTTGCTGAAAAAGCTGGTGCAGATGCTTTGGATGTGAGTTCATATGGAAATACAAGCAAAGGAATAGCATTTACCGAGGCGCCATTGGTTCATGAGCCCGGAGGGTTTTTAAAATTTGCACGCATGGCAAAAGAAAAAGTATCCATTCCAATCATTGCTGTTGGACGAGTTGAGTTGGACGTTGCAGAAAACGGCTTAAAAAATAACGATTTTGATTTTGTGGCTATGGGAAGAAAACTCCTTGCCGATCCAGGTCTTCCAGATAAAATTTTATCGGGACAAGAGCATTTAATCAGGCCATGCATTTACTGTTATGTTTGCGTTAGTCAGATATTTATAAATAAGCCCATGATGTGTGCTGTGAATTCTCAACTGGGTAACGAGCATCGAAATGAAAAAATTATTTATAGCACTGCGAGGCAAAAAAATATTTTAGTTGTGGGGGCTGGCCCAAGTGGCATGGAGGCTGCAAGGCTATTAGCAATGCAAGGCCATCATGTAGAGGTGTGGGAAAAGGATAAAGATCTAGGCGGAACAGTAAGAATCGCCACTCTCGCCTATGAACCAAACGGACAACTAATTACTTACCTAGATAACTCTCTTAAAGAACTTGGTGTAAAAATAAAACGAAACACACTTGCATCGATTGAGAGCATTCAATCATTTCAGGCCGATCATGTTCTGATGGCCGTTGGGGCCAATCGTGATGCGCCTTCCATTCCAGGCAAAGATCTAAATCATGTCTTTGATGGCGAACAATTGCGCGGCCTCCTATTTGGCTCAGATCTTTCGGCAATGAGAAAACTGTCTCTCTTTCAACAGATCGTTCTAAAAATTGGTAGAGCAAGCCAGCTCTTAAGAAACGTGAAAGCCTTAACAATTCTTAGCAAAATATGGATGCCCATCAGCAAGAATATTATTATTATCGGTGGCGACTTGGTCGGTCTGGAGCTAGCAGAGTTTTTAATTGAGCGCGGAAGAAAAGTTACAGTCTTAGAGCCATCTGCCACATTGGGCCCTAATTTGAGCATTGTTAGAAGATCTAGAGTGGTGCATCTATTAAAAGAAAATGGAGCAACTCTTTTAACCAACGCAACAATCAATGAAATTTCTAAGGAGGGAGTCCTTTACGAGCATGGCGAAGAAGCCCACCTAGCCGAGGCAGATCAAGTGATTATTGCCATGGGGGCCAACCCTAACTTAGAGCTAACAAATGCACTCAAAGAAAAAAATATCGCAGTTACGCCTATCGGTGATTGTACTTCAGTGGGGTATATTCATGGTGCCATTGCAGACGCACGAAACGCAGTTTTGGCTATTAACGATTTAGCCTAGCAAGGCTTCTTTGACAGCAGGATGAACAACTTCACCATTTTTTATATTCAATCCATTTAAAAGATGTTCGTCATCTTTTAATGCTTGATCTATACCTTTGTTTGCTAGGTCTAGCACAAAAGGAAGTGTTGCCTTGTTCAAAGCATGGGTAGCTGTCAAAGGAACTGCACCGGGCATGTTCGTGACACAATAATGCACAACTCCATCTTTAACAAAAGTAGGTTCGTCATGATTAGTCGGTCGACTTGTCTCAAAGCATCCGCCTTGATCAATTGAAATATCAACCATGACACTTCCTGGAGTCATATGGGCAAGCATTTTTTCTGTTACGATTTTCGGAGCTTGTTTGCCAACAACATAAACTGCGCCAATAACCAAGTCAGATTGTGACAAGGCATCGGCAATTTCAGCATCGGTTGATTCAATGTATTCGACGTGATCAGTCCCATGAATTGCTTTTAGCTGAGACAATCTCTCTAAAGATAAATCAATTATCTTAACGTGAGCATTGTTTGCAATTGCTTTTTCAATTGCTTCAGTGCCAGCAACCCCTGCCCCAATAACGGTAACAACTCTTGGATCAATTTCTCCAAAGGATCCAATTAAAGTTCCTCTACCTTTATTTGGTTTTAACAGATGATAGGAGCCAACCACTATGCTGAGTTGACCAGCAATAGCACTCATTGGTGCAAGCAATGGCAAAGAGCCATTAGCTGAAGTAACAGTTTCATAAGCAATGCCTGTAACACCAGTTTTAATTAGATCAGCAGCATGCTTCTTATCACCAGCTAAGTGCAAGTAAGTAAAAAGAGTGTGGCGATCGGATAGAAATTGCAATTCTTCTTGCATGGGCTCCTTAACCTTAATAATAAGCTCGGCAGCATTGAAGACTTCTGCAGCAGTTTCAAGAATATTTGCTCCTGCTAAAGAGTAATCGTTATCAGAGAAGCCAATTTCTTTGCCAGCATTATGTTCAACAAAGACAGAATGATTATTAGCAATTAATTCAGCTGCTGAAGCAGGAGTTAGCCCAACCCTGAACTCGTTGTTTTTAATTTCTTTTGGAACGCCAATTTGCATGTCGCTAATTTACCACGATGCATGTTGTGAAGAAAATATTTAACGCCTATAAATAGTTATATAACAATAATAATTTGTTATAGGGAAATGGTTTGTATTACTAAAAAGTTAGGTTAAGGAAATTCTGAACTGTTGAATCAACAGACTTTTGAATTTTTAGCGCAATACCTGGATCTAAGTTCATGATTCCAGGATTTCCAGCCGTGCCTTTTCCATACAAAGTTGAAAACACTGCTGCTGCTGCCAGATAAGTACCTTCTTTAGAAGGGTGTCTTAAATCGCTGGTATAAAGATTAATCTCAGGATGGTCTTGAGAGAATTGATAGAAAGCTTCTCCAGCGGGTATTAATAAAATATCGTTTTCATTTGCTGCTTTTATAAACTCCCTTCTTAAATCTCCAATCATGTTTGGTTTGTTTTTATAAGGCCAAGACATGAATAGCATTGGCTCTGCATTCCTTGCTCGAATTGTCTTTGAATGTTTAATGACATATGAATGGAAGTTTTCTTGAGTATCTGGATGAATTGGGCAAAGGCTGCAATCCATTAAAATGACTGCATCAATCGAGGTATCTAAAGATTTTATATAAGCGTTGTCATTGCTAGAATCGATTCTAAAATTTCCAATGCTTTGATTCGAGAGATAGCCTTCAACATCATGCCAAGATAAAGCGGATCCATTAATGGTGATTGATCTTCTTTTTAGCGGGCCCACTGAATCGTCATTTTTTATCAGACTGCCAAGATGATTGTGCAAGCTGTTATTGTAATAAAAAAAACTGTTGCCAATAAACATGACTGACTCAAGATCTGCATTTAAAGGAGCAGTAACATTTAGGGGTTTGTTAGCTGTTAGAGGTAAGGCTATTAAAAGGAATCCCACTATAAATATCTTAAGAAACAACATTTTTCTTTTGCTGACAAATAAAGACATAATTATTAGTTGTTGTGAGAGCAGTCTAGAACCTTAAAAGTGTCTCCATCTTCTGTGTAAGTTCTGCCGTTGTCGATGAGCTCTTCAACGTAATAGCTTTCATCTGCAGCGCCTTCAAAGGTTAATATCTCATCTAAGATTTGCTCAAATTCATAAATGTTGTAGTGAGAGTCTTTCACAGTTAAAGGCAGATCACACAAGTAGCCCTCTTCGTCTTGCTCGCCTCCCATTGGATCTTCGGCATCAGGAAAATACAGGCGATAGTCACCATCATCTAACAAACCTTGCTTATGCTCGGTAACGTCATGTAAAGCATGAGTGGTGCATACCCAGAAATCTACATCAGCGTATTGCTTATTGAGCAGCAACATAGAAAAGTGAAAATCCTTTTCTTTGTATAAAAATAAAGTGTCATCCTTTGCAACAATCTCTTGGATTGCTTTTTCTAGGTCATCGTTTCCTTTGCCCTCAAATCCCTCTTTGTGATCTTCATGCTCAATTTCCCATTCAGGATATTTTTTAAAAAGGTCATAGTATTCTGTATATTCCATCTTGCTATTCTCCTGAAAAAATTATCTGTCAGCTATTTTCGTGTGGGTTATTTGGGATGAAGCCTTGACACAATATGATTAAAAGCTTCATCAACACTGCTGGTAACAAAAAACAGGTCTAAGTCTTTTCTATCTATTGTTCCAAATTCAACCAAAGTCTCAAAATTAATTAGCTTGCCCCAAAACTCTTTTCCAAAAAGGACTATAGGTAAATTTTTTGTAATTTTTTCAGTTTGAATAAGCGTAAGGATTTCAAAAAATTCGTCCATGGTTCCAAAACCCCCGGGCATAATCACTAGGGCTTTTGCTGGATAGGTAAACCAAAATTTTCTTGTAAAAAAGTAATGAAATTCAAAATCTAACTCTGGTGTCACATATGGATTTGGAATATTTTCAAAAGGCAGAGAGATCCTAAGCGCCATACTTTTGCCTCCGGCATCGCTTGCCCCTCTGTTGGCTGCAATCATAATGCCTGGGCCTCCACCTGAACAAACAACATATTTTTGGATCTCATCTTCTAAACTCATAGACCATTCTGTCAATTTTTTTGAGAGATCTCTTGTAGCATCGTAGTACTCAGCTAATTTAGTATTTTTACTGCGTCTTTCTTCTCCACCCAGGTCCTCAGGAGATGGGGCTCTTGCGGATCCAAAAATCACTATGGTATCTTTAACCTTTTGTTCTTCAAGTTGTAATTTTGGGTAAAGGTATTCAGATAAAATTCTTAGAGGGCGAGCATCCTTGCTGGTTAAAAAATCTAAATTTTTGTACGCATGTTCTGTTACTGGGGTTTTATTATCT
>Ga0302127_10001040_pt1 | contig 16077 bp, 14 predicted proteins | sample CB4_SCM_MG_FD_204452 | JGI IMG/M metagenome (GOLD analysis project Ga0302127, IMG submission 204452) | Marine microbial communities from Western Arctic Ocean, Canada - CB4_SCM | ecosystem: Environmental > Aquatic > Marine > Oceanic | place: Canada: Western Arctic Ocean | collected 2017-09-24
AATCCATGGCGCGCTTGGCGATGTCGGCAGGCATTTGGCCGTCAACAATGGGCAAGGTGGGAATTCCGGCTTCTTCCCCCAGAACCCGCAATTGTTCCTGGGCGGCGGGGCGATGGACGTCCAGGGATGCCATCAAGACCTGTTTCTTTTCCCGCTGGGTAAGACGAAGCCCAATTTTCGCAGTGGTAGTTGTTTTACCCGATCCTTGCAGGCCAACCATTAAAATGGCTGCGGGGGGTGCGGCGGCAATATTGATGTTTTCCGTTTTTGCCCCCAACATTTCGACCATTTGGTCATGGACGATTTTGACAACCATTTGGGCCGGAGCAACGCTGCGTACCACCTCGGCCCCAACTGATTTGGTTCGTACTGCAGCGATGAAGTCCTTAACAACCGGCAGGGCCACATCAGCTTCAAGCAGCGCAACCCGGACTTCGCGCAGGGCTTCGTCCACGTCTGCTTCGCGCAGGGCACCGCGTTTCCGCAAGGCATCGAACGCATCGGACAGTCGGGTAGTTAGGGTCTCGAACATGCTGCTTTCAGTCACCAATTAGCTGGGCCAAGACAAACACAACAAACGCCAGTGCGCGAAAACTCGCGGACTGGCGGGCGCCAAACGTTTAGGCGCAGGCTGCATCGGACGTCTACTAAGTAGCCAATAAGTAATGGTGGGCCGCCGGAAGGTCAAGTCAGGGTTGGCTTGCGGTATGCTGGACAGTGCGCGACCCATAGGCCATAACCGGCTCCATGAGAAATGGACGCCCCTTTATCAAAATGCACGGGCTCGGCAACGACTTCGTGATCTTAGATGGCCGGGAACGACCTGTGCCTTTGGAGCCGCTTGAGATCGAAATTATTGCCAGCCGCAACACCGGGATCGGCTGCGATCAGCTTCTGGTCTTGGGGCCATCGGAAAACGCCGACGCCTATATGCATATCTTTAATGCCGATGGCACTGAAGCTGATGCCTGTGGCAATGGTGCGCGCTGCGTCGCCAAGCTACTGATGAAACAGATGGAATCGGACAAAGTGACCCTGGAGACAAACGCCGGGATTTTGTCTGGGTTTGATGCGGGCGAGGGTTTGGTGACCGTGGATATGGGGTCTGTGAAGACCAATTGGGAAGAAATCCCCATGGCCGAAGAAAAAGACACGTTGCATGTGGATATCGAAATTTCCCAGGAAGACAGCGAAGAAGATCCACTGATTTGGGATCCCATTGCGGTGAACGTGGGCAATCCTCATTTGGTATTCCTGGTGAAGAATCCAAATGCGATTGATTTGGAATCCATCGGCCCCGTCATTGAAAATTCCGACCTATTCCCGGAAGGCATCAATGTGGGAATGGCGTTGATCAATGGCGATGACACCATCCGTTTGCGGGTGTGGGAACGCGGTGTCGGCATAACATCGGCGTGCGGTACGGCGGCGTGCGCGGCCTTGGTGGCGGCGGTACGGCGCGAACACATGGGCCGTTCAGCGGTGGTAGAAATGGATGGCGGAGCCTTGGGTGTTCATTGGCGGGAAGATAACGGCCATGTGATGCTGACTGGCCCGACCACCACTAGTTTTGAAGGTGAATTCAACATCGCTGATCTTCTGGTGGCTGCCATGCAGCCCAAGCCCGAGCAATGAGCGACGCGTTAAGCGGCGCGACCACCCAACAGATGAGCGAGGCGGCTCGCAGGACGGAGGTGGTCACCTTTGGCTGCCGCCTAAATACATTCGAATCACAAGTCATCCGCCAAAATGCCGAAGCCGCTGGCCTGGACGACGCCATCATCATCAACACATGCGCGGTGACCGCCGAAGCTGAACGCCAAGCACGCCAGGCCATTCGTCGGGCTCGGCGCAAACATCCCACCGCCCGGATAATCGTCACGGGGTGCTCAGTCCAGACCGATCCAGACACATACGCCGCCATGCCAGAAGTTGATCAGATTCTGGGCAACGCTGAAAAGCTCGATCCGGCGGCGTGGACCAAAACGACAGCCCGCCAAGTGGATGATATCGAACAAGTCATGGATGCCTCCAGCCCGTTGATCGAGGGCCTGGAGGGTCGGGCCCGGGCTATCTTGCAGGTCCAAAATGGCTGCGATCACCGCTGCACGTTTTGCATCATCCCCTTTGCCCGAGGGCCAAGCCGGAGCGTCCCCGGCCAGACCGTTATCGCACAGGCGCGTAAGCTGGCCGCCAATGGGTACCGGGAATTCGTTTTGACCGGTGTGGATATCACGGCTTATGGCGCGGACTTGGCCAGCCATCCAGCTTTGGGGGATTTGGTAGCGACGCTGTTGGATCAGGTGCCGGAAATTGAACGTCTGCGCCTGTCGTCTTTGGATGTTAGCGAAGTGGATCCTCTGTTGTTCGATCTAATCGCATCTGATCCGCGAATCATGCCGCATTTGCACCTAAGCCTGCAGGCCGGGGACAATTTGATTTTGAAACGCATGAAGCGCCGCCACACCCGGGACCAAGCCATTCGCTTTTGCTCTGATCTCCGCTCCCTGCGCCCCGATGTAACATTCGGCGCGGATTTGATTGCTGGCTTTCCCACCGAAACTGATGACCAGTTCGCCAATACCTTGGCCCTGGTGGACGAGTGCGGTCTGGCTTTTTTACATGTGTTCCCGTACTCGGTTCGGCGCGATACACCAGCCGGGCGCATGCCCCAGGTTCCAGACGATGTAAAGAAAGGTCGGGTCGCTCAGTTGAGGGCAAAAGGCGAGGGGGCCCTGGCAGCGCATTTGATGGCCCGCGCTGGGTCACAAGACCGGATTTTGGTGGAGCGCATCGGCCCAACCGGAGCTACTGGCCATGGGGAGGACTTCTCTGCAGTGATTTTAGGCGGCAATGTGGGTGTGGGGGAAATTGTTCGGGCGACGGTGACGGGCTTTGAGAATGGCAGACTTATAGCCCAATCCAACTTGTGACGCCCGCTCTGTGAATACCGAAAAATCCCCGAAATGGCTGGGGCGGTTGACGTCTGGCCTAAGCCGGTCGGCGGGGGCCCTCAGCGAGGGCGTCACGCGCATGTTTGGTGGTGGCAAGCTTGATGCCAAAATTTTGCAAGACCTGGAAGACCTGTTGGTGGCGTCTGATTTGGGCGTCGCTGTGGCAGCCCGCCTTGTGGCTGATTTATCAAAGGTGCGCCTGGGCAAAGATGTGACCCCAGAGCAAGTGCGCGAAACTTTGGCGGACGGCATCGAGAAAATTTTATCCCCTGTGGAAAAGCCCTTGGATGTTTCCACCGCAAAGCCGTTCGTGATTTTGGTGGTGGGCGTAAACGGCACGGGAAAAACCACGACCATTGGCAAGATTGCCCATCGGTTTTGCGCCGAGGGGAAGTCGACGATACTGGCAGCCGGGGATACTTTCCGCGCTGCCGCCATCGACCAGCTGAAAGTTTGGGGCGAACGCACGGGTTCAGAAGTCGTGGAAAAAGGTCCAGGTGCCGATTCGGCCGGAGTGGTGTTCGAGGCGGTGGAGCGAGCTAATGCGATAGGCGCCGAAGTGGTTTTAGCCGACACTGCGGGGCGGCTTCAAAATAAAGCCGATTTGATGTCGGAGCTGGAAAAAATTGTCCGGGTTGTGGGCAAGCTGGATGTAAAAGCCCCCCACGCAATTTTACTAGTATTGGATGCCACTACTGGCCAAAACGTCCGGTCCCAAGTGGAGGCGTTTAAAAAAATATGCCCGCTAACGGGATTGGTGATGACCAAATTAGACGGTACAGCACGGGGTGGAATGCTGGTGGCGGTTGCGGACGAATTTCAACTGCCCGTGCATTTTGTCGGCGTTGGCGAAGCTCTGGAAGATTTGCAAATCTTCAACGCCAGAGGCTTTGCTCGGTCGTTGGCGGGGTTGGAGGGCGCTTAAGCGGCGCCCGACTGAACGGTTATGTCGGTTCCAACGACCAAATCGAACTTCTGATCGGCACGGCCACAGTTCACAGCAATCTCCGCCAGCGCATTGGCGTTTTCAAACCACATGCCTTCGTTTTCCGGCACATCTGAAAATGTCCGGGCCCGCCGCAACGTATGACCACCAGCGGTCAGTTGGTCTTTTGCTCCCAGCGATGCCGCGCGAATGCCAGTAATGGCGTTGCCAAAATTGTCGATGTAGATGATTTTTGCCAAATCGGCAGGCCAGACGTTCGCGCCTTGGCCGCCGGGTGCACGCTCGTCTCCGGGAATTTTTCTACCGGCCGCCAACGTTGCGGCAACGGGGCCAAACAAATCCCGACCGTGGAAACTGTCGGAAAGATGTTCGGGACGCCAAGTGATGTCAAACCATTTGGCTTCATTTGCCCGGCCAGCAATGACGTTGAATAATCCGTTGTCGGGGCCAACGAACTGATGACCGTCAGCGCAAACTACTACAGGTGCTCGGTTTTTATCTCCGACTCCCGGATCCACAACGCACAGAAACACCGTGCCCTGGGGAAACCCGGCGGTATAGGCCGCCAACAAGTACGCGGAGGCTTCTGGGTCGTGGGCCGGGGCGTCGGAAAATAAATCGATGACGGTGGACTGGGGTGCTTGGGAGGCAAGCACGGCTTTAACCTGGCCGACGTAAGGGCCTTCGAGCCCAAAATCCGTGAACATCACAATTAGAGGCATTATCATGGATCACAGGATGGTCGGAACGCAAGCCCGTGGATAGTCTAGAAATTCGCGTATACTGATGGCCAGAGAGGCCCGCCAAAGATGGCGCGCTGTTTTGGTTAGAGTGGATATCCATGGCGGTCAAAGCGGAAAAGCAAACAAATCCTTTGATCAGATTGGTCATCGAGGTCGGGCCGTTGGCCGTTTTTTTTATCGCCAATGCTCGAGCAGATATTTTTTTCGCCACCGGTGCATTCATGGTGGCCATCATTATTTCCCTGAGCGTGTCGCTGGTTTTGGAACGGCGGTTGCCGGTGATGCCCCTGGTTACCGCGGGAGTGGTCTTGGTGTTCGGTGGGCTCACCCTAATTTTACAAGACGAGGTGTTCATAAAATTGAAGCCCACCATCGTCAACACCTTGTTCGCGATGTCTATATTTGTGGGCCTTGGATTGGGGCGAAATTTTGTTCAGGTGGTGATGGGGGCGGCGGTCAAAATAACAGATGAAGGTTGGAAAATTTTGGCCGTAAGATGGGGTGTGTTTTTTATTGTTCTGGCGGTTCTGAACGAAATTGTGTGGCGGTCTGTCAGTACCGATGCGTGGGTTAATTTTAAGGTCTTCGGGGTCTTACCCCTGACATTAATATTTAGCTTTGCCCAAGTCCCGGTGTTGATGCGCTATGCGATTGAAGAGCCTGAAGAGGCCAAAACAACCCTCCAGGAGTAATAGGCCGGACCGCCAAATCTTGGCAAAAAAACCAGCCGTTCTGGCGGCTAAATTTCCGACTGCGGCGGTGCAAACGAACCTGATAAGGTTTCAACCGTAATATTCTCCCCCACAAACGATTTGTGGAATGGATCTCCGCGCTTTGCGGCGCTTTAAACTAACGCCTTTGCGTACGTTCCCCGCACATGCGGGGCCCGCACCCATAGATTTTGGCACTCTACAGGGGGTGTCAAGGAAATTTGACACTCCAACCCTATGAAAATTAAGTGATTACATGGGCTTATGGATGTTTTTGTTACTCCGCGGGCAAGGCGTCCATGCGCAATTGGACCTGGGCAAAGGCGTCGCCCCCTGGGTCCAACAAGGTCAATAGCTTGGTCCATTCGGCTCGGGCTGCGGTGGAATCATTGGTCTCCGCATAGGCCACGCCGCTGTAAAACAGGGCCTCTGAATTGTCGGGTTCTAGCTCTAAAGCCCGCCGGAAAATGACCGCGGCAGCTGGTGGTACCAAGCCGTCCTCGGACGCCGCCATCATCAACCCTGCTTGCTGAATCAAAACCAAAGGGTCGTCCGGCGACAACTCAACGGCCCTAGCCACAGCTACTTGCGCATCATCCAAACGACCCAAAACCCGGTACGATTGGGACAGACGCAACCAACCTTCTAAGTCTCCCGGCTCCTCCACAAGCCGCTCGGCCAGCTGCGAAACCATGCCTTCGATCAGCGCCATTTGCTCTTCTGAGGTCATAGCTCCCAATGGCGATTGAGGGGCGGCTTCGGGGGGCGGAGGCATTAGCTCAGCCAAATTTAGGCCTAATTGATCGGCTGCTTCTTGCAAAGTTTGGCGCAAAAACGGCCACCACGGCGCATCCTCTGGGGTGTCGGCGGCCAATGAAATCCAAACATCGAAGGCTTCTTGGGTACGCTCGGCTTGTGACAACGCCAAGCCCAGGTAAAACCGGGCGCCGGGATGGGCTGGGTCATCCACCAATGCGGCGTCGATGGCGGCTTGAGCCTCTTGGGTGATAAACCCACCAGCGATGTTGTACAGACCTTCGACCATTTCCATCTGGGTGTCGGCATCGTTCAATCCCAACGCGATGGCGCGGCGGAAGGCGCTGACAGAGTCTTCAAAATTTCCGGTGAATGCATGGGCTCGGCCCAATAGCATCCAGCCTTCGACATCTTCCGGGTTGGTCTCCAATATGGCGGTTTGTTCAGTAATGAAATCCAGGACTTCCTGGGGTATTGGGGCTTCTTGAATAATTGGTGCGCGTTCGACGAACGGTTGATCGACGACCCCTGGTGCTCCCAGAATCGAGTACAGACCGACGGAAACTGCCGGCACCAAAATCCCTAACGCCACGGCCATCTGCCACTTAGGAAGCTCGCCCGTGCGCCGGTATGGTGTGTCCGAAACGCCTAAAATCCGCCGGTCAATTTCCAGGCGGGCAGCAGTCTCCAGGTCCTTGGTGACTGCCCCACGTTCCACATCTTCTTGCAGCTCGCGCAACTGGTCCCGATAGACTTGTAAATCGTAATCGGCACGGGATACTGGAGGTTTACGTTTGCGGACCAAGGGCACAACGATGACCAACACAGCCAGCAGGGCCAAAATAAGGAAAGGTACCCAGCGCATGATGTTCTAAACCTCTATATCCAAAAGTTTGGCCAACCGGCGTTGTTCTTCCTCGGTCAACGGGACGGCCTTGGCCACCTGAGTTGACGCTGCGCGGAAGTACGCCCACGCTGACCACCCAGCAAGCATTAAAATTAAAATTGGTCCAAGCCAAAGCGCAATTGTGGTGGCCTTGAACGGAGGTTTCAGAAGAATCCAATCGCCGTAACGATCAACCAAAAACTGGATGGCCTGGTCGTTTGTATCCCCCGCTGTCACTCGATCGCGGACAATGATGCGCAAATCCCGGGCAAGGCCGGCATTGGAATCGTGGATCGATTGGTTTTGGCAAACCAAGCAGCGGATTTGCTTGTGGATGGTCTGGGCCCGGGCTTCAAGGATTGGGTCTTCAAGAGGTGGGTCGATGATTTCAGTCACGACCTGGGCGCTGGAGGCGGTAACGATTCCCACGAAAATTGCGACCATCACTCCGGTCCATGGGCGCGCAACGGCGATCATCCGTCGGTACCGTCGGCGATCATTAGAGCCTGTAGCTCCCGTACCTTTGGCAATATTTTATTCTCCAAAGCGTAGCGGTCAATGGGGCCTATATGTTTCAATTGGATGAGTCCTTGGGCATCCACCACAAAGGTTTCAGGAACTCCGATCACACCAAGATCCACGCCCACGCGCCCGTCTAAATCGGCACCAATTGCCGTGTACGGGTCGCCGAAGTCTGCTAGCCATTTCGAGGCATTCTCCTGGTAATCTTTATAATTAAGTCCGAAAACAGGAACATCACCGGCTTCGCCCACCTCAACCCACAAAGGATGTTCCACCCGGCAGGGCACACACCAAGACGCAAACACGTTGACGATGGAAACAAGGCCAATTAGGTCAGTATTGGACAGCCCGTGTAGCGTGCTATCTACAGACGGCAAATCGAACGTGGGTGCGGGTTGTCCAATCAACGCTGACGGGATTTCTTTGGGCTTCAAGATAAGCAATCCCAGGAAAAGTGCGACGGCGATAACAGCGAACATCATCGGCGGTATATACGCGATGGGTCGCATGGATTATTCCCCTGCCATTCGTGGGGCAGGGCCCGCAGCAGGTTCCCTTCGTCGTTCCGGGGCACCCACTCGGTGGCGTCGGTCGGTTAAGGAAACTACACCGCCCAAGACCATAACGCTGGCGCCAATCCACATCCAATGCACAAACGGCTTAAAGAAAAAGCGCGTGGCCCAGCCGCCTTTGCCATCGGCGTCGCCGATCACGGCATAGAGATCTCCGGCCCACGTCGCCTTGATTCCGGCTTCGGTTGTGGGCATGCCAGAGCTGACATAGGCGCGTTTTTCGGGCAGCAGATTTGTGACCACTTCGCCGTCGCGGGATACGGAAAATAGCGCCCGTTCAGCCATGTAATTTGGCCCGGGGATGTTGCCCACGCCTTGGAATGTCAGGTCGTATCCAGCCACCGACACCACGTCGCCCGGGCGCATGACTTGGGTCGCTTCGGTTTGCCAGGTCAACATGACGGTGCCGCCCAGCAAGAAAATACCCAGGCCCGTGTGGGCTAAGGTCATACCCCAAGCAGCTCGGGGCAGATGGATGGCTCGGCGCAGGGAGTCAGCCAACGGTGCGCGCAAAAGCTTGATGCGTTCCGCCAACGATGCAAAGGATCCGGCCACCAGCCATGCCCCCAGGGCAATGCCCAATGTGCTGAGCCAAGTGCCGCCGGACACAAAAGCCCAGACTGCCAACGCGATTCCAGCAGACACGAAAAACGCCACCCGCAAGCGCTGGAGGGCGCCCATCAAGTCGCCGCGCTTCCACGACAGCATGGGTCCTATCACAGCGGCTGCCAGCAACGGTGCCATGATCGGGAAGAACGTGGCTTCAAAAAATGGTGCCCCAACGGACACCTTCTTGCCGGTGAACAAGTCCAACAGCAATGGATACAGCGTTCCTAACAGGACAGTTGCGGTGGCTGTGGCTAGCAACAAATTATTCAGCACCAAGGCACCTTCGCGGCTGATCGGGGCGAATACGCCACCAGATTTCAGAGCTGGTGCGCGCACGGCATACAGGATCAGAGAGCCGCCTATCACCAGCACCAAAAATCCCAGAATGAAATATCCGCGTTCGGGGTCGGTGGCGAAGGCATGCACCGATGTCAGAATGCCAGACCGCACGATAAAGGTGCCCAATAGGCTAAGTGAAAAGGTCAAAATGGCCAGTAAAATGGTCCAGGATTTTAACGTGTCCCGGCGCTCCACAACAACGGCGGAATGCAGCAAGGCAGTGCCCGCAAGCCATGGCATGAACGAAGCGTTTTCCACCGGGTCCCAAAACCAGAAACCGCCCCAGCCCAACTCGTAATATGCCCACCAACTTCCCAGGACGATGCCGGCGGTTAAAAATGTCCAGGCGGCCAAGGTCCAGGGGCGCACCCATCGGGCCCAGGCTGGGTCAACCCGGCCTTCTATCAGGGCGGCCACAGCAAACGAAAACGCCATGGAAAACCCCACATAGCCCAAATACAATAATGGTGGATGAAAGGCGAGGCCTGGATCTTGCAGCAACGGGTTCAAGCCGTTGCCTTCAAACGGAGCCTCGAGAATTCGTTCAAACGGATTCGACGTCAGCAGAATGAAGCTTAAGAATCCAACGCCGATCAGCGCCTGAACCGCCAACACCCGCGCCCGCAATCCCGGCGGCAGATTGGTGCCAAACCACGCCACTGACGCGCCAAACAGGGTCAGGATCAAAATCCATAGCAACAACGACCCTTCGTGGTTTCCCCAAACCCCGGTAATTTTGTACAGCAGCGGCTTTAGGGTATGGGAATTGTTGGCCACCGTTAGGACAGAAAAGTCCGAGACCACGAAGCTATATGTGAGCGCCGCGAAGGCAAGAGCAACAAATGCGAATTGGGCATTGGCTGCTGGCCGAGCCACGGCGATCCACGCCGCCGATCTGGTGTGCGCGCCGATTAAGGGGATTGTCCCCTGCACCACTGCCATAATCAACGCGAGGATCAGCGCGAAGTTCCCGAGTTCAGCAACCATAGTATATCAAAATCTCCACTCTCTAACTAATCGCCCTGCCATTGGCCCGCGGCCTTTAATGCGGCAACTACGTCTGCGGGAATATAGGTTTCGTCGTGCTTCGCCAAAACGTCGGTGGCGACAAATATCCCGTCTGTCCCTAAGCGACCTTCGGCCACCACCCCTTGGCCTTCGCGGAACAGGTCGGGTAAAATTCCGGTGAAGGTGACGGGAACGACGTGCACCAAATCGGTGACCACGAATTCCACCGTTAGGCCATCATCATTGCGCTGGAGGCTACCTTCTTCCACCAACCCCCCCAAACGGAATCGTCGCTGGGGCGGGAAATCCTCGGACACCACCTCGGAGGGCCCGTGGAAGAACACCAAGTTGTCCCCCAATGCCAGCAGAACAAGGCCGGTGGCTACCCCCAAGGAGATCAAGCCGGTGACCACAAAAATCATGCGTTGGCGTTTACGCGTCACTGATGGCCTTTTTCGCCTTTGTGGCTGATGCTGCCGCTTTCCGGCGCATGGCCCGGCGTGGGTTCGCAGCCTCTAGTGCGCTCAGAATTTTTTTGTCGCGGCGCAGGGCGGTGATGCTGGTCACCACTAAGCCAACCATAATGATCGCGCTAAAGGCATAGGCGGGCCATACAAACCAAGCGTACCCACCCATTTCGAAATATGTTGCCAAAGCTTTGTCACCCTGTTTTGCGGCCGCGTTCCGGCCGCGTGTCCAATTTAGCCCTGAGCTTGCAGCAGCCGCAGAGAACGAATTCTACGCGCTATAATTTCCTGGTTCATGCGCCAAATCAACACCGTGACGTAAAACATCGTGTAGGCACCAAGCATAATGAACATAGGGCGCAAGAACGGCCCGTCAATTGTCGAACCACCAGACACCAAAACGCTGGGGCCCTGGTGCAGTGTATTCCACCACTCCACGGAAAAATGGATGATCGGCAAATTGACCGACCCCACCAAGGCCAAAATGGCGGCGGCCTTGCCTGCGCGCTCTGGGTCATCGATCGCTGCCCACAAGGCGATGTAGCCAAGATAGATAAAGAACAACAGCAACATCGAAGTCAGGCGTGCATCCCACACCCAAAATGTGCCCCACATTGGCTGGCCCCACAGCATTCCTGTTACCAGGGCGATGGCGGTCATGCCTGCGCCGATGGGTGCCGAGGCCTTGGCGGCGATGTCGGCCACTGGGTGTCGCCAAATCAGGGCGACGGCGCTGGCAAAGGCCATGGACCCAAAAATCATCATGGATAAATAGGCGCTTGGCACATGCACATACATGATGCGGACGGTTTCACCCTGTTGATAATCCGGGGGCGCGACCAAAAGCCCGTCGTATAGCCCCCAAGCCAGCAGTGCCGCGGTAATCGCGGCAAGCCAAGGCAAAAAAGCGCCGCTGACCCGCATGAAGCGTCCAGGATTTGCGAATGCGTGTAAATTGACCATAGGGCTATTTTATCGCGGATTTCCGCGCTTATATCAACACAACATGGTGAGGCAACGGATTATTCCATATTCAGCCGCAAAGCGGCGGCTGACGCCCATGGAGCCAGTGCGATGGCCCCCAACAGCATGGCGGTCAACAGCATGATGTGGGGTTGGGCTCCCAGACCGTTGACCCCCTCGTCAACCGCGATCACGCCAAAAATCAGAGTGGGTACGTATAAGGGCAGCACCAACAAGGAAAGCAGGACGCCCCCCCGACGCACTCCAACGGTGAGGGCAGCCCCAATACCGCCAATCAGGCTCAAAATCGGGGTTCCCAACAACATTGTGCCGGTCAAAATCAGGAACCCAGCCGGGTCCATATTCAACATCATCCCCATGAACGGTGCGGCGATGGCCAAGGGCAAACCTGTGGTGATCCAATGGGCGGTACACTTGGCCAGGACGATGATTTCCATGGGCACGGGGGCCAGAGCCAACAGCTCCAAACTGCCATCTTCGTAATCGGCTTGGAATAAGCGATCGAGGGAAAGCATGGCGGCAAGTAAAGCTGCCACCCAAACCACGCCAGTGGCGATGCGTCCTAAAATTGCCTGTTCCGGCCCCACGCCTAAGGGAAAAAGGGTGATGGTCAGCAAGAAGAACATCAACGTCCAATACATGCCGCTGCCTTGGCGCATGGCCAGGCGGATGTCCCGTCGAACAAGCTCCATGAACCCCGTCATGATGCCGGTACATCCGTTTGGAAGGCGGTAAAGGGTTCAAGGTTCAGGGTATTGGTAGCGTTTAGGGCCAGGTCCGTGTGTGTGGCGATGATAGCTGATCCACCGCCAGCCTGATGTTCGCCGATTACCGTCATCAAGGTGCCGATGGCACCGTCGTCCAAGGACACTGTGGGTTCGTCCAACAGCCACATTTGCGCGGTGCTTAAGGACAACCTGGCTAAATTCAGTCGCTTGCGTTGACCTGCTGAAAGGTAGGCACTGGGTAAGTTGGCGACGGGCCCCAGGCCCCATAGGTCCAGTGCTTCAGCCACTGCCTTAGGGTCGCCCATGCCGCCAATTCGCGCCCAGAACATCAATCCTTCGGTTACCGAGAACGCCGTTTTTACCGCATCCAGGTGTCCGGCATAGGTGATGCGGGCACGGTGGCCATCGGGATCATTATTAATTGAATTGTCGTCCCACAGAAAATTCCCGGCCGCGGGGGCCTGGAAGCCCGCTATTAGTCGTAAAAGGCTGGATTTTCCACAGCCATTTGGGCCGCGCAAAACCAGCACGCTGCCCGCTGCCACTTGGAAACCAAGTGCCTGGAATACAAGGCGTCCACCGCGGACGCAGGTAAGATCATTGGCGGTAAAATTCACCGGGGCACCCAAGCACGTTCGCGCGGTGTCCGTCACCCACTTGTTAGCGGGCTGTGGAAGCTTCATCAATCCGCAGCATTTCTTGGATTCTAAACCTGGCGGTATAATCAGGGCGGGCCACACAAATATAATGCCGCCAAGTAACCCTATCTTTGGAGTTCTCAGTGACCGATTTTCCAGACATTCGCCGCAAATTCAACGTGGCGGGAACCGATTACATTTTTTTCAGTTTGCCTGCGGCCGAAGAAGTCTTGGGTAATCTATCCCGAGTTCCACGGTCTCTGCGCGTGTTGTTGGAAAACATGCTGCGACACTTGAACGATCCGGACTCTGAAATGGCTGCCTTAAAAGCCGTTGCCGGTGGCGACGCGGGGGGTGAAATCAATTTCCGCCCGGGGCGCATTTTGATGCAGGACTTTACCGGCGTTCCTGCCGTTGCGGATTTGGCCGCCATGCGCGATGCCATGGGGGAACTGGGGGGTGATCCCAAGAGCATTAGCCCACTTGTCCCGGTAGATTTGGTGATCGATCATTCGGTGATGGTGGACCAGTTCGGTCACGGTGGCGCGTTGGGCAGCAACACCCGATTGGAAATGGAGCGCAACAAAGAACGCTATGAATTTCTTCGTTGGGGCCAGGCGGCGTTCGATAATTTCCGGGTGGTCCCACCGGGCACGGGCATCTGTCACCAAGTAAATTTGGAACATCTAGCCCAGGTCGTTTGGACATCCGAAATCGGCGGACAAAAATACGCGTTCCCCGATACTGTCGTTGGCACAGACAGTCATACCACCATGATCAACGGCCTGTCGGTTCTTGGCTGGGGGGTCGGTGGAATCGAAGCGGAAGCGGTGATGCTGGGTCAGCCTGTGTCGATGCTGATCCCCGAGGTCGTTGGGTTCGAACTGATTGGCGGATTGCCCGAAGGCGGTACCGCCACCGATTTGGTATTGCGGGTGGTGGAGATGCTGCGGGCCAAGGGGGTCGTGGGAAAATTTGTGGAATTTTTTGGCTCCGGCATCGCTGAGCTGTCCCTGGCCGATCGCGCTACCATCGCCAACATGGCCCCGGAATATGGTGCGACCTGCGGGTTCTTCCCCATCGATCAAGAAACTATCAATTACATGACCCTAAGCGGCCGGAACGAAGAACGGATTGCTCTGGTGGAAGCCTATGCCAAGGTCCAAGGTTTGTGGCGGGATGACACGTCACCGGAGCCAGAGTTCACCGACGTTCTGTGCTTAGATGTCGCCTCTGTAACTCCCAGTTTGGCCGGACCAAAACGGCCCCAAGACCGGGTGGGCTTATCAAGCGCCGCTGCGGGCTTTCGTGACGTGGTGGCTGACGCTGGACACGACGTTGATCGCCCTTCCACGCCCGTACAGGGGAAGGATTTCGACTTGGCCAATGGCGATATCGTCATCGCCGCCATCACCAGTTGCACCAATACATCGAACCCGAGCGTGATGATGGCTGCCGGATTGGTGGCAGCAAACGCGGTTGAACGGGGATTGGCCGTAAAGCCCTGGGTCAAAACGTCCCTTGCCCCCGGGTCACAAGTGGTCAGCGATTATTTGGCAAAAGCAGGTCTGCAAGACTCACTGGATTCATTGGGGTTCAATGTGGTCGGCTATGGCTGCACCACATGTATCGGCAATTCAGGGCCCCTGGACCCGTCGATTACCGCCGCCATCCAGGATGGCGATGTGGTGGCCGCGTCAGTGCTGTCGGGCAACCGCAATTTTGAAGGCCGGGTGAACCCAGACACCCGGGCAAATTATTTGGCCTCGCCGCCCCTGGTGGTGGCCTATGCCATCGCCGGCACAATGACCCTGGATTTGGTCACTGAGCCGTTGGGAACAGACGGTGACGGCAACGATGTTTACTTAGCTGATCTGTGGCCATCCAACGCGGAAATAGCGGATGCCATCGCCAAGTCCGTGACCCCGGAAATGTTTCGCACACGGTATGCCGATGTTTTTTCTGGCAGCCCGGAATGGCAAGCGATCCCAGTGGATCAGGGTTTGTCCTATGGCTGGGCCGATCAATCTACCTATGTGCGACGCCCTCCGTTTTTTGATGGCATGCGCCGCGACCCTACGGCCCCGGAAGACATTTCGGGTGCTCGGGTCTTGGCCTTGCTGGGGGATTCAATCACCACCGACCATATTTCCCCGGCGGGATCCTTTAAGGCCGACAGCCCGGCCGGCGCTTATTTAAACGGGGAAGGGGTCGACCAGAAAGATTTCAATTCATTTGGGGCCCGGCGCGGCAATCACGAAGTCATGATGCGCGGGACGTTCGGTAACATTCGGATCCGCAACGAAATGGCTCGGGGTACCGAGGGCGGTGTCACTCGTCATATGCCCGACGGCGCGGAAATGCCAATTTACGACGCGGCGATGGCGTACCAACACGACGACGTGCCTTTGGTCGTAGTCGCAGGCAAAGAATACGGCACGGGGTCGTCCCGGGATTGGGCGGCCAAGGGGCCACGCCTGTTAGGGGTCCGGGCGGTAATTGCCGAAAGTTTCGAGCGCATTCATCGGTCCAATTTGGTGGGTTTGGGCATGTTGCCCCTGGAATTCACCGATGGCCAAACCCGCAAGTCGTTGGGTCTGGATGGCTCCGAGATTTTCAATATCTCGGGTGTCGCCAACGGCCTGGCCCCGAGGGCGGAGCTGCCGTGCCAGATTGTTGCCACCAACGGTGACATCACGGAAATCAAAGTGCGGTGCCGAATCGATACCGGGATCGAGCTGGAGTACTACCGCCACGGTGGGGTTTTGCCCTATGTGCTGCGGACGCTTCTGGACGCCGACGAAAAAAAATAGACTATTTGCCGATCCGTCACTGACTTTTGATTGGCGGGAGCGGGGACAAGTCATAAATCAATGGGTATGATCAAACGCACACCTTTCATTTGGGCGCTCGCCTGGGCCCTTGCAATCGCTGGCACACCTGCGCCAGCATTGTCTGGCGAAGCTGTGACGGTGGTGGAACTGTTCACGTCTCAGGGGTGCAATGCCTGCCCACCGGCCGACGCCCTGCTCATCGATTTGGCTGACATGCAGGAAACCGACGATTTGATCGTCCTGGGTTTCCACGTCAATTATTGGGATTATTTGGGCTGGGCGGACACCTTTGCCGACGAGACCACTACAGACCGCCAACGTGCCTATATGGATCCGTTCGCCTTGCGGTCTTTGTACACTCCCCAGATTATTGTTGATGGG
>Ga0302127_10001041_pt1 | contig 16076 bp, 16 predicted proteins | sample CB4_SCM_MG_FD_204452 | JGI IMG/M metagenome (GOLD analysis project Ga0302127, IMG submission 204452) | Marine microbial communities from Western Arctic Ocean, Canada - CB4_SCM | ecosystem: Environmental > Aquatic > Marine > Oceanic | place: Canada: Western Arctic Ocean | collected 2017-09-24
GATTGCGCTTAGAGATGTAGGTAAGACGTTTTCGAACGGCACTACGGCGCTTGAGGGGCTGAATGTCGGGGTGCGGAGGGGAGAATTTGTTAGTATTCTAGGCTCGTCTGGATGTGGTAAAACAACTATTTTGCGTATCGTTTCGGGCTTGGTTCAGCCGAGCTGTGGCACGGTTGTCTCACCCGTAATGTCAGGCGTTGCCGATCATAGTGTCGGCTACGTTTTTCAAGAACCTACTTTGATGCCGTGGGCCACAGTTTTCGGAAATGTTTTCCTTCCGCTTAGAATAAAGGGTGTGGGGGCGCGCGAGGCTGCCAGCGAGGTGGAGAACGCGCTGCGGCTTGTTGGGCTTGATGATGTTGCCGCTGTTTATCCGCGCGCGCTATCGGGTGGTATGAAAATGCGGGTATCGATCGCTCGCGCGCTGGTTACCAAGCCAAAGGTGCTGCTCATGGATGAACCATTCGCGGCACTAGATGAGATAACACGTTTTCGCCTCAACAACGATTTTTTGAATCTTTGGTATGAATTCGGCTGGACTGTGGTGTTTGTTACTCACTCGGTGTTTGAGTCAGTCTATATGTCTGGCCGGATATTGATCATGGCTAGTCAGCCAGGGCGGATCGTTGGAGAAATATCGAATGATACCGGCTACCCTCGCGGCGATGATTACCGCACTTCGGCTAAATATTCCAATTTGTGCCGGGAGACATCCAGAGCGCTCACACGAGCGTTAGGCCCGGAGGAACGGAGATAATGACCCCGTCCTTAGATAATGATGATAGCGCGAATGTGAGTACGTCGCGCCAGGGTAAACACAACGGTGCACTGCTATGGAATGTTTCTGGCGATAAGATTATCCGCTATCTGCTTCCGGCGGTTATATTTATCATAGCTATATTCATGTGGGACAGAATTGTAGTGTGGAATCAGATACCACACTACATTTTGCCAGGGCCGGGACTTGTGCTGGAGACCTTGATCAAGGACTGGACGCTACTGTCGCATTCACTAAGTAATACGTTGCAGATCACACTTGGAGCTCTTGCGATTGCAACTCTCGGTGGAGTTGCGCTGGCAATCTTATTTACACTGTCCAAATGGATGGAATTTTCATTGTTTCCATTTGCAGTTGTGCTCCAGGTAACGCCGATCATCGCGATAGCTCCGTTGATTCTCATCTACGTAGAATCGACCACGGTTGCCCTTTTGATCTGTGCATGGATCGTGGCGTTTTTTCCGATCTTATCGAACACTACACTCGGGCTAAATTCATCCGACCATAATCTTCAGGACTTGTTTCAACTCTATGCTGCCAAGCGTTGGCAGCGTTTGTTGTTCCTGCAAGTGCCTACTGCGCTTCCACATTTTCTGGCGGGATTGCGGATCGCTGGTGGTCTATCCTTGATAGGGGCAATAGTAGCAGAGTTTACTGCAGGTTCAGCTGGATCGGGAGCAGGGCTTGCGTTTAGGATTCTTGAATCGGGCTATCGGTTGAATATCCCACGTTTGTTCGCTGCGCTGATTTTGATCTCATTAACGGGCATCGCTATATTTTTAATTTTATCTTTGGTTTCGCATTTGATCTTACGCAAGTGGCATGAGAGCGCGGTGATGAGGGAGAGATGAATTCCAGATATGGCTATTATAATCTGAGCAATTCTTTAAAAAAATTTCTAAGATGCCATAAAGTATTTTCTGGAAAACCTCGCAATTTATCCCTCTTATCCAAAAAATAATGTGTTTTAAGTGCAGGCAACATAGCTCAAGGTAGTCGAGGGCATAATGGAAAATACTTTAAAATTGCCAATTCGACGTTCTCCGCACAAAGTTGTTAATCAATATTAATCAGTGTTAATCGGTTGGTGACGTTCGGGATTGGGCGTGCAAATATAAAATTAAATTTTTGAGCAAGGAAAATAGGATGAAACGGATTATAGGCGCTGTTATTTTTGGGGTCGGCTTGGCGATTGGGTTTAGCTCAACACATGCATTGGCCGATACTTTTGTCGATCAAAGTGACGTCAGTGTTCTGTTTCACGGATCGCACACTACTTGTGAGCCGGGTCTGTTAAAGCCCATTGCACAACCGCTTGGCCTAGGACATCGAAATTCCCGTTTGTTTGGTCTGCCAGTGCCCTGCATTCTATCTGGGCGGTAATCAACCAAAGATATCTATCGAAGATTAGAAGCTTGAGGCCTGAAAGCCATGTTGGCCCGGGATATTTTCTCGCGTCTCGGCCTTTGGTGCACTCATGTTCTTGTTTAAGAACGAGACTATGTCGGGGGTTTGGCAGGGGGGTGTTTGATACCAGCACCATGAATGGTGCAAGAAATCACCTCTTTTGGTCAGAAGTCAGCTTTTCAGATAGCTAAAATTAACTTTTAAAGACCGGTGCAGCTCTGGCGCGCGATGCGCTAGTCTATCGCAGTCAATTTAAAGCCCCCCCCCGGATTATATCGAAACTGGGGGGGCGGCAAAGATGGGTGAGGATGATATGCGTGTATCTGATGCGATCGTTGAGATATTGAAGCGGGAGGGCGTGCAGCACATTAATTGCTATCCCACAACACCTCTTACCGAGGCAGCGGCTGGTGCCAATATTCGCCCGATTGTCTGCCGACAGGAGAGGGTGGGAGTTGGTATTGCCGATGGCTTTGCGCGTGTTTCAAACGGTAATAAGCTTTCCGTTTTTGCCATGCAATATGGTCCGGGTGCTGAAAACGCTTTTCCGGGCATTGCAACTGCCTACTCAGATTCCACGCCGATGTTGCTCTTGCCTCTTGGCCATCCGCGCGACCGTGATCGCGTGTTTCCGATGTTTTCGTCTGAACGGACATATGACACGGTCACTAAATCGGTTGAGAGAATTCAAACGGCAACGCGAACCGTCGATGCTATGCGTAGAGCCATTTCCGCGACTAGACTTGGCCGTCCTGGGCCTGCAATGGTGGAAATTCCAGTTGATCTTGCCGACGAAGAGATAGATATGGAGCTGGTGGATGCCTATCGCCCTGTGGGAAAGGTGCGCTCGATGGCCAACGAGACAGATATTGATAGAGCCGCCAAGGTACTTATGGATGCAGAGCGGCCGATTATCATTGCCGGTGCGGGCGTTCTTTATGCCGAAGCGTGTGATGAGTTGGCCTCGCTTGCCGAGCTTTGCGAAATTCCGGTGATGACCACTATGGAGGGCAAGAGCGCTATTTCGGAAGCGCATCATCCGCTAGCCCTTGGAAGTGGCTCTGGTGTCATGAGTGGGCCGGTTTTTGAGTATTTGCGCGATGCCGATGTTGTTCTTGCAATCGGAACTAGCCTCACCCGTCATCCGATGGTTACGACTGTTCCGCCCGGGAAAATCATCATTCATGCGACTAACGATCCTATTGATCTTAATAAGAGTTACCAGGTTGATCATGGTTTGTTGGGTGATGCAAAACTTGTGCTGGCGCAGCTGATTTCCTGCTGCACCGATATTCGCGGCAGCAGTGCGCCGGGGCAGGAACGTGGGGTTGCCCAAAAGATCTCTGAGATACGTGAGGAATGGATGACAACTTGGCAATCCAAGCTTACCTCAAACGAGGTGCCGATCAATCCATATCGTGTTATCTGGGATTTCATGCATACAATTGATCCGGCCGATGCAATCGTCACTCACGATGCTGGAAATCCACGTTATGAGATTATGCCGTTTTACCAGTCTGATACACCACGTAGTTATTTGGGCTGGGGAAAATCCCATCAATTGGGCACCGGGCTAGGACTCGCGATTGGGGCAAAGTTGGCAGCGCCTGAAAAATTCTGCGTTAACTTTATGGGTGATGCCGCTTTTGGCATGACTGGGCTTGATTTTGAAACCGCTGTGCGTGCTGATCTGCCTATCTGCACAATAGTATTCAAGAATTCCACCATGTCGGTTGAAACTGAGCATATGGCTACGAGCCATAGCAAATTTGGTACTCGCGATGTTGGTGGAGACTACGCGGAAATTGCACGGGCCCTTGGAGGTTGGTCGGAGGTAGTGGAAGATCCGGCCCAAATTGGTCCGGCGCTGTTGCGTGCTAAACGCGCTACCGAAGACGGACAAGCTGCATTATTGCAGATGATTACGAATACCGAGCAAGCCACTTCATATATGCGTCCATTCGGATAGATGCATATAGTAGGAGCATTCGGTGATCGCCCTTCGTGCTGTATTCTCAGTGAATAAATGAAACATGCGCATGCTTGCGGTTCAGGGCTTGTCAATCAGTGGTTTGCCGTCTTATTTGTGTTGTCGGATAAATTGCCGCATTGGGGAATAGTTTAACGGTAGAACAACGGTCTCTGACACCGTCGGTCCTGGTTCGAATCCAGGTTCCCCAGCCAATTCACAGAAAGTTCGTTGTAGATGTCTCCGGCGGCCTTTCTTTTTGCGTCGATGGCCGTCGTTTCCGCTATCAGATTAAAGGGTTGGCGTAATTTTGGTCAATTCTCCGTCCTGCCAGGAGGAGTTCGAAACTAGGAAATTTAGAAGCCGTCGTTTTCCCGCGAAACTGCGGGACCAGATCGCCAGCTGGAGCACGACTTTCTCGGGTTATTCTGTCCGCCCTCGGCTTGGACTGTTTTTCGGCCGACCGGCGCCGGTCGTGGCCGCACTACTCTGCCGGCCGACGGCCTTTCCTTTCCTTTCGGGATATACTGTTGACGATCGTCCACGCTCAAGCTTCAACAAACTGCAAATAGTGGCCGGTGAGATTGTTTCCATCCATAAGTGGCCTGACATTTTTCATGAACCAGAGGCGAGATTCGAGATTCGAGTCGCGCCAGGCGAGATGGACTTCAACTGAATCCCATTCGATCAAAAGCATGAAGACGTTGGGGTTTTCAGACTCAATAGCCTGCATTGCCCTTGCGCCAAGGCAACCCGCTGTTTCTGCGAACTTGGGCATCGCCTCCTCGAGGACAGCGCGTAGTTTATCGGACTTGCCTTCCACCGAGGTCGTGCGGACGATCTCCATTACACTCATGAGTTATCCTCTTTGTTGGGCGGCCATTTAGGCCGCAGTTTTCTAGACTTTGAGAGCACGGATCAGCCGGTCCGAATGCCCCTGGGGAAATGGACAGCCTCTCGTCTTCATTGAGCGTTTCGAAGGTGGGGATATCATTCAGCGGAACGGTTCGCTCAAAGTCTGGATGAAGTCAGTTCGGCAAAACTTGGCCTATTTTGGTAAACTCAATCAGGAAAGGCAACCCCGCGCCGTGTAACTATGTATTGTCGCCGATTGGCTTGACTGCGCCTCCCCAGTAGTTGGCGATGGTGTGATCGGTCAGATTTTCCTGCACCATTTCTATCATCTGCCATGCCGATTTTTTTGCAAGCAACTTCGCTCAGGCTCGTTCTACACTTGTAAGGATAATTCTGCTGCAGCATGACAGCTGTCAGCTGCTCGATTTTCAGCTACCATCGATCGATAATACACCTTATTGTTGATCGTATAAGAGTGGACCGTGTTCTGTCAGGCTCAGACTATCCAGCCGATATGGGCCAGCCCGATCCGGTAAACTGGATAAGAAACACGCCCAACCTGAGCAGTGAAGAAAAGATTTCTATTCTGTCGGATAATTCCGAGCGCCTGTTCGCTTCTTCGGCAAAAGAGCTCGCCTGATCAACGTGATCGGATTGAATCCTTACTTGGAAATAGGAAAATGATGGAGAACTGGAATGAATGACGTGAAGGCTGATGAACTGTTCGTCAACGATGTGTTTGCGACACCAGAGTGGTTGAAGGCAGGATATCCAGAATTCGCCGAGGCGCGGGCCAGGATGGCCGAGGTCGTGTTCTCAGCTGATGGAGCCCTACCATTGCGCATCAAGGAGATTGTTGCCGTCAGCGTCCTCGCTTATCGCGACGATCCGACTATCGAGACCCACATGCGCCGGGCTCTGCAGGCCGGGTCAACGGTTCGCGAAATCACCGAGGGGATCATGTGCGCCTCCACGCCTGGGGGGCAGCCTTGCCTTCATCATTCGATCACGCCCTTAAAGAAGCTCATCGAAGAGCTTGGAGAGGAGGCGAGCCGGCGTCCGGCAAAATCCGTCAAGGCGCGGACGGGTCGCAATCCCACTTATGGGACGTGGCAGTGGATGGAGGACAACTACCCCGACTATCAGCAATTACGCCGCGACGTGAATAGGCTGATGCTGACGCCGCAGGACGCCTCCCTGGAGCCCAAGTTCCGCGAGATCGTTGTTGCCGTGGTGCTGGCATGCCGAGCCTATCCGACCGTTCCGCACCACCTTCGCCGAGCCGTCCAGGAGGGCGCAACGCTCGAGGAGATAATCGAGGCGATGCAGGTCGGTGCGCAGATCGCCGGTGCTCCGGTGTTCCATCACGCCACTCAGTATTTGAAGCAGATCCAGGAGGAGTTGGCGTCGGGAGCGATTGCACTCGCACCCGTTGTCAACGGTGGCGAGTGAGGACAGAGGATGCAGAAAATGGCGGACAGTGCAGGCGATGCAGCGGCTATGAGCGATGCATTCGAGCTACCTGAGTTTGTGAAGGCTGGACATGAAAAACTTACCGATGCTATCTGCCTCGCTGCCGCATCGATCAACAACCCTGATCACGTCGGGCTGCCGGTGCGTATCCGCGAGATTATGGCTGTCGTGGTGCTGGCCCATATGGGCTACCCCAACATCTCGACCCACATGCGGCGCGCGCTTGCAGCTGGAGCGACAATTCGCGAGCTCACCGAGGCATTGATGGTAATCAGTACACCTGGTGGACAACGATGCCTGGCATTTGGGTTGCCCTATCTTACCGAGCTCGTGGAGGAACTGGGTGAGCAGGCACTCGAACTGCCGTCCAACCCCAGTGCTGCCCGCACCAAGAGGGGCCTGTCCGTCTCGGGTGACTGGCCTTGGTTAGACAAAAACTTCCCTGAATATCAAGCATGCAGGCGCGAATTGAGCCAACTCGCTTTCGTGCCGCAGAGCCCTGCGCTCCAAACCAAGTACCGCGAGATCTTGATTGCAGTTGTGCTTTCATGCAGGCGCTACTTCACCGTGCAGGAGCATGTGAACCGTGCGATCGAAGAGGGTGCGACGTTTGAGGAGCTGGTGGATGCCTACTACGTCGGATCGCTCTTCGGCGGCGCCTCCGTGTTCAGCCATGCAGTTCCGTTCCTGAACGAAGTTCACAAGGAAATTGAAGCCGGAAGACTCAAACCCCGCTAGGAGATTTTCCTGCATGTGCCGGATCCCGGACTGGCCCGGCGCCATGTAAGCAAGAGCGGATCAGGCGACGGCGCAGGACATCGCGCTTCATCTCTTGGCAAATTGAAGGAAGTGACCAGTGACATTGTTGCCGTCCATTAGCGGGTGCACGTTCTCCAAGAATCAGGCACGCGAAAGGAGGGTTATAATGAGTTTTTTCAACACTCGTACGCGTGGGACTTGGGGACCGGCTTATGTAATAATCATCTGAGATATAGGCTATGATAAAGCCTACTTCACCTCTTAACATCGATTCGGAAGATAAGCTGTCGGAGAAGTCACAATTAATGGATATGATCTTGGGCTCGATGATACTGGGCCATGGCTTCTCTAATCAGGGAGGCGATGCTTACGGCCCTTTGTTACAAGCATGAGTGAGCTGCTAACTGCCCTTGAAACCACTGGAATTTTCTGATGAGAACTGAGTTTGAGGAGCCGTGGTCGATGCAATCTGTTGTGGGGATATTCTGGATTTTTTTTTACCAGTCATTTGGTTATACTCTCACGGGTTAGTTATTTTCGGGGTAATAACAACTGCGGCCGTAGAATCTTAACCATCGGGGTATTGCTGTTGGGCACCACGTGAAGAACGCGCCGAAGCATCTGCTTAATTTGATCTTCGGATTTCCGGCTTTTCGGTTGGGTCAGGAGGAGATCATCGATCGCCTTCTCAGCGGCATTCATACTCTTTGCGTCATGCCGACTGGCTCAGGCAAGTCACTATGCTACCAGCTGCCAGCTCTGGTTTTCGACCGGGTTACGGTAGTTGTCTCACCGCTTGTGGCACTGATGGACGATCAAGTTGCGGGTCTACAAGCCAATGGAATCAATGCTGTCTGCATTCACTCCAACCGCTCTCGTGCCCAAAACGTCGAAGATTGGCTTCGGGTTCGAGATGGCACGGTGAAGCTGCTCTATCTTTCACCTGAGCGGCTCATGACGGAGCGGATGCTTCTTCAACTAGAAAAACTTGACCCGGCGATGTTCGTTGTCGACGAGGCCCATTGCATCTCTAAATGGGGGGTTAGTTTTCGTCCTGAATACGAGGCGCTGTCGGCGCTTAATGACAGGTTCCCAAACGCGACGCTGGCCGCCTTCACTGCGACTGCCGACATAGCCACGCGACGAGACATTACGACTAAGCTCTTCCGAGGACTTGGAGACACCGTTGTTCACGGCTTTGATCGGCCAAATCTTTGGCTTGGTGTTGAAGCCAAAACCAAATGGCACCAACAAATCATTGAGTTTTTGGAACCGCGCCGCAATCAAGCGGGTATCGTATATTGTCTATCCCGCCGACTGACTGAAGAAGTCGCTGCTTTTCTTTCGGAACGGGGCTACCGCGCTCTGGCCTACCATGCAGGGCTGACAGCAGAGACGCGCAAGGAAAATCAAGAGATTTTTATGGCCGAGGAAGGTGTTGTTATGGTTGCAACCATTGCCTTCGGTATGGGCATCAACAAGCCGGATGTTCGCTTCGTTTTTCACCTAAATTTGCCGGGAAGTATGGAAGCCTACTATCAGGAAATCGGACGCGCTGGGCGCGATGGAAAACCAGCTGAGGTCCAACTTCTCTATGGCCTCGATGACATCCGTATGCGCCGCCAGTTCATCAGTCAGGACGGAGGAGACGATGGCCACAAGAACCGTGAACATAAGCGGTTGGATTCGCTGCTCGCCTATTGCGAGGCAACTCAGTGCCGTCGGATCTCACTTCTTGCCTATTTCGGAGATAAGTCTGTGCCGTGTGGGAATTGCGATGTTTGCCTCAACCCACCAAAGGTAATCGATGGAACGACAGACGCAAAGATACTCCTTTCCGTGATCACGGATACCGGCGAGAGATTTGGTGGCGGGCATGTTGTCGATGTTCTCCGAGGCTCGGCATCTGAAGGAATCCAAACGCGCCAGCACGATAGGCTAACGACTTTTGGCATCGGACGGGATCGTTCTAAGAGTTACTGGTTGGCCTTCATTCGTCAGGCCGTCGCCGGCGGTTATCTTTGGATAGACATTGAACGTTTCGGTGGCTTGAGGTTGACTGAAAGGGGGAAAGCAGTTCGGGGGGGTACGGATAGTTTCTATTTCCGCGAAATTGTGAAGTCCAAAACAGCTGAGAAGGCCTCGCGAAGGGAACGCTCTGCGAACGGCGTAGCTCAAGATTTAGATACCAGTCTGTTCGCACACCTGAAGGTACTGCGCCGCGAACTAGCTTGCGCCCGCAATGTTCCTGCCTACGTCATCTTTTCTGATGCAACGCTACAGGATATGGCCCATTTGTGTCTGAAAACACTTGATGATTTTGCGCTGGTTAGCGGTGTCGGTCCGAAGAAACTTAAGGACTTTGGTGAGATATTTCTAAAAGCCATCAGCGATCACAATCGGCAGGTCTGAAGCCGTAAGGCAAGCCCACCTTGGCTGTTCTTTTTGCACGGAGGAAAAGGGCGTCACTACCGGCAAGCAATGGTTCAATGCGGAATAAAATATTGCAGAGCATCGAGAGCAAAGAAACAGGCAGCAGGTCATGACGCCAGAGATTGCTGGGGCTAGGTATCAATACGATCTATCTAGCAAAAAGTCATGAAAAGGTGCGGGGTGCCTACCTTCATTCTACTCCCACCAGTGTTGCGGATCTTGTCCTATCCCCTGCGTACCGTTTGGCCCTCCACCACCGGTACGTAGAAAAGTACTATGATTATAACCTACCTCAAATTTTCCGCCGATTGCCTCAACCATCCAATCCATACCCATAGATTGGCAATCCAATCGCACCATGTCACCCGGAAACATGGTGGTGTTGTGATAGGCGTCCTCGTAGACCCAAAGCTCCTTGGGTGCTGTGATATTATTATAAAAGTTCTGAACGAGTTCGATCGGACAGCGGGCATCATATTCGCCGACGGTCAGAAGAACGGGGCACTTGATATTGCTTTCGCGACCTTCTACGGCCATACCAGAAAGAAGGACATTAAGTTCTTCTTCGCTTTTTGCGCCTGTCAAATAGCCGAATAGCTGCTTGTAGCGTGGCGAGAACGTTTCCATGATGTAGTACTTGTCTATATAAGATGCCCACAGGCCTACCACCGCTTTAACGAGCGGATGACCACTGCATGCGACCTCTAACCCCCAGTGGCAGCCCATTGAACGCGAGAACACGCCGATTTTGTTCTCATCGACTTCGTCGCGGTTGGAAAGCCATTCTACCACTGCGAGTGCAGCGCGCTGGTAGTTGTCAGTTGTCAGCTTGATGCCGCGGATGTTGCTCGTACCCTGGCCTGGTCCATCCATCGTTAGAAGATGCATCCCACGGTCATGCGCGTGGTTATATTTTGGATCAGGGTAAGTCTCTTTTGTCGCGTCGCAGCCGCCGATGAAAAGAACGGTGGGTGCCTTTGGCCGACCCGGAAGTAGGTGGAAATAACACTGAATTTCGCCACCCTCGAATGGGACCTCTATTCGCTCAAGCGGATAGGAACAAAACTCAGCAACTTTCTCGTAATTGGCGATGCAGCGACCGTGCAAATAGCGCTTTTCATCATTGGTCTCGAGTACCGGATGCTGGGCTCGCGAGAATTGAACCGAAGCCCGATGGTAAAGCTCCATAGCCGTCTGAAGGTGCCCTGAATCTTCTTCTTCGCGGGCGACTCGCTCGAATCTCTGTCCAATCCGGCCGAGGTGTTTGGAAATTTGAGCATGGCTTTTCACGCTGGCTGGCAGCTGGCGACCTTCACCATCCCAGTGAAACACGCGACCGGTAGTCTTGACTAAATAGTCGAATATCCATTGTTGACGGTCTCGGTCGAGGGGAGGGGTACGCATTGAAGCTTCCTTCGCGGTTATTAGGGCGAACTGACGGCGTTAGTATTTGAAGTGTAATTCGCCCATGCACTGGTTCATTCACTACATAATGCTTGATTCATGAGTTTGGGTACAGCGCATTCTGTTATAAACCTGGTAGGCGGCTGAGCAATCCTAAGTCGACCTGTTTGGGTGGACACAGGTCGATAAATACGTACTCTTCTCGGATTGGGCCCCGCAATAATCCTCGTGGATCACGAGTGGGTTGGCACGCCGTCGGGGGAAACGAGTGCGGCGAAGTTTGCTTTGCCATTGGACAGACTGCTCAGATGGGAAAAATATTATGTCACAGCAAAAAGATAGCTATTTGGTAGCAGATATCTCGGAACTTGAGCATTTATATGGCGCGCCTTCGCAGCCGTCGCTCGCGAAAGAGGTTGATTTCATCCACACGGTCTACAGCAAGTTTATCGCGCTTTCTCCCTTTATCGTGCTTGCTACAGGTAGTCGCGATGGACTGGATACATCTCCACGGGGCGATGCTGCGGGGTTTGTCGTCGTAGAAGACAAAAAAACGCTCCTTATTCCTGACCGTCCTGGTAACAATCGGATCGATAGCTTGCGCAATATTATTGATAATCCTCAGGTCGCTGTATTTTTTCTGGTTCCCGGTGCTGGAGAATCGTTGCGGGTAAACGGCAGGGCTTCGATCTCCGTAAACCCGGATTTACTTGCCCGATTTGTCATAAACGGAAAACTTCCGCGCTCGGTGATTGTGGTCAATGTCGACACTGCCTTTTTTCAGTGTTCGAAGGCGATAGTCCGCTCGGATCTTTGGAATCCGGAAAAGCGAATTGATCGTACCGAACTTCCAAGCACCGGCACGATGCTCGCTGAATTGAGTAAGGGCTCTATCGACGGAGTAGCTTATGATCAGGCTATGCCGAAGCGGATTAGCGAAACTCTCTACTAGGAAATTTGGTCAACAAGGACACGAACATCAAGCGACAGCAAGTATCCAATGTATCGGGCGCGCAATGCAGTTTCTGAATCTTGGTTGTGCGATGATGATGGGAGATGAGAGTGTTTGGGTGCGACTAGGTAGCCAACGAACGACTAAAGCTAGACCCTGAGGAGTAACACGGATGCCATTCTACCAATCCATGATTTGCGAAAATGTTAAACTCAAAGGCGATGGAGATGCTCCTATTTCCGCCTATGTGGCGAAGCCCTCGGCTGAAGGCAGCTTTCCAGGAGTGGTGCTGATACATCATCTCCCCGGTTGGAGCGAGTTCTATATCGAAACTGCGCGGCGCTTCGCGCATCATGGCTATCTCGCAATCTGTGCCAACCTGTATGAGCGCTCGGGAGAAGGTCATCCTGATGACGTTGCCGCCAAGGTACGTGCTGAGGGGGGGATTCCCGATGCTCAGATGATTGGCGATACCGAGGCTGCGGTAAAATGGATGCGCGAGCAGTCTGGGCACAATGGAAAGGTTGGCTTGTTTGGCTCCTGCTCTGGAGGTCGGCACGCCTTTCTTTATGCCACCCAGAGGAATGATGTTGACGCTTGTGCTGAGCTCTGGGGCGGACGGGTTGTGATGGGGAAGGAAGAAATAAATAACAAGATGCCTACTGCACCGATCGACCTGACGAAGGGCCTCTCCTGTCCTCTTATTGGCATCTTTGGCAACGATGATCGCGCGCCGAGTCCCGAGCAGGTAAATCTGCACGAGATAGAGCTTAAGAAATATGGAAAGGATTATGAATTTCACCGATATGACGATGCCGGTCACGGAATTTTCTATTGGCATCGGCCACTATACCGGCCCGAGCAAGCCATGGACGGCTGGAGCAAAATTTTCGCGTTTTTTGGCAAGCATCTGGCAAACTAGGAGGCCCTGAATATGTGTACTTCCATTGTTGAGATTGTCCCCGTAGAGGGTATGGCAAAGCGCGGGGATTATTGGTTCCAGCTAACGCAAGCGGTGGTCGCCTATGACCATGCACGCCATGCTCCACTAGCTGACGTTATCACACTTGATTTTATTAATACCAGCCTAGATCCAGGTGCGCGCGCAGGCATCGAACTGACGCTCGATACTGCTAAAGAGCTGCGTATAGCTCTTGGCCGGGCTATTGATGCAGCTGACTTGGAGGAAGCAGAAGTGCGTGGCAAGGGCGTTAAGCCAGGTCTCGTTCGCGTAGCGTGACATTGAGCTAACAAATCTTTTTTGGTAAACAAACGAGCACCATATGTGGAATGACAGTTTAAGAGGCCGCGAGCGCATAGGTCACCTCGGACAGATTGGATTATTTGCATGTCTTGTTCGCAATGATCAAATTTTAGAACTAATATATTTTGGATAAAATTGGGAGAGTATGGTGATGCTTGAAATCCCGTATGAAAAGATCACTAATTCGGCTGCATGTGTGGGATGCCCGTAAAGTTGCATGCGTAAGTAACTTGTAAGTGAAAGCCCACATGGTGATCTGCGGCATTGTAGTCTCGGAAATGAGGGGGGCTTTGACAATACCTATGATGTGAACTGTGAGGGAGGCGAGCATCCCAGGTTTTCTCATTAGGCTTTAATCTGGTAAATCTGACGACGAAAGTAAGGGATATAAAATGGAGTTTAGCTTTGATCACGTGCATCTAGTTTGCCGTGATGTTGATGGTATGGCAAGTTTCTTCAATCGCATCTTTGATGCAGAACGTATTTCTTACAATCAAGATTTTAATGGTTCAGCGAGCGCTGTTCTCCGCTTAGGTTCAATGAGGATATTCGTGCGTGGTATCAGGGCTGATGAAAATCCTGACGCCGTTGCGCCAGATACGGTTCAGGGTCTTGATCACTTTGGTGTTGGCGTTGACGATGTCTACGAAGCAGCTAAATGGCTCAAAGCCCGTGGGGCGGAGTTTTCGGTAGAACCGGCACCGCGCGGTATGGGTGGCAGGATCATCTCATACATTCGTGGGCCCGAGAACATCGATATCGAAATTGTCGGGCCCTATGTTGGTCACTAATTCTTGGTGTGGATGGCTCCGCACACGTAGTTCGCAAGCTTTTTTATAGGGTTACAACACCACTGCGGGCGAGATCATCTATACTTTCCTGACTGTAACCCAGATCGACCAAGATTTGTCCTGTGTGCTCACCTAACAATGGTGCAGGCCTTGAAATACTTGGGCCGTCACAATCCATGAGCACCGGATTGCGCAGTGACTTTTGTTTGCCTGCTACTGGATGATCAACCTCGACCACCATATCTCGCGCTACGATTTGCGGATCACTGAACACCTGATCATAATTATTGACTGGCGAGCAGGGAATGCCCCTGGAAGCCCATGCATCCTCGAGTTCTTCAGCCTTCCAGGTGAGGATGATAGGTGCCACTAGAGCGATTAGATCATTCTCATTCTGCTTCCGTGCGAGATAGGAGGAAAAGCGTGAATCTTCGAGATGATGTTCAAGTCCCAGAACCTTCATAAAATCAGCAAAAAATCCATCTCGAGCTGCAGTCACTGCGATATGGCGTCCGTCGGCTGTTTCAAATAGTTGGTAGGGCGCATTTGTTCGGTGCTTGTGGCCAAGTCGTTTGGGGACCTTGCCGGTTGCGAGAAAGCCAGCAGTTTCCCATGCAGCTACCGCAATGGATGCCTCGGCAAGCGCCACATCTACCGTGCGGCCCCCCTTATTATTTAAGCTACCAATCAGTCCTGATAGCATGGCGTAGGTTGCAAATAGCGCGCCGAACATGTCGGCGGTCTGAATCCCAGGCCTCATTGGCATGCCATCCGGATCTCCTGTGACGTAAAGTGCGCCCGAGAATGCCTCCATTGTGAGGTTCACACCTGATCGTCGGCTTTTGGGACCTGTCTGGCCAAACCCGGAAACCGAGGTGTAGACAATATTTGGATTCACCTTGCGAACGTGCTCCGCTCCGAGTCCCAATGATTTAAGTGCGCCGGGTCGGTTGTTTTCAAGAAAGCCAGCGCTGGTTTCAGCAAGCTTGAGTAAAATGTTGCGGCCTTCAGATTGTTTGAGATCGACCACCATACTGCGCTTGTTTCGGTTGAGTGCGGCGAAGCTTGCGCTCTCGCCATTTACAAATGGCGGCATGCCACGCGTCATGTCGCCTGCACCAGGGCGCTCGACTTTTATTACGTCAGCACCCATATCAGCTAGTAACATGCCGCAAAATGGCCCGGCAATCAGGTTGCCGACCTCGAGAATTTTCAGCCCATATAGAGGCCCGGTCATGATATAGATTTGTCGGCAGAAATGCCTAAATGATCTGATGGGTTGTTAAGAGAATCTGGCCGCTGAAAACTCTTGATAGGCTCTTTCCACGGAGACGGCGCACCCTCATAGGCCTGCGGTCCTTGAAGAAAATGCTTGGCCTGTTCGAGAGTTTCGACCCGTGGCATATCCATTGGATAGAGCCGTTCTCCGCGTGGACATGGTCCTGCCTTGGAAACAAAACCATAGAGCGGATGGCCGACTATCTTCTCGGCGAGCCACACAACCTCAATCAACTTGTAAAGATCAACGCCGGTTGGGATGCCCATCTCTTCAAGCATGTGCATTAGATCCTCTGTTGCGATCATCGATGCTGCTCGACCATTGCCGCAATATGGACAGCCCGCCATGCCACCGATCGAGGTCTGGAGACGAAGAGTATCTGTGACTTCCAGCACCCGTAATGCGGCATAAACTGATGCGAGCGCTGTCCCCCTTCCGTTGTGAAGATGCAGACTGAAGTCAGTGATCTCTGGCCAGCGTTCTTTAACTGCGATGATTACTTCTTCAACTTGGTGCGGCATATTCCAGCTCATCGCATCGGCAAAATAAACTCGGCTTACCGCGATACCTGCAGCTTCCCACAACCGATACATGCGATCTAGCCAGTTCATCCGTTCCTCAAGGGTAAATTCCCCTGTCCAGTTTGATCCGAAGGCGTTGCTTGCAAGAGCTATTCCTCCTTCTTTCACGCCTGCCACGGCGGCTCCCTCAA
>Ga0302127_10001047_pt1 | contig 16038 bp, 14 predicted proteins | sample CB4_SCM_MG_FD_204452 | JGI IMG/M metagenome (GOLD analysis project Ga0302127, IMG submission 204452) | Marine microbial communities from Western Arctic Ocean, Canada - CB4_SCM | ecosystem: Environmental > Aquatic > Marine > Oceanic | place: Canada: Western Arctic Ocean | collected 2017-09-24
CTATTGAAGTGGATTCCTCCAATTAGCGCGACTCAACCTTGAAGACCACTTCGGCGGTGGGAGGGACACGCCGCGGCGACGCGAGGTACTAAAATGGCAGAAAGACTCTACTTAGGAATAGACCTTGGGACATACCAGTCCACAATTGCTTCAAGCGCTGGTATAATGAACACTATTGAAACCGTGGTAGGAAAACCAAAGGATCCTGTGGCTCGAAATATGCTGGGAAGGGATGTTTTATTCGGTGCAGATGCACTATCTAAGAAGTTGGCTTGTAATATCTACCGCCCAATGGCTGCAGGTGTTGCTCAAGATGATGAGGCAAACTTAGCTGCTGCAAAAGCATTCGTCACTCACTTGATTGAGTCTGTTGATCCAGAAGAGTTTGATGAAGTGTACGGAGTTATTTGCAGTCCTTCTCACATCACCTTCACTGACAAGTCAAACCTTGTCGCAACCCTACGTGGTCAAGTCAATGCGATTATGGTAGTTAGCGAGCCGTTCGCTACTGGTTTTGATCAAGATCAATACATGGGTTCAATTGTTGTAGATATTGGTGCAGGAACTACTGATATTGCTCGTTTGTATGGTACTTTCCCTAACGAAGGTGATGAGGATACTGTTTTTGAGGCAGGAGACTGGCTTGATGGAATAATTATGGATTTAGTCGCAAAGAAATACACTGGGGCACAGTTAACAAAAGACATGGTTCGTACATGGAAAGAAGAATTCTCTTATGTTGGCGGCGATGACCATGAGTGCATGGTAGAATTATCTGTTGAAGGAAAGAAGAACGTTGTAGATGTTGGAGATATAATTAGACAAGGTTGTGAACAACTCATTCCTCACGTTGTTGCTGGTGTTAAAGCAATTATCGCAACCTCTGACCCTGAATACCAACCTCAATTCCGCAACAACATCATCTTAAGTGGTGGCGGCTCAATGATTGTAGGTGTTGCAGATATGATTGCAGACCAATTAGCAGATATTGGAGATGTTCGTGTTTGGTGTGTTGAAAACCCAATCGAGAGTGTTGCATCTGGTGCTTTAAAACTCGCTAGTGCAATGCCAGACGACCAATACACAGCCATCAACTAAGTGTTTTCGCAAGTATCCGAGGGGTGCAGAACATGGGTCTTGAGTGCCTTTCCAATGTGAAGGTTCAAGAATGGTATCTCGCCGATGCAGTGCGATATCATGTCTATTGAGGCCGCTGTACCTACCTCGGATTCCGCATCCGGGATGATTGACAACAGTGATCGAGCCGCATTGGAAGGGATGCTGAAAGCATATCCTGTAGAGCAATTGGTCGAAGAAGTCCTAATTGCTTGGGAAGAATTAACCGAGCGAAATAAAGATTTAGCAGATGCAAGACAAAAATTAAGAATTACAGAATTAGATTTGGCTGAGCGCGAAGATGGGGTTGCTCCTGAATTGGCTAGGTTATCTGAAGCTGAAAAGGGTTTACAAGACCGTGACTCTCGTATTATTCACTTAGAGAGGATGCTTGAAGATGCTCGTTCAGAAATAGAATCAACCGCCGCCTCAATGACTGCTGAAGAAAAGGCTGCTCTCGATGCTGAAAATTCTCAATTGCGTGATTTAACCACAGAACAGGGTGGAGTAATTACAGAAATGGAAGAAAAAATGGACCAACTCGTCGAAGCACTCGATAAGGCTGCACAGGCTGGTTTAACTTCCATAACTGCTGATGAAGTTCGTGGATTGAAATCACAACTCGATGCAAGAGAGGAAGACTTGGCTGCTGAATCAGCGGCTCGTGAAGCCTTGGAAGAAGAACGCCAAAGACTACGAGATATTGCTGACAGACTTCGTGGACTTTTAGATCAAAGAGACCGTCGCTTAGGTGAATTAGAAGAACAATTGGAAAGGGTAATGACTGGCCCCCGTTCAGTGAGTGCTGAACATGATTATTTGGTTGAGCAAATTGAAGAATTAAAGAGAAGATTATTAGAAAGAAATAGAGAATATGAAGCTTTGAGAAGAAGAGAACGCCGCCTCCATAATGATGTCTTCGAAAGAGATGAAAGAATGCAACAAATGCAACTTACCATCGCCGACCTAGAATCTGCTCTGCTTGACCGCACCTCTGAAATGCGAGAAGTAGAAAGTCAACATGAAAGAGCAATGTTAGAATTAGATGCTTCTCGGCGTAATGAAAGAACTAGAGAAGTGGTTGGTAGAGTATTCCAAGATTCTCTTGGATTAGTAAGAGACCATACAAAACGCGAGGATACTCGTGAAAGAATTATAGAAGATGGGCCTCAAAAGAGAACTCTTTCAACCCCTTCATTGGATGATATCCATACACTAGCTGGTGGTGAAGAAATAGAATTGGATAAAAAAACTGAAACTCTAACACAAGGTGAACAACCTGAACAAAGGCCAAATTCACCTGGTGGTAGTGGAGATCCGGTTATCTATGAAGATGAAGAATCAGAGTCTTGAGTTCTTCTGCCAATAAATCAATTTCATAGTCTTCAACGAATGTTCCTGTTACAATCCAATCTGCTCCAGCCTCAACTGCGTTCCTAACATCTTCTTTTGTACGAATTCCGCCACCAACAATTAGGCAGTCTGCATGTGCTACTTTGATCATATCTTTATGAACTGGATATGCGGCTCCACTTCCTGCTTCAAGATAGACTATTTTCATACCATATCCTTTTGCACATAGAGAATAGGAAATAACTTCTTCAGGACTAGCAAGGGGTGTTGCGTTTCCAACTTCACCTACCTTTCCCCCTGGCTCACAAATAAGATACGCAGTGGGTAGCATTTCAACTCCGTTTTCATATAACCAAGTTGCTCCTTTAACCTGTTCTCCAATTAAAAAACGGGGATTATTACTATTCATTAACATCATGAAAAGAATTCCATCTGCACTTGGAGATAATGCATGAGCCCCCCCTGGGAATAATACAACTGGTACATCTACAACCTCTTTTATTGCTACAACAGTTGCATGAACTAAATCGTTTGGAGTATCTGTAGAACCTCCAATAAGAATTAATTTACTTCCTACTTCAACTACAATTTTTGCTTTTAATGCCGCTTCTTCCGGAGATTGGTTTGCAGGATCAAATAATGTTGCATGGCGTGGCGTATCACTCTCACAAAACCAATTCAGTAGTTCCCCGTCTGCGAACATCATCCTTGGCAGAGGTGGTTCGGACTTGTGCCTTCGGGTACTTATTTTACTTGGGCTGCTAACTCTCTTCCTCGAATTATTGCTGCATCGGCACCTAGTTTTTTAGGATGTTTTCCTTCCATTAACTCTAACCAATCTTCTATTGGTTCATTTTCAGTCCACCAAGTTTCCCCTGTACCATCTTCTCTAGTCCATTCTTTACTAGTGATACTAATTCCTCCATACCATTGAATTAGTTTTCTAGATGGTGGTCTTAACATTCTAATATTAGTTAATATTAAATTAGATGTTGATTTTTCTCCTAATGCATCAATATAAATATCTCCAGACACTTTTCCGAATGAAGTTATAAGTCCATCTTCGAAACCAATAATTCTAGTTTTTAATCTAATACTAACACCTTGTTGAGTAGCCATAATAGCCATATCTTTCTCTAACCAACTTCTTCTAAAACAATTATTTTCATAGCCAAGATTAGATGGTATTAGAGATAAATTTTCAATCCATCCAGGTGAATTACAGGGTGTCCCTAATTCTTGTTTCATATCAACAATGATAACTTCATGTTCTATAAGATCTAATGCAGCAGATAATCCAGTTAATCCACCTCCTGCAATTATTATTTTCATGAAGATACCTCTGGGATAATAGCCAATGCAAAAACAGGACAAGAGAGAATACAATGTTCACAATGAGTACAAGATTTCTCATCTACTATTGCTAAATCATTTTCCAGATGAAGTGCATCAACTGGACAAAGTGATATACAAGCTGCACAACCGTAACAGAGGTCGTCGTCGACCACAAAAATATGGCCGCTGACTCTTGCCATATACCTTCGAAGCAGTCTTCTATGAAAAGCAATCTCCATAGGAAAGTAGATTTCCACTGAAAGCGCTACTAGTCCCCTCCCCCCTTGGTTTCCACTGGAAGTACTATTATTAGGTAAAAGTATAGTAAGAAATGATAGAAGAAAAGTATGGTATAGCAAGACCCATTGATTGATGTCGCGTGAAGTGTATATTGTTTTTGATAGTTATTTTTTGATAGACCTCTCTATTTTGTGTTCCAGTGGAAATGAAGGGGAATGCAAATCTTCATTTCATATGCTTTCTACGAGAACACATGGTCATGTATTCCCCAGGCAAAACTTCCTCATATCCAGATGAGCCTGTAGATAAAGGATTAAGATATCATTTTCTTGGAGGAGGATCTGAAGTTGGCAATGTTGGAATAGTTCTTGAAGGAGTTAAAGGAGATAGATTACTTATTGATTATGGTCTTGCTCCAACCGATCCTCCTCGTTATCCAGCAGAAGCTCCAAAAGTATCTGATGTAATAGTAACTCACTCTCATATTGATCACATAGGAATGATTCCATGGATAAGTGGTTCACATCATTCCACATTACATGCAACTCATGTTACTGTAGCTTTAAGCGAATTAATGTGGAGAGATTGCCATAAAGTAAGTAGGATTGAAGGGTATCCTCTTCCTTGGGATAAAAGGGATATAGATTTTGCTTTAGAAAGTTGGAAAGTTCATAACTTTGGAGAATGGGTTGAACATGGAAATTGGAAATGGCGCTTACATCCAGCAGGTCATATTCCAGGTGCAGCTATGGTAGAAATCGATACTGGAGATAAGAAAGTCTTACTATCTGGTGATTTTGATACTAGGGATTCATTATTGGTTTCTGGTGCTTTACCTGTGGATGTCGATATATTATTCGTTGAAGGAACCTATGGGGGAAGGTCCCATCCAGAAAAAGAATCTGAAGTGAAAAGATTAATTGAAAGAGTTAAAGAAGTAAAAAAGAGAGGTGGAACAGTATTAATTCCAGCCTTTGCAAATGGAAGAGGTCAAGACATTTTAATGACTTTACATGCTGCATTACCAAATCTAAATGTTCATTATGATGGTATGGGAAAAATAATCACTCGCCATTATTTGGAAAACGCAGGATATTTGAAAGATTCAGAAGCGCTCACATCAGCTTTTAACTGGGCTAAGAGAGTATCATCAAAATCGGATAAAAAGAAAGCGCTTGAAGCAGATGTAATTGTAACTACAAGTGGAATGTTAGATGGTGGCCCATCTATTTGGTATTTGAACAGATTAAGGAATGATGAAAGAAATGCTATATTTTTTACTGGTTATCAAGCCAAGGGGTCTGGTGGTAGAATGCTTCAAGAAGATAGTAAAATTTCAATATTTGGGAACATTTGCCAGATTGATTTAGAATGGGATACATTTGGTTTTTCTACCCATGCAGGCCATAATGAAATTGTTGAATTTGCAAAATCATGTGGAGCAAATGACGTTGTTGTCTATCATACGGATCCAATTAATGCACGACCACCCTTAGTTGAAGCATTGGAAGCAAACGGTCACATTGTCCATCAACCCATTAATGGGCAATCACAAATCATCGAATGAATTGAATACCTAAGCCGCAAGCGGAGAACGATTCACATGGCTGCGAAGAGACCAACTAAAGGTGGAAAACCAGTTTCAGGTGATAAAAAGAAGAAGCGACGTAAGAAGAAAATGCGCTTAACTTTAAAATCCCGTTCATTGAAAGAAGCGGACACCTATACAGACTCAGTTGGTTGGTCAACAACTGGTAGAGTTTTGGAAGATGCTATCGCGGCTCCAGAATCAGATAAAATAAAACATCAGTGCAGTCTTTGTGGCTCAATTATGATGGTAGCGAAACCAAAGCGGGCAAAATATACTATTACCTGCCCTAATTGTGAACACGACGATGATTTCTCATGATTCGGGCAATTATTATAATTGGCTTAATTTTATTTAGTGGGCTATCTGGTTGTCTTGAAAAAGTTGAAGATTCAGAAGAATTGTTGCTTGCAACCACCACTTCAATGAGAGATTCAGGATTACTTGATGAATTATTACCTGCTTTTGAAAAAGCAACAGGAATCCATGTTAATGTTGTGGCAGTTGGCACAGGAGCAGCATTAAATCTTGGAGAGAATGGAGATGCTGATTTATTAATTGTTCATTCACCCCAAAAAGAAATTGAATTTATCGAAAACGGATTTGGAACTTCAAGAAGTACATTTGCCTGGAATAGATTTGTTTTAATCGGGCCAAATAAATTAGCAGGTTTTTCTAATGCCTCGGAAGCATTTTCTTCTTTAGAGAATGAATGTTTTGTTTCTCGTGGCGATAATTCTGGAACCCATATTAAAGAGTTAGAAATTTGGGAAATAGCAGATATTAAACCAAGTAAGGACTATTTATCCATCGGGCAAGGAATGGCAAGTGCTTTGAATATGGCAGATGAATTACAATGTTGGACTTTGAGTGATAAAGGAACTTGGTTGTTCCGTTCAAACGAATTAGATCTAGAGGCAACATCTTGGGATGATGATTTGACTTTGAACCCCTATAGTATGATTCAGTTGAAAGGAGAAAAAAGTGAAGAAAGTTTACTACTTCATGAATTTATTATGTCTTTTGAAAGTCAAGAAATAATTAGTAATTATTTAATTAATGGTCAGACATTATTCAATGCAGGTCAACCCCCATCAAATATTGGTTCGAACGAGTTAAAATGAATATCGTAAGATTGCGATGATATCCTTGCATTGCTGTTCACTTAGGGTTGATGGTAAGCGAATATCCAACAACCCCTCCATCAACACATCAGTATTCTTCATTTTTTGGCTAGATAGGTAATTCCAATGATGATAGTTACTTGTGAAGCCTTGTGGTTGGGGATTGCCAAACCATTTAATATTGAGACCGAAGGATTTGGCGGTGGCTATTGCAGCGCTAATTTCTTCTCCATCACGCGGGCAGAAAAATTGAATTGAGGTGGGGGCAGGTTGTAGATCCGGACTAATATTAGGTAGGCTTAATCCATCAATTTCTCGGATTCCGGAAGCAATTTGTTCATACACATTATTCCATTTAACAATTTTTTCCCTTAGGGTTGGAAGTTGTGAAGAAACCAGTGCCGCGCTAATTTCGTTCAGGCGCAGTGAAAAGTTTGGTGTTGTTGCGACCCACTTATCGAAAACTTCACTCGGTGGCCGAGATAAATGCTGCTCATAAAGCATATAACTTCCAGACATTAGAATAGCCCTGGCGGCTATATCATCATCATCACAGAGAATAATTCCACCTTCACCCCCGTTTACTTGCTTGAAAGTCTGCAATGAAAAGCAACTAACATCACCGAGAGTGCCCATATCGTGATTTTTCCATTTTGCCCCCATCACATGGGCGCAATCCTCAATCAAAGTTAGGTTGTTATCTTTGACCACTTTCATTATATCATCCATATTTGGAATATGGCCTCGCATGTATGATAGCAAGAGAATTTTTGCTCCCGTGGTTTTAACCGCATGTTTTAGTGATTCAATATCGATTACCAAATCATCTGTAGTGTCGAGTAAGATTGTCTCGCAAGAACAATTTTCAATCGCACTTGGAACCGGAGCAAGGGTGAATGCGTTGAGCATTACGATATCACCACTACTTACTCCAACTGCTTTGAGGGCAATAAAAAGTGCCGAACCCCCAGAATTAACCCCAATAGCATATTTTTTACCGAAAAAATCAGCAAACTCACTCTCTAATTGAGCTACTGCAGAATCACTACCTTTACCTTCACTATAGCGAAATAGGTTGCCAGAATCTAGTAATTTATTCACCCTATCCTTGCCGCTTTGTGGAATTTCAGCGACCGAAATCTGTGAAAAGTCCAACACCTTTGGGGGGCTGTCCATACCACTCCTACGGCTAAAGGGTTGAAGTCATTTGTGCATTCAACCTTTTTTCTTAACGCGGAAACTGCTATGGCGGGCATGCCTTAGCGCTCTATGGGTGATGAGATGCGTTTACCGTTTAGTCCAGTGATTCACCCGTGGCACGAGGAGATTTCTGAAGACCCGCAATTGATTAGTGAATTTATCGTAAAGTCGATGCATGACGATCGTAATCCACTAATGCCGATTATGGAAGATAAATATGCTGCACGCAAATACGTATTAGAAAAACAAGCATGCAAAGTTACTGAGTTATTTCATTGGACTCAAGAGACACCGATAAGATTACCCTGGGATAAATTGCCCAAACGCTGTGTCATCAAAACCAATCATTGGTCTGGAGATGGGGTCTTCATCATGGATGGTGGTGAAGAACCTATTTCGGGAGTGCAAAAGGATATGGAAATCCATGAAATTTATCGCGTGATACGAAATAACCATGACCAAGACGGTAACCGTTGGTCAAACCGAAAAATAGAGCGTAAATTGAACCGATTAGTCAAGCGAAAATATCCCTTCAAATATGAATGGGCGGTAAGAGCGATAAAACCAGCAGGAGTCCTCGTTGAGGAGTTATTGTTGACTGAAAAAGGAACGACCCCTGATGATATCAAGGTCCACTGCTTCTTTGGTAAAGCCGGTTTTATTCAATATGAAGTGGGAAAATTTACTAGTGTGAAGCAAAATCTCCATGACCCAATCACCGGTGATTTTATTCCTCAAACCGAGAATAGAAAATGGCCACCGATTGATGAAATTAGCAATCTAAGAGAGTATTTTGGCGATGAAATATTCGATAATATTGTTTCATCGGCCGAGAAATTATCCACTGAAGTAGCATATGTTCGCGTCGACTTATTTATGGTAGATTCCGAGATTTATTTCGGTGAATTCACTCTTTATCCGCGCACAGGACAACAGCAATCTAAGGAATGGGAAGAATTGGGTGGGAAATTGTGGCAACAGGGGTTGGCTCGTTCAAAGGCGCCCTAACCATTCGATACACTTTGCCCGCATACCCTCAGTCTCAAGATGACCTACATCTTCACGATAGAGGTGCCATGAATCTTGCACCCCCATCTCTGCATAGACTTCCTTTAGATGATTATCAATAATATCCAACCCCTTAGGAGGCGTTAGGATATCTTGTAGTCCCGCACACGATAAATGCATACGCGGGGCGATTAAAGCATTGATTTCAGCGCTAGTCGTATGTAGCAGCAAACTGGGAACATAGTAGTAAATTGCATGCCCATCCATGTCGCCATTCTCAACCAAGGTGTTGAATTCGGTAAGGCAACAAATATCGATACAGAGTTTGATTCTATCATCCAATGCGGCATGCCACCAAGCCATTGTCGAACCTAAAGAAATCCCCATCGTGCCGATGCGTTGCGGATCGATGAAATCAAGATTCTCAAGCCAATCTAGCGCCCGTACATTATCGTAAACCATCCTACCCCACAAGACTTGCCCAGACCAAATCATACGCTTGAATAGGGAAGATTCTGAGTGGCTTGCCCTTCCGCCAAAAGCCCACATATCGATACACAAAACGACAATTCCCATTTCACACAGGACATTTCCCCAATGCGGCTCAAGTAGTGCGGGGCGCCCCTCTAAGATTTCTTTTCTACCGACACCATAGCGACTACCGTGGGCGTGATTGTAAACCATAGCGGGTGCTGGTGAAGCTGAACTTACACCATCTGGGATTAGTAAAGTCGCGGGCACATCCTGCTCACCATTTAATTTAAGAATCCATTCTTCTTGTCGAAATCCTGCGTGAGTGATGGTCTCAATTAGAGTTCCACTAGGCTCTCCACCTGCATCGGGAATATGACCGAGAAGTTGCCATAACAAATCGCGTAACTCAGTAGAATCGCCCATGGTACTAGGTAATGGGATGCTTTCAGTTATTGAGGTTGGGGTGCAGGTCAACCCAACCAACTACCATTAAGCAGCGATTGAGGGACATCTTTCTCTGTTACAACTTTACCCTCATCTAAGATAATTATTTGTTTTGAGAGGCGTTTTGCTTGCAGAGAATTATGAGTTGCGAGAAAAATTATTGCCCCTCTATCAAGATGATTTTGAACCAACCTCTCCATCATTTCAACATTTGATCCATCAAGACTAGCAGTGAACTCATCGAGTAGTAAAATGTCAGGTTGAGAAGCAAGGGCTCGCACCAACGCCAATCTTTGTTTCTCTCCCCCCGAGAGAGTTTTTGGGGATTTATTTCTTAGAGTTTCTAAATTAACTTGTTTTAACCACCACATTCCCTCTTCAACTTCAACCCCAGCGTGGCAGATGTTTTGAAGCACTGAACCATGAAGAATGACAGGTCTTTGATGAACCATCATAATTTTTCCTTTAACTTTAACAGAATCAGAAACGATTAAACCAGCAATATGCCTTAATAATGAGGACTTCCCACTTCCTGAAGCCCCAAGAATTGCATTGCATTTTTTTGGAGAAAGCACACTAATATCATTTAAAATTAATTTATCATCTACTTTCCAGTTGAGATTCTCCACTATGATATTAGCATTATATTGCTTGAATATAGGGGCTCTTTCAGAATAGTTTTTTGAACCAAACCTTTGAACTTCTAATTTCAAAGCTAACCCCGAAGCAAATAAAGCGATGAGGAGTAAAAGACCACCACTCATCAAAGCAGAATCTAAATCTCCTTGTTGTGTATCGAGTACAATACTAGTTGTCATAACCCTTGTTTTTCCAGCGATATTGCCACCTACTACCATAACCGCACCAACTTCAGCAATTGCTCTTCCAAAACCAACTAGAATCGCACTAATTATCCCAACCTTCGCTTCTCTTAATCTACTCACCATCATATTTTTTGTTCCCAACAAACTGTGGGTTTCCAATACTTCTTTTGGGATTTTATCAAATGCTGTCCAAGAAAGCCCCCAAATCAACGGCAGAATCAATACTGTTTGAGCAATTATCATTCCTTCAATAGTAAATAATAATTCCAGCCCCCCAAAAGGTCCTTTGCGAGAAATAGCAAGATAAACAGCAACACCTGCAACCACCGGTGGAAGACCATAGAGAGTCCTAATCATAATTTTTAACCAATTCAAAGATTCAGATTGATGTTTTGAACACCATGATGCCAAGGGTAAACCAATCAATAATGCAAGTATGGTTGCACTCCCAGAGACGGTCAACGAGGTGAGGATGACCGACATCGAAATATTCTACAAGGGGTTGGCATTTCATCCTTAGTCTGTTAGCGATAGGTCCATGACCTAGTGGCGTAAGGCCAGTTTGGTCGTATGGAGTACTTCGTCTCACTCGAAAGAGCATTGGAATTAGCCAAACAGGTTAGTATACAGTTGGATGAGGAAGAGATTATTCTTGATGATGCTCATGGATGTTATATTTCAAGAAGTTTAGAGAGTAAGGTGGATGATCCACCTTTTGATAATTCTAGTATGGATGGCTTTGCAGTACGCCATCTAGACACCCTTTCCCCCCCGGTTCGTTTGCAAATAATAGGAATTTCTCAGGCTGCCGCAATATCTGAAGAACTAGTAGTAGAAAAGGGTCAAGCCGTTCAAATAATGACAGGTGCGCCAATTCCATTCGGTAGTGATGCAATCATAATGGTTGAGAAAACAAAAACCTCTGCTGATGGAAAATGGGTAGAGATATTGGCTGAAGCGAAGCCTGGATTTATCAGGAAGAAAGGGGAAAATTTGGAAAAAGGCGAGGAAGCATTGGATGCAGGAAACAAGTTAACCCCTCATCACCTTGGCTTAGCAGCGACAATGGGTTATTCCCATGTTCCAGTATTCAAAAAATTGAAAGTGGCAATAATATCTACTGGAGATGAATTGAAACAACCTGGAGAAGAACTTCAAAGTGGAGAAATTTACGAGTCCAACTCTTTTGGCCTAGCTGGGCTTGTTAAGGAGTTAAACTGTATTCCAATTCGCTATCCTGCTTGTGTTGACTCATTAGATAAATTACGCAGCGCACTTGATACTGCTGCTGCTGAAGCAGATATCATTCTAACTAGTGGGGGCGTTTCGATGGGTGAATGGGATTTGGTTAGAAAAATAATGGAAGAAGAAGGAGACATCCATTTTTGGAGAATAAAGATTAGACCAGGTTCACCCCCAATCTTCGGAACGTGGAAAGGTACGCCAATTTTTGGATTACCAGGAAATCCTGTTTCAAGTCATGTAGTGTTTAGGATGTTAACAAGACCATGGATACTAGAACAAATGGGAGTAAAAGGCCCCCATGAAACAATAGTTCCAGTCAAATTGTTGGAAGACGTCAAAGCAACATCAGACTGTCATACTCTTCGACGAGTATCTATTTACAAATCTAACGGGGGCATGGTTGCCTCTATGAAAACCCATCAAGGCTCAGGTAATTTACATAGTTTGGTGGCAGCAAACGCACTAACTTATCTTCAACCAGGTTCAACTGCGAAAGCAGGACAAACCATTGATGTTATTCTATTATGAGGTGGCAAAAGATGAACCCAAAAGATGTTATTGAAGAGGAAATGGAACTCCTTGATGCAATGGCTAAGATCCATCCAGAATCGAGTATGAGAACGCTTCGACATATGTTAACTCAAAAGCGAGTTACAGTTGATGATATTATGAAACAACAAGGTCGTTTAATAGTTAAAAAAGGGGCTAGTGTTGAAATTCACCCCAAACCCCAACAAGAGATTAAGAAGATGCAAGGAATAATCTATGAAGACCGAGAAATAATTGTAGTTACAAAACCAGCAGGAGTTTTAACCGTAGCAACAGACAAAATGGAAAGGGATACCCTACATTCCCGAGTTGTAGATTATTTACAGAGGGGTGATGCTGATGCGTGGGGATATATTGTTCATCGCTTAGATAAAGATACGAGTGGAATAATAATTTTCGCAAAATCAGAAGAAAGTAAAAAGCATCTCCAAGACCAATTTTCAGAACGTAAAGTCATGCGTTGGTACACCGCTATTGTAGAAGGCGAGCCCAAGGAGGATAAGGGGACCGCAATTCACTGGCTAATGGAAGATAAAAACCTACGCGTTTGGACGGTGGAAGAGGGAGTAAAAGGTGCAAAAGAAGCAGTTACTCACTGGTTTGTACTTGAAAGAAATGGTTTAACTTCAAAAGTTGAATTAGATATTGAGACTGGCCGCAGACACCAGATTAGAGTGCAGATGGCCGAACTTGGTCACCCACTAGTTGGAGACCCTAAACATGGGGCGCAATTCGATCCAAGGCGCCTATTACTTCACGCAACATCATTGGAATTCATCCATCCAAATGGAAAAACCATGACTTTAATGTCAGCAATCCCCCCTGAATTCAATCGTGCTTCACAACTCGAAGAAGAGGTGGGAAAAAATGACTAATCCTATCGATTATGGGTGGATAAAAGTCAAAGGCGCAAGAACTCATAATTTAAGAAATATCGATGTGGAATTACCAAGGGGAAAATTCGTAGTTATTTCTGGAGTTTCAGGCTCAGGAAAATCCAGTTTGGCATTTGACACCCTCTATGCTGAAGGCCAGCGCCGCTATGTGGAATCACTTTCATCTTATGCGCGCCAATTCCTTGGACAGATGAAAAAAGCAGACTGCGACCAAATAGAGGGCCTATCCCCATCAATTTCTATTGACCAAAAACAAGGCTCCCACAACCCCCGCTCAACAGTAGCAACAGTTACTGAGATAATGGATCATCTACGTTTATTATGGGCGCGGATTGGCACCCCCCATTGCCCGAGTTGCGGTAAAGAAGTAGCACGTCGAAGCGTCCAAGAGATTGTTGATGATATGATGTGGCGCTTTGATGGTCAGGCTTGCATAATTTGGTCTCCAGCAATCCGCAACCGAAAAGGAACACATGCAGATTTATTCTCGCATTTAGTTGAACAGGGCTGGGTAAAGGGTAAGATCGATGGGCGGGAAGCCGATTTTGAAAACCCACCCACGCTTGAAAAGAACTTAAGGCACGATATTGATGTCCAAATGGATAGAATGAAAATCAATTCTCCAAACCGTCAAAGATTGACTGAAGCAGTAGAATCAGCCCTCAAAGTTGGAGGGGGGGCAACAGCGATTGAACCTCTTGATGAAGAAAATAAATTACTTGCTTATAGTGAGGAATTTGCATGTCCAGTCCATGGTAGTTTTATGCCCGAAATGAGTCCACGTATTTTCTCTTTCAATAATCCACTTGGGGCCTGTCCCGGGTGTCAAGGTCTTGGTGTTTCAAGAAGATTTAGTGAAGATTTACTAGTTATCGAAGACTACTCTCTTTCAGAAGGTTGTATCCGCCCCTTCCGCCGTTCAATGTCACCAAGTTGGTATCGCAAAATGATGATTCAGGTTGCGGATTATTATAAAATCCCAACCGATGTTCCTTTTTCAGAATTGGACGATGATCAAAGAGACATCCAATTATATGGCTCTGGTTCAACCATAATAGATTTTGAATTTAAGTCAGAAAAAGGCTCGGTTTACCACATGAAACGCGCCTGGGAAGGAGTAATTCCAAGATTAAATAGAACATTTACAGAAACAAACTCTGAACGAACCAGGCATCGAATGATGGCCTTCATGACTGATGAGGATTGCCTAGAATGTAATGGAGAAAAACTCAATCCAGCAGCAAGGGGTGTATTGGTTGCTGGTTCTAGTCTTCCAAAACTATCCGCTTTAACAGTTTCAGAAGCATTGGAATTAATCCAAGGATGGAGCAATATTCTCGATGAGAAGTCCCTTTTTATTGGCACAGATGTAATCAAAGAAATTGAAAGCCGCCTTTCATTCCTAAATGACGTAGGCCTAGATTATCTGACGTTAGATAGACGAGCAAATACTTTGTCAGGCGGTGAAAGTCAAAGGATTAGATTGGCAACCCAAATCGGTACAAGATTAACTGGAGTCATGTATGTCCTTGATGAACCAAGTATCGGCCTCCACCAGAGAGACAATGCACGTCTTTTGGAGACATTACGAGAACTATCTGATTTAGGTAATACTTTGATAGTAGTTGAGCATGATGAGGAAACTTTGAGACAAGCTGACTGGTTATGTGATCTCGGCCCTGGGGCTGGAATAGATGGTGGAAAAATTGTTGCCAATGGATTGCCAGAAGAAGTTATGGCTACCGAAGAAAGCATCACCGGCGCTTTTCTTTCAGGAAAAAGGAAAATCAAAATACCCTCAACGCGAAAAGCCTTAGAAAACGGCTCATTGAAGATAATTGGCGCTAAACACAACAACCTAGATAACATCGATGTGGAATTTCCCTTAGGTGTAATGACAGTTGTTTCTGGAGTTTCAGGAAGTGGTAAGTCAAGTCTTGTTTCAGGGATTCTTGCCCCTGTTCTTTTGAGAGACTTACATAAATCTGAAAAGAATCCAGGAAAACATACTGAAGTTTCTGGAATTGAAAATGTGGAAAAAGCAATCGTCATCGATCAATCACCAATCGGTAGAACCCCACGCTCAAACCCAGCAACATATACCAAATCCTTTGATGAAATAAGGAGTATTTTCGCAACCACCCCCCTTTCCAAAGAGCGCGGGTATAAACCAGGACACTTTTCCTTCAATGTTCGAGGTGGACGTTGCGAATCATGTAAGGGGGCGGGTTCAATTAAATTAGAAATGAATTTTCTCCCAGATGTTTGGATGACTTGTGATATTTGTAAAGGAACGAGATATACAAGAGAAACCCTAGAAGTCGAGTGGAGAGGTAGGAATATCCATGATATTCTTGAAATGAATGTATCGCAAGCCGCCGAGTTCTTCAAAAACCATCGTAAATTATATCGAACCTTATCAACACTTGAAGATGTAGGATTAGGATATATTCGTCTTGGTCAACCAGCAACCACACTTAGTGGAGGGGAAGCCCAAAGAGTGAAATTGGCAAGTGAACTAAAACGACCAGCCCACAAAAGAGCAGTCTATATTCTCGATGAACCAACAACAGGTTTGTCTCTTTCAGACGTAGAACAACTAATCGAAGTATTATTGAGATTGAGAGAAAAAGGACACACGG
>Ga0302127_10001049_pt1 | contig 16033 bp, 14 predicted proteins | sample CB4_SCM_MG_FD_204452 | JGI IMG/M metagenome (GOLD analysis project Ga0302127, IMG submission 204452) | Marine microbial communities from Western Arctic Ocean, Canada - CB4_SCM | ecosystem: Environmental > Aquatic > Marine > Oceanic | place: Canada: Western Arctic Ocean | collected 2017-09-24
ACTGGATTCTTTTTTAATAGTCTTGGTTGTAGAGGTATTACTCTCCTTGGACTCTGATGCCTGGCTTGTAGATGCCCCGTCACTTTTCCCGGTCGTTTCAGCTTTCTTCTTGGCATCATCAGGTTTTTCTGTTGGCTTTTTGTCCTTGAAGTCTGTGGCGTACCAACCTGTTCCCTTAAGCCTGAACGATGCAGAAGTAACCATTTTTCGTAATTTTATCTGGTCGCACTCGGGACAAACCGTCAATTTGTCATCTGAAAGTTTTTGTATGATTTCAAATTTATGGTGACATGCTTCGCATTGGTATTCGTAAATCGGCACTCTAATTTCCTTAATATAAATATTGGTGACCAAATCTAGGGCTGAAGAGGAATAAAATCAAGACGTATCTGTATAAAAATTTTATAATGAGACGATATCTGGATGTTCCAGCCGGGTTTATCCCGATGATAAAGTCCGGTATCATCGCCGCACCGCATTTCTTGGCATTATTTGGGCCGTTAGCTCAGTTGGTAGAGCATCTGACTTTTAATTAGGTGGTCGTAGGTTCGAGCCCTACACGGCCCACCATTTCTTTCCTAAAAAGAGGCAAACTTTGCATTTCTTTTTAATAAAATAATTATCAAGTGGATGTAATGAATTACAGCCATTCTACTTTCAACTAAGATGCCAGGTTATCAGAATGGTGATATCAATTAGAATTCTGGAATAACCTATGCAACAACTAGAAGATTTATCTACAGCATTCGCGAACTTTATGTGGGGTATGCCACTAGTGGTATTGCTTGTTGGGGGTGGTATCTGGTTAGTGTTTTATTCACGTTTTCTGCCGTATCGACATTTTCGTCACAGTATCGACATTCTCTTGGGAAAATATGACCATCCTGATGATGAGGGTTTAATTTCTCATTACCAGGCACTGGCCACTGCATTGTCTGGAACCCTGGGGATGGGAAATATTGCAGGTGTTGCAGTGGCTATAACAATGGGTGGGCCGGGTGCAATTTTTTGGATGTGGGTCACTGCGATAGTGGGTGTGGCAACCAAGTATTACACTTGCACTCTAGCAATTATGTACCGGGGCCGAGACAGTATGGGCGAGCTACAAGGCGGTCCTATGTATGTTATTCGAGAAGGACTGGGAAGGCGCTGGTGGCCATTGGCGACTCTCTTTGCAGTGTCAGGATTGTTTGGAACGCTTCCGTTATTTCAAGTAAATCAACTAGTACAGATCCTCCGAGAAGTGTTAGCGATTCCGGCGGGGCTGGCTAATCCTGAAAAACATTTTACATTCGATCTTATCGTAGGTGTGACGATCGGATTGAGTGTTTTATTCGTTGTAGTGGGAAATATTCAACGGATTGGTAAGGTTGCCGCCCGCCTGGTTCCCAGCATGGTAGTGGTATATTTTATCGTTACTATCGTTCTGCTTATGATGCATGTATCACAAATCCCTCAGGCTTTTATGCTGATTTTTAGCGATGCATTTAGCGGTCAAGCCGCTGCGGGCGGGGTGATTGGGACGGTGATAATGATGGGTGTCAGACGCGGCGCCTTTTCTAACGAAGCCGGGATAGGCACAGAAGTAATGGCCCATGGCGCGGCCAAAACGAATGAACCGGTGAGAGAAGGCATGGTTGCTATGCTGGGCCCGGTGATTGATACGTTGATAGTATGTACCTGTACCGCTTTAGCGATATTGGTGACAGGAGTCTGGCATGGCAGTGCTGATGGCGTTAGCTTAACTGCCCAGGCGTTTGAATCTGTTTTCCCCGGGGCTGGCGCCTACTTCCTGGTGATAATGGTGATTTTTCTTAGTATGACTACCATCATTACTTATTGGTACTACGGCAGTAAGTGCCTGGGTTATCTGGTTGGGGCAGAATACCAATATATCTACATCTGGATTTATATAATTTTAATTGTTGTCGCAGCGGTTGTGTCTCTGGAAATTGTAATTGGATTTGTGGACGGTATGTTTGCAATGATGGCAATACCAACCATGGTATCAACATTGTTATTGGCGAAAAAAGTTAATATTGAAACGAAACGATATTTTCAATCACATTTTAAGGAGCCTCACGCTGGATGGAATCAAAAAAATAAAGAGTAGTTTTATTTGAGCTACTCTTGTGAGGACATAGAAGTATGCGAGATCGTGAGAAACAGATAACCATGCTTACTGGCGCGGGGATCTCCTCTGAAAGCGGCATTCCTACTTTTCGTGGTGCTGAAGGATACTGGACCATAGGTTCAACGAACTATCATCCGCAAGAAATGGCAACCAATGCAATGTTTTCATGCGAGCCGTGGGAAGTTTGGAAATGGTATTTATATAGAGCAGAAATATGTAAAAAAGCAATGCCAAATCTGGGTCATACGGCCATCGTGACAATGGAACATTATCTGCAAAATAAGTTCTCTTTAATTACGCAAAATGTGGATAATTTGCATTTACAGGCTGGCAATAGCCTTAATAGAACTTACCAGATTCACGGCAATATATTTTTTATGCGCTGTTCAGTTGATTGTCAGCGCCTTGTATTTCCTTTACCGCAGAGTTTATTAAGAAGCCCTATTGCATTGACTGACGACGAAAAAAAATTCCTGTCTTGTCCCCATTGTGATAATTATACAAGACCGCATATTTTGTGGTTTGATGAAAGTTATAATGAACATTACTATAAATATGAATCTGTCCTGAAAATAGCAAACACAACCGATGTATTGATTGTTGCTGGTACCTCGGGTGCTACCACCTTGCCAAATCAAGTGCTGGACGTAGTCTCGCAGAAAGGAGGAACTATTATTGATATAAATATTGAGAAAACACATATAAGTGAAATGGCTATCAACAGCAACAATGGTAAATTTTATAATAGCAGTTGTACTGTAGGTCTGGGGAAATTACATGATGAAATAATGCATGGCTAAGGTTGAACTTATTGGAGAAAATTGGAAGAACACCTGATTTATTTATGCGAGAATTTAATTGTCCGAGAGAATTTTTAAATTAAATCGCTTTTAATTAACGGATTTTTAGAGAAAAAACATTTTTAAAGCAGTGTTTATTGTATTCGTCTAGAATAGTAAAAAAGCGTGTTGGCTCTTGAGAAACATAAATGCAGCAATAAAACGCAGAATGAGGGAGGTTGTAAATGAATATAAATATCTCTGATTTTGTATCGGATGAGGTTGCGATTACAATCGATGTTAATGCCACAGTTATGAATGCGATAAGCGTTATGACGTCGGCGCGTCATAATTATGTCTTGGTCACGGACAACGATTCGACTGTTGGCATATTCACAGACAGGGATTTACTGAACCGGGTAACCGGCGAGAAACTTATACCCGCTGAGGTCGTTATCCGTGATGTTATGACACCAAATCCTGATACCTTGAAAACAGATGACCATATTTCCTATGCCATTGAAAAAATGGGAAGGAACGGATTCCGAAACATTCCCATAGAAGATGAATCCGGCACAACATCAGTGCTAACTGTCTGGAATATTATATCGCACTTGTCGGAAATACTGGACGATGCTGAACAGGCAGAGAATGATAAAGAGATTGTGGATGAAATTACCGATACCGGGGGAGGTTAGTATGACTGGCATAATACCGAAAACAGCAATTGCGGACATAAATAGTCGTGAACCAGTCAGAATTGGGAAAAAAACCAGTCTTATTGATGTGGTAATGGCAATGAAAGAGGCCCTACGGGGAGCCGCCATTATTGAAGATAATACAGGTAAAATTATTGGCATTATTACCGAACGGGATCTAATGACCAAGATAGATCACAGCACTTTAGACTGGCATGATGTGCGAGTAGATGAGGTTATGAATCAAAACCCAAAGACTATTAAAGCAACTCAGTTTATTCATGAAGCGCTATCAGTAATGAATACATGCAGATTTCGACACCTGCCCATAGTCGACTCAGACAACCACGCTGTAGGGATAGTTTCTATACGGGACATCATTATGCATGTTGCCAAACTTTATCCCCAGGAATTTTTAAATCTACCCCCTGAACCGGCAAACGAAGCTGCTGCAAGATACGGCGGTTAGTGAACAAAAAAAATTTGTATAAAAAGGACATTCACTAAACATCAAGAACAAGGGGTGAAATGTTTATTGTTATGTAAACGTGAGCAGCTTTTTTGAATGGCATAATTTAATTAAAACCACACTTTAATTGAGTTATAAAAGTACCAATTCTGGTGTGTATGCGCTTGTCTCATGAAGATTTTTTTGTCAGCATCAACCAATAGGCATGACAGATCCCCGGTACCACACCAAGTATTGTTAGAATTATATTAATCCAGAAGTGAGTGCTTATCCCGACCTGCAAGAAAGCTGCTAAGGGTGGCAAAAAAAAGCTAAAATAAGTTTTATAATAAACAAAATTTTTCTCCTTTGTGTTGAAAATTATTTTCTTGATTTAAATCAATTTTAGAAATAATAAAATGATTAAACTGTATGATATTATCTTGCAGATCTTACATTAATCATACACCAACAGGTATATACCCTAGGGAAATATTTTTTGATTGTTTCAGTTGGGAATTAAATTTAAAGGAAAAATTCATGACGAAAATAAATTTATCTAATGTTGTTTTACTCTTACTGTTAGCGGCACTGATTGTGTCATGTGGTAACAATCAGAATGATACTACCAATACTGCGAGCATGCCGGCAGAGACCATGGCAGAAGGCAGCACTATGAATAACGAAAGTATGGGTATGGATGGTATGGGCAACATGTCTGGAGTAGAAAGTCAGGTGAATGTTGAGATGACATCAGATGATATCAGCGATCGCCGGATGACTGAGCAAGGTACCTTTCAGATCAGTATAGAATCAGAAGCTAATCCGATCCCAATAAATCAGATCCAAATCTGGACGTTACATTTGCAAAACGCTGCTGGTGAGAGTGTTGATAATGCTGAGATCACATTGGTCGGAGGTATGCCTTTGCATAATCATGGCATGCCAACTGTTCCACAGGTAACACAGGCATTGGGAAACGGGAATTATCTGATAGAAGGGATACAGTTCCAGATGCCGGGACAATGGTTAGTTACTTTAACTATTTCAGCAAATGATAAGACAGATAGCATAATATATAACCTGATGTTGCAACCATAAATTAATACATGTTAGTTACAAAATCGTTAATTGTATGTCTAGTCAGATTAAGCTAATTCTAGTAATTATCATTGTCGTCACGGCAGTGACAATAATCAGTGTTTCCAGTTTAAATAATATCGACACGGCTATCATCTCTGATACTGAGGTAATTGAGGTCATGCCGCCAGAGCCCCATGTTTGGGACGAGAACGAAAAGGCACATTTGACCTCGCTCAGTCTAAATAATTTACCACCGTTACCCAAGGACCCAACCAATAATGTTGCAGATAATCCTGCAGCGGTAAATTTTGGTAGGCAGTTATTTTTTGATACACGACTGAGTAGTAATGGAAAGGTATCGTGCGCAACTTGCCATAAACCTGAATTAAAGTTTACCGATGGTTTGCCGCGCGCCCAAGGCGTTGGCGTCACTCCCAGGAAATCAATGACCATTATTGGCACGGCATATAGTCCTTGGTTATTTTGGGATGGCAGGAAGGATAGTCAGTGGTCGCAGGCGCTGGGACCAATGGAAAGCCCGGTAGAACATGGCGGAAATCGTTCAATGTATGCCCACACAATTCTAAATGATGCAGCCTATATAGAACAATATGAGTCATTATTCGGGGAATTTCCTGATATATCGGATCCGCAGCAATTTCCTGTTTCAGCAGGACCGGTAGACGATACATTAGCTAACGAATCATGGGAGAAAATGACACCGGAGTCCCAACACACTATAAACAATATTTTTATAAATATGGGTAAATCTATTGCGGCATATGAACGAGTAATAATGCCAGGTCCCTCTCGGTTTGATGTTTATGTTGATGCCGTAAAGATCGGCGACAAAATGCTCATGGCGAAAGATTTTACTGAAAATGAAGCCCTGGGCTTGCGCTTGTTTATAGGAAAAGCACAATGTATTAATTGCCATAATGGCCCCTTGTTTACTAATAATTCATTTCATAATACTGGGGTGTCTCCTGCGACAGATCTTCCCCCGGATTTTGGTCGTATTGAAGGCGTTTATCAGGCAAAAGTTGATCCATTTAATTGTTTAGGAGCATACAGTGATGACGTTGAAAACAACTGTCCGCATTTGCAGTATGCCAGGACAGAAGGTCAGGAAATCATTGCAGCATTTAAAACGCCAACTCTACTTAATGTTGCAGATACTGGGCCCTATATGCACTCTGGCCAAATTGGTTCATTATCAGAAGTGATTAAGCATTACAGTGATGCACCACTGGCAGTTAGAGGTCATTCAGAATTAGCTCAGTTAAATTTATCTATGGAGGAAATGCACAATCTTGAAACCTTTCTGCAAACCTTAAGCAGCCCCCTTGCAACCTCTGAGGAACTATTGACATCTCCCTGGCCACAAGCAGAGTAAGGCTAAGTAAATCTTAGAGACAAAAATAAAACAAGATTACATCTTGTTAATCTTGTAAATCCTGTCTATTTAATTTCAATATTTGGCACATAGTATCTTTCGTGTCTATCACTATATCTACGCTGCTTGTTCTCACTGCGCATCCTTTTATGATTTGCGGAATATAAATAAGTAATAAAGCGCTGTTGCCATGGCTATCCAAACTAATGCCATAAATCCAAGGCGGTGGTCATGACTGCTCACAAAAAAATCATATGTGCTGTTTGGTGTATATACCAGAAAATATCGGAATAACTTAATGCCAGCAACAAGTCCAGCATGTAGAAAAATACATTGAATAATATTGTCCGTCCTGATTCGTATCATCCCAAATAAAACACCAAGTATAAATAGAGCCAGGAAGGCATCATAATTTTCTATATTTACTAAATTAGAATAGGCAGGAATAAATTGGGAAAGGGCCGTAAAAAAATAAATCACCTCGCCATCAGCGATATCTGGATAATTTATAAAATGGACAAGGGCGTAGACTATGCTCGTCAAAACAATGGCAACTGAAGCATTAGTATTTTTGTACAAGCCTTGCAATAGTGCGCCTCTAAACACAGTTTCTTCAAAAACAGAAACGGTTATCCCTGTTGCAAGAGCACTAATGAGTAAGACAATTATTCTTAATATAGTTATGTCCCGTCCGACGTGTAACCCATAGACATTAAAAATTAATAACGACGCTGCAAGCATTAATATAATAGTAAGTCCTGCAACGAATTCCCAACCTGCGTTATGCCTCTGTTTTTTATCAATTGGACATAGACCAATTGTGTTAAAAGTTAGAGTGCTAAAAAATTTTAAATAAAACAGACTAAAAATTAATCCGCAAAATTGAGTAGATGCAATGATTACATCAGGGAATGAAGTTTCTGTAAAAATTGTAATAAACAGATAGAGTGGGTAAGCAATAGTTGCGCCAGATAGCAGTGCGCCAATAACCACCATGAAAAAGATAACGAATGAGGACACGAGGTAAAATAATCCAGGTTGGTTTTTTATATTGTATAGAGAATTGACAGGGCTAAATTATGAGCTGACGTTGTTTATCTCATTAACTTCCTTTCCGCCCTCAACTCGGTTTCTAGTTGACTGATACGTGAAAGTATTATTTCTTCCTGATAATAATCTGGTTTTGGGCTGCGTCGTCGTATCAGATCTTTCAATAGATCAATTGCAACTCGTGTTTCTCCAGTCAAAAAATAGTATTCTGCATTCGCTATACTTGACTCGATAATATTGCCGGCTTCTGCTTCAGCCCGGCCCAGTAATGTAAAATAAGTTATGTCAGGCGTATGGTATCTTCCGTAACTTTCTAGAATCTCTTTTGCTTTTTTTGGCTGCTTCGCCTTAATCAATGTATTTGAATAAGACAAAATTAAAGGTCGGTAATCAGGGAACAGCCTGTCCATCCTCTCGTAAATACTAATCGCCTCGTTGTATTTGCCTTGTTGTACTTCCAGATCTGCCCGAGCCAGCAGAAAAGAAGTATTGTTTTTGTCTACAGCAAGCAAGCCATCAAGCAATTTAGTCGCAGCCGCATAATCTCTGTTTTCCAAATACGCTAGTGCAAGTCCATATTTTATATTTTCAGCATCATCTGTAAATTCCTGTTTATCGAGTTTGTTGCTGTAGAAATCTATAGCTAATACAGGATCCTCGTATGTTTTAACAATTAACTTGGTGCGAATTAATTTGTAAGTATTGCTTTCATGATATGAACTGAACGGTGTAGAACGGTCAGCCCTTGATAGGGCATCTGCAATACGATTGGTAGTTAATGGGTGGGTTCTCAGAAACTCCGGGGCTTGTGCCGCATAGCGGGAATTTTTTTGTAATTTTTGAAAAAACCCTGGCATCCCCATAGGATTGAATTCTGCTCTTTGTAATAATTGCATGCCAACCCGGTCGGCCTCTTCCTCATTGCCACGGGTGAAGTTGATTTGCGCCTGCATTACCGATCCCTGGACCGCCATCAACGCGGCGGCACCAGCGTCAGCATTCTGGGTTGCTACCAGTATGGCACCTAGCATTGCGGCAATCATTGGTATGTTCATTTTTTGATTCATTTCAACAGAACGGGCCATATGTCGTTGAGTCACATGAGCAATTTCATGGGCAATGACCCCAGCTAATTCGCTTTCCGTTTCAGAATTGATTATGGTTCCGGCGTTAATTCCGACTATTCCTCCCGGTGCGGCAAATGCATTTATGGCAGGGTCATTTATCGCGAAGAATGTAAATAGTTGACTGTTGTTATCACTTTGAGCAACCAGACGGTAGCCAACGGACTGGACATAGGTTTCTATTTCGGGATCATCGATTATGTCTGTTTGTCTTCGGATCTGGTTAAGAAAAGCCTGGCCGAGACGTCGTTCAAATTCCGGGCTAAGAATATTTCCCGTTGATTCGCCAATATCAGGTAAGTCTTGAGTCGTGACCGCATTTGCATATAGCCCTGGCAACAAAAGGCAAAAAAAGACCTGTTTAAGTAAGGCAATGACAAATTTATTCTGTAACATATTATATAGAGTCTGTTTACAGTCCCAGGGTTCCGAAAGCATACGAATGTATCTTTCACAGTTAATAACGTACAGACTTAAAGTTTAGTATACATATATTTAAATGTTGTTGGTTCAATTAGTGTAAATAACATGGAGATTAGAGGATGGGAGACGTTAAAAATGCCTTTTATGCGCAGTCAGGTGGGGTTACGGCTGTTATAAATGCTAGTGCTTGTGGTCTTATCCAAACAGCACGGCAATATCAGGATAAAATTGCAAAAGTTTATGCGGGCAGAAACGGCATTATTGGTGCTTTAACGGAAGATCTTATTGATACAAGTCAGGAATCTGATGAAGCTATCGCAGCGCTACGGCATACACCGTCTGGCGCATTTGGTTCCTGCCGATACAAATTAAAGGGTCTGGTAGATAGCAAGGCGGAATATGACCGTTTAATTGAGGTATTCAAGGCCCATAATATTGGTTACTTCTATTATAATGGAGGCGGTGACTCGGCCGATACCTGTCATAAAGTCTCTCAGATTTCTCAGGGCTTGGGATTTCCTATTCAGGCAATTCATATTCCTAAGACAGTAGATAATGACTTACCTGTTACAGATAACTGCCCTGGATTTGGTTCAGTTGCCAAGTATATAGCTGTATCAACACGTGAAGCCTCATTTGATGTGCAATCAATGGCCCTAACATCAACCAAGGTTTTTGTTATAGAGGTGATGGGAAGGCATGCTGGTTGGATTGCAGCTGCGGGTGGTCTGGCGGCAGACAAGGATAATGATATACCTGTCGTTATCCTGTTTCCTGAGGTTGAATTCAACCAGGATCTATTTCTGGAAAAGGTGAAAGAAAAAGTCTCAGCGTATGGATATTGCTCAGTTGTGGTCTCAGAGGGAGCGAAGTGGCCAGATGGACGTTTTCTAGCGGAACAAGGAACAATGGATGCATTCGGTCATGCACAACTTGGCGGTGCAGCACCTGTAGTTGCTAATATGATCAAAAACGCATTGGGTTATAAGTTTCACTGGGCTGTAGCGGATTATCTGCAACGTTCTGCCAGACACATTGCGTCAAAAACCGATGTCGATCAGGCATATGCCTTGGGTAAGGCCGCTGTTGAACTTAGTCTTAATGGCAAAAGTGCCATTATGCCAACGATCATCAGAACGTCGAATAACCCCTATACCTGGGAGATCGGGCACGTACCACTGTTTGATGTGGCAAATATTGAAAAGTTTATGCCCCCTGAGTTTATAAGTGAGGACGGATTTGGCATCACTGAGGATTGTCGACGATATCTTGTTCCCCTAATACAGGGTGAAGACTACCCTCCGTATAGGTCTGGTATGCCTTGTTATGTAAGACTAAAAAACCATGCAGTAGCAAAAAAACTGGATTCAAGTTTCACTATTTAAGTTAAATTGGGCATAAATAAGGAAAAAATGCTAGTTTTTCAACGGCATGACAAGTAAACTAGCGCCCTTTTCAGCCAGCGGGGATGATTATGCCCCTGCTATATAAATTGACCCACACCTTAACGAGGAATAACTATGTCATATTTAGTTTTTGCGCTGCTTTGCGGCATTTTTGCGATTGCCTACGGGGCCTGGTCTGTACTCTGGATATTAAAGCAACCAGAGGGAAATGAACGCATGCGTGAAATTGCCCTGGCAATTCAGCAGGGTGCCTCGGCCTACCTGAACCGCCAGTACACGACAATTAGTATTGTTGGGGCGATCTTGTGTATCGCATTGGGTATCGCGTTAGACTTGTATACCGCCATAGGTTTTTTGATTGGCGCAGTATTTTCCGGAGCCGCGGGTTATATCGGCATGAATATCTCGGTCAGATGCAACCTACGCACCGCAGAGGCGGCTAATAGTGGACTTAATGCCGCATTACAAGTTGCGTTCCGTGGTGGTGCTATAACAGGAATGTTAGTTGTGGGTCTGGGTCTGCTGGGTGTTGCTGGTTATTACGCCATACTTACCAGTATGGGCCTCTCCATGGAGATAGTTCTGCATGCGCTTGTTGGTCTGGCTTTTGGCAGCTCATTAATCTCTATTTTTGCTCGACTAGGTGGCGGTATTTTTACAAAAGGTGCAGACGTTGGTGCGGATCTAGTAGGTAAAGTGGAAGCGGGTATCCCTGAAGATGACCCACGAAATCCTGCTGTAATAGCCGATAATGTCGGAGATAATGTCGGTGATTGTGCAGGCATGGCAGCTGATTTGTTTGAGACATACGCAGTTACCATTATTGCAACCATGTTGTTGGGAAGTCTGTTGATGCCTAGTGAGGGAAATAATGCGGTTTTATATCCCCTGGTGCTTGGCGGTGTTTCCATTATTGCTTCGGTAATAGGTACATTTTTCGTCAGAGCTAAAGAAGGCGGTTCCATTATGGGGGCGCTATATAAAGGACTGATTGCTGCGGGCGTGTTATCTGCAATTGGTTTTTATTTTGTAACAGCAAACATGATGGGCTCAGAGTCATCCGGACTTTTTGGATGTACATTAATTGGTCTAGCATTAACTGCTGCGCTAGTGGTGATTACTGAATATTACACCGGTACAGAATTTGCCCCAGTTAAACATATCGCCGAGGCCTCTACCACGGGAGATGCAACGAATATAATTGCTGGCCTGGGTATATCGATGAAATCAACGGCATTACCGGTGATTGCAGTATGCGCCAGTATATATGGTGCGTTTGAGTTAGGTGGCCTTTATGGACTCGCCACTGCGGCAACATCAATGCTGTCCATGGCAGGTATAATTGTTGCGTTGGATGCTTACGGTCCAATAACTGACAATGCTGGTGGTATTGCAGAGATGGCCGGGCTTGATGAAAAAATTCGAAATATTACCGACCCGCTTGATGCGGTGGGTAATACCACCAAGGCGGTGACCAAGGGCTACGCAATTGGTTCCGCTGGCTTAGCTGCATTGGTTCTGTTTGCAGACTTTACTCACAGTCTAGACGCCGCCAATAAACTTGTAGAGTTTCGTCTCGATGATCCCGCAGTAATAATTGGTTTGTTTATAGGTGGTTTGATTCCTTACCTGTTCGGTGCAATGGCTATGGAGGCCGTAGGTCGTGCAGCAGGTTCAGTTGTAATTGAGGTAAGACGGCAGTTCAAAGAGATACCTGGAATAATGGAAGGGACCACCAAGCCAGATTATTCTCGGGCAGTGGATATGTTGACCAAGTCTGCAATCAAGGAAATGATTGTTCCTTCATTATTACCTGTGTTGGTCCCTGTTGTTATTGCGTTTGGTATGGAGGCGTTAATGGGTGACGGTGCAGGAGCCAAGGCATTGGGCGGTCTTCTGGTTGGTACTATAATTACAGGAATATTTGTCGCCATATCCATGACAGTTGGTGGTGGTGCCTGGGACAATGCCAAGAAATATATTGAGGATGGAAACTTTGGCGGTAAGGGTAGCGATGCACATAAGGCATCAATCACCGGCGATACCGTAGGTGATCCTTACAAGGATACGGCAGGTCCTGCAATCAACCCTCTTATAAAAATCATGAATATTGTTGCACTGTTGATTGTGCCTTTGATCTAAGGAAGAGGAGTCATTATCTGAAAGTGTAGAATTAACAAAACAGGTATAACAAGAATTACGGATTAATTAATATTAAAGTAAAACGTGTTTAATAATTTATAGATATAGGGTTAATCCCATCTTTAAAATATTGATGCACCTCGCTCCCTGCATAATCCTTTATGAAAGGGTTAGCTTTAATGGTATGTAACGCAGGTGTTTCGGCGCAAGCCTTTTGAGAGTTTGCTAAGTTCGGCTAATGCTGATGAACTTATCATAATAGGGTGAGCAATTAATGCATCGACAATATTTGTCCAATAATTTCTTCGTATCATGAATTTATATTAAGTATTGTCAATAAACGCACGGTGTCAGAAAGTGGCAAGCCCATAACGCCAGAGTAACTGCCTTCGAAACGTGTGATAAATCCTGCAGCTTGGTCCTGAATACCATATGCCCCAGCTTTATCCAGAGGCATGAACTTTTTTATATAATCCTCGCATTCTATTTTATCAATGTTTCTGAACCATACCCGACTTGAATTAAGAAGTTGATTATGTGTTTCGGTTAGTAGTGTCACAGCTGTATATACAACATGTTCTCGTTTTGATAACGACATAAGCATATCAATTGCTTCAGCAAGTGTGTTGGGTTTGCCAAGAATATTATTGTTACATACCACTTCAGTATCAGCACTCAAAACTGGAATTGATGAAGACAAATTTTGTCGAGCTTGCATGGCTTTTTCCAGGGATATGCGTAAAACGTATTCGCTGGGTGACTCATTTATTCCTGGAGTCTCGTCTACCTCGACATCTATTAATTCAAATTCCGTAGTTAATTTTGACAAAAGGATACTTCGCCGGGGAGATCTGGATGCGAGATAGAATTTGGACATAAATATAATTTCAGTTAAAAATCGAGAATCTCAATTCATCCAGGATCAATTCTCTATTGCTCATTCTCTATGATAAGGATGGTTTTTCAGAATACACCAGGCGCGATAGATTTGTTCAACAAGAAAGACCCTGACCAGGGCATGAGGAAGTGTATAGTCAGAGAATGACCATTTTTCATTTGCAGCTTCTATCACAGAACAATCTAAACCATCAGGGCCACCAATAATAAAACAGGTGTCTTGTCCTGTATTCATCCATAGGTTGATTTTTTTTGAAAAATTAACAGTCGTTTGTTTTTTTCCTCGTTCGTCTAAAACAACTATATGATAATTTTCTGGAATGTCTTTCAATATGGCAAGGGCTTCTTGTTTTACAATCTTGTCTATTGAGATATTTTTTCCTCGCCTAGCTGGAGGTATCTCCTTTAGTTTGAGGTTTAACTCGTGGGGCAAGCGTTTAAGGTATTCCTGGTAGCCGCTCTGTACCCATGAGGGTACTTTTTTACCAACAGAAATTATTTTTATATTAATCAATTAGACAATGACTGATCACCGGGGTTGTCTAGGGACCAGAGTTTTTCCAGTTGGTAGTGGTCGCGAGTGGATTGCTGCATGACATGTACTACAATATCACCCAGATCAATAAGAACCCATTCTCCCATGTCTTGTCCTTCAGTGCCGATCGCATCGGTATTATATTTTTTAGCAGTTTCAATAATTTTTTCTGCGAGAGCCCTGACATGTGTGTTGGAGCGCCCGCTGGCGATTATCATATAATCCGTAAATGATGCAATTTCCTTTACATCCAGGGTTACAATCTTGATGGCCTTAAGATCATCGAGTGACAATTCAAGTTTTTCACATAATTCTTCTGACATATTATTTTCTTTAATAGATTTGTTCATTAGTTATATATTCTAGTACATTGTCTGGCAGTAAAAATTTTGTTGATTTATTTGACTGCATGAGTTCTCTAATTCGGCTTGATGATATATCCAGCGTCGGGACTTCCTGTTTGAGTATTTTTCCATGTGTTGAGTTATGTAGGTTCTCCTTAATAGATTCTTTTCTGGATTCATAAAAGGCGTTTAGCGCATCTTTCTTGATAACTTGTTGTGTATTCGGTCTATTGGTAATTAATATATGCGCAATATCAGTAATTGTTTGCCACTCTTTCCAGGTATCGAACTCTTGAAATGCGTCCATGCCGATTATCAGGCAAATCGAATTGTCGCAATAAATCTTCCTCAATTCTTTAAGTGTATCAATTGTGTAGCTAGTATTATTTCGTTTTATTTCAATGTCAGTTACCTCTAGACCATTCACATCTTTTGTTGCCAGATGAAGCATCTGGTAACGCTGGTTTGCGCTGGCCTGTAGAGGTACACGATGGGAAGGAAGATTAAGCGGAACCAATACCACTTTTTCCAGATCCAGTCTTTGCTGGCATTCGAGCGCTAACCTTAGGTGCCCATAATGTACCGGATCAAATGAACCCCCGAGTATACCTACAGGCTTATTCATAAGGTGCAGTGAAATATTTCACAAACAACTAAAGAAACAAAGTTAATAAAAGCAACCATTATATTAGATTTTGCTAGCGACAATATATTACTTTCTAATATGACCATCACCAATAACAATAAATTTTTGCGAGGTCAGTCCTTCTAATCCCACTGGGCCTCGGGCATGAAATTTATCTGTACTGATCCCAATTTCAGCGCCAAGGCCGTATTCATAACCATCGGCAAAACGGGTTGACGCATTAACTATAACTGAACTGGAATCTACTTCTGACATAAATTTTCTTGCATGATTAAAGTCATTTGTGACGATAGTATCTGTATGTTTGGATCCATATTGATCTATGTGATCAATCGCCTCATCGAGTCCAGGTAATATTTTCAAAGACATGATCGGGGCCAGATACTCAGTTGCATAATCCTCATTGGTTGCAAGTTTTATTCCGGGTAGTATTTTTTTTGATAATTTACAGCCACGAATTTCAACTCCGGCCTTTTCATACATCGGGCCGAGTTTGGTAAGAACAACTTCCGCAACAGAATCGGCTATTAACAGACATTCCATTGCATTGCACACGCCGTAGCGTTGAGTTTTAGCATTGTAGGCAATATCAACAGCTTTCTGTATATCTACTTTACCGTCGATATAAACGTGACATATTCCATCCAAATGTTTTATTACTGGCATCAGTGCCTGTTCGCTGACTCGTTGAATCAGGCCTTTACCTCCTCGGGGAATAATGACATCAATGTATTCAGGGTGTTGTAACATTATTCCTACGGCCTCCCGGTCGGTAGTTTCAATAACCTGAACCGCATCTTCAGGTAATCCTGATTCTTTCAGACCACGTCGTATACAAATTGCAATTGCCTGGTTTGAATGAATTGCCTCTGATCCTCCTCGAAGGACAGTTGCATTTCCGGCTTTCAAACAGAGTCCCGCAGCGTCA
>Ga0302127_10001051_pt1 | contig 16030 bp, 14 predicted proteins | sample CB4_SCM_MG_FD_204452 | JGI IMG/M metagenome (GOLD analysis project Ga0302127, IMG submission 204452) | Marine microbial communities from Western Arctic Ocean, Canada - CB4_SCM | ecosystem: Environmental > Aquatic > Marine > Oceanic | place: Canada: Western Arctic Ocean | collected 2017-09-24
GCCCGCCGACCGGGACCCAGCTCTGACCATGGATCTTGCGCTGAGTTTGGTTGCCTTTGCGTTCGGATTCGCAGCGAACTCTGTAAGGCTTCCGCCACACGCGGCTGACTCGTCGGCCTCCAACGACAATGCGAAGCGACGTGACCGTTCACTACTTCCGAGCAGCCCTCGTCTGCCATGAGGGACCACCGTGTCAAACCTGAATAAATTGAGCCACAGCCTCCGGGATCCCGTGGTGTCAGCGATGAGGGGACTTTTCTCACACGGCCCCACACCCCTGGCCAACACTCTGGACTTCGCTGGAGATCCTGGGCTCCTGGGCCCTGATTCGGTCTCATGGCGAGTGCTCGGCGACGCCGCAGTGTTCGTCGGAGGGATCCGGGCGCTTGTCATCCAATCCGCCCACGCTGAAGTCGTCGCAGGGGTAGAGGACCACTCGACCTATCGCTCCGATCCTCTCGGGCGACTGACACGCACCTCGGTGTATGTCACCGAAACAACCTATGGAGCCATGCCCGAGGTTGAATCTGCCATCCAAGTCGTGCGTCAAGCACACCGTCCCGTGCAGGGAACCTCCGAGCGGAACCTTCCTTACAGTGCCAGCCGACCCGGGATGGCGGCATGGGTCCACAACGTGTTGACCGACTCATTCCTCGCTGCCTACCAAGCGTTCGGCCCCGACCGGCTCAGCGTTGCTGACGCCGACCGTTTTGTCGCCGAGCAAACCCAGATCGGAAAGCTCCTCGACGCCGACCCGCTTCCCGAAACCGCAGCGGAACTCGCTGACTGGATCACCAACCACCCTGATCGTGTCGCCACCAACGCACAGGCAAGCGCCATCTCCTTTCTCCGCAACCCTCCGCTGAGCCCGCCGGTCAAGATCGGCTACCGACTGCTGTTCGATGCCGCTCTGACCACGATCCCCTCCGACATCCGGAGTCAACTCGAGGTCGAGCCAGGGAAACGTGCGGGCGGTATAGGTGTGAAGGCGACGAGTGCGCTTCGATGGGCGCTGGGCGCTTCACCATCCTGGCATCTCGCCTTGGTGCGATGCCACGCCCCCATCCCGGCCGGACTGTTCCGCCAACCACTCCCTCCACCCGGACCCGTCAAGTAGTGACGCAACTCGAACGTATCGGGATCGACCACATCGAGCACCACAACACCCACCGGCCATACCCGTCCCTCGACCAGCCATCCCAGACCTGGCAACCAGTGTCCCTCAACCGCCCGTCCGAGTCACCCGAGCGTAACGCTGGGATGGCTCATCAACGAACACCAAAGGGCCGCCTGAAAAGCCACGATCGAGTGTTGGGCACCCACAGGCTGCGTCACGATCGGCACGCAATGGCTGATCCGATGCCCCCGGTAGCGCCAGTGCTGACGGGTCAGCTCCCGGGCTGCTCGGCGCAGGCAACAAGGCGCTCGGCCAGCTGTTTCCAAATGACCTTGTGAATTGGCAGAAGAACCCACCAGTAGAGTCGGCCTGCGACGCCTCGTGGGGTGAACCGCGCAAGTTGCCTCAGCCGGGTTCGTCCGTCATCTTCGGCACTCACACGCCATTCGAGCCAGGCGCCGCCCGGCACCTTCATTTGCGCCCTGAGCCGGAGCAGCGACGATTGTTCGTACGCTTCGACTCGAAAAAAATCGAGGGCGTCGCCGACTCGCCGATCGTCTGGGTGTCGGCGACCACGTCGCATGCCGACTCCGCCGATGAGCTTGTCGAGCCAGCCGCGTAGCGTCCACAGAACATTGGCGGCGTACCAGCCGCGCTCGCCACCGATGCCTGAGACGCCTACGAACAGCGCCTCCGGAGTTGCCGTCGTGTCGACCTCTTGGGTGTTTTCGTAGATCGTTCCGCCGGCCCAATCGGGATCCTGTGGCATTGGCGAAGCGGGAGTGCTCGTGAGTGCGCTGTCCATCCAACTCGTCTTGATCGCCAGGTCGCCGACAACCGCCAGAGCTCGTTCGATCGCTTGATCGAGCGTGTAGGGAGTGTGGTCGACCACATAGCGGATGTCTCGCTCGCGGCTGACAATGACGTCGTTGATCAGGCTGTCGACGAGGGGGCGGGCCAAGCCGTAGGGCAGTGGGGTTACGAGGTTGACCCAGTGGGACGAGAGACGTGGCGTCAGGAGAGGCACGGGGAGGATGAGTCGTCGTCGCAGGCCAGCGAGTGACGCGTAGCGGTCCATCATGTCGCGGTAGCTCAAGACGTCCGGGCCACCGATCTCGAAGATCTCGCCTGTTGTCTCGGGTGTATCGAGGACAGCCACGAGGTAGTGAAGGACCTCGGCGATCGCGATGGGTTGACATCTAGTGGCCGTCACCCAGCGGGGGCAGATCATCGCAGGGAGCACTTCGACAAGGTGACGGAGCATTTCCAACGATGCGCTCCCGGAGCCGATGATGACAGCGGCTCGGAGCTCGGTCACCGGCACCGTCCCTGCGGCGAGCACGCGGCCGACTTCGTGCCGACTTGCGAGATGGCTCGAGAGTCGGTCGGGGTCTTCCTCTCCCAAGCCGCCGAGGTAGACCATCCGCGAGACCCCAGCCTTTTCGGCCGCCATACGCGTGTTCTCCGCGCCGACCCGGTCGGCCTCCTCGAAATCGCCAGCGTGACCCATCGCGTGAACCAGGTAATAGACGGCCTCGATGCCGCCAAGTGCTTCGTCGAGGGAGTCCTGGTCCAGGACATCGGCGGCCACAACCTCGACCTCGGACCGCCAGTCGACCCCGATGAGGCGAGCAGGAGTAGGGGCAACACAGCGGACATCGTGTCCGGCTGCGAGCAGCTCGGGTATCAAACGGCCCCCGACGTAACCCGTCGAACCAATCACTGCGACCTTCATAAGATGGCCCTGTCCTGCGTAGCGATTCGTTCGAGCCGTTGCAACGCCAGCTGACACACGCCCAGATACGGAACCGCCGCCCACGGAACACCAAACCCGACTCGGCCCCGGTCGGCATCGACGGGTTCAACGGTGTGATCGGTTGCTGGTACATCGGCGACCCTCCAGGCCCACCGTGCCCCAGGGTCTAAGTCGGTGATCTCGACATTGAGTTCCACGCCGACGACCGTTGCAATGGTTCCGTTGGAGCCGACTTCGAACCGTTCGCCTTTCAATTCGACACCGCGCACGGTCGGCCCCCATCGCGGCCACTGATGGGGGTCGGTCAGCAGATACCACAGGTTGCTGCCGGGCCCTCGATGTCGCGATGGGTACAGAGCTTCTTCACCAGCTGACCCTAACGCCGCACATCGCACGTCGCGAGAGGGCTACCCGGTCGGCGCCCTGGTGGCGGGCGCTCCATCACGGCAGTGCGACTTCGGTGATAGTGGCTGTGGAGGGATCGAGTCCCAGATGTCCATACAAGTTTGATGCAAATCGCTGACCGGTCAGTCGCATCGTGGAGAGGATCACGGGCTCCACGGCGTGTCTGGACAACCGAGGTAGCGGCAGATCCACGAGGAGCTCAAGGTCGACTTTTAGATGGGTGGTGGTCTCGCCAGCCGGCGTCAGGTCATAGACACCCTCGACCGCAGCGCGCTCACGTTCACCTTCTGGAGGGTCGTGGGAGAAGACGATTTGTTGCTGTTCGGTGAACTCCATGCGTTCGGTGAAGACAGCTTCGACGCTCAAACCGAGCCCTTCGATGCCGTTGAGTGTCCACTGCCACTTCGAACCGGTCGCTTCGATCGAGCGGACCAGTGGTGTCAGTGCAGCAAGCGTTGCCGGATCGGTGAGAATTCGCCAGATCTCGTCTGAGTCTACTGGGACGGTCGACATCGAGATGTTTCGTGCAGAGAACCAGGTCACTGGATAATGCTCGCTCGCCAGGTAAGAACGTTGGTTCGAGATCTCCCGCAAATCAAATGCACACGTCCCTTTCGTCCATTCTTCTGCGTGCGGATGCGTACTAGCCAAGCTTTGATCTCAGCGCTCCGCCGAGTACAGCTCACTGTTCCAGCGACGCGATCAGGTCCTAGACGCCGTACTGATCTTTGAAGGTATCTGAACGGATGTTCATCGAGGACGGTCTCGGTCCCGCCGGCCGATGCGCTCGCTCTTGAGCTAGTCGCCCTCTTCGAGCTTGGGTCAAGTCGTCGATTCGCCGACCCCGCTGAGAACGAGAAGCTGCGCCGACATTTCATCACGGCAGGAGGCGCAAATTCCGTGGCAGATCGGGGGCATCGACGCCCCCTCCAGCGGTCGGGCGGCTTGAACGAGCTCTTCGATGTCGAGCCAGAGAGAGCCATGCTGACCGCGCCCGCACCAACTGCACACCGGGACGGGCCGAAGGCTTTCGTCCCGTTTCGAGTTCGTTTCGAGTAGCGATACAGACGGCCGGGCTTCATCGAAGGCGAGAACCGATCGGGAGTGCACTCTGCCGTTGGATTCCGGCGTAATCGTCATGTCGAACCACCTCCGGGCATGGGGGGCATCGCATCGGAGCGGAACGTGAGCTCCCTTCTGCGACGCCCGAACGCGCTCGACGAGGAGCTGCCACAATTCCCGAGTCTCATCGTTGTCGAAGTAGGTCCAGAGCGTACGGTCTGGCGCCGGGACCGCCAGCTCGGGGGCGTCGTTATCATAGGCGAAGTGGGCCCAACTCTGCCCTACGTCGGTCACGACGTCGTTGGCATCGATCCAGTACTCGACGACCATGCTCGCACGGACCTCACGAGAAGGAGCTTCTCTCGGTGAAATTGCCGGGTCCGACGTGATCGATGCCTCGATCCGTTCCCAGAGATCCGCCGGCGGATCAAAACGTTCAAAGTCTTATTCCTCGACCTGTGACAGGATCCAACGGATCTGCTCCGTGATGGGAGCGTCGGCACCTGAGTCGTCCATGCCTCGCTGCATCCCCCCAACCTAGCCACCGATGCCGTCGTCGTCGCCGGCAGCTCGCCTTCGCTCGTCGAACCGCTCCCAGTAGAGCACGCGACGCGCCAACTCTGGCCGGGCAGACAAGACGGCGTTCTAACCGGCGAGCGTCCCGGTAAAGATCTGCCAGGCCAGCGCCGACTTTGCCACGAGACTGAGCATGATGTAACGACGTTCGCCGTAGAGATAGTCAGCCCACTTGCCTTTGGCGCGGTACTGCTTCCACTGCACAATCGCAAAGCAGTTGAACAGCAGGAACAGGGAGATGACGATGCCGTACACGAAGCCGGGGGTGGTCGCCTCGGCGGGACCTTCGGGCGATATGAGACTCACGACGACGGCGAGCCAGGGAACGATTCCGGCGAAAGACCCGAAGATGAACGGCAACCAGTCGCCGTCGCCAGGAGTGGCGTAGCGCTCCTGCAGCCACCCAAACAGAATCATGCACACGTTGACCGCAAAGATGCCACCGAGAGCGATGTAGTCCGCAGTGCCGTTGAGCTGCAGGATCACCACAATCATGAGCGACGACGAGATCGAATATTCCACCCATCGAAACGTGTTGTGATTCTCTTCGAGGCCGGCGGCGTAGCGGGAAAAGAATGGCGGCGAGATCACCAGAAAGTGAAAGAACACGGATAACGCCAAGAATGCTGCGACCATGAAGCTGATGTTCAGGTCGAACAGGTTCACCGGATCGGAGAACGAATCGGTCGACGGTGCACCAGTTAGATAAGTCGCACGAACTGGCAGCGACACGTCGTTCGAGAGCACCAGTATCCCGATCAACGACACCAGGTGCAGTAATCCCGCAGCCAGATTCAGTTGCCGCAGTTTCGGGATTGCGGTACCCGCGGCGTCCAACGTTGACGTACTCATGACGACCATTCAACACCTGACGGGCATCGAACCCGCTGTCGGGCCAAACACGGCTCTTTGAACCTGCTCGCGAATCAGAGAGGATCACCGACAAGCGAGCGAGACACACCGACAGCACCACACCGAGCAAAGATCACCCCCTCAGAGCGATCAATCTCATCCAGGAGAAACCTGAGACACAACAGTGAGATGATTGGTTGAGCGGCAGACCCCTTGCGTGCTCCCGGTTCAAAAAGGGATGCTCGCTGATCGTCTGGTGGCACTTACCGGTCGGGCATCGTCGATGGGGTCGGAATCTACGAGTGGGCCAAGCACGGCGATTGCGGGGAGAGCTCCGCCGCGGGTTGGGATCCAATCTGCCAGGACAACCAAGATCGGGCGAAAGATGTTCTCCCGGTGTGGCTCGGCATTACCGGCGGGGTGGCAACGCTCGGTTGGGGACTGAGCCGGTGGGCCGATGAACTCGATTGCAAGGGTGTCGCGCTGGCGAAGGAGGCCAGGGGGCGGCGAGAACAGGCAGAGAAGGACGAACGGGCTGAGCAAGTCCCCGCTGACATTGGAAAAGCCAAGCAGCAGAGAGCCAGCGAACGGGAGGCTGTCTCCCACGACGAGCGATCTGCTGAACGCAGCGAGCATGAGCGGAGGGTCGTCTCCACGGACGAAGACGTCGTCGTCGAGCCAGCCGGTGGGACGAGACAAACGGACCGGCAGTTATGGGAGCTGCCAAGGCCAGAGCCAATGCCGATTCCAGCGCAACAGGCCGCGGTCGAGAAGTTCCTCCATGGGCTCGTCACCGGCTTCGGCATAAAGGCCACGGTGTCCAGCGAGCTCCATGGGGATGTCATCGTGGGATCTATCGACGGCGACAGTCTCGGACTGTTGATCGGCCCCGAGGGCGGCACGACGTACGCAATCCAAGAGTTGGATGAGAAAGCGCTCGACCGTCAAGGCGAGGGTCGGGATACCGCTTGCATCATGGTCGATGTTGCGGGCTACAGCGAACGTCGCCGAGCGGCGCTGTCCGACTTCGCCCGTCGTCAGGCCGACCGGGTGGTGGTCGACGGCGTGGCGGTGCCGCTCGAGCCGATGAACCCGGCCGACCGGAAGGCCGTGCATGAAGCGATCATCGAAGTCGACGGCGTTGAAAGCCTCTCCGAGGGCGAAGAGCCCGAACGTTGGGTCGTGTTACTTCCAGAGAGCGGAGGCAAGTCTGGTCACCTGCGGTCTGGTGGTAACCGTGACCGTTTGCCAGCTGGGCTCCGATACGAGGTGCTCAAGAGAGACGGCAACCAGTGTCTCGCCTGTGGGGCTGCGGCCGATGCTGGTGCCGAGTTGCACGTAGACCACGTGGTACCGGTGTCAAAGGGCGGCACCGACGGGACAGAGAATCTCCAAACGTTGTGCCAGGACTGCAATTTGGGGAAGGGGAATCGCGACGACACCGACTTCCGCGAGACCCCCTAGCGACAGCCGGTGTCGCAAGACCGCCATGGCACGTAGACCCTTGGGTTGTTGCACACGGAATCGTTCGTCGCTGAGTCGTCATTTCCGATTCAGGTCAGGGACTGTTGCAGGGAGTGTGTAACCGGGGTGGTCCGGTCTGGTCCGCAGCTTGAGGCTGTGGTCCGGGAAGGATCACTGCAATGAAATCGAATGAAGTTCCTGAATCGGAGGTCGAGCTGATCTCGTCGTCGTCGTTGGCATTGCCGCCCGATGCCGGCCTGGCGTTGGTCGCGGAGCGCCTGGTCGATCAGGCCCACGCTGACGGCGTCGCGCTCACCGGCGAGGGCGGCCTGTTGACCGGTCTCGTGCAGCAGGTGTTGCAGGGGGCGTTGGAAGCCGAGATCACCGACCATCTCGGCTACGAACCGCACGCGTTCGAGGGCCGAGGGTCGGGCAACTCGCGCAACGGCCACTACCCGAAAACGGTTCGAACCAAGATTGGCGGCGTCGCTGTGAAAGTGCCGCGTGATCGCAATGGCGATTTCGACCCAGTCACGGTGCCGGTCGGTTCTCGCCGGCTTACTGGGCTCGATCAGATGGTCATCTCGCTCTACGCCAAGGGCTTGACGACTGGCGACATCGCCTCGCACCTCTTCGACGTGTATGACCAGCAGGTTGACCGCTCGACAATCTCGAGGATCACCGACGCCATCGTCGACGACATGGAGCTCTGGCAATCCCGGCCGCTCGACGCGGTGTACCCGGTGCTTCTCGTTGATGGCATCCGTATCAAGATCCGGGACGGTCACCAACCGCACCGTCTATGTCGTCATGGGCATCAACATGGAAGGCGAACGCGACATTCTCGGGTTGTGGGTCGGGCCGACCGGCGGCGAGTCGCCCAAGTTCTGGTTGACGGTCATGACCGAGCTCAAGAACCGTGGCGTGGCCGACGTACTCATGTTGTGTTGCGACGGGTTGAAGGGCTTGCCCGACTCGGCCCGAGCCGCGTGGCCTCTCGTCGACGTCCAGCTGTGTGTCGTGCATCTCGTCAGGAACAGTTTGCGGTTGGCGTCAAAGAAGCACTGGGGTGCCATCACCCGCCAGCTGAAAGCGATCTACACCGCCCCATCGCTCGACGCGGCCGAGACAGCGTTCGAAGAGTTCGCCGACGACTGGGAAGACGTCTACCCGGCGATGATCAAATCATGGCGAGACACCTGGGAAGACTTCATCCCCTTTCTCGAGTTTCCCGCCGAGCTCCGCAAAATTGTGTATTCCACGAACGCCATCGAGTCGCTCAACGCGCGGTTCCGAAAAGCCGCCGTCCGGCGAGGCCATTTCCCGACCGAGCAGGCCGCGTTCAAAGTGCTCTACCTGACATCGATCGAGCGGAGAAAGAATCGAAGCAACCCCACTGGACGAATCAACGGCTGGAAAGCCATCCTGAACACCTTGACCATCCACTACGCCGACCGCCTCGCGGCCGTCAACAACTAACCACGACCGCTCCGGTTACACACAGCGTGCAACAGTCCCTGAGACGAGTCGGCACTCGTTGATGCAGTTGGTCACAGAATGGTCACGGACGACACGGATCGGGGTGGTGGCGGTGAGGCCGGGGGGCACCGCGCGACTGGGGACTTGATGGTCACGGGATCTTGTAGCCCTGAGGAACATGAGACTAAGGAGGCGGCTGGTAGTCACATCGGTGAACTGTCACACCGAGGACAGACGGAGTAGCGGCCGCTCCCGTCACGAACAGCTGGTATTTCCCTTGCCTGATTCCTCCCAATGTCCTCCCAATCGCTGCGGTGTTCAGCAGCCATTACCGGGGAATAGCGATCAAATGCGCAGGGGTCTGAGCAGGCTCTTTGTGCTGTCAGGTCGTATTTACGCTGGTGCCCTCGGCGGGATTCGAACCCACGCACATGGCTCCGGAAGCCAATGCTCTATCCCCTGAGCTACGAGGGCGGGGCCGGGTGTTGCCCGGGTGGCCATCATAGTGCGCTGAGGCCGTAACAACCGCGGCGTTCTGCCACAACGCGCAAGACCGCCGTAGCGAATGTTTCGATTCGCTACAGCGGTCAACGCGTTTCAATCATGAGGTCCCGAAGCTGGGTCCAGGTCTAGAACGCACCCTTGTCGAATGGTCCACGCACTTCGTATGTCTGGCCGACGTCGAGGTCAGTCGTCTGGACGTTGAAGAACAGGCGGTCGCCGTCGGGGCTCCACGTCGTTCCGGTGAACTCGCCGGATCCGACCGTGTTCTTCCCATCACACCACGGAGCGGAGTAATTATGGCTGTTATATAGGTCTAAAGACCCAAACTCAGCACAATGCCGCGTCCGGCAGGGTCGGCGTCAGCGGTCGTCGGAGGGATCGTGAACCGTGATGCCTGCGTTGCGAAGCAACTCGATGGTCTCAGTTAATGGCAGGCCGACGACGTTCGACCGACTGCCGTCCACCAGCGTCGTGAAGGCTTTGGCCCCGCCCTGAACAGCGAGCGCTCCGGCCTTGTCGTCGGCCTCACCCGAAGACAAGTACTCGGCCAAGCTCGCATCATCAATTTCGCCAACCTGCAGGGTGCTGATGGCGACCCGGTCGTCCATGTCCCCGTTTGGGCGGCGAAGGGCCACACAAGAGATCACTTGAACAACCTGGCCGAACTGGCGGCGCAGCATGGCTTCGCCATGCGCTGGGTCGGTGGGTTTGCCGAGAACCTCGCCGTTGAGGCTGATCACCGTGTCGGCGCCGAGCACAGGCCGGCCGTTGCCATCGACCGCAGATGCTTTGGCCTTGGCGAGCAGCACTGCGGCCTCGAGTGGATCGAGGCCCCGCGAAAGCTCTGCCTCGTCCAGATCGGCAGGAATGACGTGTACCGGGACCTGCAGCATGGCCAACAAGACTCGTCGGCGAGGCGAGCTACTGGCCAAGACCAGCGGGGCGGCATCGTTGGAGATATCGAGAGCGTCGGTCACGTGAATCAGCCGCCTGAGACCAGGGTCTCGGCCTCTTCGCTCAAAGCGAGCTCGGAGTCGGGGTCGTCGAGCCAGCCCTCGGGGAGGGCAGCCCGTTTGGGTCCGCCTTTGTGGCTGCGTGGGATACGGATCGCGTCGAGGGGCAACTGGGCGGTCAAGTCGATGGTGTCGAGGACGTGGTCAAGGTCTTCCAGCGACTCGATCTCTTGGACGCGGCGTCGGAAGTCGCCGCCAACGGGCATGCCGGTGAGGTACCAGATGGCGTGCTTGCGAAACCCCCGAAGCGCATCTTCGGTGCCCATCCACTCGACGATGAGCTGTGCCTGGCGCCGCATCGTGTGCGCAACTTCGGCCATGGTTGGCAACGGGCCAACATCGCCACCGTCGAACACCCGGGCCAGATCTCGGAAGAGCCAAGGGCGGCCCAGACAACCGCGGCCGATGACCACACCATCGGCACCGGTGCTGCGAAGCATGCGCAAGGCGTCGTGAGCTTCCCAGATGTCACCGTTGCCCAGCACTGGGATGGTGCTGACGTGTGCCTTGAGTTCGGCGATGGCCTCCCAGCGGGCTTCACCTGAGTAGAGCTGTTCCACGGTGCGCGCATGCAGAGCAACCGCGGCTGCGCCCTCTTGTTCGGCGATCCTGCCCGCGTCAAGGTGGGTGAGGTGGTGGTCGTCGATGCCCATGCGGAATTTCACCGTGACCGGCACACGCCCCTGGGCGGCCTCGACGGCCGCAGCGACGATGCGCTGGAACAGCGGCCGCCGGAAAGGCAGCGCTCCGCCCCCGCCGTGGCGGGTGACCTTGGACACCGGGCAACCGAAATTCATGTCGATGTGATCGACATGGCCTTGGTCGACGAGTTGTTGGACGGCTTTGCCCAGGTAAACCGGGTCGGTTCCATATAGCTGAATGCTGCGGGGGCTCTCGCCGGGCCCGAACTCGGCGAGCTTGAGGGTCTTGCGGTGGCCCTCGACCAGCGCGCGCGCGGTGATCATCTGGTTGACGAACAATCCGGGTGTCGTGGCCGCCGTGGGATTGGCGACGCCCTCGGTGGCGAACTCGCGACACAGCTGACGGAAGGGCGAATCGGTGACCCCTGCCATTGGAGCCAACACGACCGGGGGCCACACCTCGAGGGCATCCACATGAAGCGCCGAGAATTCTCCGGGCAGGGCAGGGTCGACGCCATCGTTGACGGGGGTGCGAGCCGGCGTGGCGGTAGAAGTCACGTCAGCAGCGTAACGAGCAGCGCCCTCCCACCGTGGTCACAACGGAAAGGCAACGTGGTGAGACGGCCAGCTCGTACGCTGGTGCCGAAGTCCCCGACACCCCTGCGGCAGGCATGATTACCGACCTCCTTCAAGCAGCATTACGCGACGCCCTCGGCTCGCTTGGCGTCGACCCGCTGCCCGACATCATCAACCTGGAGCGGCCGGGCAATCGTGACCACGGGGACTGGTCGTCCAACGTGGCGTTGGCCTCGTCGAAGGCTGCTGGACGTAACCCACGTGAGCTCGGCCAGGTCATTGCCGACTACCTGAACGCCAATCTGCCAGATCATGTCGAGGCCGTCGAGATTGCGGGGCCCGGCTTCGTGAACTTTCGCCTCGCCGACACTTGGCTCCACGATGTTCTGAGCACCGTTGTCAACGAAGGTGATGATCGATACGGACGCACCGACACCGGCGCTGGAGCCAAGGTCAACGTCGAGTTCGTGAGCGCCAACCCCACTGGTCCGCTCCACGCCGGCCATGCCCGCGGTGCGTGCTACGGCGACGTGATTGCGCGCCTGCTGGCCGCCACGGGACACGAGGTAGAGCGCGAGTTCTACATCAACGACCGCGGTGTCCAGATGCAGACATACGCGAAGTCGCTCATGGCCCGCAAGAACGGCGAGGAACCGCCCGAGGATGGCTACGTCGGGCAGTACATCATCGACTGGGCCCAACTCATGCCCGACGACGCCGATGCCCTCGAGTGGGGTTACGCCCACGCCAAGGCCGACCAGACCGAGGTCCTCGCATCGCTCGGCATCGTGTTCGACCGTTGGTACAGCGAACGATCGATGCTCGACAACGGCCTGATCGAAGAGACGCTCGCCGACCTCCGAGACCGCGGGGTCGTCTACGAACAAGACGGTGCCACCTGGTTTCGCTCCACCGACTACGGCGACGACAAGGACCGGGTCATCATCCGCAGCGATGGTAACTTCACCTACATCACCCCGGACATCGCCTACCACCGCGACAAGTTCAGCCGTGCCGACAAGCTCATCAACGTCTTGGGTTCGGACCATCACGGATATGTACCGCGCATGAAGGCCGCGATGGAGGCGCTGGGGCACAATCGGGGCGACCTGGAAATGCCCATCACCCAGATGGTCAGACTCATGCGTGACGGTGAAGAGGTCAAGCTGTCCAAGCGCACGGGCGAGATCATCGAGCTCCGCGAGCTTGTTGCCGAGATCGGCGCCGATGCCACCCGCTTCACCTATCTATTGCAGTCGGTCGACACGCCCCAGACGTTCGACCTTGACGTGGTCGCGTCCCAGGGGATGGACAACCCCGTCTTCTACGTGCAGATGGCTCACGCTCGCTTGCGGTCGATCCAAACCAAGGTGAACGAAGCCGGCATCGAGCGGGTTGCTCTGGCTGATGCCGATCTCGGGCTACTGGCCCACCAGCGCGAGCTCGACGTGCTGCGCGGCCTTCACGAGCTCCCTGACGTCGTCCAGCTCGCTGCCCGAGAGATGGCGCCGCACAAAGTAGCCAACTGGCTGCGAGAGTTCGCCGCGTCAGTCCACGGCTTCTACCACGACTGTTACGTGATGGGTGACGACGTCTCGCCCGAGCTCACCCAAGCCAGGCTGTGGTTGGTGGAGTCGGCACGGGTCGGCCTGGTTGTGGGTCTTGGCTTGTTGGGCGTGTCTGCGCCCGACTCGATGTGAATCGCGGGTTCTGATGGCTGGCCCTGTTCCACTTTCACTCCTTCCCGATTCGGCTCGCGTTGCCGACGACGGGATGCTTATGGTTGGCGGCGTGCGCTCCGATGACCTCGTGGCCGAATTCGGCACTCCGTTGTTCGTCTACGACGAGGATCACCTGAGGGCGCGCTGTCGCGAGGCCGTTGAGGCATTCGGCGACGGCGTTGCCTACGCAACCAAGGCATTCTTGTGTAAAGCAATGGCGCGCCTGGCGCACGAGGAAGGCATGCACCTCGACGTTGCCACCGGTGGCGAGATGCAGATCGCCCTGGCAGCCGATGTGCCCGCTGAGCGCCTCGTGCTCCACGGCAACAACAAGTCGATACAAGAGCTGGAGATGGCGCTCGATCGTGGCGTTGGACGCATCGTTGTCGACAGTTTCGATGAGATCGATCGCCTCGAATCGATCCACGCTCGAACCGGGCAGGTTGCCACGGTGCTCTTGCGGGTCACCCCAGGAGTCGAGGCACACACTCACGAATACATTGCGACCGGTCAGGACGACTCGAAATTCGGCTTCACCGTGTCCACCGGTGTGGCCACCGCCGCGGTAGAACGCGCGGTGGCGTCGCCGGCACTCGACCTGCGCGGGATTCATGCCCACATCGGCTCCCAGGTTTTCCGGCTCGACTCGTTCCGCAGCGCTGCACAGGTCCTCGCCGAGTTCTCCAATCCGCTGGCGTTGGCAGAACTCTCAATAGGTGGCGGCCTCGGCGTGGCCTACGTCGAAGGTGAAGAGACTTTGCCCATCGCTGCTTGGGGCGAGATCGTCATCGACGCGTGCCGCGACGCTGGTGTGACTGCCCAGATTCTGGCCGAGCCCGGCCGGTCCATCGCCGCCAGCGCAGCCATCACCTTGTACGAGGTTGGCACGGTCAAGGAGCTCGAAGGCATCCGCACGTATGTGTCCGTCGATGGCGGGATGAGCGACAATCCTCGCCCGGTTCTCTATGGCAGCGGGTACGAGGTGTTCCTGCCTCGATGCGCAGGCGCCGATCGGCCGCTCTCGGTCCGGGTTGTGGGCAAACATTGCGAGTCTGGCGACGTGCTGGTGCGTGAGGCTGCGGTGCCCGTCGACATTGCGGTAGGCGACCTTCTTGCCACACCGGTTACCGGGGCCTATGGGCATTCGCTTGGCTCCAACTACAACAAGGTGCTGCGGCCGGCCGTCGTGTTTGTGCGCGAGGGCGAGGCTCGGCTGGTTATACGACGCGAGACCTACGACGATCTGTTGCGCACAGACCTCGGCTAGGGAGTTCAGTCGGTAGGCAGCAACGGTCCGGCCTCGCTCCTGCGCTCATCTTCCGCTCTCGGCGCCTTGCGTTGGCCGCTAGGAACTCTTCGAGTTCATGGGCGTTCGCTTGCCCAGCGGCTCCGCTCGGCTCCGAAGCGCCGCGCGGTGTTGTACCCGTCGCGCCGAGCCGGTTCTCGTGCTGACCGTAGACTCTGGGCAGAACGTCGTTTCGGCGGATCCATCGTTGCTGAGAGCGACCCGCTCGCTTCTTCGGCGCTTCGATCTTCCTCAACCACACTGATCTCTCCCCAACCACACTGGCTAGGAATGGCGCAATGAGCACATCGTCGATCAATGTCATGAAGGACAAGTGGGCGAGGGGCGAGGCAACTGTCGGGGGTTGGTGTTCTCTGGGAAACGCGGTGAGTGCCGAGATCATGGGCCGTGCGGGCTTCGATTTCGTGTGTGTCGATAATCAGCACGGCGTGAATGACTACCTGAGCACGGTCGCGATGCTGCAGGCCATCGACCTCGGCGGTGTAACCCCGATCGTGCGCGTGCCGTGGAACGAGCCCGGGATCATCGGCAAGATGCTCGATGGCGGCTCGATGGGGATCATTATCCCGATGGTGAACTCGGTGGCAGAGGCAGAGGCAGCGGTGCGGGCCTGTCGGTATGGCCCCGTTGGAGCGCGAAGTTATGGGCCAATCCGCGCCGGGATGCGAGTCGACGGATACTTCGACCTGGCCAATGATGCAGTGGCCTGTATCCCGATGATCGAGACCGTCCAGGCCATCGAGGCCCTCGACGACATCTTGTCGGTGCCAGGGGTCGATGCGGTGTATGTCGGCCCTGCCGACCTGTCGATCACGCTCGGCCTGCCGCCCGGTAACAATGACAACGAGCCGAGCTTCGTCGAGGCGCTCGAGACGATCGTGGCTGGATGTGAGCGCCACGGAGTGGTGGCCGGTATCCATGCCACGACAGCGTTGACCCAGCAGCGTCTGGAGATGGGTTTCCGGATGGTGGTCGCCACCAGCGACGCAGCCGCCATGCGAGATGGCCTGACAGCAGCCGTGGCCCAAGTGCCCGGGTCGACGACCAGCACCGAGGCCTCGCTCTACTAGTCCGTCCCGGTAGCGATCGCCGTGCGCCAGTGCCAGGGGAGCGTGCGAGGTCGCGCGCTTGGTGAGATGGGGCTGGTGTTGGTGTCGGGGCAACGAGCGAGATCGCAGGTTCGGCGTTGCGGGTGGCCTGCCTGGGTGTCGGGGCAACGTGTGAGGTTGAGGGCAGGTGCGGACGGCGGCTCGCAATAGGTGCCGGGTGGGGGAGGGGCTCCGGTAGCGTTGGCTCCATGAGCACGGTTGTGAGCGTAGGACTGTTGGGGTGCGGCAATGTCGGCGGAGCGCTCGTCGACTTGGTCGCTGAACAGCGTGATGAGATCGCTGCGCGCACCGGCATCGAGCTTCGGATTAGTCGTATCGCGGTGCACAGCACCGCCAAGGATCGGGGTCTCGATATTGCCGCGGAGGTGTTCACCACCGACGCCGCTGCCGTCGTCGCCGATCCCGCCATCGACGTCGTGGTCGAAACGATCGGGGGGATCGAACCGGCC
>Ga0302127_10001055_pt1 | contig 16009 bp, 13 predicted proteins | sample CB4_SCM_MG_FD_204452 | JGI IMG/M metagenome (GOLD analysis project Ga0302127, IMG submission 204452) | Marine microbial communities from Western Arctic Ocean, Canada - CB4_SCM | ecosystem: Environmental > Aquatic > Marine > Oceanic | place: Canada: Western Arctic Ocean | collected 2017-09-24
AGTTTTGGATGCCAATACAAAGAAATCAATCTCAGAGTAAAATTCACTTACAAATTTTTGGAAACCAAAATATTCTACGTTCTGAGAAAATATTCCATTTCCCTTAACGAGAGCAGTAAGGTTTTGATTGTCTTGAACCATGTCATGGCCAGCCAATCTAATAATGAATTCATACTTGGCATCTTGAACGATCTTCAGCGCCTTAAACAGTGTTTCATAATCTTTTGAAGAATGAAAACGCCCCATGGCACCAATTATTACTTTCTTTTTATTCTTTGCATGAATTTTTTTATTTTCAGACTTTTCGTCGAAGATGAAACCATTAGGAATGTAAACAGCTTTTTCAGCATTGCAATACTTTATCCCGATATGTTGCTCCATAGATCGCACTGCACAAAAGACCACTTTACTGGCACGCCAAGATAACAGAAGGCCTAACCTTATAGCCAGTTTCGTAGAAAATTTTTCGCCTGGCAAGTCATCAAGTGAATGTCTTACGTTCCAAATAATATTTACTCTACGGTCGAATAACTTGGATAAACATCCTATGACGTTTGCATGATACATCCAGCAAACTAGGTTAGTAACACCATTATCTTTTAAAACTCGATTTAATTTTAAGGCAGATATAAACATGGTAATTAAGTTTCTAGAATCGAGTTGCACCAACTTAACGGACTTAGGTATTTGCTGAGCCATCTCATCGCTTATTTTCATTAATGACACAAGCAGGATATCTTTGACTTGAGAAGATAAAAGATGCCTTATCAAAAGCCCTTCCGCTCCTCCCTTTTTATCAAAATTTGTAATTACGTGGGCAATCATAGTGTTGGTTAAAACTCTAGTGCGCTAAAAAGATAAATGACAACTTATGTCTTGATATAAAGTTAGTCGAGGTTAATTAGATATAAAGATCTGGCCTCGTCTAAATTCTTTCTCATGTCAACTATGTCGCCTAAGGAGCGAATTTGCTCTTCATTATGATAATGCTGAAATCCCTCTACTGTATTACTAACTGCGTCTATTAATAAGAACTTATTATGAAATTTAGCATGGATATCGTTGATTTTTTGCTTCAGATCCAACCAGGGAATCTCATGTACCCAATTTACCATGATTAATAATTCAAACTTTTCGTGCGGAAATTCTGCAACAAAATCATCGAGATCAATACCATAGAATTGACATTGCTTTTTATACAAATGATTGGCCGCATCAATCACAGCAAGCTCACGATCAACTCCAAACTTGTTTTTCGAATCGATACGAGCCAAAATTTCGCCAAGACCGCAGCCTATCTCAACTACGCTATCCACTCCTAATTTTGAGGCTAATTCAACCACAGTTTTTTTGTAGGCCCTTGCTTCATATGGAGTGGCTGCATGCCACACGTCGAACCTGTACTTTCTCTGCAATAGAGTAAAATAAGCTCGTTTAACTAAGTACTTTATGACGCTAAAGAACCCTAGCTTCTTGATCTTTGTCACCAGTATCTCAAGCATTCCCTTAACCATATATTTTCTCAATTTATAATCCTAACATCGAAATTAGTGGCCGAAAGACTATTAAGATTACCCTATGAATTGAATTACTATCTTCGGATTTGCCGATAAGTTCTGATAGTCGCTCTTGTTAAAAATCTGAAAAATTTAGCCATCCAATCATTAGAGGGATTACATTTAACTACGCTGGAGTATGGCACAACCCGGTCTTTGTTAAGCTTTAAGAAATTCAATAGATAATCGATTTCTTTTCTACTACCATGGTTTAAATGCAGCGCTATAGTCTGGATTCCTGTAGGAAGTGGGATTGGTCTAGAAAATAATTGAGGCACTAACAACATCCCTTTATATTCATAAGGATAAAACCCATAGCCATCCGTAATCGTTTGGAACCCTAACTCGCTCAGACACTGGATTGTCACATCATCAAACGAATGTGCCGGTGCCATAAAATGGGGCTCCCAGATATCCTCTTTGACCATAATCTCTTTACCGGCAGCCAGCTTTTTCAACTGATCTTGATAGCAAAGTCCAGAAAATTCTGAAAATTTGTTTATTGCCATCAGACCTGGATCAGTACTCACATAAATATGATCAAAACCATGTTGGGCAATAGTATCCCCATAATCACGCCATTTCCTAACTAAATCATAGAAATCAGTACGAGCTTCATTAACCATCAATGTTTGGTCTTTACAATCAGGTACAACACCTAAAATAGCTCTAATTTGCAACTCTTCAAGTGATTTTTTGAAATAGAAAAATCTATCCCAATCCATCGTGTCACAAACATCATCTATCCGAATTATAATTTTTGAGTTCAAAAAAACTTTTCCTTTTAACTTAAAGAGTTTCGCCAATCTGAATTTTGATTGGCAAATAAAGTCTCTGGTTATAAACTCTGTTAAACATTCGACTTTTTTTCTCTTACTCGCCCCGGATTACCAAAAACAATCGATCCATCAGGCACATCTTTAGTCACAATCGTACCAAGCCCAATAACAACGTCACGACCTACAACGATAGCATCCCGTATTACACTACCAGGGGCTACCCAAGAATCCTGTCCGATTTCTGTACTACCACTGATCTCAGCACATGCAACAATCATAGCCCTAGCGTTTATCACCACATTATGAGCAATGTGGACATGATCATCGACCTTAGCGTGATTCATTATCCACGTAGCGCCCAATGTTCCTCTACATACAGTTGTAAATGAGCCAATCTCGGCGTGGTCTTTGATCTCGACCCACCCAATATGTGGAATACGAACTGGTATATTATTGTCATCTCTCTCGAAACCAAACCCCTCTTCTCCAACAACACAATGAGGCTTTAACACTACATCGTCACCAATAACTGTTTTGGACCCGACCACCGAGTGGTGCCCAACAGACGATCTTGCTCCAATAACCACATCTTCCTCGATAACCGTAAAGTGGCCCACATAGGCTGTACTATGAATCTTAGCTGTGGAATGCACAACAGCAGTTTTCTCAATGCCAGATAAAATAGGTGCAAGGGAGGTCACGAAAAGATTTAGCCATTCTGCAAATAATTTTCGCGGTGATTCTGTTCGCACCACAACAAAACTGCTTGAGGGCGGCGGCGGCGTCGCGATCGGGCATATGATTACAGATGCTCTAATCTCAGACCAATTAATATCTTCAGACCTCGACCAAGAAATAGTTTCTCCTCTTGTCTCGCTCAAAGGAGAAAACCCATGAATGAGAACATCTTCATCTAATGTAATGTTCTCATGCAACCGACCCGCTGAAACCTGTAAAAATTGAGATAAATACATGTGACTGCCCATTACATCCGTCTTATTTTAACAACATAGTTTGTTCAACTTAATTTAATTGATTTGACCTGAGCATTCATTACAAACCTAGATGTAAAGAAATAAGCACTCAAAATCATAAACAGCATCAATTGACCCCGCTCTAATGTATATGTATGCAGCATAAAATTAGGAAGCATACACACGACCAGAAATAGCGAAAATAGTCTCAAATTAGAAGACGGCTTAAGCAGATTAAAGCCATAGCCAAACACAAGCGTTATGTAGGAAAAAGCACCAAATATTCCATAATCCGAAATCATATGCAGAACTACATTGTGAGGCTCTTGGTCTGCATCCCCCACCCATTTCTCAATGCCATAACCATGCAGCAACACACCAGGATTAGCGGTTATGGTCGCGACGAAATCTTCTATTAGCTTAACCCTTGAGTTATCTGATAGTAGCGTGCTGACCACTCTTAAATCGGCTACTAAAGAAAATATTAGCTCATAATTGTAAAGCAGAACAGCTAGAGCCAATGGGACTAATAAAACACTTTTCTTCTCTGTCATAATTAAAACTACTAGCCCAAAAATTAAACCAACTAAAAGGCTCCGCTGTTGGGTGACATAGATACTTAAAAGGGATATTAATAAGACTATCAACAGATGAAGACTAGAGATCTGCCTGTTTGAAAATCTGTACAAGCAATAAGCGTTTGCGATAACGAATAATGCAGAAAATCCAGAAAAAAGAGGCAAGTAACGCGATACTAAGTCAAACTTAACGATGGGTAATTCAATAAATAATGAAACCCAAAGTATGCCTACAGAACCTATAAAAAAAATAACTACGGCATCGAGAAAATGTTTGAGCCTTATGACGCTAGTAAAATATGCGCTTGCCACGACACAGAAAGATGAGAGAAAAACAACCTGCCCAAAATTCATTACAGATTCATAATAATCTACAAAAGAAATTACAGTATATATTAGCGAAGAAATAGAAATCAGAATCAACACTAAACTCACAAATACTAAAGTTTTTGGTAGCCGAAATTTCGGATCTAAAAAGGCCCGTACAGAAATAAGCAGGATTAATATGTCGAATCCCGTAAAGTTACCAAAAACTGATAGGAAGGGGCTTAAAATCAACGAAAATAAAAATATTGCAAGCAATAGGGCCGCCCGAAAAGGACGATCGCTACTTTCACGATTGTTGTAATGATTCATATCACATCACTTCTTATTAAAAAATTAGCACAATATTTCACTTATTTTCTTTGTTTGGCTCTCTCCACTATCTTTTTCCTAACCCATACCATTTGCTTTTTAAATGGCCAAAGAGCTCCTACTAATGAGAACAGCGCAACGCTCCCAAAACCAAATGCCAAGCGCAACGATTTAAGTCCTAATGCAAAACTTATATCTGTGCTTGAATAAGGTAAAAACGCGGACCGCGAAATAGATCGCATCGTGTAGGAAAGGTAATTAACTCCCATTCGATCACCATATTCAGATAACATATACATCCTGTGTACAAGAGACCATCGAAAATAAAGTTCAGCATTTTTACCTTTCGTAACATTGTCGTCATTCCATCCAGCAATCATTACTGGAATATCATAAAGCTGTTCTAAGAATTGATTATTTAAGGCGACATCATAAAAAGAGGAAAAGAATTTGTCTGGATGATCGAAATATCCATCGAAAGCAGCCCAATATTTCTTTCTATAGACAAATAGGAAATCAGAGTCAGGGTAAGTATCATGAATAATTTCTTCACTTCTGAAAGTCGTCTTCGATAGTTTTTTGGTAACTGGCATCTCTTCTAAGCTATGCTCATGAAGCCAGGTAAATCCATACTTCCAAAATTCCTGACCCTTAACGTCTATGGATTTACCAATAGTCTCTAAACAGTCGTCATTGAGGAACCAATCGTCTGAGCCCATGAAGATTACAAGATCGCCTTTTACAACTTGGCAAATTTTTGCATTATAAAGAGCTACTGGATGACCACAATTTTGATCGAAGCTAATTAATTTAATGCGGTCGTCTAGATGACACCAAGCGTTTACAACACTGACGGTATTATCTTTTGAACCATCATCGACAACGATCAATTCCCAGCTAGTGCATGTTTGTGAACGAATATTTTCAATTAGTCGATCGATTTTCTCAGAGCGATTGTAAGTAGATGTAAAGATTGAAAATCTCATATATTACCTTTTTATATCAACAATTTTTAGACAAAAAAATGGTTATTTACTATGTTTGAGCGTGTTTTGAATTCTACCATTGAGATTATTAACTACTGCCAAAATAGACGCTATGGAAATCATCGTTGTCGCCAATTTGAATAAAACATGTATCTCAAAAGGCATCAGATGAAAAACATAACCCAGACCATAAGCAACGCCAACGGCTATAACAAAGGGTAAGATAATAACTTGAAAAGATACTTTGAAAGGACGGTCATAAGCGCCATCATTTCTAGCGAAGTAAAAACTACAAAAATAAATCACTGATTGTAGTAATGCAAATCCTGTCGAGCCGCCAACTAACCCATAGTATAAAATCAAAACATAAAGAACAGCAGGATATGCCACAACTAACAAACCATACAACTTATACATCCTATTCAATGAACCTGACGCAGTCATGAAGCTGTATGGTATGGATGCAAGACCACCAAAAACTCCCCCAATGATCATAAATTTTGTGACTATCAGTAAATCATCCGGAAGATTTTCGACCTTCAGATAAAAGGTTAAGAGCCCTTCCGTATGAGCAAGAACAGGCGCAGCAATTGCGGAAATAAAAGTTATTGATATCAAGCAGTAGGTGACGAAATTATAATCTAAAGACTGTTGCTGCGCTTCATATCCAGTTTTTGCAAACTGAGGAAATGCAGCAGCAGCGATTGGATATCCGATTGTAGTAATCCCAAGCCCAAACAAAGCGGCTATGCTATACAAGCCGAACTCGTGTAATTCAAACATTCCGCTAGCTAAGGCCTTATCTGCTTGCCCTATCAACACTACCATCAAAGAGAGACCTCCAATTCGCATACCTAACACTAACTCCTCTTTAACATCACTAAACTTAAATTTTTCTCTGGAGCTAAAGTCAATATGAGATGCCCAAGCGCTGTATCGAATCGTAGTAACTTCAATAATCGAAACAAAAATTTGCACTTGAAAAAATAGCAGTATATCTGGTCTCCAAAAGATAATGGCTAAAGCCGCACTACCCAATCTGAGCAATGTGAAGATCATGATCCATAGGTTCATCTTTACTTGTTTTTGTAGGCCTGCCAAGACGGCGAGATATAGACCGACGGGGAAGCGAATCCCAATCAAAATAAAGATCAGATAGACGGATTTTTTCAACACCTCCTGATCCAAGCTATCAGCTCTCAACCAGCTCTCCGCGATAAAGGACCCGCCAACTAGGCCTAGCACTGTAACTATGAAGCAAATTATAAAAAATGATATTTCAAATGCTCGAATTAGTGATGATATTTCTCTAGCTGATTTTTCACCCCCCGTAAATCGAGCGATAGCCCTGTTCAATGACAAAGGAAAGCCCATCTCCAACAAAGCAACCAATCCGAATACAAATGTATAAAAACCAATCAAGCCGTAGGCTTCATAACCTAAATATTTAACGAAAAGTGGGACCAGGAGGAAACTTAAGGCTATGGACGAAACTCTAGCGAGCCCATTTGCGAGTATATTTGCAATATTAATACGTTGATTCAATGATCACCTCTCCGGCTGAGCTATAGTCAAAATCAACTAATCGAATGCGTATTACTGAAAAATCTCTAAGAGGCTGACTCAGTGAGATTACCTTAATCTGATCCGTATGGATTTAATCATAGTATCTGGCTTACAAATAACACCTTCACTTTCGATCTCACGTAGGTATAAAATACCCCTCCCACAAGCAACATGAACGACACCCTCCCCCGCAAAAACAATTTGGCCGGGAACGGCTAAAAATCTACCCTCATGCACACCTATTTCGGCATCCCAGATAATAATTTTTTTGTCCTTCAAATAACAGAAAGCGCCTGAGTACGGTAAGTTACTTGCATTGATTAACCGCAAAACGCTATGGACATCTGAATTCCAATCAATTTTTCCATCGTCCGGTATGCGCGGGTAACACCGCAGTGCGTCAGCAGGGTTCTTAGACTGCACCTCTAGTACATACCCTCGATCCGCTGATAAATTATTAATCGCATTTACAAACAGCGCGGGAATACTATTTTGCATCCAATTCCAAATAGCTGTCACCTTGGTAGCACTATTAATGGGCAGGTAGTCTCTTGCAATTATATCGCCGTTGTCCAATTCTCCGCCTATCATTTTGTGAATACACAAACCAACCCGCTCTTCACCGTTAAGAATTGCCCACGCTTGACATGCATTCCCCCTATAGCGAGGTAAATCTCCCCCATGAGCATTGAGGATGCCCAAGGGGAATAAATCAGTTATAGCTTCAGGAATGATACCTGAATAATTCACACTCACCCCAACCTCAGCACCAGCATTAAGTAACAAATCATATGCTGACTTTATAGTAGGAGTGATCGCAAACGGTACATTCAGCTCTGCAGCTAAACTTTTAAAGTCAGATTCAGTTTTTGTATATTCCGGCGCAGCTTTGGCGGTAACTACGCACACGATCTCATGACCTGCCTGACGGAGCAACTGGATTGACTCAAACATTAACTCCGAACGACCAATAATTGAAATCTTCATTTAATCTAGCTACCTCTTCAAATTTTAAAACTATCCACTTTTATAAACGACCAAGATCTTGAGTTAACCCTAATCTTTAATCCAGCCAGGAAGTCGCAGTCCAAGGCCAGACTCTTCTGCACGAATAATCGACTCACAAACAGTCCCGCCGTTCATTCTGCTCCTGACAGCATCTGCACCAATACGTAGACCCGCACAATGCAAATCGATACCTGGCTTGGGACCTACATAACTAGCTGTTACCGTCATATACCCTTTTGTTACTTCTTGAGAAGGATGTTTCTTTACGTTCCATTGATTAACGTTAGCACTATCAATATTTCCAGAAATATGGATTAAGGTGATATCGTGGTCAGAGAGTACTTTTGCTGAAATTCCTCCATCGTCTCCTATCGCTTGTTCCCAAGTACGATGCTCCGCAACCACTATTGCATCCAGGCATGTGTCTAATGGTTTACTGGAAATGGGTAATTTAATTCTTTCTACTATTGCGCCACTCATTTGCAGTCTTAATGTTATTGAGCTGCCAAAAGGATCGGATCCTATTACACCAATTTTAGAACCAAACACCTCAATTCCCGACTCTAAAAGTAATTTCAAAGCCGTCATGCCGACATATTCGAATGTTTGTAAAAATTCATGGTGCTCATTCGTACCTATTACAGGAATTCCTTTCTTCTTACATGCAGAAAATGCGATATCTTCCTCTCTTACCTCCCAAGGTGCCCACATCAAACTTATAACCGCATGCTGCGGCAACAACCCTACGAACTCCTCATTAATAGGCCTGACGAAACCGAGATTGGTCACCAAGTCTACTTTGTTTGCGAAATTTATAGGTAAATCGTCAGTGAATTGGATAGATGAGAATACCCCAAAAGATTTAGCCAGATCACAACCATAAGATATGATGTCTTTTGATTTTCCATATTGGCTTGATTTCGTAACTGCAATTACCTTAGCGCCTGCAGCGGCAGCCAGCAATGGAGTGCAAATAAACGAACCTGAAGCCGCCTCGGTTAAAACAGTCAGCCCACTTAAATCTAGCTCCATTCGTTCAATAGCCTCATTTAAAAGCCTGAAAAATCTATGCCTTCTTTGAATTTTTTGCAACGCTAGATCCTTTTAATTCATAGTTTTTAATACTTGTTAGGCAAGTGACCTTAATTACCAGCAAACAAAGTCTGTTTTACAGAACAAAAGCTCAAAGTGAATCTTGCTCCAAATAAGTTTGTACACTTAGAAGTGACCATATCAGAAGCCTACGGTTTTTATCTCCATGGAGGTGTTCATTGATTAATTTTTTAACCTCACCATATTCAAGAACGTCATATAGTGCAGCTTCTGGGTCAAATAATTTCGCCTTAACAAAATCAATGCTCTCTCCCTTAAACCAACTCGCATCTGGAGATGAAAAACCTTTTTTCGGTGCTTTGATAATGTCAGCGGGTATATGCCGAGCCATCATGTTCCTTAGGATTTGCTTTCCATCACTGGTTTTTTGAAAATACGCTGAACTTTTATTTCCCGGGACATTTTCATCTAAATTAATTACGTTTTGTAAGTTATTTAACTTTAAGCTAACGGGGCAATTCATAGCAAAATCTACTAAATCGTTATCCATGAAAGGAACGCGGGTCTCCAGTCCATGGGCCATAGATATCTTGTCTTCAACTACAAAAAGGCCATGCAAAAACGTTTTTGCCTCAAGATGTAAGGAATGATTAATATAATCTTCTGGGCGAGTTAATTTGATATTGTTTTTCGGAAATATGTCACGAAAAATCTCTCGAGTATATGATCCGTCATAATCATTCGGCAAAATGGCAGAGAAAACATTTTTAAATTCTGAAGTACTTAATAATCGCTGCCAATAATCGTAATAATTGTCAGCATAAGAATCAAAGTTGTCATTCTTTACACTTCTATAGTATCTCCACGGATATCCAGCAAAAAGCTCATCACCGCCTGCCCCTGAAAGAACAACTTTAACAAACTTGCTTGCTAACTTAGCTGCATAATAATTAGGGTAACTTTGTCCCACTCTTGGCTCTTCAAGAGTGCAGACAAGATCATGCATACATCTTTCCATATCTCCAGATTTCAAAACAATACTATAGTGCTCTGTTTTAAATTTTGCTGACATCGCTTCAGCTTTTTCCCTTTCATCGAAAGCTAATTCAACTCCTGAAGCAGAGCTAAGATCAAATCCACAGGTAAAGGATTTTAAATTTGGTATTTTTCCCGCAGCTATAGCAGTTATTGCGCCGCTATCCATACCTCCACTCAGATATGCACCGATCTCAACATCACTAACCAACTGTCGTTCGACAGCATTTACAAACAACCTATCAAGCTCCTCAACATACTCTCTACTATCGACTACATTACTAGGTTCTTGAAAACTATAGTCCCAGTATTTTTCGATTTTTAATTTATTAACTACTCCTTGCATAGAAATATTTGCATAATGGCCAGCCGGCAATAATTTTATATCTTCCCTTAATGTTCTATCCGAAAAAATATTCTGAAACGTGAAGTATTCAATAAGACCGGCATGGTCAATGTTACTTTGAATCGCAGGATTTTTTAAAACTGCCTTTTGTTCAGATCCAAAGCAGAAAACCCCATTTTTTTCAGCATAATAAAGAGGCTTGATGCCATATCTATCTCGAGCAATAAGTAGGTTTTTACGCTCAGTATCCCAAAGAGCAAGTGCAAACATTCCATTAAAACGCAATAAGGCCTTTTCTCCCCAATAAGCAAGAGCATAAAGCACTACCTCAGAGTCCGTATTAGACCTAAAGCGATATCCTAGCCTTTCAAGTTCTAGCCTAATCTCCTTGTAATTATAAATTTCGCCATTGTATGAAAGTACTAACCGCTCATCAGCACTGACCATTGGCTGATGCCCATCTGATGACAGATCAATGATTGATAACCTTCGATGCCCTATTGCGACATTATCGCGAACCCAGTGACCTTCGCCATCCGGACCACGATGAGAGATGGCATCAGTCATAGCCTTCAGAATACTAAAGTTGGCTGGCTCGGTTTTTAGATTTATAAATCCAGTTATTCCGCACATATTAACAAATCAACCCTTAGTAAATCTGCCGCTATGACAGGCCTCTTCCGTATGAAAATCCCTTTCTATTAGACCAGCCTTTCTCACCATCTTCATAAATTGGTCTTTAGAGTAGCGCTCAGCATTAGAGGGCGCATACCAGTCATAATTTGTAGAAATAGAAGTCTCAACCCCGAGCTCATCATTCCAAAAACATTTAAGAAAATTCCAATAGATAAAGCGCTGAATGTCCATTTTACCTCCAGTAATTCCAAGCAAAGGAATATCTGGAACATCAATAGAGACATTTAGCTCACTAAGTCTTTTCCCTAGCTCCGTTACTTGCTCACTCATTTTCCACATATCTTCCTTTGGAACTCGATGTGTCAAGTCACGGAAATGCTCGTCCACTAACTCTCTAGGTAGCGCCTTTTCCGCATAGACGTAAACTGCTAATTCTGCACCTGGCTGAAGTACTCGCGCCAATTCAATCATCGTAGCTTGCGGATCTTCAGTATGATGAATAACCTGATCACAACTTATATAAGAGATAACGCCATCCTTTATCTTTGTATCCGCTATATCACCAAACACAAATGCTAAGTTTTCCACGTCCTTATACGCGTCAGCCGCAACAAAGACGGCATCCGAATAGTCCATACCGATTACCAAGGTCTCTGGACTGAGATCTGCGAACCATTTGGCTTTATAGCCAAGCCCACATCCTGCATCTATAACAACACTCTGCTTTTCTAAATATTTTTTAAGTGCGTCTTCGCTAGAGAAATTGTAGAGGTCAAGGTACCAGCGCTTTTGAAACTCAAAAAACAATTTTTGATTTTTTTCATCTTCCGCACTGTATTCAGCCCATTTATCGCTAAAAACGTCATTCGTCTGAGACTGCCCTTCTAAAAGGGAAAGGTCTGAAACTATTAGTACACCCCGATTTTCAATAAAGCTCCCATCAAAAATATCTTTTATCTTTTCTTGATTTGCCACAATAACTCCTCCACCTTACTAACGATTAAATTCATAATGCAATATCCAAACGAAGATTGGAGCAAGGCTAAAGTTTATCGCCGTGCTCTCATTTTCTATCCAATTTAATTAATTACAGATCCAACTACTTTGTCGATGACGTATTGTTGTTCTAGCTCGGTCATTCCATGGAATAAGGGTAAACTAATACTACAATCGTTAGCTATATATGCATTTGGGAAATCTGTGGGTGACAAACCATACTTGTTCCGATAGAACGACAACATGTGGACCGCATGGGTAGCAGGTCGAGTTGAAATCCCATCTTGCTGTAAGGATTCCATCCAGCTATTCCTAGCTTCATTTACGGCGCTGAGTCCAGACAAGTTAGCTCCACGAGGCCTGTACATACATGCATAGCTTTGATAACCATGACTATATCCCTCTGGGCATGCTGGAGTTCTTAACCAGTCTAAACCTGCGAAGGCATGGTCATAAATTCGTGCTAATTTTTGACGCTCTTCCACAATTGCTTCAGCCCTATCCATTTGGGCCGAACCCAAAGCGCCCTGTATGTCGGTCATTCTTTGGTTATATCCCGCTTCAGGATGATCAGCTAGCAAATACGGCTTAGCTCCCAAATGTCGCTGAAGATCAGACATGGTTGCACCATGGTCTCTTAGACACCGTATTCTTTCAGCTAACTCTGAATCTGAAGTTGTTACCATCCCACCTTCACCAGTCGTTATAGCTTTACGCGGATGAAAGCTAAAACATCCAGTAGTGCCTAGAGTACCCACATGTGCGCCGTGATATCTAGCGCCAAAGCCACATGCTGCGTCCTCTATTACCCATAAATTATGCCTTTTAGCGATCTCATTAATCGGTTGCATATCAGCCGACAGGCCAAATAGATGTACTGGCAAAATAGCTTTTGTATTAGCTGTGATTTTTCCTTCGATTTGACTCACATCAATGTTAAATGTGAGTGGATCAATATCACAAAAAATTACTTTGCCCCCTAAATGTTCGACTACGTTTGCTGTAGAAATCCAAGTGAAAGCAGGCACGATCGCCTCGTCACCGGGGCCAAAACCTAAGGCTGCTAGAGACAAATGCAGCGCTGTAGTGCACGAGGTAACAGCCAGAGAATTCTCAGAGCATGTGAATTCAGACCATTTTGACTCAAATTCCTGCACCTTAGGCCCCTGCACCAACCAACCACTCTCAAGGGGAGCAATAACACTCTGGATTTCATTCTCAAGCAAGCTAGTCCTAGCAATTGGTATCTTCATTGTAGATGCCATAGTTTAAACCCCACCGTCATCACGCCACTTAATTAATCGTAGAAGACCTTCCCGAAGGCTATATGTATAATCAAAATCAAGATCTCTAGACGCTTTCTTGGGACATCCAATACGATTCTGAACCATACGACGAGCATCGTCCTCACTGTAGGGGCGATAGGTCACTTTTAAATCTGATTCTTTCAGTTCAAGAATTAGATCGCATAATTCTTTAATACTTGTTTGAACACCAGAACCTACATTATAAAACTCGTCTGTAGTTACGGCTTTGAGTGCTAAAACATTCGATCGAGCGACATCTTCTACATAGATAAAGTCGTAGGCTTGGGTGCCATCCCCATTAATGACTGGTGGCTCATTAGCATCAATTTTATTCAACATAATGGGAACTACACCAGTGTAAGCAGCGGTTTGATCTTGATGTGGACCATAGACGTTCATGTACCGTAACCCAACGTAATCTAAACTATATCGATCATAAAAAGCTCGACACATAGCCTCACAAGCGATTTTACTGGCTCCGTAAAAATTACGGTTATTGAAAGGATGCTCCTCGGTCATCGGAACCTCAGAGGCATCGCCGTACACTGATGCAGAGGAAGAGTAAACCAAACGACTAACTTGGTTATTTACGCAAGCTTCTAAAACATTAAAAGTCCCTTGAATATTCACATCAAACGCCGTTCTCGGGTAATCTTTACAGTGTAAAAGCCACATTGCGGCCAAATGAATAACATAATCACACCCTTTCATTGCAACATTTAAAAGATCAATTTCTCTTAAATCGCCCCGAAAGTAATTACAACGGGGATCTTTAAGTTGCTCCTTAATATAAGACATATCCCCTCGAGCAAGATTATCGTAAATCACGATTTCTCCCACATCTTCCTTTAACAGTTCCGTTATTACAAAACTTCCTATGAATCCTGCTCCACCGGTTACCAAAACTTTTTTATTTGCAAGTGTGTTCATATATTCCTCAGCTACCTATGTTTAATTTGTTAGTTACCTTATATAAAGACAACATCCGTCGAATCAACAGTCACTGTGAGCCAGTAATTGCATTTATCAATTGATCTATGATAATTCTTTGATCATAGTTGGTTAAGTATGGACCCATGGGCAAACTCATTACATGCTCAGCAGCATTTTCAGAGACTGGGAGGTATGACTGCGCATCCTCTACCGCCGGCTGCCTGTTGAGCGGAGTAGGGTAATGCACTGCGGTAGGAATATCCCTATCAGACAGATATTTTTGAACTGCATTGCGATTCTCTACTTCCACTGTAAATTGAGCCCAAGCACTTTGGTTATAAGATTTAATAACTGGGATTGATCTAAGGCCAACCTCAGAAAGCTGCGATAAGTACTCAGATGCAACCTTTTTGCGCGCCTCTAATTCATCATCAAATATAGACAATTTGGCTAAAAGTATTGCAGCCTGAATCGAATCGAGTCTACTATTTAACCCAATTATTTTATGATGATAACGCTTATCCTGCCCATGCCTGGCTATCTGCCTAATCTTTATCGCTAGATCTTCATCACTTGTAAATACAGCCCCTCCATCGCCATAGCACCCCAGAGGTTTGGTTGGAAAAAAACTGGTGGTAGCTATCGTCGTCAAACTACAGGATCTTTTACCCTTGTATACAGCACCAAAACTCTGAGCTCCATCTTCGATTACAGGAAGATCATATCTCAGAGCTATCTCATTGATTACGTCAAAATCAGGACACTGTCCATACAAAGAAACAGCTATGATTGCCTTCGTGTTGTCGGTTATTGCGGCTTCCAATTGAGAGACATCTAAATTATATGTAGCCGCTGACACATCAACATACACTACCTTGCCTCCCAATATAGCCACCGCCTCAGCGGGAGCGATATAAGTGAAGCCTGGAACGATTACCTCATCTCCAGGACGAATACCCAATGCCATCAGGGCTATTTGCAGCGCATCGGTGCCATTGGCGCAACTAATACAGAATCGAGCTCCAGTATATGTGGCCAGTTTATCTTCTAATTCAGTAACCTCAGGACCCAGAATATACTTTCCATGGCCAAGTACATCACTGATACCTCTATCAATTTTGTCCTTAATAAGAGACTGTTGAATCTCTAAATTAAAAAAATTCATTTTGTTATTTACTCATTTATAAAGTATGACTACGTCACTTTACTGTTAGATTTATATTTGGAGAGATTGCCCGATTCTAGATAATACGTGTCACCAGAGTTAGTGCATATCGCTGAGCCATTACCAATGAGGGGCAGCTCTAATTGTTCTCCAAATTCACTCATCCACCCAATTTGTTTAGCTGGTACACCGACCATTAGCGCATATGGTTTAACGTCTTTATTTATGACAGCACCAGCGCCAACAAAAGCATATTCACCAATCGTAACACCGCAGACTAAAGTGCAGTTGGCACCTAATGTGGCACCTCTTTTCACCAAAGTATCACGATATTCCTCTTTGCGTTCAACGCCGGAACGTGGGTTATAAACATTGGTAAATACCATGCTCGGCCCACAAAATACTTCACTTTCCAAATGAACATTGTCATAAATAGAGACATTGTTTTGAATTTT